>Ga0182024_10003690_pt1 | contig 36162 bp, 26 predicted proteins | sample P32metaG_FD_120480 | JGI IMG/M metagenome (GOLD analysis project Ga0182024, IMG submission 120480) | Permafrost microbial communities from Stordalen Mire, Sweden - P3-2 metaG (Illumina Assembly) | ecosystem: Environmental > Terrestrial > Soil > Wetlands > Permafrost | place: Sweden: Stordalen...
CCATCGGTACCTTGGACCAATCCCGCACGGGGAAACTCGCCGTCACTCAGGTCGAAGCTATGCAGTGTAGTCAGCCCGCTGCCTGGGGTGATTCTGAAAACCGTGCCAAGACCCCCATAGGCCCCGCCCTCCATCGTTGTTCCATAGAAATTCCCATCGCTGCCCTGGACCAGCGGCGCTTGAGGGAAGGCGCCGTCGGTGTTGTGAAAGGCGCGTTCTACCGTCAATGTTCCGCGCGGAGTGATTCCGAACACCCTCCCGAAATTATTGAAATGACCAGCCACCGTTGTCCCGTAGAGCTTCCCATCCGTGCCCTGCACCAACGCCGCGAAGGGGAAAGAACCGTTCACACCGTCGAAGCTGAGCAGCGAGGTAAACGTCGGCGCAGGCGCTGAAATCTCCTTTGTCGGCGCAGGTAAAGCAACCGCCACCGTGCCCCATAGCAAAAAGACACCACAGCCCTTCATCAACCAATTGAATTTATTCATGTTATTTCCTCGCCGCCGTTGGGGCTTTCAGATGTGATTCCGGATTTGCACGCAGAAAACAATAATAATGACGCCTCGAAGACAAGAGGAACAGGCTCGATTGCTGGGTCATCCTCGAAGGGGGACCGATGAAGGGCGAGGGAGGCGGTCTAGGAAGAAGAGACCGGAAGGCCCGCTTGCGAAAGCAGTCTCCGAGGGAGAACAGCACGACGGTAGCACCCTGTACGGGGGCCTGTAAAGAAGTGTCTTGGCTAACTGTCTTGCCGATCGAAATTGCATCGCCACGGCCGGCGGGACGCGGAGATGCTGGCCCTCGCGCAGAATCAATGTTGCGCCGCAGGGCGCATCGTCATGCTGCCAGCGCTTGCGCAGTCTAGACGGTGCCGGCTATCCGCCGTGCCGATCTGATATGCCCGTATGGCCCATGGCCAGCAATTGCAAAGACGTGGTTCCGGGGGGATTGTGAGCAATGCCGAATCGCTCACCTCCCCTCCCTCTCCCGCAGCAATGGGGTTGTTCGGCTCCGTCTCGTAGGCCCAGCCGCCAAGCGTCGCGTTACCTTCGCTGGTGCTCCGAAATCCAATCCAACCGTAATGCGTCTGACCGTTTAACAGGAACCGCATACCCAGAAAGCTATGCACGGTGTTCACAAAACTGCCAAAAGAGTAATCACTAGTTGCGAACACAGATGCGCGATTAGCGAGTGGCACATCGAGACGCGATTGCATCAAGGCATAATTCGAGAACTTTGCATTGCTTCCTATTGCGTTTCCCATTTTCAGCGCTCTCGCGTCATCGCGGCCCGTGATGGTTTTGAAGGCCACCACGCGGTCCGACCCGGCGACTCCCTTCACATTTAAATACGACCTAACGGTTGAAACCGGGCAGGACGTGTCACCGGTCAAAGTAAAATCGTTCACGCCATCATTGTTCAGATCAATTTGCAAAGTCGCCCCGGCGCAGGGGAAACCAGCCCGACCGGGGGGCACGGGAATCGCAGATGTATGACACTACCCGAAACGGAGAGCAACATTCCGGCGATTCACGTGGCTCGCGCCCATGAAAGAGCTATCAGAAGATGTGTGCGAAGAATCCGGTGGTCCGGCAAATGGCACTGGACAGGCAGAATGAAAAAAGGGGCGCGGCATGCGGGCCGCGCCTCTTTTTTCACAACTGTTTACTGTTACCCGGAATTAGCGGGTTTGCGGCAAAGCATAGATGGACAGGACGAAAGTGGTTCCATCGGCGTTCGGGTTGACTTCCGACGTCAACGGAGTGATCGAGCTGGAGCCGTTCGAGTTGTACACGTACATGGTGTTGACTAAGCTCGAGTTGGAGCAGGACTGATACACGTACTGAACCGTGGGAGCATGCGAATAGCTCTGCGCGTTGCTGCAATAGTAGCCACCGGGGTTGACGTAGGAGGCTTCCGAAGCGGCAGTGGGCACGCCAGAGGAATTAACCGCATTGAGCGAAACGCCCGCGGGATAGCCCGAGCCGAAGCCGCCCGCGCCGAAATAGATGCCGCCGCCGCTGGTGCCAGCATAGCCAGCCTTGTTGTAATAGGGGCTTTCCACGTTGGCCAGCGAGGTGCCGGTCAGGTTGTTATTCACGCAATTCGATAGTCCGCTCGTGGTATTGAGCGCGCACGCGACGTAGTAGGGGCCGGAAAGAGTGGCGTTGCCCATCACGACGGTGGCTTCGCCGCCTTTCACTTCGCTGATGTCCGAGCCAGTGACGTAGCAGCCAGTGGAGGAGCAGCTGGAAACTTCGGACAATTGCACTGTGTTAATCAACGTCAAGCCGCCAGTGGAGCCAATCGCGTAGGCGCTGACGAATTCATTGTTCGGTCCGGTGATGATGACAACCTTGCCGTCGCTGGAGACGGAGATGGGGCCAACCGCATCGCCAAGCCCGGAAACTGTGCCCACGGAAGTCAGCGCGCAGGTGGTGGGGTTAACGGAAAAGATCGCCACTTCTTCATCAAGGGTGGCATACAAATACTTGCTGTCCGGGGTGGTAACCATGCCGATTCCGAATTCAGACGCGCCGTCACCCGCCGGGAAAGGTCCTAGTGCGAGGCCGTAGGTCAAGATCAACGGATCCAACCTGGTCGGGGCGAAACCGGAAATGGTGTCCGATCCCGCGTTGGAAATATAAAGGCACTTGCCGCTGCCCGCTTGCGCAATGCGGTTGTTCGAGAAATAGCCGCCGCCTATTCCGAACTGGCCGGTTGCGACCAAAGTCTGTGACACGCTTAGAGCGGTGCCATTGAATGCAAACAGGGTTGCGGTGTTGCTGCTGGTACCACCATAGTTAGGATCGTTATTCGTAATCACGTAGTGCCTCGTATTTATTGGAGGAGCTTGAGCGCGGGAGGGAACCGGTAGCCACCCCAACATGAAGGAACAAACCGTGACTGCCAGGAAACATCTTAAAGCTCTGTTCATATTGTGTTCTCCTTTTGAACCGGTAAGCTAGGTGCGAGAGCAGGCCAATGGAAAGATAGAAATATAAAACTTGAACTGTGCGAGCTAATACTTATGCCCATGCGCGCAAATACTGCGGCGGAGGCTGGACGGACGATAATGCAGGGGGCCTCCGACTGTCAATGATTTAGTGGCGATTGTCGTTAGCACATGATATGTCAGGGTGAATTAGCAAATGAAATTTCCGCTTTCGCGCCGCTCCTCGGGCTATCGTGGCGGGACGCCGAGCCGCTGGCCCTACCATCCTGGCTCGTGGGGAGAGGGGCGGACTCTAGCTAGGGCAGCACCTGAAAGGGAACATTGCTCGAAAGCGTGCCCCGAGGTGTTACCACCTGGACTGTGCCTGTGGTAGCGCCGGGTGGAACGGTGGTGGTGATTTGGGAGCTTGAGGTCACAGTGAACGCAGCGGCGGTGCCGTTAAAGGTGACGCCGGTCGCACCGGTCAGATTGGTTCCCAGGATGTTAATGGTAGTTCCCGCCGTGCCGGAGGCAGGATTTGTTTCCACAAATGGATCCAGACCTATAGAGAGATTGAAGATTGCGCCACGGTTTTTGGCCCCACCAATCTCAGTCGTTCCGTAAAAACTGCCATCGGTATCCTGGGCGAGCGCTGCAGTAGAACCGGCGCCGTCTGTACAGATATGCTCAATGTATTGGGAACAGAAGTTGTAGAGCGTCGTCAGAGCGCCACTGGTGCTGATGCTGAATACAGTCCCGCCATCATTAGCCCCGCCCTCGTTAGTTGTTCCATACAAGTTTCCATCCGTGGCCTGGACCACTCCACTGGGGTAGGCACCATCTGTAAAAGCGAAGATATGCAGCGAGGTCAGCGCGCCATTGGGGGTGATTTTGAAAACCGTCCCGCAACCGAGTTGGCAAATGTTACCTCCGCCGCCTTGGAACGTTGTTCCATAGAAGTTTCCATCTACGCCCTGGACCAGTCCCGCTTGAGGATGACCGCCGTCGGTCTTATCGAAATTATACAGCGTCGTCACCAGGCCGTCCGAAGTCATTTTGTAGACTGTCCCATAGCCGTTGGTCCCGCCCTCCGATGTTGTTCCATAGAATTCACCGTCGGAAGCCTGGATCAGCGCACCCGTGGGGGCGGACCCATCGACGGTATCGAAGCTGAAAAGAGTAGTTAAGCCACTCGGCGTGATTTTGAATATGGTGCCATTCGGAGAGGAGATGTCGGCGTCCGACGTTGTTCCGTAGAAATTCCCATCAGAAGCTTGAATCAGGGGGGCTTCAGGAGTGCTGCCATTCGTGCAATCACTATGCTGGGAACAAAAGCTGTAGAGTCGCGTCACCATGCCGTCTGGGGTGATCTTGAATACGGTACCGAATCCTCCGACACCGCCGGCCACTGCTGTCCCATAGAAATTCCCATCGGCACTCTGGATCAGCGCGGTACGTGGTTGGTAACCCTCATTAAAACTAAAATTATGTAGCCTCGCCCCCGCGCCAGTTGTGGTGATCTTGAAGGCTACGCCACAGCCCGACACGCAGGAGTCGGATCCCTTTCCGCCGCTTGGAGTGGTGCCATATAAATCTCCATCGGTGGCCTGTACCAAGGGCGCTACAGGCCAGTAGCCGCTATCGAGTCCGCCGAAGCTGAATAATGTGGTGAAAGTGAGCGTGGGCGGAGGGGACTGCACAGTCTGGCCACGCAATGTAACGATCCCCGCCAGCGACAGGACGACACTACATGCCTTGATACTCCAGCTGAGTTTGCTCAAGTTGTTTCGCTCCTCGCCGATGTGCGGCCCGATTTACTAAGATTGTTTAATCGACCTGGAAGGGCACGCTGCTCGAAAGAGTGCCGCTCGGTGTTACAACCTGGACCGTTCCTGTGGTGGCGCCCGCGGGTACATTGGTGAAGATTGAGGTTTTCGATACCACTGTGAAGGTAGCCGGCGTGCCGTTAAACGTGAGGCTGGTCGTGCCTGTCAGATCGGTCCCCAGGATGTGGGCGGGAGTTCCTACCTTGCCGAACGCAGGCAGTGTTTCCACAAACGACCCCAAACCCAAGAAAAAGCTGTAGACCGTGCCATAGTCGTCGGCCCCGCCGTACGGCGTTGTCCCGTAGAATATCCCATTGGTGGCCTGGACCACCCCCGCTTCGGGCCCGTAGCCGTCCGCGGAGTCGAAGCTGTGGAGCATCGTCAGCGTGCCGCCGTAGCCCCTGCGATAAGTCGCGACACTGGCAAAGTGACCGGCCCAGGTTGTCACCACCTGTTGGCGCTGCCAGTCCACTGCATAGTGCAGCCGCTTGAGCAGGATCTGCATTCCGCGTTTAGGACGGACATCTTCGGCGAATGCGCGGTTGGCGTCGAGCCCCGAGACGAAGATTTCGCCGCAACGGGTCTGACTAGTCGAGGCGGTTCCGACTCTAAGGGCAAGATCGGGTCGATAGAGCCAAACCGCGTAGGCAACAGCGACCACGAGCACCGCGCATGCCCACCAGACAAATCGAATCCAGGCCGACTTTTCGCCGTGTTCCCCAGGCCGTCCGCGCTTCGCCAAATGGGTTCTCCCTTTCTCAGTTTCGCTTGACTGTTCGCCTGGCGCAAGCGTCACTGTGTCTGCGCGGGAGGCGCGTAACAATGGATAAAACATTTCCCATGAGATTTCTCAACTGCCTGACCTTTCGAAGAGTCAGCTTGGCGATCTTTGGCAAAAGCTCTACAAAAAGCCAGCCCCTCCCGGCATCCGCCGGGAAATCCTGATTCCCTTTTTGGCTTATCGGATTCAGGAGATCGCCTACGGCGGCCTCAAGCCCGCCATTCGCGCCGAGCTTCGCCGCATCGCCCAGGCTCTCAAACGGAATCCCGGCTCCAGCGAACTGCTCATTCGGCCCCGAATCAAGCCGGGAAGCCGCCTCCTCCGCCAGTGGCGCGGAGAAACCCATGAGGTGTTCGTCACCGACTCGGGTTACGAGCATCGCGGCGTCCGCTACCGGAGCCTGTCGGAGATAGCCCGCAAGGTCACTGGCACCCGATGGTCCGGTCCCGCCTTCTTCGGGCTCAAGAGCGCCACCCCTGCCGCAGGTCGCGCTAATGGCTAAGGAGCACGTTCGCTGCGCCATCTACACCCGCAAATCCTCTGAGGAAGGCCTCGAGCAGTCCTTCAATTCTCTGGACGCTCAACGCGAAGCCTGCTGCGCCTTCATCCTAAGCCAAAAGCACGAAGGCTGGATTCCACTCGCCACCCGGTATGACGATGGCGGTTTCTCTGGCGGTTCGATGGAGCGACCCGCCCTGCAGGAGCTTCTGAACGACATAAAAGCGGGCAAGGTCGATACCGTCGTTGTCTACAAGGTGGACCGTCTCACCCGGGCGCTCACTGACTTCGCCAAAATCATTGAAATCTTCGATTCTCACTCGGTCAGCTTTGTCTCGGTGACCCAGCACTTCAACACCACGACTTCGATGGGCCGGCTCACGCTGAATGTGCTGCTCTCCTTCGCCCAATTCGAACGTGAAATCACCGGCGAGAGAATTCGGGACAAGATTGCAGCCTCGAAGAAAAAGGGCATGTGGATGGGAGGGGTGGTCCCGCTGGGGTACGAGTGCGTGGATCATCGCCTGATCGTCAATGAAGCCGAAGCGGAAACCGTGCGCAAAATCTTCACTCAATATGTGAAACTGGGAAGCGTCCGAAAGCTGAAGAAATTCCTGGATCAGAGCGAGCTACGCAGCAAAGCACGCACCAGCACCGCAGGCCGGCAATCAGGAGGGGCGATGTTTTTCCGAGGCGCCCTCTATCACCTCCTTAAGAACCGCATCTACATCGGCGAGATTCACCACAAAGACCAGTGCTACCCAGGGCAGCACCAGCCAATCGTTCTCCGCGAGTTGTGGGACCAGGCCACTGCCCTCCTTGAATCCAATAATCAGGCCCACCGGACGGGACCATCGCTTTCATCACCGAGCCTGCTCAGCGGGAAGCTGTTTGACAGCAATGGCGGTCGCTTCACGCCCACCCATGCTGCCAGAGGCGCAAAGCGGTACCGCTATTACACCTCACAGGCCGTTATCCGGCGGGCAGGCGCCCAGCCCGAGATCACACGGTTCCCGGCCCAGGAATTGGAAACCTTCGTCCTGGGTCAAGTCCATCTCCTGCTCCAGACCCCAGACAAGTGCACAGCGGGGATCGAAGACTGCCCCACCAAAGAAGCGGCCACAGAACGAGTCAACGAGCTGGCGAAGAAATGGCCGGGGATGGAAATCTCGAAGCAGCATGACTTAGCGAAGAACATCATAAAGCGTGTGGTGGTGGGCAAGGCTGCGGTGTGGATTGAGATCGACCAAACCAAGCTGCTCGCGGCCCTGCTCAGTGAGAACTCGGAATCCCTCTCGCCGTTAAGCGGACGCAAACACGAAATCCTGAAGTTGTCTGGCGACTTCCAGGCTCTCCGCCGAAGCGGACAAGTCAGCGTAATTGGCCCTCAGAATATTTCACCCTCAGAAGGCGCACCCGTGCCGTCCCTGGTGAAAGCGATCGCACGGGCTCGGGACTGGTACGACCGGATTGTTTCGGGGCAGATCACGACGATGAGTCAACTGGCTCACGAATCGGGGTTACGCCAGCGATACCTCAGGCAGATCCTGCACTGCGCAACACTGTCGCCGCACATCACCGAGGCGCTCCTACTGGGCAAGCATCAACCCAACCTTACACTCAAAGAAATTCTCAAGGAAATGTCACTCAATTGGCGAGAACAGAAAGCGACGACATTGCCGCCCGTTGAAACCTGGCAGCGCGGATTCCCGAAATCCCATAGCGTCTCTTAACGAACCATTCCAACCACGAACCCGATTCGTCCAGCGGAGGCTTGCACCGCGGAACGGCAATTCCGTCGGTGGTCGGGTGGGCGCACTTGTCGGACCTTGAACTTAAATGTCTGGCCTAACGCCATCCAGCATGCGAGCCCCTGGTCTCGCGCCCTAGCGGGCCGGCCCGTCGTCCTATCTGACCTTCTGCAACCGAATTCTCCTCTGCCACCTGATTCAGTTTCACTTCGCTTTTGACGAGCATGTATACTCATCCGAATGTCGCAACCCAATGGCTTATGGATCGCGGTTGGTGGGGGAACTCTGGCAGAGATGATCGCCAGCAGCATTGAAGAGCACGCACAGTTTACGACCACGGTAGTCACCTCCGCAGTACGCCCACGCGCTGCTGAGCTTGTCGTGGTCTCTTTGCGCGGAGCCTCACCTGATTACGTGGGAGTCAGCCAAGCCGGTCGTCGGATTGCCACCGGCCAGATGAGGCTCCTCATCTCCAATCTCGTCCGAGTCAAACGAATACTTCCCGGTGAATTCCAACAACAGCTTCCCAGGAAATTCGCAAAACGATTCTTGCCTCCGACGATCGGAGAATATCGCCCCACGCCCAGACTCTGGCAAGAAATACTGGCTATCCTCGCCGCCCAAGCGCCTGGCACGCAGGAGAGGATTAGAAACCTCGCCCGGATCGTGGCTGACACCCAGCGCCCTAAAAGACGAATTAGGGGTGGACTGGAGATCTTCGAGCGGGATGCGATAGCATCGGCTTTGCAAACGTGGCGGGGCATACCTTTTCGGAAGAGGATACTTCGCTCAGCGATCCCCTCTGAGCAAGCGTCCTTAGCCCCGTTCCAATCGCCGCGTGAAGTGCTTGAAGACGATATGCGGCGTCCAAGCGCCGTAACCAGCCGAAATTGAGGCGAACCCGGGGCGAAAGCTAAGGGAACTGCCAGTCGAGCCTGCGGAGAAAAGAGGCGATTCCCGCATTGTGTGCGGACCACAGGGAGAGAGAACCGATTTTGAGCTGCAAGTCCGCGCATATTGGCGCGAAAATCGCGACTCTTTGCGCGGGGCAGTCCACAGAGAAATAACTGGCGACTTGGTGGCGGAGGGGGTGGGATTCGAACCCACGAAACCCTTTCAGGTTTAACGGTTTTCAAGACCGCCGGTTTCAACCGCTCACCCACCCCTCCCAGCTTAGAATTCTAACATCGTGAGAGTGGCCTCGGCACTGACCAACCGATTTATCGTCTCGCTACGCAGCCTTCCACGCGTTCCAGTATCCCCGAATAGGCGCGTTCTCGCCAAAACAGAGACTTGCGAGGTCGTCGCAGAAATGGAAGGGAAGGAACAATTATTCTTGCCGGTTGTGATTGCTTTTCGTACAATTGGCGGCGGGTTGAGAGAGCCCATTCTTTGGGTATCGTTTGTGACCGCGGTTTTGCACTCATAACTCCTTCAAAAGGCCAAAATGGATCTCATTCGCTATATTCAGGACAATCAGGAAAACCACCTAAATGAATTGAAGGAGTTTCTCCGCATACCCAGCGTTAGCGCGAAAAGCGAGCATAAAGCCGACGTGCAACGGGCTGCAAAATGGGTAGCCGACAATTTGCGCGCGGCGGGATTGGACAACATCGAAATCCACGATACGCCGATGCACCCCATTGTGTATGGGGAATCGCTGAAGGCGCCTGGCAAACCGACCTTGCTCATCTATGGGCATTACGATGTGCAGCCGGCTGAGCCGCTGGAACTATGGACGTCCCCGGCTTTTGAACCGACCGTTCGCAATGGGAATTTGTACGGGCGGGGAACCGCGGACGACAAAGGCCAGACGCACATTCACCTGAAAGCCATCGAGTCGCTAATGCGCGTTTACGGACGGCTGCCGATTAACGTCAAGGTGATGATTGAGGGGGAAGAGGAGGTGGGCAGCAAGAGCCTGGAAGATTTCCTGGCGAAGAATCGGAAAAAGCTGGACGCTGATGCCTTGGTGCTTTCGGACACCAGCATGTTGGCCCCGGGCGTTCCCAGCATTACCTATGGGCTGCGCGGCCTCAATTACTTTCAGCTTGAAATTACCGGCGCAGCGCAGGATCTGCACTCCGGCGTTTTTGGTGGAGCGGCGCCGAATCCGCTGACGATTCTTGCTGAATTGATCGCCAAGCTGCATGACCGGAATGGGCGCGTAACCGTGCCAGGGTTCTACGATGATGTGGCCTCGCTTCCCAGAGCTGAACGCAAGGCGCTTAATTCACTCCCCTGGAAGGAAAAGGATTTTCGCAAGACCGTGGGGGCACGCGACCTGAATGGCGAGAAAGGGTTCACCGTCGTAGAGCGGCTATGGACACGTCCTACCCTGGAGGTGAACGGGATTTGGGGAGGCTACATTGGAGAAGGCGCTAAAACGGTGATTCCATCGAAGGCTTCGATGAAATTTTCGTGCCGGCTGGTTCCTGATCAGGATCCCAAAACCATTACTCGATTGGTTGAGAAATATATACGCGGCCTGCTTCCAAAAACGGTGACAGCGAAGTTCGAGGTGCTGAGCACCGGCAAGCCGTGGGCCGCTCCATATACCCATCCCATCTTCCAGACGGCGCAAAAAGCGCTGGAGGAGGGCTTCAAGAAAAAGGCTGTGTTTATCCGCGAGGGCGGCTCCATTCCGCTGGTCACGCAAATATACGACACCTTCAAAGTGCCCTGTGTTTTGTTGGGTTTTGGACTGCCAGACGAGAACGCCCACGCTCCGGATGAGCACATTCGGCTGGAGAATTATTTCGGCGGAATTCGAGCCGTTGCGCTCTTCTATCAGAAGCTGGGAGAGATGCAAGCCGCACCGGCCCGTTAAGCCCGATTTCAAAATCAGTGTATTTTTGGGCTTTTTCATAAGGTTTCACTTGCACAAAGCTCATTCACCGGCTATAGTGCCCGCGGTGTCCTTTGGCAGCAAATAACAGAGGCACCCTGAAGGAGGAATGCAGAATTCAATGGCCAATCCGTTGAGCAAATCAAAAATCGTGTCTCATCTCGCCGAAAAGACTGAGCTGACCAAGAAGCAAACGTCGCTCTTTTTCGACGAGCTTTTCAAGCTGGCGGTGAAAGAATGCAAGAGCGCCGGGAAGTTCGTGATTCCTGGGCTGGGCCGCGCAGTTAAGGCGCATCGCGCAGCGCGCATGGGGCGGAATCCGGCCACCGGCGAGGCCATCAAGATCAAGGCCAAGACGGTTGTGCGGCTACGTCCAGCGAAGGCGTTCAAAGACGCCATTCTGAAGTAAGCAGCGCACGCGCAAAGTTTTAAATAGCCCCCAGGGCCTCTCCGGCATGGATGCTGGAAAGCTTTGGGGGTTTTGTCTTTGCATTAGAGCGGTATGCGCCGTGCGCTTTCGTTAGCGACGTAGAAATCGGCGCCGCCTCGGAACAATCAAACTAAAGTATTTTCTGAGGAAGGTCCGTAAACGGTCAGGATTCAGCGTCGGCCGTGCCGGGACGCACGATCCGGTCATACATCCACAGTCCCACAGCGGTTGCGACGCCGATACCGCTAATTACCCACCACGCTTCCTGCGGACGATGTACCACCTCACCAAAATGATGCATCACCGCGCCGCCCAGCCAGCCTCCGATGAGGGAACCAATACCAATAGGCATGAAGGCAAAACCCATGTACGTTCCCTGCTGGCCAGCGGGCGCCAAACGCGAGATGTATTCGTAATAGCGAGGCGATTGGGTCATCTCTCCCAGCGCGACGACGAATAGCGATAATACCGCCGTCCAGATCGCGGGATGCCCCGCAACGATCAGCCATGCAAGAGCTGAAATCAGCGTGCCCAGGGTGATGGCTCGAAAAGCCGGGATTTTCCGGGTAAGAAAACTGATTACCACCTGCAGGCAAATCACCGCGGCGGCATCGGTTACAAGGATCAATTCCACGTCGGCATGAGGATTGATGTAGCCGTGGATGTAGAGAGGCAGCATGATAAATTCCTGCCAAAACACGATCCAATAGCCCGTGAAAATCAGCAAAAAAATCATGAAGCGCGGATTGGTGAGCACCGTCCAAAAATTGTGAGCCGACTGGCCAAGGCTGGTCGCTTGAGCCCAATCCTCGCCGGAACGCCGGGGCTCTCGAAAAAACAGCAGTACACCGAAAAACATCAAAAAGACGCATAGAGCCGACAGGCGGAATACGCTTTCGACTCTCATGCGCTGATGAACGTAGGAGGCGAGGAAGGGCCCGGCTGCGCCTCCAATATTGACGATGGTGTAGTAAATCGAGTAGCCGATGGAGCGCACGTTGGGTGAGGACGATCGCGCGATGGTACCCACAACGCTTGGCTTTACCAGCGCCACACCGAGGGCCGGCAACATCAGCACAACCGTCACCAGGAGAACCAGCGGGACGGCCGCGCGCAATGGCGCCATCCATGCGGACCCCAGGGAGCCCAGCATGAAATATGCGCACGTTAGAATGAAATAGGCGGTCGAGAGTGCACGCCGAAAGCCCATGCGGTCGGCCAAGGCGCCTCCAAAAATCGCCAGAAACCACACCAAGCCGCCGAATAGTCCGGTCAACGCGCCGGTCTGCTCAATGGGGAAATTCAGGCGCTCGTGAAGATAATTCGCCAGCGAGGCAAATGCGGCGTAGTAGGCCAGCCGCTCGAAGAGTTCGCTGACGTTGGCGACCCAGAAGGCGCGCTCAAAGCCGCCGCGAATTTCGCGTAATCTCTCACCGAACGCCACTTGGCCCTCCCTGCGTGCCCACATCGTGCGCGTGCCCCGCCTGGGCGCTGTCCCGACGCGGGCTCGCGCGATTATACGCTGCCACCGTAGAAAATCGAACGCCGGAATGGAATGCAGAAATCGACAGGCCGTTGGTTTCTAGGAGATTAAAGCACTATGCTAAGATGCGACGGCAATAACCATGACGATGATGAAAGCATTGCGAAAAACGCGGGCTGCAGCGGGCGCACAACTGGAATCGGTTCCCGTACCCATTCCTGGTGCCGGCGAAGTGCTGGTACGCGTGCGGGCGGCCTCCATCTGCGGCACTGACCTTCACATCTATCAGTGGGACGAATGGTCCCAATCGCGAATTCGGCCGCCGCTGACGTTTGGCCATGAATTTTGCGGTGTCGTGGAAAAAACCGGCGCGGGGACGGAGTCCGTCGCCGAGGGTGATTTCGTCAGCGCGGAAATGCATATTGCCGATGGCCATTGCCGCGCCTGCCGCATGGGCCAGCCGCATCTCTGCCAGAACGTTAAGATCGCAGGGATTGACGTGGATGGCTGCTTCGCGGAATTTGTGAAGCTGCCCGCCCAAAATATCTGGAAAGTGCATCCATCCATTCCCGAACACTATGCCGCGATTTTGGACCCGCTGGGGAATGCCGTCCATAGTGTGCTGGCGGCGCCCATTTCGGGCCAGACCGCTGTGGTAACCGGCTGCGGGCCTATCGGATTAATGGCTATCGCCGTGGCCAAAGCGAGCGGATGTTCGGCGCTTTTCGCGACCGAGGTGAATGAATACCGGCGCGGGCTGGCGCGCCAGATGGGCGCAGACGAAGCCATCGATCCCGCGGCGACTGATGTCGTACGTTATGTTCGAGACGCCACTGGCGGGGCGGGAGTGGACGTCCTGCTGGAGATGAGCGGCAACCCGCACGCGATTCGCCAGGGGTTTCAGATGCTACGTCAGGGTGGGCGCGCTTCCCTGCTGGGTATTCCCTCGCGTCCCGTGGAGCTGGACCTGGTTAGCGACGTGATCTTTAAGGGCGCGACAGTTCTGGGAATCTACGGACGCAAGATGTTCGAGACGTGGGTGCAAATGGACGAATTGCTGCGAGCTGGAAAGCTGAATCTGGAGCCGCTTTTCCATGAACGGCTTCCCCTTAAACGCTTTGAGGACGCTTTCGCGTTGCTAGCCGCCGGAAAAGCCAACAAAATTCTTTTCTATCCGAATGGAAATCCGAGTTGAAGCCATAGCAGGACAATCCTCTTGCTTGTTTACCGAAGAACCGCCACAAGGAAATAGGAGCTGACATGGACCAAGAAGGCCATACAACCGAAACCGCGTCCCCGCGTCCGCAATTAAATTATCTCCACGATGTGCTGGAGGATCTAAAGGCGCAGCACTTGTATTTCCGCCTAAAAGTGCTGGAAGGCGAGCAGAAACCTGTTGCGAATTTCGATGGGAAAGAGGTCATCAATCTCAGTTCGAATAATTATCTAGGCTTTACGACTCATAAGGCGCTCCGGCGCGCAGCAATGGAAGCCACAAAGCGCTTCGGTGTCGGGTCGGGCGCGGTTCGCACGATTGCAGGCACGATGAAGATGCACATGGAGCTCGAAGAGCAAATCGCGCGTTTCAAGGGAACCGAGGCATGCGTGGTGTTCCAGTCCGGCTTCGCCGCCAATGCCGGTACTGTCTCCGCAATACTCGGAAAGGAAGACCTGATTATTTCCGACGAGCTCAACCATGCCTCCATCATTGATGGCTGCCGGCTTTCCAAAGCCGCCATCAAAGTTTTCCGGCATAAGGACGTGGGCGACTGCGAACGGATATTGAAGGAGACGGAAAGCTGGCCCGGAAAAAAACTCCTGATTACAGACGGAGTTTTTTCCATGGAGGGCGACATTGCGCCGCTGCCGCAGCTCTCGGATCTCGCTGAGAAATACAATTGCATCATGATGGTTGACGATGCACACTCAAGCGGTGTGCTTGGCCGCAATGGACGCGGAACCGTAGATCATCTGGGATGTCATGGGCGCGTGGATATTCAGGTGGGCACGCTCAGCAAAGCGGTGGGATCACTGGGAGGTTACGTCTGTGGCTCACGCGACTTGATTGAATTTCTGTACCATCGCGGGCGGCCTTTCCTGTTTTCGACTTCCCACCCGCCATCGGTTGTGGCGACATGCCAGGCCGCTTTTACGCTGCTGGATTCAGCGGAGGGTGAAGGGCTAATTCGCAAGCTGTGGAGCAATACGAAGTTTTTCAAGCGCGGTCTAAAACGCCTGGGCTTCAAGACCGGTGAAAGCCAGACGCCCATTACACCCATCATGGTGGGCGACGCTGCGAAATGCTCGGAGTTCTCGCGCCGTTTGTACGATGCCGGCCTATTCGGCGTGGCGATTGGCTATCCGACCGTGGCGCAGGGTAAAGCTCGAGTTCGCACAATCGTGACGGCTACGCACAAGCGCGCGGATTTGGAAAAGGCGCTGGAAATATTGGGCCGAATAGGCCGCGAAATGCAAATCATCTCGTAAGCTCCGCCAACGGCATCTCTATCGTCTGATTGCCGGGGTTAAGCGATCCCCGCCTTTACACCATCGGAGCTGTCGCCAGATTCGAGCGGGCGCCGCGAAACAACGCCAGGGAGATCGCGCCGACGCCCCACACCATCACCAGGAAAGCCACCCAGCCGCCCACGTAAGGCGCCATCTCAATCGTGTGAATAATCAGCAAGCCGAGCGCCAATCGAGCCAGTATTCCTCCGAAACTCGTTGCGTGACCCAAAAGCTTCTCTCCGATAATCTCGCCCACGAAGATTTGCGCGGCATAAAGCGCGACAAACCATAGAAGCAGCGTAATAATGCCCACCGGTATTCCAACCAGCGTAACGCAGAGCACAATGGCGAGAATGGGCGTACCGAAGAAAACGAGCACGCCGATAAGGGAGCCGGCTTCCCGGCCCGCGCGAACAACACGATCAAACAGGCGAGGCAAGAGAACCAGAAGCACTAATCCAAGCACGAAGGCGGCGCCCCAAAATAAAATCTGATACAACCAATAGCTGGATTTCCGATACGGTGTCTCGTGCCTTTCAGCAGTGAATTCCACCGGACTGGCCAGTTTCGCGCCGGGGGAGACTTCTGGCGGATTTTCCCCGTGGAAACCAATTACACCGCGAGTATCGGCGTGAGGGCCCACAGCCAGATGGGCTCCAACCAGCTTGGCATTGCCTCCAAGGTATCCATCCATGTTGGTGGTATCCGCGGCCGCCAATAAACTCCTGCCAATGCTTCCGCTCAGATCAGCTTCCCTCCCTCCAAACAGGAGACTCCAGCCAATGTTTCCGCCCTGCTCCAATTCGAATACTTCGCCCGCCGCCGTTACGTTGTGGGCCACTTTGCCGGAAATGGTCAATACCTGGCTGTACGCCCGTACGTTGCCATCAACGCTCCCGGTGATGCGCAAATTGCGGGCGAATCCGATCACGTCGCCTTCGACATGACCGGCAATTTCCACATCCTGGGCAAAAGTAATCACGTCCCCCTCGACCGTGCCATTGATGCGAGCAAAATTGGCATACAGGATCAGGTCACTATGGCGCGTCTCGCCGGTGGGCAGGGTGTAGTTCGCGCCGCCTTTTACGCTCATGTCAACCACGGGCACAGGAGCCTCCCCAGCTGAAACGCCGACATGTTGGCCCGGCTGTGCCGGGATTTGGTCAGCCTGGGGAGCGGCGGCAATTGCTCGTGGCAGGCCAAGACTGGAGAGTATGGCAACTACCATAAAGGCCAATGACGTGCGGCGCCGCCAGTTCCGTCGCGAAAAACCAACGACCACGGTAATTAAAGTAGCGAGGGCAATAAACTCAATAAGGGTTCGCATTGAATTCCATCCTTTCCAGAATGCGCTGTGAAATACCAGCACAGCCAGGAGGTTGCTTCCGTTGAGTCCGGCATCACTTAACTGCTGCCGCCAGGGCGCAATCAGACCGTTCCACAAAGTGTAAAAGCCGCTTGCCGCCAAACCGAAAGCTATAATCCATCCCCAGGGCGTTCGCGAGCGGGCGGGAGCCTCGATCAGGCGTGCCGGTACCGTTTCCAAATCCTCTGTCAGCGCCGAGCGAAGCCAACCGCTTTCCGCTTCCAACGAACGGAGCAGCGCCCGGCAAGGCGCACACGTGGTGGTGTGATGAATCAGTTCGCGAGCACGCTCGGGCTCAAGCTGCTGATCCAGGTAGAGCATGCAGGCCATTTCATCAAAATGGTTCATGGCTTGCCTCCGCCGGAAGATTGCACGAGCGTTTCGCCGCCCGATGCGGCCAGTATTTCGCGAAGTTGATGGCGTGCGCGCAATAGCAACACTCCTACAAACGTTCGCCGCACTCCCAACGTGTCCGCAACGTCGTCATAACTCATATCAGAGTAATAGCGCAGCAAGAGCGCCACTCGGGCCCGCGCAGGCAGCTTTTCCAGGGCCGCGCGCACCTGCTGACTGGTGGATTCCGCGAGAAGACGGTCCAACTGACCGGGATCTGGGTGTGCCAGGGGCATGGAGTCCACGTCGCCAGTTTCCAGGTCCTGGCGGATGCGACGGCGACGCAGCATGTCCCAACAATGGTTGCCGGCGACCCTATAGAGCCAGGCACCGAACGGACGGGAAGAATCGTATTGGCCCAGCTTCTCGTGAACCTTTATGAAAATGTCAGCCGTGGCGTCCTCCGCGTCCTCGCGGGTGGGCATCGCGCGGCGGCAGAACCGAAAAATCGCGGGGGCGTATTGCCGGTAGAGCTGGCCCCAAGCTTCAGGGTCGCCCTCCCGAGCGGCTGATAAGGCCTCCGCCACCTGGGCTTCGCTCATGCCGTTCGATGCCTTGTGGTGCTCCATAGGTGATACGCAGCGCGGCTCCAGAATCTTTCAGCAGTCAACGGAAATACGGCCCTCGAGCTTATAGCAGCGGCAGAGCGGCAGACCGCGCCTAAATAAAAGGAGCGGCGAGCCATATAGGGCGCGCCGCTCCAGGTAAACCTGACTTGCTGGCTAGTTAGAAGGAGAACTTCGCGGCTAGCTGAATACCGCGCGGCCCGCCTCCGCCCAGGAATGGGTTGCCAATGCCAACATCGCCCGTGGCCTGGATTTGATACGCACCGGCGCTGACTTCGCGTAACCCATTGGGAACTGTGGAAAAGCCTTGCTGCGCCGCATCGGCAATGAAGTTTGGCAACAAGGGGTTTGAGAAATTGGGGTGATTGAACAGGTTGAAGAATTCGGCGCGTAATTGCATATTCACGCGCTCAGTGAGCTTGGTATCTTTGTATACGGCGAAATCCAATTGCTTGAAGGACGGCCCGCGCAGGGCATTGCGGCCTTCATTTCCGAAGTGCCGCGTCCCAGCAAGGCAATCCGAACTCGTCCCAGTGAGCCCATTAGCCAAGGCAAAGGGAGACAAGTTGCATGGAATGGCAAAGTTACCGAGTTGCAGGAACTGCGAGGGGTTAGAGGAATTATAGACGGGCGCGCCGAGCACGTCCGGACGGTCGAATCCTTCGCCGCTGCCGCTATAATCATCCTCGAAGTTGTAGTTCAGATTGAACGGCTGGCCATCCTGCAGGGTCGTGGTGGTATCTAATCCCCACCCATTCTTCAGCTTTGACCACCCGCCACCGATGTGGGGAAACTGGTACCCAAATATCCAGGTGAATCTTCGCCTGATATCGAAATTCGAGTCTGCGTATTCAGCCTGGGGATTGAAGCTGTTGTTGGGCTGAGCGGCATTGGGAACGAAATCCTCGCTGTCGCTCGCGTCATCAAGAGAGTGCGACCACACGAAATTCGTGATGGAGGTAATTCCATGCCAGTCGTTCACACGGAGGCTGGCCTGCAGCGCATTGTAATTCGAATTGGCCGCCGTCTGCTCCTGGTTGATGTATTCCGCGCCGTACGGATTGCCAAAGGTGTTCGGTACGCTATAAGACGGCGTGATGCAATTGGGGCCACCGATGATGGGCTGGGACTGGCAGGCCGCGCTGTTCAGGAAACCCAGGTCGGAGGCCGTGATGGCCGCCTGGGAAGGCTGATTGATGTCATAGAAGTTGTACAGGTGGTGTCCTTCCGAGCCAACATATCCGACCTGCAGAACCACTTTGGTGGCTAGTTGTTCCTGGATATTCAGGTTGTAATTCTCCATGTAGGGCGTACGGATGTTGGGGTTGACGCCGAAGATATTACCGGTGGCCGTGGTCCCGGGAGGGTTAAAGACCGGCACATTCGGAACGATGGTTCCTCCGGACGCGCTATTCGAGAAAATGGGATCCGCACCGAACGGGTTATAGGCCGGGCCGGGACAAAATGCGCAGTTGTAGGGCAGATGGCCGAGGAAAATATCCTGCGCCAGGGCGTCGTAGAAAATGCCGAATCCGCCGCGAATCACGGTCTTGCCCTTTCCAAAAGGATCCCATGCAAAACTGGCGCGGGGCGCGAAATTCTTGTAGTCGGGCTGGTACAGCCGGGCTCCCGGTGAGATCAGAGTCCCGGTGGTAGTATCAAAATTGGAAAATAGGTCATTCTTTTCAGAGACCACGCCATAATAATCCCAGCGCATTCCAAAGTTGAAAGTGAAGCGCGAGGTCATGCGGTAGCTATCCTGAATGTAAAGACCTTCGCTGTCCTGGTTGGTGTTGCGTTGGGAATTGCCGGTCTGCTGCGATCCGCCGTCTACGGTGCCGGAAAGGAAATCGGCGAGAGAATCGAAATCCAGGATTCCCCGGTAATTGGTGTCGAGCAACTGGTTGATCGACGTTTGCCGGAACTCGCCCCCGATCTTCACATCATGCTTACCCAGCTTCCAACTGAAATTATCGAGAACCTGTACGTTGCTGTCCACCCTCTGGCGGGGAACCGATTTGGTGGCGCCAAGCTGGGCTACCCCAAAACCGGTGATGACCGGCAAGCCCTGGTCGGCGGGTCCCGCAGCACAAGCCCCAACCGTGCCCGCAGCACAAAGGCCGATGGAACTGGGGGCAAAGTTCTGATCCTCGGGGAAAAAGCCCTCCGCGAAACGGTTCCAGCCTACGCGCAATTCGTTAACCTTAACCGGCGATAGCACGCTAACGAGCGACACGGAAACAAGCTGTACTCGCGTCGGAGTCTGCGTATTGAAACCGGGAAGCGCGCCGCCCGAGGCACCCAAGGCCAGGGGAAAAGCCTGGGTGCTGTTGCCGAAATAATACCGGCCGCTCAGGCTATTGGCCGAGTTAATGTTGTAGTCCAGCTTGGCGATGAAGCTATCCACGTTGTTGAATGACGGGGCGATTTCCGCGACTGTGCATGTCGAGAGGGGGACGCAACTGCTCGGCAAAGTGGCCGGCAGAGACCACGGATTGCGCGCCAGCAGCGCCGCGATCACAGGATTCGTCGCATCCGCGGGAGTAATATCAGGGACCGTGGCATCTGTAACCACCCCCACGCCTTCGCGCTGCCCTTCATAATCGGCGTAAAAGAAGGCCTTATCCTTCACAATCGGGCCACCCAGCGATGCGCCAAACTGATTGTTGCGAAATGGCGCCTGGGGGCTGACTGGATCGGAGGCGCTGGGCACGGTATTAAAAAAATTGCGGGCATCAAGGGCGTTATTTCTCAGGTAATCGAAAAAGTTTCCGTGCAGGGCATTGGCGCCGCTCTTGGTCACAATGTTGATTACCGCGCCGGCATTGCGGCCATATTCAGGCTCGTAGTTTGAGAGAACACGCAATTCGTCCACGGCATCGATGGGCAGGATGGTAGCCGGCGTGCCGAAGACACCCGCCTCGTTGATGGCGGGATCATTGCGGTAACCATCGTTCATGTCCGTGCCGTCGAGCAGGAAGTTATTGGAACGGCCACGAGCGCCGTTTACCGAAAATACGCCAAACGATCCTGGCGAATCGGTGATCTGGTCGGGAGAACCAGAGACACCGGGGGTGAGATAAATCAGCTTCGTGTAATCGCGACCATTGACGGGGAGATTTTTCACCGTGTCCTGGCTAAGAGTGGCCCCCAGGACGTCCGTGGTGGTTTCCACCTGCGATAGCGACTCGCCGGAAACGGTCACCGACTGATTGACCGAGCCCGGCTTCAGAATCGCGTCCACGCGCACCTCCGCGGCGACGTCCACCTTGATAGCGCTGGTGATGGATCGTTCGAAGTTTTCCTTGGAGATAGAAACCTCGTAAGTTCCAATTTGGAGTTCCGGCACGCGATAACTGCCATCGGCATCGCTTACTGCTGTGCGCACCACTCCCGTATCCACGTTGCGGACGCTCACCTGGGCACCGGCCACCGAGCCTCCGCTTGAATCAGTTACCGTGCCCAGAATGGAGCCGCGAAACGTCTGAGCTCCGGTAATACCGGCCCAGAATCCCAAAATCAGCAATACGACAGCCGTCGCGTAAACACTCCCCCCGTGCCGAATCTTCTGCCTCATGACGCCTCCCCTGTTTTCCCCCGAAATAATGGTTACATCCCGATCACGCTAACCGCCGCATTCTTTGACCGAATTGCTGAGAGTCGCACATCAGCATCCAGATAATGCGCCTCTCGCGCCATGCCCGGTTCGCTGCGGGATAACATACTTGCACTGAGAGACAACGTCAAGGGGGAAAGCAGGTTAAATCACGAAAATTGCGGGAAGTCATCATGACACTGACGCGACAAAATGGAGAGAGGCAGGCGTCATCCCACTCTCTGCTATACTTTCGTCCTCGCGTATATTGCGCCAGCGGTTATTCTTGGAATCATGAGCATCCACTTTACAAGACCTCGTCTCTTCCTCGTGGACGCCATGGGCTATATCTTCAGGGCCTATTTTGCTCCCATGGAGCGGCTCCGCAATCCCCGGGGCATTCCCACCAAAGTGCCCTATCTGTTTGCCAATATGATTCAGCGGCTGCTGAAGGACTGGAAACCGGACTATCTGGGAGTGGTTTTCGACGTGGCTGCGCCGACTTTTCGCGACGAAATTTTCAAAGCCTATAAGGCGCAGCGCCCTCCCATGCCCGATGATCTTTCTCTCCAGATGCCATTCGTCCGGCAATATTGTGAAGCCATGCGGCTGCCCATGCTCGAATATGCCGGGTTCGAGGCTGATGATGTGATTGGCACCCTCGCGCGGCGCAGCGCCGACAAAGACATCGAGGTGGTGATCGTCACCAGCGACAAGGATTTACTGCAGCTCGTCGGGGGTAACGTGCGGGTGCTAAATCCAGCCAAGAACGACATTGTGCTGGACGAAAAAGCCGTGGAGGAATATATGGGCGTGCCTCCCGCCAAGGTGCCTGATTTAATCGCGTTGATGGGCGACAGCATTGACAATATCCCCGGCGCGCGCGACCCCGCCGACAAACCAGCGCCCGGTGAGCGGCGCAAGGCCGGCATCGGCGACGTAGGTGCGCGACAGCTTATTCAGCAATTCGGGAGCGCAGAAGGCTGCCTGGAACATGCCGCCGAAATCAGCCGGGCAAGCTACCGCGAAGCGCTACAGAAATGCGGGGAATTTGTCCGCCTGAGCAAGACGCTCGCCACAATACACACAGATGCCCCAGTGGCGCTGGAACTGGAAAAGCTCACCCTTCGGCCCCCGGACATCGACGCCCTGCGAACTCTCTATGGCGAACTCGGATTTACATCGCTGCTGAAAGAACTGGCTCCCGCGCCATCAGTCATCAATGCGAAATCAGATTATGGGCCGTTGGGAAGCCCTGGAGAACTGCGGGACTACCTGGCGGCACTGCCGGTCAGCGAGCCGGTAGCTATTTGGATCGAACCACAAGCGTCCGATGAAGACCCCGGATTTGGAAGCGCGGCAATCAGGATTGAGATTTCCCCAGCGACGGGAATCTCGCGTCACGCGGACGCGGATAGTGAAGGACTGATGCTAGGGGAGCTTCGCGCCTGGTTAGCCACGAGTGCGCATCCCAAGTCCGTACACGATCCTAAATTGCTGGCGTTGATGGTCGCCGAAGACGGTTCCAGTATGCCTGCGTTCGTAGCCAGCTTGCGCCATTCCGCCATGCTCTATTCCTTTCTGCTGAATCCGACCACCGCGAACCACGCGTTGCCGGATATGGGATTGCGCCACCTGGGTATTACTCCGAGCGGAGCGCATGGCGAGCGAGCCGATTTCGTCGGACAGTTGGGAACCCATCTTCAATCCCAGGTAGCGGCGCAAAACATTTTAGAAGTCTATGACAGGATTGACTTGCCCTTGGCGCCCGTGCTTGCCCGGATGGAGCATCATGGAGTTCTGGTGGATCGCAAAGCGCTTGAGGATATTTCGCGCGAAGCCGAAGCGGGGATTCGCGCTCTGGAAACTCGGATTTTTGAGCTGGCTGGCGCGCCTTTCAATCCCAATTCCCCACAGCAATTGGCAGAAATTTTGTTCGACCGGCTGAAGCTGCCCGCGCCGCGCCGTCGTAGCGGTAAATCGCGTTCCACATCAATTGACGTGCTTGAGGAGCTTGCCGCCAATCACGAACTTCCCCGGCGCGTCATCGAATACCGGGAGCTTTCCAAATTAAAGTCCACCTACGCGGACGCGCTGCCAAAACTAATCAATTCGGGTACCGGCCGTTTGCATACGCGGCTCAGCCAGACGGGCGCCGCGACGGGACGCCTAAGTTCGTCGAGTCCCAACCTGCAAAACATCCCTGTGCGCACGGAATTGGGCCGCAAGATACGGGCGGCATTTGCCGCGGCGCCCGGGAATTTCCTCCTTTCCGCGGACTATTCTCAAATTGAATTGCGGCTCCTGGCTCATTTTTCCCGAGATCCTGTGTTGCTGGACGCTTTCCGGCGCGGCGAGGATGTCCACGCGCGCACGGCACAGGAGGTATTTGGAGTACCTCCGTTGCTGCAAAATGCCGAGCACCGCCGGGCGGCCAAAATTATTAATTTCGGCATTGTGTATGGACTATCGCCATTCGGCTTGGCTCAGCAGCTCGACATCAGCCAAAAGGAAGCGGTCCAATTTATCAGCAATTACTTTGCCCGGCTTGGCGCGGTGAAGACTTATTTGGAGCGTCAGGTGGCCGAAGTGCGGCGATCAGGGGAAACGCGCACGCTTTTCGGGCGGATGCGGCCCATCCATGAAATCAATTCGCCGCAGCCAGCCCTTCGCAACTTTGCCGAGCGAACCGCCATGAACACTCCCTTGCAGGGCACCGCCGCGGACATCATCAAACTGGCCATGATTGAATTGGATCGCCGCCTGACGGCCGAAGGATTTCGCAGCCGAATGATCCTGCAAGTGCACGACGAGTTGCTGTTTGAGGGACCGCGCGAGGAAATGAAGCGCTTGGGCGCTCTGGTAAAGCCCGTAATGGAAAACTCCTATGGCTGGCAGGGACCCCTGCTTGTACCCCTGATCGTCGAGATGAAGGCAGGTCCAAATTGGCGGGATATGGAGTCCACTTTTCTGAAGATTGACGGCCATAATGCAGAGACATGTTAGGCGGCCAGTCTCCTAGTAAGGCTGGACGTATAATTGTCATATCAAAAAAAAAATAGAAGGGAGAAATTGATATGGACCACGCGAAGAATTTTCTCAAAGTTGTGAATGACGCGAAATCAAAAATTCACGAAACGAATGTAGTCGAAGTTAAGAGACGCCTCGACGCAGGCGAGCAATTCACGCTGGTGGATACGCGCGAAGATTCGGAGTGGGAACGCGGCCACATCGCCGGCGCCATTCATATTGGACGTGGCGTGATTGAGCGCGACATTGAGCGCTTGATTCCCGATGCAGCCACGCCCCTGGTGCTTTATTGCGGAGGAGGCTTTCGCTCGGCGCTAGCCGCGGAGAGCTTGCAGAATATGGGATATACCGATGTGCTCTCCATGGACGGCGGCTGGAAGGCATGGAACACCGCTGGTTATCCCACCGCGGTTCTCTCAAGGTAGACTGTTATAAGGGGAAGTCGCAAGACTTTGCTTCACGAAAAAAGGCGCAGATTTAGACGGCGACTAAATGGGGGATTATGCCCCTCCACTGTTGGCGGTGGATTATCGGTTATAGCGGTTATGCATTGCAGAGTGGGGACAAGATGAAAGGCTGAGAAGATGTATTAGTAGGCCACACTCCCGCTTTTTATGAGGGTAGGTTGGGGGTTCTTGGGAGCGGGAGTGTGGTCGAGAAGAAGAAGCCGGCCCAGCCCTCAATCGCCTAAAGCGATCTCGGCTTCTCCTTCTCTCACGCTACTACGTAGTGCACGCTCGTAACCAAACGATCGCATTGAAAATACAAGACTTATTAGCTTGGCGACCGGTAAAAACGACAGAGCCCCAGTAAAATTTACCGGGTCCACGGGTCCCGTCTGGTCACTTGTTTACTCCTCGCTTTTCGACGATTTAAGCGCGTTACTAAGGCTTGTTGACCCTCAACGAACCCCCTGTTATGTTCAGATGTTAAACTGGGCGTGTTGTGCCCTCCATAGCCGCCACCGCGCTGTAGATGCTGGGCGCGTTCGCTTAGGAAGTAGTCATGGGTTTGCGCAATATTGTTGTGCGTGGCGCTCGCCAGCACAACCTGAAAAACATTTCGCTGGAAATCCCCCGCAATACGCTCACGGTGATCACGGGGCTTTCCGGGTCGGGAAAATCCTCGCTTGCATTCGATACGCTTTATGCTGAGGGACAACGGCGCTATGTGGAGTCGCTATCGGCCTACGCGCGCCAGTTCCTAGACCAGATGGAAAGGCCGGAGGTGGACTCCGTGGAAGGCCTATCCCCTGCAATTGCGATTGAACAGAAGACCACCACGCGGTCGCCGCGCTCCACAGTGGGGACCATAACCGAGATCTATGACTACCTGCGGGTGATTTTCAGCGCGACGGGCACGCCCTACTGCCGCAATTGCGACATACCAATATCCCGGCAATCCACCGAACAGATCGTCCAGGCAGTAAGAGAGCTAGGCCCCGAGGAACGCATCATGGTGCTGGCGCCGGTGGTGCGGGGGCGCAAGGGCGAATACCGCAAGGAGTTTGAGACATACCTCCAGCAGGGTTTCGCTCGAGCGCGAGTGGATGGCCAGATGGTGAGCCTGGACGATCCGCCCGCTCTCGACAGGCGCCGCAATCACACTATCGAGATTGTGGTGGACCGCCTATTGGTAAAAAATGGCGGCGCGCAGCGCCTGGAACAATCCATCGCAACGGCTTTGAAACTGGCCGACGGACTGGTGACTGTCGCGGTGGTAAATGGCGAGGAACACCTCTACTCCGAAAAGCTGGCCTGCCCCAATTGTGGAATTTCCGTGCAGCAAATCGAGCCTCGTTCTTTCAGCTTTAATTCCCCATACGGCGCGTGCCCGGAATGCCATGGCCTGGGTTCGAAGTATGATTTTGATCCCGGAAAAGTAATCGTGGACTGGTCGAAGCCCCTATTTGACGGGGGGCTTGGCCCGGGCGCAAACTCCGCAGCCCTACAAAATTCGCTGCATGCGGCAGCCGCGGCAAACGGCGTGGATTTGGAGATGCCATTCGACAAACTCACCCAGCGGCACCAGAATTTGCTGCTGTACGGCAATGCGGCAAACGGCGGCAGCAATGGACGCGGGAAGGCCACGGGAAGCAAACGGCGGGGCTTTGTGTACGACGGCATTCTCGCTTATCTCGAAAAAAACTTGACCGACACATCCTCGGAAAGCTATCGCCTATGGCTGACCCAATACATGTCGCCGGTACCGTGCCCGGCGTGCCATGAGAAGCGGCTGCGTCCCGAAAGCCTCGCGGTAAAAATCGCGGGATATTCCATCGCCGATTTCACGGCACTTCCGATCGCGGAGGCGCGAGCGAGCGTGGACCGCATTCTTCCTCAATTGACGCCGCGCCAGCGGGAAATTGCCGGTCGCGCATGGCAGGAAGTGGCCGACCGTCTGGATTTTCTCCTCGCGGTGGGACTCGGCTATCTGACCCTTGGCCGATCCGCCGCTACCATTTCAGGCGGGGAGGCCCAGCGCATTCGACTGGCCACGCAGATTGGCTCACGGTTGCGCGGCGTGCTCTACGTCCTCGATGAACCTTCCATCGGCCTTCACGCCCGCGACAATGAACAGCTGCTGCGCACGCTCGAAACCTTGCGCGATCTCGGCAATACCGTGCTGGTGGTGGAGCACGATGAAGAAACCATACGCCGCGCGGATCATGTGGTTGATCTCGGCCCGGGCGCTGGCTCCGCCGGAGGTTATCTGGTGGCGGAAGGCTCGCCCGCTGAGATTGCCGCGAATCCCGCTTCGCTTACCGGACGTTATCTTTCGGGCGAAGTGTCTATTCCCGTCCCAATGAAACGGCGCGTTGGGAACGGCAAGAATCTGGCGATTTTAGGCGCCACAGAAAATAACCTCAAGAGCATTGACGTTGTTTTCCCGCTGGGTACTCTTACTGTTGTTACCGGCGTCTCTGGCTCTGGAAAATCCACGATTGTGGACGATATTCTTTACCGCGCGCTGGCCCAGGCGATTTACCGTTCAAGAGAGAAGCCCGGCGCGCATCGGGCCCTGCTAGGCTTGGAGCATCTCGACAAAGTCATCCAGATTGATCAGGCGCCCATCGGGCGGACACCGCGCTCCAACCCCGCCACCTACACCGGCGTATTCGGCCCTATCCGCGATCTTTTTGCCATGCTACCTGAATCGCGTGAACGCGGCTATCGCTCTGGGCGCTTCAGTTTCAATGTTAAAGGAGGACGCTGCGAAGCCTGCCAGGGCGGCGGCCTTCGGCGAATCGAGATGAATTTCCTCCCCGACGTTTTCGTCACCTGCGAAGTCTGCCAGGGACGCCGCTACAACGTGGAAACGCTGACTGTGCGGTTCAAGGGCTACTCAATTTCTGATTTGCTGGATTTGCCGATTGATGAAGCGCTTCCAGTGCTCGAAAACGTCCCGGCGATTTATCAGAAGCTAAAGACGCTGGTGGATGTGGGGCTGGGCTATGTGAAGCTGGGCCAATCGGCGACCACTCTTTCGGGAGGCGAAGCGCAACGTACCAAGCTGGCACGCGAGCTTTCCCGCCGGCAGACGGGGCGCACGCTTTACATTCTTGACGAGCCAACTACGGGACTGCATTTTGACGACGTGCGGAAACTGCTCGACGTTCTCAATCGCCTGGTGGACCTCGGCAATACCGTCCTGATCATCGAGCATAATCTGGATGTGATTAAGCAGGCGGATTGGATTATTGATCTCGGCCCCGAAGGCGGCTCGGAAGGTGGGCGCATTGTGGCGCAAGGAACTCCGGAGCAGGTGGCGCGGAATCGCAAGTCCTACACTGGCCAGTCGCTCGTGCGCGCGCTCAGCCCCGCGTTTGGCGTGGGCGCACCGGCTCTTGCATAGGCCTCAGGTGGATACTATTCCGTCAACTAGTATATTTCCGGTACTCAGACTGGCTGGATTCCAAGAATCTTAGCGCGGAAACAGGAAATTCATTTTGGTTGCGATTAAAACCAGCTATATTGTTGATACTTAACCATTTGACGTTTTGTGACTGTGGCGGCGGTTGCGGTTAGAAATTTGCTTATGTTCTCTATTCGTTCGCCTATTTCCGGGCATGTCTCTCTTACTACGTGCCCGTCCCCCGAAGTTTGATTTTCTGCGGGCTGCCACCGCCGTTGTCCGTGATGCCGACCGCCGCCATTCGCGGGCCCGTTTGTGTGGGGATGAAGCGTACGACGATATTGCATGAGTCTCCCGCGCGGATGCTGCCGCCACACGTGTTGCTGACGGAAAAATCCCCAGGATCAGCGCCGTTGGTCTTGATGCTGGTGATAGTGAGGGGGGTCGAGCCGATATTGGTCAGTACTACGATCTGCGGCTGACTGATCTTCCCTACCATTTCATTAGCGAAATTCAGACTTGTGGCGGAGAGTCTAACCGAAAGTCCGGTACCCATTACTGAAATTATCTGAGGTTGGTTGCTTCCGTCGTCGGAAACGGATACTGCAGCAGTCCTGGAACCGCCGCTGACAGGCGTAAATGTGACGAAAATCGTGCAGCTTGCTCCAACGGAAAGACTTGACGGGCAGTTGTTAGTCTCCGAAAAATCAGTAGAATCAGTTCCGCTTATGGTGACTCCCGAAATATTCACCGCAGCGTACCCTACGTTGGTTACGGTTGCGGTCTGTGGGGCACTCGTCGTGCCGACCGTTTGATTGCCGAAGATGAGCCCGATGGGCGATAGGCTCACTGTTGGAACCTGCCGCAAAATAGAGACCGTATTGTCGTCCATGTTGGCGGCGGCAATGTCCAGTCGGCCGTCGTGGTTGAAGGCGCCCAAGGCTACGGAAAGCGGCCCGGTACCCGTAGCGGGCGATGAAACTGGCGTGAAGTTGCCTGTGCCGTCGCCCAGCAGGATGGAAACTGTTCCTACCGTCTTGCAACGCAGATCGTTTCCACACACGTTGGGAACCACAAGGTCTAGCTTGCCATCGCCATTAAGGTCGCCGACGGCTACCGATTCGGGGAGCACTCCCGTGGCGGAAGACGAGACCAAATTGAAGTTGCCCGTGCCGTCGCCCAAGAGAATGGAAAGCGTGTTGCCATTGTAGTTGGCGACCACCAAGTCCAGCTTGCCATCTCCGTTGAAATCACCTACGGCCACTGAAGCCGGTCCCATTCCAGTGCCGGGAGACGACGCGAGACTGAAGTGGCCCGTGCCGTCGCCCAAGAGAATGGAAAGCGTGTTCATGGAGTAGTTGGCAACCGCCAAGTCCAGCTTGCCATCTCCGTTGAAGTCACCCACCGATACGGAGATCGGTCCCATACCGGTAGGCGGGGATGACGTAAGGGTGAATTTGCCTGTGCCATCGCCAAGCAGGATAGAGACGCTATTGCTATGGCCGTTGGCAACCGCCAGGTCCATCTTTCCATCCCGGTTGAAATCGCCTACGGCAACCGATTGAGGATTATCGCCCGTCGCAGGAGACGAGGCTAGGCTGAAATTACCCGTGCCGTCCCCAAGAAGTATGGAAAGCGTATTGCTGTTAAGGTTGGCGACCGCTAGATCCACCTTGCCATCCCCATTGAAGTCACCCACAGCTACCGAATGCGGTTCCTCACCCACTGCGGGAGACGAGGCCAAGGTGAAGTTGCCCGCGCCATCCCCCCAGCAGAATCGAGATCGTGTTGCTGGCATAGTTGGCGACCGCCAAATCGAGTTTGCCGTCTCCGTTGAAATCCGCCGTTGCTACGGAAACCGGTTCCGTACCCGTCTGTGGAGACGCACCCAGACTGAAAGCGGCTGAGGACGTGGGCAAAGTAATTGGCAAGAAAACGACGTTTGAGGTGCCACTGGTGGGTGCGGGATTCACGACGGTGATTGATGCAGTACCGGCGACGGCAATGTCGGCGGCGGTGATGGAAGCGGTGAGCTGAGACCTGCTGATAAAGACCGTTGTCCGCAGGCCGCCGTTCCAGTTCACTACCGACTTGGAGACGAAGCCGGTGCCATTCAGAGTTAGCGTAAACGCGGGACCACCCGGCGCGACGGCGTCCGGCACCAGCGGTTGGTTGATCAGCGGTACGGGCTTGGCATTCGCCATTGCGGAAGAAGCCAAGCCCATCAATGCGACCGTCATTAGCAGGGCCTTTGGAACACCGCTTACTCTCATTAACATTGATCTTTTCCTTTCGCTCGGCTGCCTCGCGGAAAATGCATCATCAAATGGTGGAAGCGTGTGCTAACGCTACCCGCTGGCTGGTTAACCGTCAAGAATATTCGAAGCGAGAACCTCGGTAAGATCGTAGCAACGGACGCCCCGCTTGCGCGTGGGGGCGTTTGTGCTCTACAGTCGAACGCGCAGAAAACTCTCAAATACCGGCGCACGGGGCATCGTATGCGACGTGACGCTTCGACGAAGCACCGCAAACGCGGCGCAAGAGATTCGCGCAAATAGCTAATGACATCCGATCCGCATGGCTTCAACAGGGCAAACGAACGACGACAGTCCGAAGAATTGAGCGCGCCGGAATCGAATCCGCCCCAATCGAATGCAGCGCAATCCGGCTCAGACCGGCCGGAAACATCCGGACCGGACGCGGAAGCAACCAGACTGAGCGCGGAAACGCCGGGAACAGACACGTCCGGCGCAACTGCGCCGGGCGCCATCTCTGAAACGGACGTGCCGCCGTCCGCGCTGCACCCGCCCGAACACATGGGGCCAGCCGCAGACACAATTCCCTCAGCAGCGCCCTGGCAGGCTCATTATTCACCATCGGAGTGGCAAGGCCGGCCCATAGCTATCCAGCCGGACTTGGATGTCCCGTGGGGCGCGAAAGAAATTGCGCTGTTCGTGGTTTATGGGGTGCTGCTGATTTTGGTGGCGACGCTGATTATTTCGCTTGCTCTATGGGCTGCGGGCGTAACTCACGAATTCGGACCGCGAGGTCCGCGGGAGACATCGATTTTCCTATTGGTGAATCAGCCCATACTTTTTGCCGGAATATTGTTATATCTCTATTGGCGCATTCATTTGCGCTACGGGGAGCCATTTTGGCGGACGCTCCAATGGAAGCCGCTGACCCCCATTAACATGCCCCCTTGGGCGGCCTATCTTAGCTGCATTGGAGGGGGCTGCGCGATGGCCGTGGCGGTTGAGGCCGCCTCGCAGCATTTGGGCAAAAACGTCAATATGCCCATCGAAACGTTCTTTAAGACGCGCGATACGGCGTTGATATTGATGGTGATGAGCGTGGTGCTGGCTCCCTTGTTTGAGGAAACCGTTTTCCGCGGCTTTCTATATCCGGTCCTGGCGCGCGCGTGGGGAATGGCCGGGGGAATCGTGGCAACCGGAATAGTTTTTGGCTTGATGCACTCGCAGCAGCTCGGAGGCAGCAAGTCCCACATTGCTCTGCTGATTTTGGTGGGCATTACGCTTACGTGGGTGCGAGCCGGGACGCGTAGCGTGCTGGCGTCGTTTCTGGTGCATATCAGCTACAACGGCTTTCTCACGGCCGGATTCATCGCTTCGGGTGCGTTCCGGCACCTGCCTCCGCGCTAAATCGCAACAAGCTCTGCCGTTGCTAAGTCACGTAGCAAACCGAACTTCGCAGTCCACGATATGATGAATTTATGCCAGAAGAACTTGTAAACGCCGTGGAACCGATCCAATGGACGCCAGAGGGCGTGGTGATGCTGGACCAGCGCCTGCTGCCACATCAGGTGGTCTATCACACCTACACCAATCATGCCGAAGTGGCCGCGGCGATACGCGACATGGTGATCCGGGGCGCGCCGGCGATTGGCGTGGCGGCGGCGATGGGTATCGCGCTCGGAGTGGAACGTTCACACGCAAAAACACTGGAAGAATTGGAGAGAGAATTCGAGTCTATTTGCGAAGGGATGGGCCGCACGCGGCCTACGGCGGTGGACCTCTTCTGGGCCATAGCGCGGTTTCGGCGGCGTTTCACCGAACTGGCCGGTCAATCACAGCGCCAGGGACATCCCGGCTCGCTCGATACGATTCGGCGGGGAATGGTGGATGAAGCGCTGCAAGTTCATGAAGAACGACGCGCCGCAGACAAGGCCATCGGCGCCTTTGGCGCGGCGCTATTGCCCAGGGATGGCCGGGTAATGACGCAATGCAATGCGGGCGCATTGGCCACGGCCGGAATCGGCACGGCGCTGGGGGTGATACGGACGGCCTTCGCACAGGGCAGTCTCCTCAATGTGCTGGTTCCAGAGACACGGCCCTATCTGCAGGGCGCGCGGCTCACTGCGTGGGAATTGCAACAGGAAGGAATACCGCTGACGCTGATTACCGATAACATGGTAGGCCATTTTCTGAAGACCGGCGAAGTGGGGTCCGTGGTAGTGGGCGCGGACCGCATTGCCGCAAATGGCGATACCGCGAATAAAATTGGGACGTACCCTATGGCCGTGCTCGCGCGGGAGCACGGCGTTCCCTTCTACGTGGCCGCACCTATTTCCACGCTGGATCTCTCGATTCCTTCAGGGGCGCAGATTCCGATCGAACAGCGCGCACAGGAGGAAGTGACTCACCTGGCGGGTGTGCGGGTGGCGGCCGATGTGCCAGCGGCGCATCCGGCGTTTGATGTGACGCCCGCCGCGCTGATTGCCGCCATTATTACAGAGCGCGGGGTGGCCCGCCAGCCCTATGAAAGCGCGCTGCGGGACCTCGCCGGACCGAAAAAATCACGCTAATTGTAATCTGAAAGCCATACAGCGGCTCGCGCGCAGACTACATTCGCGTCAGACGGAAAGTCTCGGTCATCGCAGCCTTTTGATTCTTGTAAAACGTCCACGTCTGGGTCACATGGTTCGCATCCACGAAATCAATTTCCACATGCTGCATGTGGCCATCATCCGCGCTCTTTAGATTCGTGGCATCCACGTAATTAAAAACGAGTTTGTGGGCGTTTGGTGCATACGAGTCCGCCGCCATGCGAGGCTGGTTTCCAGCGGAACAATAATGAGTCATCAACAGGCGGCCGCCATCCAAATGATACATAGTGACCATTTCGGTCGTGTGTTCGGGATCATGCGGCATCAGGCGCTCCATCACGGCGGTGCCGTCGGACACAACTTCATAATCATAATTGGCCTTGCCGCCATCCGCCATCGTGGCCTGCCAATGTCCGGCCATGGATTTCAACTGCGCAAAGGCCGCGTTAGCGCCGGAAGATTGCGTAGCTCCGGCCTGGATTGCGCTCGTCATCGTTATCGTTGTCACCATATCTTGATTCTCATTGTGGCTCCCCTCCAAAGCATCTGGCGCCGATAGTTCATTGCCGGCGCAATGCCCTCGCTATTCATAACGCAACGCTTCCACGGGGTCAAGGCGGGCTGCTTTCCATGCCGGATACACACCGAAACCGATTCCAATGGCCGCGGAAATCAGTTCGCCCATGAGCACCCAAAACAGCGAAACGCTCGCATGCATGGAAGGGAAAATCAGGCGTATGGAAAGACCCAGCGCCGAGCCGCCAAGAACTCCGATGAGTCCGCCAAGCACGGTCAAGGCAACCGCCTCGAGCAAAAACTGCCACAGGATATTCCGCTGCCGCGCGCCAATGGCCTTTCTCACGCCGATTTCGCGCGTCCGTTCTGTAACGCTCACCAACATGATGTTCATAACTCCGATTCCACCAACCAGCAGCGCGACAGAGCTGACGGCAAACATCACCACAAAAATTCCACCCGAAATCTGCTTCCATAAATCAATGAAGGCGTCCGGGGTGAAGATCGCGAAATCATCCGGTTTGTCCGATGCCAGACGACGCTTGCGCCGAAGCAGTTCACGGACTTCATCGACGACCAAAGCGACATTTTTTGAATCGTCAGCCTTCACAAAGAGCACATAGTCCCGGACTTCGGGGTGCATTTTTTGCATAGTCGAAAGCGGGAGATAGGCGATATTGTCTTCGGGGTTGGCGCCGCTGCCGAACGCGCGCTGCTGGAGGGCGGCCACGCCGATCACTTGGAACACCTGCCCTTCGAGCAGAACTTCCTGCCCTACAGGATCGTCGTTGTGAGGAAAAAGAGTGGCGGCGGTATCGTGGCCCAGCATCACGACGGACGAACGATGGTCCTCGTCCACACTGTTGAACCAACGCCCTTCTTGAATTTGAAGATTAAATACGTCCTGAATTTCCGGCGTGTCGCCTTCCAATATGACATTCTTGGCGCGAATGTTGCCGCGGCGGACGAAGCTGGTCCCCTCGTCAAACTCCTGGTTGAACACACGCAGACTAGCTGTCGCGGTGGCGACATGTGGAAGGAGCCGAATATCCTCGGCCCATTCAGACTTAAGCTCTTTCCGCTGCAACACATCCCCGGGCAGACGCCCCAGCGTGGCCCACGAAAACCGGTAGCAAATAATTACGTTCGATCCAAGATTCTCCACCGCGCCAATCACGTTCGAATTGAGCCCGTTGACCACAGTGCTGATGGCAATCACAGTGCCGACTCCGATAACAATTCCCAATACAGTCAGCGCGGAGCGCAATGGATTACGCCGCAACGCATCCATTGCCAGGCCTACTGCTTCCCAAACACCCGAAAACAGCCCTCTTCGTGGCGCGAAATTCATTCTTACTCCGAGCGCAATGCAACCACAGGATCCAAACGCGAGGCCTTGGTTGCGGGGTACACGCCAAAAAACAGGCCGACGCTGGTGGCTACGCAAAAGCCAACCACGATCGACCAACCCTCAATCGCGCTGGGAAGGGGGGTGACCCAGGAAACCAGCTTGGCCAGCATCACCCCCAGGAAAATTCCCCATACCCCGCCAATGGCGGCAATCGCCGAGGATTCGATCAGAAATTGAAGCAAGATATCGGCGCGCCGGGCTCCCATGGATTTTCGTAATCCAATTTCGCGCGTTCGCTCGGTTACGGAGACGAGCATAATGTTCATGATTACAATTCCGCCGACAATCAGGGAAATAGACGCAATGGCGATAGTAGTGCCAAAAAAAGCGCCGCTGATTCCCGCCCAGATGGATAGAAACGACTGATTCGTCTCCATAACAAAGTCGTCCGCGGCACCATATGCGAGATGCCGCCGGCCCCGCAAAATTTGCCGCACTTCGTCCATGCTGGTTTCGATGCGAGAGGCCGAACCGGCCTTGACCCAAATGCGCAAGGAATCGTCATTGCCATACTGTTTGGTGAAGGTGGAGATTGGCAGAATCACCCAATTGTCCCGCGATTGCCCCAGCACCGACCCTTTCTTCTCGCCCACGCCAATCACATCGCAGGATTCGCCGTCCACGCGAACTTCCTTCCCCAAGGGATCCACTCCGGGAAATAATTTATCGGCAATGTCCCAGCCGATCGCGCACACATCTGCTCCCCGTTCAACATCAAGAGCGGTAATATGCCTGCCGGATATGAGATCGGTATCGTAAAGCCGGGTCATTTCCGGGGTCCATCCACGAACATCGGTGTTTGAGAAATAATCGGTGCCGCCCTTCACATTGGCGTTCGCGTGCGAGAGGGACGCGCCTACGCCCGCACAGGAGCGGCAGTTGTCACGCACGGCCATGTAGTCATCCAGGGTGAATTTGCGCCGCTTTTGGGTTTCCTCGTATTGATCAACATTGGTGATGATAGCAGGGCCGCGATTCACCAGAAAAACATCGGCACCCAAATTAAATATCTTCTCCGCGACATACTGATTGAGGCCGTTCACGATGCTCACCACTGCGATTACGGATGTAACCCCAATTACCACGCCGACCAACGTGAGCACGCTACGCATCTTATGGGCCCACAGACTGGCCAATGCGATGCCGATCGCCTCGCCAAACGCCATGGTCGTCTTTCTAGCCACGTAGACCTCTCTCCAACTTACCGTATCATACGCGCAGTGGCCTCTGCGGATTTCAGTGAACGCCTCTAAGCCACAGAAGGAAGCTGAGCGCCAAGTTTCAGCGAGGGCTTCTCCGCAAAGGAATTCAGGGAATCGGCATAGGGGGAGCAGTCGCCCGCTCACCCCTGCCACACCACCGTACATGCGGGTCCGCATACGGCGGTTCAGTGGGTTACGCCCCACCATCGAACAGGCGAGGAAGGCCGAGCGAGTCGAAGTAAGCGATGGGAAGCGCGTAAGACAGGGCCGGACTGTTCGCCAGATGCCAGGGGCCCAGTGGACTGCCCGCCGTTTGTGCGGC
>Ga0182024_10003691_pt1 | contig 36158 bp, 34 predicted proteins | sample P32metaG_FD_120480 | JGI IMG/M metagenome (GOLD analysis project Ga0182024, IMG submission 120480) | Permafrost microbial communities from Stordalen Mire, Sweden - P3-2 metaG (Illumina Assembly) | ecosystem: Environmental > Terrestrial > Soil > Wetlands > Permafrost | place: Sweden: Stordalen...
AGCCACCGGCTGGCGTCCGACGTGGGGGTGCAACGGGGCGTGGGCATTGGGCGAGTGGAAACTCATGACGCAACTCCTCTTCCAGAGGATGACGTGTTTGCCGCGAGAATGCTCTCGTTGCAATCGCTTGTTCCCGTCTCCAGATGGCAGCCGCCGAGCAGGGAATTGATGGCGGGAAACGGCACGCGCCGCGTCGAACCAAGACGTCAAAAACGAACCGTTACTGAAAGCGATGACTGATGAGTGCCGACGACCACCGGAATGCGCATTTGCTCCTCTGCCACGTCACGTCCTCTTAGGGTACAGCTTATACGATTTAATCGATAAGCTGTTGAATAATCAAGGGCTTCATACAAATCTTTGGACAGATCGAGGCCGTCACGCATAGCATGCCGCGATGAAATGCAATATCGATGAAAAGGGCCGGCGTGTCCGCAGGGCCGGTGGGATCGTGTGCTGTGTGGTGGGAGCGGCACTCGTCGCCGCCTTCCTGGCTTCGCACTACGGCTTTTTCACGTCGGCACACTACGGCTACGCGGTGCTGCTGGTTGGCCTGGGGCTCGTGGCCGGCGGCGTGTTCCAGCTCTACGAGGCCCGCAAGAGCTGGTGTGCCCTGCGGGCGATGGGCATCAAGACGCGGGTCTGAGCGGGGGCCTGAGAGAAGATCTGGGAGCCATCATCCGCCAGGCCTGCCGCATGCGGCCCCATGCCGTTTGCCAGTATCGGGAGAAGTGGTAGCCGCCGGCTCGCAGGGCGCGGCGATGGCCGGCCCAGACAGCAACCGTGATCGTCGTGAACAGCAGTTTGTGGGCGAGGCGGGTCAGGGCCAACAGCAGGGGCGCGCGGTGGCGGTGGAGGATGGCGAGCCGTTCGCACTGGAAGCGGATGTGGGGGACTTCGTCGGCGAGGATCTGCCGGCAGATGGCCCGCAGGACGCGCGACCGCGTCGCCCGCCGAAGGGCGTTGTAGTAGACCATCGCGTGCGTTTCGACCATGACGACCGGCGTGGCCCAGACCTCCATGCTGGGAAGGAAATAGCGGACGGACCGGAATAGCCAGTCGCCCCAGTCAAAGCGGGCGCGTGGTACTCCGGCTGAGTCGAGGAACCGGCCGAGATTTTCGCCGTGGCGCTGCTCTTCGCGGATGAACAGGCGGACGGCGTCGAGGAAAGCCGGATCGTTGACCTTCCTGGCGTAGTTGGCGGCAGCGGCCAACAGGTGGGAGCCGTCTGAGGTTTCTCCCAGTTGCCAGCCGCGCAGGGACGGCACGATGGGGGCCAGTTCTGCCGGCGTGGCGTCGGCGCCCAGTTCCCAGGGGATCGTCCGCTGACATTCGGCATTGCGCTTGAAATAGCGACACCACAACGCCGACTTAATGATCTGCCCGGCGGGCAACATGGTTCGAGGATGGGGGACACGGGCGGGTGACTCTTCGGGGTCCGCCAAGGCAACGCCGTGGAATCGATCGAAATCCGGGTCATGCATTAGGTTTTCCTTTTCCGCCGAGCGGAAGAAGTGCAGACGTGAGGGAAATGCGACGCGGCATTCGCATAATTGCAAAGCACTTTACATTGTAGAGTAAATGAGTCAATGGCAAAATCAAGGCGGGCGTTTTCGTCGCCTGAAATAGGCCCGTTCGTTCGAAATCGTTTGCTCAAGCGTAATTATCGAGTAGTGTTTTGAACGCGGTCACTCGATTAACGCACGTTTCGAACCATGACGATTTCTCCCCCCAAACCCTCACCTGCCGTTCCTGCCACCGCTGGATCAGCGCAATTGGAGGCCGGCGCGACTGCCACGCCGCACCTGAATCGCGTGCGCCTCGAGCCCCGCAAAGGCTGGCAGGCGATCGACTTCACCGAATTGTGGCGGTATCGCGAGCTGATCGGGTTCCTGGCGCTGCGCGACATCAAGGTCCGATATAAACAGACGGCCCTGGGGGCCGCCTGGGCCATCATCCAGCCGGTCATGAATTCCGTCGTCTTCACCCTGTTTTTCAACAAGCTGGCCGGGGTCGGCGGGAAAGACCCGCTTTATTTTGTCGAGACCTTCTGCGCCACACTCCCCTGGCAACTGTTTGAGAACTCCCTGACGCAGTCCGGCAACAGCCTGGTGAGCAGCCAGAACCTCATCACCAAGGTCTATTTCCCGCGGCTGACCATCCCGATCTCCTCGATCCTCTCAGGCGTGCTGGACTTCGCCATCGGGTTAGGATTACTTTTGTTGATTCTGATTGGCTACCGCCTTGCTGGCCACCCGGAGGTGACGCCGGGCTGGCCGGTTCTGGTTTTTCCTTTGTTCGTGCTCATGGCGCTAGTTCTTTCGCTGGGAATGGGACTGTGGCTCAGCGCCTTGAACGTGCGATACCGGGACGTACGCTACACGATCCCGTTTTTGCTGCGGCTCTGGTTCTTCGCCACGCCGGTGGCCTATCCGATCGCCACGGTAACGGCTAAGTTGAGCCCGCCGATGAAGTTCCTCTACGGGCTAAACCCGATGGTGGGTATCGTTGAGGGCTTCCGCTGGTCGATGTTGGGCGGCGACCCCAAAGTGGCAGCGCCCGGCATCATGCTGGCCGCTTCGGCGTTGGCCACGGTGCTGCTCCTCGTCAGCGGGCTGTATTACTTCCGGCGAATGGAGCAGACGTTCGCCGACATCGTCTAACAAGCCGAGCGAACCGGGGTCGTTTGGGGGACGTATGCGCTTGGCCGGACTGTAGTGCCCGGTTTCTCATAAGGTGTTGTCCAGCATGGCTTCAGAACACGAAACCCGTAGCGGCGGCAGCTCGGTCCTGGACCGGCCGACGGCTGCCAACCCGATCAAGCCGCTGTTTCTCGAATTGCCGGTGCGCGCTGGTCAGGCCGAACCGGCGGCTCGCCCCAGCGCGGGCGGCATCGCCGACAACCGCGGCAAGCGAATCGGGGTGTTGATCGTCGCCTACAACGCCGTCACCACGCTGGCGTCGGTCCTCAAGCGCATACCGGCGGACGTCTGGGAGAACGTCGAGGAAGTGGCGGTCTTCGACGACGCCAGCAAGGACGACACGCACGCCCTGGCGGTCGGGTACAAGACCCTCACCGGCGTCGAAAAACTCACCACGCTGCGAAACGAAAAAAACCTCGGCTACGGCGGGAACCAGAAGCTCGGCTACCGCCATTTCATGGACAAGGGCTTCGACGTCGTCATCCTCCTCCACGGCGACGGGCAGTACGCCCCGGAAATCCTGGCCAACATGTATGCCCCGCTGGTCACCGGCGAAGCCGAGGCGGTCTTCGGCTCACGCATGATGCCCGACTTCGGCGGGCCGCGCAAAGGCGGCATGCCCCTCTATAAGCTCCTGGGCAACCGCGTCCTCACCACCTTCGAAAACCGCGCCCTGGGCATGAGCCTGACCGAGTTCCACAGCGGCTACCGCGCCTACCGCCTCGACGCCCTGCGGAAGATCGATCTATCGACCATGACGGACGATTTCCATTTCGACACTGAGATCATCATCAAGTTGAACCACCAGGGCATGCGGATCAAGGAAATCCCCATCCCCACCTACTACGGCAACGAGATCTGCCACGTTAACGGGATGAAGTACGCCCGGGACGTGTTCAAGGCGGTCGTCCGCTACAAGCGGACCGTCCGCGCGGTGGCGAATTATCCGGAATACGCCGAGTACGCGGTCCACTACCCGTTGAAGGAGAGCCGGTTCTCCAGCCACGACTATTTCCGCCGCTTCGCGGGCAAAGGGCACGAAATCCTGGACGTCGGTTGCGGCGAAGGGTACTTCGCCGAGGAACTGGGCGAGGCGGGGAACAAGGTGGTCGGCGTCGACCTGCTGGCCGAGCCGAAATGTGCCCATGCCCTGGAGCAGTACCACCAGGCGGACCTGGATGCGGGGCTGGGCGATTCGGTGAAGGCCGCTCTGAACGGCCGGCAGTTCGACCGCGTGCTGCTGCAGGACGTGCTGGAGCACCTGCGGTCGCCTGAAAAAATGTTGCGGGACTGCCGGCCCCTGGTCAAGCCGAGCGGCATGCTGCTGGTTTCGGTGCCCAACGTCGCCAACATCACCGTGCGGCTGTCGCTGCTATTCGGGCGCTTCAACTACCAGCAGCGCGGCATCCTCGACAAGACCCACGTCCGCTTCTTCACCCGCAAAACGGCCCGCAAACTGATCATCGAGAACGGCTACGAGATCGTCCGTGAAAAGTCCACGGTGATGCCGGTGGAGCTGGCGCTTGGGCTGTCGGCCAGGAACCCGCTGATGCGGCTGGCCAACCTCATGCTGTACCTGCTGACACTTCTATTGCCGGGCCTGTTCGGGTATCAGAGCATCTATGCCGCGAGGCCGAAGATTGCTGCTGGGGAGGGATAAGAAACCAACCCGGCTGATTAGAACCGCGGTGTTATCCAGCGCCGGAAGGAATTGTTCGCAACCAGCGCATTGTTCCCTCTCCCGGTACTCCGGGAGGGTTAGGGTGAGGGTCTTTTTCACATCCACGAAGAAAAAGACCCTCAGCCCGACCCTCTCCCGGAGTACCGGGAGAGTGAGAAGAGCGCGGTCGGCGCTGACGCTAAACAATTGATCTCACTTTCGACCGTGCATGACACAATCAGCCTTCGAAGTCCCGTCCCAACCGGCCATTCCCAACGCGGGCCCCACCAACACGGCCGCGCCGTCACTTTGTCCCGTCCGGGGCGCATCCTCGCTGTTATTGCGTTTTCTCCAATCGGCCGCCTTTGCTTATGCGATGATCCTGCTGCTCCAGCTCAAGGTGGTCTGGCGCGCCTGGGACTTGCGCGACCTGACATCGGGGGACACGTCCGGCTATTACGTCCGCGCCTTCACCTGGTACCAGGATTGGCTGGTCAACATCGTCTGGTCGCCGCTGTATCTTGCGTTCTACGGGACGCTCATGCACCTGACGCAGGACGTCTTTGCCGTCACGACCCTGCATCGGCTGGTGATCGTATTCACGGCAACGGCGGGAGTGCTGGCGGTGCTGCGCCGGATGCTGCCGCACTGGCTGGCGTTGCTCGTGGCCGCCTGGTGGGCGGTCCTGCCCATCAACTTCGACACGCTTTACGAAGTCCACCTGTTCGCCCTGCTGCCCGTGCTGGTGGCATGGCTCGTTATCATGCGCCGGCCGCCGACCGCCGCCGGTGGCGAGTGGCGCCGGAGCATTGCGCTGGCCATTCTGGTCCTGTCGACGTTCCTCGTGCGCAATGAGATGGTGGTCGCGGTCGGTTGCCTTGGGCTCATTTGCATCGTATGGGAGTGTCGCAACCTTGCTCTCAAGTTTCGATCGTCCGTCACGCCGGGGCGCAGCGGCGCTGGAGACCTGAAAGACACCGGGGCGCCCAGCCCCGCGCCGCCCCGGATTCCATCGTCGCCCGCGAATCCAGGACAGCGCAGAGCAAATCTCGCGGAAGTGCTCCTGAGCCTGCTCCTCACCCTGCTGCGTTACGCCCTGCCCACGCTGCTCGTCCTGCTCCTGGTGCTGGGCGCGTACTTCCGTTCGTTTGTCCGCTACGGCGGATACGTCCTGCACGGCCAACCCCAGCCCGACCTGCGCGAGGTGGCCCGCATCAAGCACACGCTGAACATGGCCCAGGTTTACGCCTTCGGCTATCAGCAGCGCCATCCGGAGTGGGACAAGAGCCCTTGGACCGAATGCGGCGAGCTGAGCCGCCAGACATTCGGCAGGCCGGACCCCACCATCACCGACATGCTCGTGCACAACCCGCGGGCGACGCTCGAGCACTTCGCCTGGAACTTCCGGCTCGCGCCGGCGGGCTTGCAGGTCCTGCTGTTCAACGCCACCAGCTTTCATGACGACCCCGATTACGCGCCGGTGAATATCGACCCGGATATGGCCGTGCCGCTCAGCCTATCCGCTCTGGCGCTGGTCTTCGTCGGGCTGGTCGTCCTGGTTGTTCGCTGGCGCTACTGGTGGGACTACTGGCTCCGCGACCGCGCCTGGGGATGGGCGGCGATGCTGGCCGTGGCCGTCACGGTCCTGTTCATCATCCCCACGCAAAGGCCCCGGCCTTCGTACCTGTTCAGCTTCAGCGTGCTGCTGATGACGATTGTCGGGATGAGCCTTTTTATCATCCTGCACACGGTGGCAGGCCTGTTCGGCCTGCGCCAGGCCCCTGGGAAGCACGCCCGTGCGTGGGTCCCCGCCACCGCCGCGCTCCTGCTGGCAGGCATTCTCGTGGGGGTCTTGCAGATCATCCACCTCAGCCAACATCCCCGACCGCACTATTTCCTTCACTTGAGCCCCCTGACCGTCTTGCTTGCCGGCAGGGCGCTCGCGGGCGTTTGCGCTTTTCTGCTGATTCTCGCACTGGCGGGACTGGTTAAGAGTTGCAGCCGGTCGGGAAGCTTCGCCCCCGTTTTGCCGTTCTTCGCAGCGGCATGTCTGGCGGCACTGATCTATCTTGTGCCTTCGTATTACGTCGCCCAGGCTGCCGAGAACCAACCGGAGAGCCAACGCAAAGTGCTCCGAACCTATCTGGCCCTGCGCCCTTATCAGTCTTACATCCAGCGCAAGGACACGGTCTTCCTGAAAGGTGCCTACGGCATCGAAGTGCAATACTATCTTGGCATGGCCGATCCCGTGGTCCTGGATTATTCGGTCTTGGATGAAATGAAATCAGACGAGAAACTGGCGACGCTCCTGGACCACAAAAATGTCAACCTCTTCTTCCTGGACAATGAGCGATGGTCGCAACTGGAAGCCGAACGGCCCGGTATCGTGCAGGAGCTGATCGACCATGGAAACGCCGACGGATGGCGGCTGGTGGGTTTTGCCGACGAGCCGACGAGTGCTGGTGCCACCTATCAGTACCTCACCCGTTGGCTGCTGTTCCGCAAGGCCGCCCCCGACGGCAGCGGCGGCTTCGATGCGTCTCCCGCCGGCCTCTCCGCCGGCCGCGGAAACGGCGCCTTTGCCGGATGGCGTGAATCTGCCGGCCTTGGCCCGATTGAAGGCCCGTACCCACTGCAAGGCCTTCCGTTGATCTGCTGGGGTTACGGCCCGGCCACCCGCCTGACCATTCCTCCGCCGGGCGACCCCGCGCAGGGTGGCAAGTACAAGCTCGTCTTCAGCGGCATGTGCTGGATCCCAAACGAAACCGTCATCGTAAAGCTGGACGGCGTAGTGCAGGGCAGCCCCCACAACTTCCAGCCAGCCGGGACGTGGGTTGACGTAACTGTTCCGCTGGAGCTTACTCCCGGGCCGCACGATCTGGTGCTGGAGTACAGCAAATGGGAAAGCCCGCCCACCAGCCCATTGGTCAAGCTGGCCGTCAAGTTCAAGAAGCTGCAGGTTCTGCCAGATTAAGGTGTTGGCAGTGGAAAGCGAAGCGATGACACGTTTTGACGGGCCGGCCCTGAACCAAGATCGCCCCTACCTCAGCGTCATCGTCCCCGCCTACAACGAGGCGAAGAACATCACAGCCACCTTGAGCGCGATGCGGACCTGGCTGGACACCCAACCCTGGACCTACGAGGTGATCGTCTCCGCCGACGGCACCGACGGCACCCGCGAAGCGGCGGCGGCGTTCGCCCCCGGGGACGCCGGCTTCAGCGTGATCGGAACGCCCCAGCGCGGCGGCAAGGGCAAAGGCGTCCGCGACGGCATCAGCCGCGCCAGCGGCGAGATTATCGGCTTCATCGACGCCGACTATAAAACGCCCATCGACGAGCTCGACAAGCTGCTCCCCTTCCTCCGCGAAGGGTATGAGGTGGTGATCGGGTCGCGTGCCGTCGGCGACAGCCGGATCGAACGCCGCCAGCCCCTCTACCGCCGGCTCGGCTCAAAAGGCTTCAAATGGGCCATGCGCGCCCTGGTCGGGCTGTGGGGCGTCGGCGACACGCAGTGCGGGTTCAAGTTCTTCCAGCGCGACATCGCCCGCGACCTGTTCGCCCGCCAGAAGATCGACGGCTACATGTTCGACGTCGAAATCCTCCGCCTGGCGACCAAGAGCGGCTACCGGATCAAGGAAGTAGGAGTCCGCTGGCGCGACGACGCGGACAGCCGCTACGACCCCGTCGGCGGCACGCTCAAGAACGCCCGCGAGCTGCTGCGGATCAGGTTTTCGTAGCCTAAAGATGCAGATACATCGGCATGAATGCCGCGACGAAAAACGCCGTGGCGGCAACGCCCAGAGCGATGCCGACAAACCAGAAGACCCGCCGCTTGGTCAGGGCCGAGATGGCGCTGACGGCGATGGCGACCTGGAAAAGCATCACGGCCCGGGCCAGGACTTCGTGGCGTTTGAAGTTGACCACGGCCTTGACGTCGCGCTCCCCGGCTTCTTCTTTGGCGGTGTCCTTTCCCTTGTCATATTTCGCCAGCTTTTCCCGGTCCCTGGCGTCGACCGGGTGTCCCATCAATTGGCGCTCGTCGATTCGGCTTTCCATGACGGTGGCTTTGATCGAATTGACGCCGAACTGGTTCCATTTATCTTCCGCGTCCATTTTTTCGAGCATGGCATCGTTGGCAAAATGGCCGGACATCATCCCCGCCGACGCCGCGAGTGCCGCCAGCAGGGCGGCGGTCAGGGCTACTCCCGATATCCACTTTTCCGGGGTGTGGTGGGCGTGCTCGTGCAGATGTTCCTCGACGTGCTCGGTGTTCGATTCGAATTCTTCCATGGGCAGGGCCTCCGTTCTTGCTTGATCGGTAAGAATCGGGCATCTCCTGGCGTATCCTTCAATAGATCACCGCCGAAACGACCGTTCCCCGGGCCGCTGATGTTGCGCACCGGGTTCTACGGCCTTCATGAAAGGAGCGGTCACATGTCCGAGACGCCTGCCCGCACGCGGCCCTGCGAGGTTTGCGGCAATCCGATCGAGGCGTTACGCCTGGGAGCCGTCCCCGACACCCGCCTATGCGAGGAGCACGGCAAGCAAGTCAATGAGTTCATCTACGTCAGGCAGGAGCGGGTGGTCCGCGGCAAGGAAAGCAGTTTGAAGGGGACGGGGATAGAGATCACGCAAAAGAAGACGCGGAATACTGCCGCGATCGAAAAGCTACGGGAAGGGTACCGGAATTCCAACCCGGGATAGGGCTTTTTTCACGTAAGCCGCTCGCTGACGGTCGCGGCTCGTTGCGACCCGGCGCTCACTGGTCCAGGGTTGGGAGGAGGTGCCCCTGGTAGTGGGCATACGAGCGGGGGACATACTCGGCGTGCCCGTCAACAACGGCCACGTTGCCGCGACGGTCGAGGTAAGGCATCGGATTATAGCCGGTATCGGGTATATTGGCCAGAGGGTGGCGATCGTGGATGAAGCTGAGCCTGTCGTTGGTGTTACTGGCCGAGTTCCAGTTCCCGTTGGCATCGAAGTAAATCGGGTCGAAGTAACCGTCATTGATGGTGAGGGCGCTTTCTTCAACCAGGACGATCTTTTCTGAGCTGTTGCGAATCTGCGGCACGGGGGGACAAGATGTGTTGTCGATCGTGCTGGACATGTTGCCATTCATCGAATAGCTGTATAGATATGTGCCTCCGGCACTGGCTTGAATTCGATTGTTCCAGTCGTCGGACGGACATCGGAAGTAATTTACAAATGGCGGTTCGGCGCCGGCATTTGGCTGGCCGAGCGGATTGATGCCAAGGTACTTGGCTACCGCCGATTGGGTGATGTCGCACACAGGCCGCCCAGTCATGACGGTCGTCTGCCACCAGATCCAGTCCTCAGGGTATGCCCCTTGGTCGGTGGCTCGAAATGGAAAATGATAGCGGTTGTCGTTGGTGTACATGACAAATGCCATGCCCAACTGACGCAGATTGCTGAGGCACTTTACCTGCTTGGCCTGCTCTCGGGCCCGGCCCAGGCTCGGCAGCAGGATGCTGACCAGCAACGCGATGATGCCGATGACGACCAGCAGTTCCACCAGCGTAAATCCGGCGCGAACCGGCCCAACAGGGATCGATCGGCGATAAATCCGGTCAATCAAGCGGCGTTTACCGTCGTTTTTCACAGAAACCTCCGGCGAGAAGAAAATGCGTCGCTGTCCTGGCCCGGATGGGCCCTTCGCAATTCCCCGCTAACGAAATGGCCAAAGCCGGCGTTGCGTCGTGAACTGCTGGAACCACTACGATACGATGACGCCGGATGTTTCGCTACCCCCAAACGGACACCCGGAATTGGAGCCGACCTATGCCCGAGCCCCTTCGCGAGGATTTGCTGTCGGGTGATCTGACCGCGCAGAAGCAGGAATTGCTCCTGGCCTTCCATCGGGTCGGCTGGGAGGAGATGACCTGGCGGCGAAACGCCGGGTATCGCACGGTCATCCTCGGCCTGGCGTATTGCGGCATTCTGCTCGCCGTCATGGCCCATGCCCATCCGCTCCATTGGACGGTGCGCTTGTGCGTCGCGCTGGTGATCGCACTGGCGAGCATCTTCGGCGCCGGGTATCTGGCCGGGAACTACCGCCAATACATGAATGCGGCGAGCCGGGTCGTGAAGATCGAGCAATACATGGGGGCCTTTCACGCTGATTTCCTGGGGCCGCTGGGCCCGCTGATGCCTGCCGAGCGGCTGGTATGGCCCACCGTGCCGCTCCACAAAGACCCGGTCAGCCTTTGGTCGGTCATCACCTTCGCCGCCGGCGGCCTGGGGACGGCAGCGGCGATCCCTGTCATGTAAGGACGGCTTTCGCCGCCCTTCCATGCGGATTCGACAAAACGGCGGCGAATGCCACCCCTGCAGCTCGAACCGTTACCCGGCTGAATCAAGGACAGGCGAGGCACCACCGGGCCCTGGGACGGTCTTTGGTTTGGAACGACGTTGCGGGCAGTCGCACGAGCGGAGCGAACCAGTCCGGCCGGAGACCAGCGATGCGAAGCGCCGTTCGGAAGAGACCCCGCAGCGCGGCGTCAGGAAGACGTAGCGCCCGCGCGGCGCCGCGCGAGAATCGAAGCGAGCGCTGGGCAGCAGGTCTGCGAAGCGCCTCGTAATCGGACAGTGCATTCTCCGGGTCGCGCAGCAGGAGCGTCGCCAAAGCCGCGGCGTCGGCGATCGCCAGGTTCGCGCCCTGCCCGCCGGCGGGCGTCACCGGATGGGCCGCGTCGCCGATCAGGAACACGCCCGGAGAGCCATACCGCGGCGCATGCCCGTAAGCGATGCGCACGCGAACCATATCGCCGGGGCAGCGGCGGTCGGCGCACAGGCTGGCCGCGTCCGGGTTGGTCCGAAGAAAGCTTTGCCAGTCGGCAGTGATCTGTTCGGGATTCTCCAGCAAGGCGGGTCGTACCGGAACCAGCGCGGCCCCGCGCCCCGTCGGCAAAGGACCGGTTGCCAACAGGAAGATGCTCGACATGCCATGATGCTCATTGATCCAAATTCGCCCCATACTCCGCGGCAGTTTCGCGGGCCAATCGAATCCAAAGCACAGCAGATCCATCGCCAGCGGCTGCAACTCGATGCCTAACCCGCACTCCTGACGCACCAGCGACCGTGCTCCATCATCGGCGATCGTGCATCGTGCGGCGATGTCGTATTCGATTCCCCTGGCTGCGTCATGGGCCTTTACACCGAGGACTCGGCCTCCCTCCCGCAGCAATCCGGTCACACGGACGCCGCGTCGGAGATCGAACTCATCTCCAGCCAGCAGCAACGCTCGGGTTTGATTCGGATCGGTGATGCAGGTACCGGCAGCGGGATTGCCGCCCGTGGAGTTCGGCACATGGAACGACGCCAAGGTGCGCTGGCCGCTGCGGAACTCGATTCCGCCGATGCGCAGCAGCGCCGCCCTGAACTGCTCGCGCGGAACCAGCGCGGACAGGGTCTTAAGCGTTGCCGGCCACAACACCTCGGGCCTGACCAGCGGCGGCGGCGCGAGGTCTCTCTCCAGCACCGTGACGCGCTTCCCGCCGCGGGCCAGCAGCCTGGCCAGGACTGCCCCGCCGATTCCGCCGCCAACGATCAGGAAGTCGGTGTCCATAAAGCCTCCGGGACTACAGGCGACCGATCCTTAGGTATTCCTTCGCCGGCCCGTCGTCCATGATCTCCCGGCAGACCTCGCGCAACTGGCGCCGTTCGCCCGGCCAGAGAAAATCGGCGTCGATACGGGAACGGGGCACCCAGCGGAGGGCGTCGTGCTCGTCGTTGAGCACGACCGGCGTGTCGCGGCTGACTACCGCACAGAAGCCGGGGCAATGCCAGAGGGTGTCGTCGCCGTGGAGGTAGAAGATGTCGACGGTATCGACCTGATAAAACTCCTCGGGCCGGATACCGGCTTCCTCGTGGAGCTCGCGCAGCGCCGCACCCCATGCGGTTTCGCCCGGCTCCATTTTCCCGCGTACCGTGGACCAGGCCCCGGCCAGGAACTCGCCGGGCGAGCGGCGCAGTTGCAGCACCTCGTGCTCCCCGCCGGCAGGGCCGGGGCGGATGACGTAGCAGGCGACCATGTCGTGGCGGACTTTCATGACTGCCGGGGAAATATACCCAGATATCGTTGACAAAGATCTCCGCTGCCTCTTTCGGAAAGGACCTGCCGGGCCGGGGCGTGCCCGGAAATTCGGGGGGCGGCAATGCAGCCCCGGACGGGGCGACAGAAGACGGCTACAACGGCGCCGCCATGTACGTGATCGATCTCAAGGACGCCAAGGCGCCCCACGGCTCCGACAAACCGGCGCCTTGAGCACGTGGGAAACGGAAATTTCGGTGCCACATTCCGGGCAGCGACTCGGTGTCGCACGCAGGTCGTAGCCGCAGACGCCGCATAGTCCTGTGCTGATCCGTCGCCTGCGACGGAAGGAATGCGACCGTCGGCGCGGAGGCAATGAAGGCCAGCAGCACCCAGTGGACCTCAATGCTGCGATTGTACCACTCGCTAACAGGGTGCGAGTCCCAATTCACGAGCAAGCCAGGGAAGACGGCGCTGGGTCGCTGAGTTGGGTAGCCGTCGTTCCACCAGGTCCACTCCCAATACCAACGCGGCCCGATGTGCATTCTGGCGTCAACGTGCCACGGAATGTGCTGCCGTACCGGCGGCCATGATACGGGCCGCTGGGGACTGCCGGCCATTCCCATACATGATTCGCGAACTGCGACCACCAGATACCCCCGGTGGCTGTACACGCCCGATTCCCGGTACAGATCATCAATGTGGAATAATCCAAGGAACGAAAGGACCGAAATCAAGGCTGGCAAGAAGTGCCTCCCGGATCTGCACTGGCAGCGGCTCGCTACTCGGTTTTCAGTTGCCATCCCCCGGCTCATCCATCGCCGAGGCGATGGCGGCGTCGATTTGGGCGGCAGAGTCGGGGCCGAAGCCTACCCACCTTTTTCTGATCACGCCGTCGCGCCCGATGAGAAAGGTGGCGGGGATGGCGGAAACGCCATAGCTGCTGGCCGTTTTGCCGCCGGCATCCATCGGCACGGTGAATGTGAAGTTCTGCGATTGCAAAAAAGCCTGGACCTGGCTCGTTTCCGGCTCGCTGTTGATCGCCAGCACTTTCAGTCCGTGGTAGGCCATCGATCGGTCATCGCTGAGGCGCTGGATGTGCGGCAGCGATGCCCGGCAGGGCGGGCACCACGTCGCCCAGAAATCGACGAGCACCACTTTCCCCTTCAGGTCCGATAGCTTCACGACGCGCCCGTCGAGTGTCTGAAGATTGAAATCGGGGGCCGGCTTGTGGTTCCACAGCCAATAGACCGCCACCACAGTTGCAAAGATCACGGCGGCTTTCAATACCAGGAATATGCTGCCGCGCCCGTGCTGGGTTGAGCTGTCGTCCATTCGGTTATGATCGTCCGTTTGGCCAACGGCGATGAGGAGACGGTCGTCACCCCGAATCGCTGGTAGTTTGTCGCGGTTTGTCTGATAGATCGTTTTGCCGCAGGCCCGCGACTCGACTGAGCTCTTCGAAGTCAGGGACGCGCGTTTGTCTCTGTTGGAGAGTTCATCCCTCAATGGCACCGCGACGATGCCCCGAACGTCGATGGTCGGGGGCACGCGCGTCAAATGTATAGTCGGCATACACCGAATGTGCCGTCAAGGCCGTCCCGTATTGCCTCGGCAAGCGGCAACAACCCCGTAATTCCTTGTAAATCAGCCTCGGACCGCAAAATGGAGGCCCTGGCATATCCCGTGCTTGCTTGCGATAGATGCCGGGCCTCCTCCCGAACCTTGACTGCCCGGGTCGAGGCCGCAAGACCATGAATGACCTGAATGCCATCGCTGCCTGGATCGCGGTTGTTGCGGGTGTCGTGACTGGCGCGGCCGCCGGGCTTTTCTTCCACGACCAGCATTGGCTCGGCGGCTACAACGCTTGGCCGCGGCGGATCTCACGCCTGGGCCACATCTCGTTCTTTGGCATTGCCGCCCTGAACTTCGGCTACTGCCTGACCGTTCGCCGGCTCGGCTGGCCCGACGCGACCGTGCCCTCCGTGGCCCTGGCGGCGGCCAACTTCCTGATGCCGGCTGTCTGCTACCTCAGCGCCTGGAAGAAGCCGCTACGACAACTGTTCTTTCTCCCTGTCGCGTGTGTCCTGCTCGGGGCCGGCGGCCTGCTGTGGCGCAGGCTCCTGGGTTAATCGAACCAGTTCCTCACCGAAGCCTCCTATGAGAATCGCCCTGATCGCCATGTCTGGCATTCGAGCCTGTGATACCGAGCTTCTGGAGCTCGGCTTGACGCTCCCTGGTTTTGTCGAACGTAGCAAGACCATCGCTTCTCTGCCGAGCCTGGGTCTGCTGACCCTTGCGGGCATGACTCCTCCGCAACACCAGGTGACGTATCTGGAGGTCGCCGACCTTCGCGAGTTCCCGGAGTCCGCCGCCGGGGCGCGCCCCGAGATAGCAAACCGCGCCGGGATGCCTATGGACTTTGACCTGGTGGCGATCTCCAGCTTCAGCGCGCAGATCAAGGAAGGTTACGAACTGGCCCGGCGCTTCGTCGCGGCGGGCGTGCCGGTGGTCATGGGCGGGTTGCACGTTACCAGCGTTCCAGACGAGCCGGCCCGATACGGCGCATCCGCCATCATCGGCGAAGGGGAGGTGGTCTGGCCCGAGGTCCTGGCCGACGCGCAGGCGGGCCGGCTCAAGCCGCTGTACGATGCCCGCGGCCGGGAATTCGACCTGTCGGCCGCCCCAATGCCTGCCTACGACCTGCTGGACTTCTCCAGGTACAACCGCCTGACCGTCCAGACAAGCCGGGGTTGCCCGTGGCGATGCAGCTTCTGCGCCGCCTCGATCCTGCTCACGAAGCGGTACAAGCAGAAGCCGGTCCCGCTCGTCCTGGCCGAGATTGACCGGATCCGCTCGCTTTGGAAGCGGCCATTCATCGAGTTCGCCGACGACAACGCCTTCGTTCACCGCGCCTGGTGGAAGCAGTTCCTGCCCGAGCTGTCCCGCCGGCACGTCAAGTGGTTTGCCGAGACGGACGTCTCGGTCGCCGATGACGAGGAGCTGCTCGCCATGATGCGCCAGGCCGGCTGCGCCGAGGTGCTGATCGGGTTCGAGAGCCCCGTCGAGGAGGGGCTGGACGACCTGGAGCTGCGGCGGAACTGGAAGCGAGACCGTTTCCCCTCCTACCGCCGGACCATCCAGACCATCCAGGACCACGGCATCCGCGTCAACGCCTGCTTCGTCCTCGGCCTCGACGGCCACGGCCCCGGCATTTTCGACGCCGTCTACGACTTCGTCGAACAGACCACTCCCTACGACGTGCAGATCACCTACTTGACGCCTTTCCCCGGCACGCCGCTGTACCTGCAACTCAAGCGGCAAGGCCGGCTGCTCTACGACCAGGCGTGGGAGCGCTGCACTCTGTTCGACGTGAACTTCCGCCCCGCCCGCATGAGCGCCGAGGAGCTCCGCCGCGGCTTTCACGACCTGGCCCGCCGGCTCTATTGCGATGAATTCACCGCCTACCGGCGTGCCGCATTCCATCGCGACTACATGACCCGCCTCCGAGCGAGCCGGCGGAGAGCCAATTTGGCTGAACCTGTGAGTCGATCGATATGATCACCATGCCGCCCGCTTGCGATCCGACTTCAGGAGAGCCGTAGGCTGGAACCCAGGAGACACAACCCGAGGCGTGCGGCGACCCGTTGGGACGAGAGGTTCGTTCTGTCCGTGCTGTAGAACAGCGCGCGCGATTGAAGCGATAGCATGCGCGACCAGCCGGCGGTCGCTACGGCCGCGTAGCCCCGGCCTCTCAGCCCACGAACCGTCGCGATCCCCAACTCCGCACCGGCCTCGGAAAGGCGTGCAGAGAAGGCCACGGATGCCACCTCACTGTCGTGCAGGGCCACGCACCATGGGGCCCAGAAGTCCGAAGTATCGTGGAACCCCAGGTCCAGGAGACCAACCGGCAACCCGTGTTTGGAAAAGGAGGCATATAGGCGCTCTCCTTCCACGCCGTCGGAGTCGACGAGCGCCGCGCCGTGGCCGTACTCCAGCCGATGGGGCAGGTTGTAGATCACACCCAGGTTTTGTTTGGGGGCGGCACCTTCGCGGGACAGAAGGTTGATGTAGCGATCGAGATGCCGTGGGTGGCCTTCTCGCGTGAGCAGCGGCGGTTCGGTCGCGACGAGCGCCATGATCTCGGCGGCGATTTCGTCTGCCACATCCGAGCGGACACCCGCGACGTTCCCCGATGGGCACCCGGCGAGCCAGAGTTGTGGGCCGGGCGAATGATCAGGGTCGTTCTCTCGCTCAATCCGTCCCGACTTGGTGGCCAGAAAGAGCGTCCGGTATTGGATCGAGAGTAGCGTGGTATCACTGGGCATCAACGACAGTGTGCCCTTGCCGCGCTCGCACGTCCAACGTCTGCCAGGCCCTGTCTGAAAACTCACCGCCATGCACTCTCGTTTCGCCGCGTCGCGCAGCGGAGCGCTTTCCCGCGATGAAAAACGCGCTCCGCTGCGCGACGCGGCGAAACGAGTTCGGATCCCGGTGAGTTCTCAGACAGGGCCTAATACCGCGCCGCGCTCTTCACCTCGCCGCCGAGCAGTTTTCGCGATGCCGCCAGGGCTGCCGACTGCATGAACGCCAGCTCGCTGGCGACCGCGATGAAGCGCCACCCCTCGTCGAGGCGGCGCTGGGCGGCGTCGGCGTCGGCGACGTGCATCCCCGAGGCGATGCCGCACCGCGCGGCCGTCTCGCGCGCGTGGCGCAAGGCGGCCACGAAATCGGGGTCGTCGCTCTCCATGGCCGGCGTCTTGCCCATCGACGACAGCAGGTCGTTGGGACCGACGAACATGCCGTCGATCCCCGGCACGCGGTAGATGGCCTCGCAGTTTTCCACGCCTTTGATGTGCTCCGTCTGGACGATGATGAGGACCTCGTCGTTGGCCCGGCGGTAATATTCGGCCACGTCGGTCTGGAAGTTCAGGGCGTGCAGGCCCCCGCCGACGGGCCGGCGGCCGGCCGGCGGGTACTTGCAGGCGGCGACGGCCTGCTCGGCCTCCTCGACCGAATTGCACATGGGGAAGATGATGCCGAACGCCCCGCAATCCAGCGCCCGCTTGACGTTTTCCGGGCTGCCGCTCGGCACCCTCACCAGCGGGACGCCGCCGGCATCGGCGATGGCGCCGAAGACCAGGGCGGCCGTCTCCCAGTTCGCCGGGCTGTGCTCCAGGTCCAGCGTGATCCATTGGAAGCCGCAGCGGGCCATGAACCGCGCCGCCAGTGGGCTGGCCAGCGACAGCCAGCTCCCCACCTGGGACTGGCCCTCCTTCAGGGCGGCCTTAACAGGGTTCTTTCGCATTGAACAAGCTCCTTCGACGGTCAGCATCGCAGCCGCAGCGCCGGCGAGTCCCATACTTGAGGATTGCACACTGCTGAAGGACGCTGCCCGGCCCAGAGCGAGAGGATGTTCTGTGCCGATATGGCACTCATGGCCGCGGCGGCTTCGACGGCGTTGAACGCATTATGGGATGAGAGGACGCATCGCGGCGCGCCGCGTAGCGGATGGTCGGAAGGCAGTGGCTCCTGGCGGTACACATCCAGCGCCGCCCCGGCAATCCGCCCCGATCGCAACGCCTCCAGCAAGGCGTCTTCATCGACCAGCGGCCCGCGCGAGGTGTTCACGAAATACGCGCTCGGCTTCATCTGCGCGAACCGGCCGGCGTCGAACAGCCCCTTCGTTTCCGGCAGCGAAGGGGCGTGCAACGAAACGAAGTCGCTCTGCGCCAGCAGTTCCTCCAATGTCACAAAACTGACCGGCGGCAGGCCCGGCGAAGCCGTCGCCGGCCGGAAGTACGGATCATACGCCAGCACCCGCATGGCGAAACCAGCGGCTCGCCGCGCCACCGCCTGACCGATCTGGCCGAAACCCACCAGGCCGAGCGTCTTGCCGCAGACGAGCACGCCGGGGAACTCGCCCCATCCGCCGGCCCGCATGAGGGCATCGCTTTCCACGACCCGGCGCGCCACGGCCAGGAGCAGCGCGAAGGCGTAGTCGGCAACCGCCTCGGTCATCGCCCCCGGCGTGTTGGTGACGATCACGCCGGCCGCGGTGGCCGCGGCAAGGTCGACGCTGTCGATGCCGACGCCGCAGCGGGAAACCACCTTCAGGCGCGGACAGGCCCGGAACAGGGCCGCGTCAAATTGATCGGTCGCCCCGATGACCGCATCGCAATCGCGTGCCCACAAGGAAAGAGGCCCCGAGGCGCAAGGCCCAGCCTCGGGCGACCGCACCACCGAAAACCCCGCGGCATTCAGAGAGCGCTCGGCCTCCTGCCCGCTGTCCCAGAAGGCCCGGGCCGTCACCAGCACACATTGATCGGCCATTCTCGTTGCTCCACAAATGCCTTGCCTTGCCCGAAATACGAAATCCGAAGTCCGAAGCACGAAGGAAATTCAAAACACAAAAAAGAAAATCAAAAACTGATGGCCTCTGGCCGGCAGTTTGTTTCGTGCGTCGGCGCACCCGGCGGTTAGGCCAATCGCTCGTTGAATGAACGCGGCGTGAGCCTACTCAGAGATCAAACTGAGGACAAGGTCTTGACCAGCAGCGGCAGGAGGAGCCGGCTCTCGTAAGACCATTGCACCACCCGTGGCGCCGGCAGGGTCAGGACGCCGGCCGGGGGCAGGAGTTCGAAAAGCAACACCGTGTCGTGGTCGCGTTTGGCCGCATCCTCGGCTACCGCAGGGAAGTTGCCGATCCGGATTATTCCGGCGGCAAGGGTCGCCTCGCACGCTTGGCCGTCGTGTGAGAATGGGTACGCCGCAGGAACGGAGTAACTGCGGGCCCACACCGCCGCTGTCGCCGTGCAGAGCAGCGCCGACATTGCCACCGCGCCCCGAAACGTCCACCGAAGTGACCGTCTCATGGACGAAGATCATACCGCGCCGGCCAGGGGGAAGCAGGCGGCTTTTCCCAGCCCTGCGGCGTCATTCCCAGGTGCCAAATTGCCGAAGTTGCCGAAGTTGCAGAAGTTTCGTTCCTGGCCCCGAGGACTCGGTTTGTGTTAAGACTTAATCGAATTCCGGTGCCGCTTTTTGGGCTGGATTCGAAACTTCTGCAACTTCGGCAACTTCGGCAGTGTGTGTGCATGCCCGTCAGATTTTGCCGGAAAATGTTCGCGAGCGCCGGACGGTGGCCGTCCCGAAGCCCTGCGATTTCATCCGGAGGATTGCGACCCCGACCGCTCCCGGGAAGGTGAACCATCCCGAACAACGCCGCCGTGACTCCGACGGTGACGGCCGTCCGCGTGCGCACGCCGATGCCCGCGCCGGCCAGCAGCTCGACCATGTTGGCGGCGAACATGGCGTTCAGCAGGAACTGGTGCAGCAACGCCCAGGGAAGGTACAGCACCGCCAGCAACCAGAAGTTCGGCGGCACATGCCGAAGGCTCTCCTCGGGGGATGCAGGGTCAATCTCACCTCACTCGTCGTCGTCTTTTTTAGCGTCAGCCCGGTGGTACGCCGGTCGGCGGATTCGCCGGGTTTGGGTGGCCGGGCAAGCCGGTCAGTGTTCTGCGTAGGCCGAGGGCTGGGTTCTTTGGCCGCGCGTTTTGGTCATCGCAGCTCCCGCGCATCCCAAACCCAGCCCTCCCTGCACGATGAGCATCTCCCGGCGATCGCGGCTTCCCCGACCCGGCAACCCCACTGCACGGGATACTCCGGGCTGGCGCTAAAAAATCGCATACGGCGCAAGCGCCGGATGGATCACTTGCCGCCATTGCCCGCCGATCACGTTGTCGTATGCCGTGCGCATTTGTCCGCTTGCCTCCGCATACGGCATCCCGCCCACGCCCGTACATAGCCCCGGCACGGCAAGACTGCGAATCGCCGGCCCCGGGCCCGCGTTGTGCCGCAGCACGGCCACGAGGGCGGCTCGCATCGACAGGTAGGCATTGATTGTAGAACGGGCCAACATGCCCGGCACCCGCATCGTCGGCGCCGCGACGACAAACGGAAAACGCCGGCTCGACAGCCGCACGACCAGCGCCGCTCCGACCGGCAGTTCCCCAAGGAACTGCGCCCCGATTGCGTTGATGACGGCCCGCTGCGCCTCGCCGCCGTGAAAGTCGTCGATGGCTTTGTCGATGCCGCCGCCCATGTCGCCGAAGCTGTTGGCGGGGCTGACGATGGCATCGCACGCCAGGGCGAGTAGGTCGCCGGTGACCACCTCCACCTCAGCCAGGTCCCCAAACGCGGCGGCAAGCGCCGCCGCGACCTCCGGGTTGCGATCGCCCAGGCTGATCTTCAGGCATTCGGGGCGGAGCTTGCCGAAAGGTTTGAGGGTCTTCATACGTAGCCGGCGAACTTTCGCCGTGATTGAATCCAACATTGGGGTTGGCTCTTTCCACTATATCAACTACTAGTCCCAGCCGGTGCGTTCGCGCACTACAGGGCACCCGAATTGCGTCCTCAGAATGTCGTCGGGCGGTTCGGCACCGATGAAATCGTCGATCATGACGGCATTTGGAATGATCATGTGTATGCCGACGTCGAGCGAAATCGAAAGGCGCTTCAACATTACGCTGCCGCTTGATACCGCGGGAGCGAGCGAAGGCGCCGGGCCGCATACGGCCGGCGAGCTTTTGGCTATCGTGCTGCGATGTGTGCGCGAACAGGATGCCTGGAGCAACCGACCTTCGACCGTACGTTTGTTCCACGACATCAGGAATCTTCTGGTATATGTGTGTGGTGTGCCTGTCAGCCGGGTGCGGCCGTCGATGCGGCTCGCGGACCTCATGCCACGCCGCGTCAGGCTGGAAATGTGGGACCACCTCGACGAGAACGTGAACGCGACGCTACCATCGCTCGAATTGTCCGACCACGTCAGGAAGGTAACGAGGACTTTGAACCACGTTGCCATTATCGGGATACTCCTGGGATGGTGGACGACGTTTGCATTCCCGTTCTGGTTACGCGGCCGCACGCCGCTGCAACTTCAACGATGGCTTGCCGCTCACCATCTTTTGGAGCTTCTGGGATATGTGTGCATTTGTTTCGGCGGCTTCGTGCTATTTGGCGCCAGATGCCATCTCATCGATCGCGCTTTGAAAGCGCTCGAGCGGCGGCTATCTGTCGAGTTGCCGCCCTACCTGCTCACCGTGCGCGACCTTACGCACCACGTTCAGCGCCACATGCCGTTCGTTCATCGCATGAAGTACATGCGGCCGGTTGTGTGGACCGAGGGACTGGTCTGGGTCGCCCTGAAGGAAACGCTTGCCGACTGCATGGACATGGACCGGCGGCAGGTGACGCGCGACACGCGGCTCTCCCTCGACCTGGGCAAGCCGCGCTACTGCCAGATCTGCGGCTACGACGTGCGGTCAAACCAAGGCCGCTGCCCGGAATGCGGCGTCCCTGTGCAACAGGATTCCGTCTCAGTTAAGTCGGCTTCCCATGAATGATGAACCACTGTTTGCCGCGATCGTTCCGAGCCTGGCGTCGATCTTCTACTGGGCCGAGGCAACTCGCGGTGCGCCGCTGGTCGAGGAGGAAGTGGCGCTCATCACATCGCAAGCGCCCAGCATGATCCTGCCGGAAAGGTTCCGGGATCAGCTTGATAAGGCTCGTTCATACGCCGATATCGACCCGGAGGCTTCCTGGGACCAGTGGCAGTACCTCCGGAGTGAGATCGTGCGGCAAGGTGTTGCAGCGGGCAAAGCGTTCCCGCTGCCAAGGTCGCAGTTGGCGACGGATTTGAACGCCATCCGCCTGATGGTCATGGGCGAAGGGTTGCACAAGCCGGAGGTGATCGACCACCAGATAGCGGCGTTGTCCGGGGTGGCTTCCAACGTGTTAGCGGTGATGGAGGACTACTTCGCGCCAAAGTGATCGACGTCGAAGGTCGGGACGTCGATCGAGGGAGAGCGCCTCAACCGCGCGTCCCTGCGGGACTGTGGCGAAACGATTTGTTCCCCGGTGATACGCTTCGTAGCGCACGGCTGTCTACCCTTGGGACTTACTTCCCATGCGAAGACAGCATGACGATCAATAACAGGTTCACCAGCACCGACAGCCCCGCGACCGCGGCGGCGATCAGGAAGAGCGGCTGGGTCCAGATGGAGGGGGCCGGCGGGGCCGGCGGCGGGGCGATGTCTACGGTCTTGCCGGTGGCTTCCAGCGTTTCCAGATTGTCGAGGCTGACGGCCCGGCGGGCGTGAACCGGCATCTGGCCGGAACGGACGGCACGCAGGTCTTCCAGCATCGCCTGGGTGCTGGCGTAACGGTCCTCGCGCTTCTTGGCCATCGAGACTTCGATGATCTCGGCTACGCCGGCCGACAGGGCGGTGTTGATGTGGTCGGCGGGGACCAGCGGCGCTTTGAGGTGCTTGTGCATCACCGCGGCGGGGGTGTCGGCCTCGAAGGGCGGGCGGCCGGTCACCACGTGGTACATCGTTGCGCCCAGGGAATAGATGTCGGCGCGGAAGTCGATATCCACGTCGCCGCGGATCTGCTCGGGGCTGATGTAATAGGGGGTGCCATAGGCTTTGCCGGCTTCGAGCTGGGCGGCCTCGCGGTCGTCGGTGGCGCGAGCCAGACCCAGGTCGGTCAGCTTGGCGACGCCGCCGGGGGTGAGGATGATGTTCTTGGGCTTGACGTCGCGGTGAACCAGGCCGCGTTCGTGGGAGTGGGCCAGGGCGTCGGCCATCTGGATGGTGATGTCGAGGGCTTCGGCTTCGCTGAACTGGTGCCCTTCGCCCTGGGGCGGCGGGACCATCATGTCGTAGAGCGTCTTGCCTTCGACGTACTCCATGACGAAGTAGTGATAACCCTTGGGGGAGAAGCCGACGTCGATGGCCTGCACGATGTTGTTGTGGCCGAGGCGGGCGGCGGCCTTTCCCTCCTTGTAGAAACGATCGACGAACTCGCGGTTTTCGCTCATCCGCTTGGGCAGCACTTTCACCGCCACGATCCGGTCGAGGGAATTCTGGCGGGCCTTGTAGACGGTGGCCATGGCCCCCTTGCCGACCCGGCAGATGAGCTGGTAGCCGGGGATCTGGCTGCCATCGCGGTCTTCAAGCTGTGCCTTGATGCGGCGTGCCTGGGTGGTGGTGATGAAAGAGTTTTCGACCAGCAGGTCAGCGAGGCTGCGCTGATTGGGGTCGGAGGCCTGTTTCTGTTGCTCGCGGCAGAATTCGATTTCGGAGCGGGTGGCCAGTCCGGTGTCGATGACGACCCGGCCGACTTCGCTGTCCAGGCCGGGAGCGAGCCCGGCGATGCTGTCTGAAGAGGAGCGAGCGGCGTTTGAGCCGGCTCGGGAGGCGGCGGGGCCGCTACGCGATTCGCCGGGAGAAGATTGGGCGCTGGTATCGCTGTGCGCTTTACCCCGTTCATCCGCGTTGCGATCGATTCTGGACATGTGCGGCTCGCGAAAGTTACCAACGTGCGGTCGGTTCAACGTGAATTATAAGCTGGCAAAACGCCGGAGAGTTGTCGCTCAACATGGTGATTATCGCCACAGAGCCGCGCCGAGTTGAACCCTACGCCGGTCAGGCGTCCCTGTCAAGAAATCTCAGTTCGTTGGAGGGTGCTGGTGCCACGGTCGCATGGGGCGATCCTGCGGTGTCTCATTGTTCGCAGCCGACGGGGACGCCTGATGGCCCACCGATTTGATGCCGGCGGCATACAGCACGATGTTCCGCATGATGTCGGTTGCCGTTTCCGGTTCGTAACCAAAGATGCCGTCCACCGGCTGGCCGACCAGGCCGGCGGTGAGGTCGAGCGGGCTGTAGAAGACGGCGATGCGTTTGTCTTTGCCTTGCTCGATCCCGCGCAGCGCGGGCACATTGAGCTTGCCGGTCAATTTTCCCCGCACGAAGGGCCGGTAACGGAAGGCGTCGATCTTCGCTCCCTCGATGGTGTAGACCCGGCTGTCGGGCGCGAGGATCGCTCCCAGGCTGTCGATCGAGCCGGCGCCGAAGAGGGCCGGCAACTCCCTCTCGGCGGAATTGGCGAATTCCCCCGCGCCGCCGGCGGCGTCCACCACCAGCGTGCCGCCGCGCTCCACGAAATCTTTCAGTTCTTTGCGTTGGTCGTCGCGCAGGGTGAACTTGGTGGTCCCGGTGAGGTGGGCGAGGTTGTACCCGGTCAGCTTTCCGTCGCCAAGCTTCACGTCCTGCACGTCCAGCGCGACGGAGTCCTCGTTGTGCATGAGGTTGGCCAGCCGTTTCCATGCCCCGGGTTCGGGGTCGGGGTTGTCACCGGCCATGAGCCGGGCAACCTTGACTTCGTGGCTCGTCTTGATGGACTCCATGGCCTTGACGACGTAGGTCTCGCCTCGATCGAGCAGGTTCTCCTTGTCGATGGAGTAGAGGAAGATGTCCTGGCCCAACTGATAGCTGTCTTCGCGGGTCTTTTCCGCGCGGACCTGCCAGACGCGGGACAGGTCGGCATCGGGGATGAGGATCATCATCTCGCGGACGCCGTTGCTCAGGCCCAGCACCCGGGAGTGGGTTTTCCACTTGCTGGAGTGGAACTGCTCGTTGGTATAGATGGCGTGATTGGCTGGCAACTCGCGGAACTCGTACTTGGGGAAAAGCTTGGAGGCCAGGTTGGTGAAGCTCCTGGTAAACAGCTCGCTGCCGCAGTCGGAATTGCCGAGGATCATCCCGCCGCCGTGGACGAAGTCGCGGAGTTTGTCGATATCGGAGGCATCGAAGGTCATGGCCTCGCTGCCGGCGATGTAGAGGATGGGTGCATCGTGCAGTGCGTCGGCGGAGACCTTGAGGTTGACGATCTGCCAGTTGAGGTAGCGTTCGAGTTGTCCGCCGGCCCAGTGGGCGCAGTTGGCGACGTCGCGCGGGCGCTCGTCCCAGGGGTCGGGCTGCTTGCCGGTGACGGTCCATTGCAGCTTGTTCATCATGACCGGAGCGCGGCCGCGGACGAGGAAGAGGATGGCGAAGGCGGTGTCGGGAATGGGTCCGTAGCGGCCGCCCATGGCACCGCCCCCGCCCTTTACGCCTGCCCCGCCCCCGCCCCTTCCGCCTGCTCCGCCCCAACTGCCGTTAGGCTCCTGCTGGTGGACGAGGAAGTTGGAGCCGGCGGCGTACCAGTCGATGGTCCCGAAGTATTTGTGCCCGCTGGCCACACCGATGCGTTCCACCCCGTACATTCCGTAATAGTTGCCGGCCAGCAGCTCATCGACGTGCTTGTCCATGTAGGCCAGGCCCTTTTCGATGTTTTCGTTGCGTTGCCCGCCCGCGCAGGGGTCCCAATGCCGGCCGTTGAGCATGTGGTCCTGGGTGATGAAGAGGGTGGCGATGCCTGCCGCGGCCAGGGTCGTCCTGGTATCCGTGCGCTCGCCCTGCAGGTGGTAGGACCATCCCCCGTCCGATTTCTGGGCGGCCTTCCAGGCGGCATCGACCATCGCCCAGTAGGCGTCGGGGACTTCCTGGCCCGCCTGCTCGCAGGCCCACATGCCCAGCACGCCGTACTGGCTGACGCTCAGGTCGAAGTATTCCGGACGGGGCCCGCGTGTGCCGCCGTCTTCGATGTAATAGGGGTAAAAGCCTTTCCCGGGACCATCGGGGTGGACGGCCCTCATGAGGGTGTCAAAGTCGTCCTTGCTGGACAACTTACCCTCCCGTTCGGCCAGGAAGGTCCAGACCTGGCTGCGCATGCCGACCGCATACTCGCCGCGGATCTTGGCTTTCTTGAGCCATTCGATGGCGGGGGCGAGCTTGGGGGCATTGGGCTTTTCACCGGCGGCCAGCAGGGCATACACGGTCATGGAGGTGAGCCCGCCCCACTGGTGGCCGATGACGCTGGCCGGCCCGCCACCCGGATCGGGGGCGGCGGCTTCCTCCCAGTTGTCCCCTTTCTGCTTGCTGTAGAGAAAGGCCTTGGCCTTGTCGATCGCTTCCTGGACTTCCTTCCCGGTCGCCGCCGCCGCCGGCCTGGGCAAGGCGAAGACCGCCGCGGCAATCAAGGCAAATAAGACCGGAAATCGCCATGAAAGCCAGGGGCGGGGATACCCGCGGGAATAGTGCATAGAAAGACCTCGGTCGGCAATAATGACGACGCCCCGTGCCTAAGACGACAAATAATACACAATATTCTCCATGTAACACAGAAAGACTTGCCAAAACGCAAGGGCAGGGCCCACCATCACGCCACTTATTGCTGCGCCGGTCCGGAGAGGTAAACTGCCCTGATGCTCACTTCCCGTCCGGCGCTGGCGCTTCGCGGCGTGCTTCGCTCCCTTGGCGTGACACGCCTTTATGTGAAGGTCAAAGAATGGCCTTTGGATGCTCAGAACCGGCGCCTTCTTGACGAGTACCGCCGCCATAGGCCTCCCACCGCCACGGCGACGATCGGTCAGGCTTCGATCGAGCTGAAGGTTGAAAACGAACACGAGTTCGCCCGGGCGATGACTTATCGCAAGGACGCGCACTTGATCGGCCCGCTGCTGTCGAATATCGGCGACGGCGACGTCGTCTGGGACATTGGAGCCAATTTCGGCTTGTACGGCCTGCTCGCCGCCCGGGCGCCCGGGACCCATGTCTTGCTCTTCGATCCGGACCCGTGGTGCGTCCGGCGCATCCGGGAAAACGTCGCAATCAATGGCCTGGCTAACGTGGAAGTGATTGACGTTGCCCTTTCCGACCGCGCGGGCGTGATGCACTTTCAGCCGGCAGATCACTCCGTGGCCGGCACCAGTCACCTTCTGGATGATGCCAAGGCCGGGAACGGCACTATCGAAGTGCCCGTTATCGCTGGCGACCAGTTTCGTGCCGATCGGATGTTGCCAGTCCCCAACGCGGTGAAAATTGACGTGGAGGGATTCGAGTGGGAGGTGCTGAAGGGGCTCGGCCAGAGCATTGAAGATCCGGCCTGCCGGTACGTGTTGATCGAAGTACATTTCGGACTGCTGGCGAGCCGCGGGCTTAACTCGGCGCCCGGTGAGATGGAACGGTTCCTGGCAGCGGCCGGTTTCAACAATATGACCTGGCCCGACGCTTCGCACTTGTGCGCGCGAAAGACGAAGGGTTGATCGAGTGTTTGTGGTACGGGCGTCCCCGCGCGTCCCCGCCTGTGTTTCCTGCCCAAAGACACACGCGGGACGCCCGTGCCACGAACCGTTTCCAGCCCACTACTAGGCCCTGTCTGAAAACTCGACGGGCCGCGGCGGGCCGGAAATGCCCCGTCTGCTTCGTTGTCGCTCCTCAACGACTCTTTCGGTTGAGTCGCTTCGTCGCGACGCCTCGCATCCAGGGCATTTCCGACCCGCCGCAATCCCGCCGAGTTTTCAGACAGGGCCTAGCCAGGAAGGACGCCCACAAAGCGAAGGGCGGCGCGCAAGCCGGCGACGGGGTCGGAGCCGCGCCGCCAGGCTGCCAGCACTTCGGCGGACGCTGCCTTCATCTGCGGGAGATGAGCGGGGTCGGTAACGTCCAGAAGACATGCCGCCAGGCCGGCCGCGTCGCCGTGCGGGAAGAGCCGGCCGTTGCGGCCGTCGCAGACCAGTTCGGCTGCGGCGCCGACTACGTCACTGCATATGATCGCCAGTCCCGCGGCGGCCGCTTCGTTCACGACCAGCGCCCATGGCTCGTAATCGCTGGGAAGCACCAGCACATCCGATGCCCCATACAGAGCGCAGATGGTCGATTGCTCATCGATGAAGCCCGTCGAAATGATCCGGCTCCGCAACCCCTCGGGCACGCGGTCAAGGAGGGGGCGCCGGAGCGGGCCGTCGCCAATGAGAAGCAGGTCCCATTGCGGCCTGCGCCGGGCGATCGACGTGAATGCGTCGAGGAGCAGATCGACCCGCTTTTCCGGGGCGAACCGCCCGCTGTAGATCAGGTAATTGCGATCGGGTTGCAGCCCGTAGCGTACCCGTGCCGCCTCCACCTGCTGTTGGCGGAGGTCCTCGATCAGGGAATAATCGGGCTCAACCGGGAACCGAAACATGCGGCCCGAGCTGGCGCCGTATTTCTTGAAGAACGCCTCACCCAGTTGCCCGCAGGGAAGCATGCCATCGGCCTGACGGATGACCCAGCCGAGCAGGAACCTTTTGGCGAGCGCCCGCAGCCCGCGAGCCAGGTCACCCCTGATGTTGCTGTCGCCCCACACAAAAACCGGGACCTGATTTCGCCTGCACCACCACAGCACGCGAAGGCGGCCGGCGTCGTTGTAGCCCAGCAGCACCACCACTCGCACGCCGGTCTTTTTCATCCATTGAATGATCTGTCCGCCCTTGTGCCATTCATGCAGGGCTCGACCCGGGCGGTCTTGAGATTCGTTGGTCTCCCCCGTCCCGAAATGCACGGGAGTGATGTCCGTTGGAAGTGACGAACCCCAGGTCCCGCCCTTGGCGTCATGGGTGAATACGCTGCACAACTGCAATTCCGGCACTTCGCGCACGATCCGCCGATGCAGGTGCGTCCGATAAGGTGCAGGCCCGTTGCAGATGATGGCGAGTATCGGCCGGTCACGCCCGACGCCCGTGCTTGACTGTTGGATCACATCATCCATATCCCGATGGGCATTATACCGAACCGTCAGATAGGTGTGGCATTTTCGGGTGCCATGGGCAAATGTACTCGCTTGCCCATGGCACCCACCACGTCTATCTTGCAACTCAATTGTGAAGATCGTCCATGTCATCGGTTCGCTGGAGGCCTCGATGGGCGGGCCCCCGGTTGTCGCACAATCGCTGGCGACGGCGCAGGCGGCCATGGGCCATAGCTTGCATGTTGTTTCATACGAGTCGCCAGGCCGACAGACCGTTCCAAGGTCCGATGCCGTCCAATGGCACCTGATCGACGTGGGAAACGAGCGGCTGGAGCGGCTGACCGCCTGGAATTCGCGCTCCGCCCTGCGCCAAGCGTTCGCCGGCGCAGATGCGGTGCATCTGCACGGCGTATGGGATGCTTTGTTGAAGGCTTCCGGAGCGACCGCCCGGAAGCTGGGCGTCGGCTATGCCCTGGCGCCTCACGGCATGCTGGACCCTTGGAGTCTGGCGCAGAAGCCCCTCAAAAAGCGACTGGCGTTGGCGTCGGGCTACCAGGGACTGCTGGACCACGCCGCGTTCCTGCACCTGCTGAACGCCGATGAAGCCAAGCTGATTGAGCCGCTTCGCCTCCGGTGCCCGTGCGAGGTCATTCCCAACGGCATCTCTCCGGAACAGTTTGCCGACCTGCCGCCCGGCGGCGCCTTCCGCGCCGCCCATCCCGAACTGGGGGACCGTCCGTATGTCCTTTTCCTTGGCCGGCTGCATCCGAAGAAAGGGCTGGACGTGCTGGCCGACGCCTTTGCGCTGCTGGCTGCCCGCCGACCGGAACTGGACCTGGTCATAGCCGGGCCGGACGACGGTGGCTTGGGAGCGTTTCGTCAACGGATCGAGGCGGCCAACGGCAGGGTGGCGGGCCTGGCGGCGCGGGCCCATGTCGTCGGGCCGGTGTACGGCGCCGACAAACTCGCCGCCCTGGTCGATGCGGCGGTTTTCTGTCTGCCAAGCCGGCAGGAGGGCTTCAGCATGGCAATCATCGAAGCCATGGCGTGCGGGCTGCCGGTGGTGGTTTCCGACGCCTGCCACTTCCCGGAAGTGGTCGAAGCCGGCGCGGGCGAATCGGTGCCGCTGTCGGCGGACAACGTTGCCGCCGCCCTGGACCGGGTGCTCAACGACGCCCCCGGCCGGGGGCGTCGCCTGGGCGAAGCCGGCCGGCGGCTGGTCTTGGAGCGCTTCACCTGGCCACGGATCGCCGAGTCAACCATCGCCGCCTATCGACGACGGATGAGGCCCGCAGTTTCGTAGCATGGCCGTCCGCGCACCCGGCTTGTCGTCGTTCGCGCTGCTCGAACCCGTCGCCCCCGTCAGCCGCGTTCCCGTGGTCCGGTGTTCCCACTGCGTCTTTGCAACCCCTGGCATGGCGGGTATGATTTTGACTTGGGCTTGAAAAGCACGCGGGAGCTGCACTTCGTCATCCGGGTGCCGTTTGGTGAGATGTGTTGCGCGCGTGTGTTCCCCCGCGTCCGCGGTCAAAGCAATAGCACCGCGGGAGCAAGTACGATCGAGGCGAAGGACCCCATCGGTGACAGGAAAAAAAGTGAAGGTCCTGCTTTGTGGGCATCGCAGCTTCGCGGCCAGGGGCCTCATCGCCGCCTTGCGGCGGGCGGGTCATGATGTCGTGGCGTTCAGCCGCGGGCCGGTGGGCCAATGCCTGGAGGACTTTCCAGACGCGCCAGCCGTTCCTGTGGTAACCGGGCCGATCGAGGCGATGCTGGAAAACCCCCACCTCGCGGCCGGGCCATTTGACACGGTGGCCAACTATATCCTGCTCAAAGACGACGGGGTCGAGAAGAACCTTGCGTTTATCGCCGCTCTGTTGCGGTTCTGCCGGGAGCAGGCCGGCCGCCCCGTCCAGCACCTGGTCCATATCTCCTCAATCAGCTCCTACAAGGCCTCGCTGCGGCTTGTGGACGAGTCGGCCGAAATCGAAACCGTTCCCGAGCGCAAGGGGAATTACGGCTCACTGAAGGTGGCAACCGACCAGTATCTGCTGCAACACGTGCCCGCGGACATGAAACTGACGCTCATCCGGCCGGGGTTTGTGCTGGGGGCGGGACTGGTCAATCCGATTGTCGGGACCGCGGCCAGGCTGCCGTGGAACAAGCTGATTGTCATCGGGAACGGCAAGAGCATCATACCCATGACCACGCGCGAGGTGGTCAACGAGGCGGTGGCGCGGGTCGTTTCAAATCCGCCGACCGACAACCGCGAAGTCCTGGTGCTTGCCGACCCGGGTTCCCCGACGCGATCGCAATTCCTGGACGTTTGTTGCAGGGAGCTGGGCATCGGCACGGGCGTGACCAGCCTGCCGACGCCGCTCTGGTGGCTCATGGCCGTCGGTGGCGAGGCGTTCGCCCGACTGATCGGGCAGGGAAAGCTCCAACCTTACAGCAAGCTGACCGCCCGCCTCGCCCGGCAACGGTTTGATTCGGCCCGGTCGTCCCAACGCCTGGGCATGAGCCTCAAAGTCGACTGGTGTGGGGCGCTGCGCGACTCGCTCGAAAAGCAGAACCATGAAATGGGCTGTCCCCAAGCCCCGGAATCCGACGGCCCGATCCCGGCCCAGGGCTCGTTGCGATTGACCGAACCGGTCACCTTCATAGGCTTCGGACGGATCGTCAGGCAGAAGTACCTGCCGGGGCTGAAAAAGCTCGGGTTCTGCGGGCAGATCCGGGCATTCGATCTGAACCCCGCCGAGGCGACCGCGGAGGCAAACGACGTGCGCGTCGAGCCGATCTCCGGAGCGATGGTCCCGGCATCAGGGCTTGTCGTCATCGCGTCGCCGGGGCCGGCTCATACCGAAGCGATCGAACTGCTGCGAAACCTGCCCGGCGTCCTGTTGGTGGAAAAGCCGCTTTGTTATGCCAAATCGGAACTCCGCGACTGGTCGGCATTCGCCGCAACCCGGCCGGACCCCATCTATGTCTGCCATAATTATCGCTTCAAGCAGAACGTCCGCCGGATGATGTCTCATCTGGCGCGCTTCAACCCTGGCCGACTGCACCATGCCGAGCTGCAGTTCCAAAGCCCGCCGGCGGCCAATGATTCGGTCCCCTGGCTCCGCGACGAGCGGGGGGCGCGAACCTTGCTCATGGACTATGCCATCCATTTCCTCGATATCGCCTGTCTCTTCGGACCGGGCCGCCCCGGCACCGCGGACGAAACAGCGCATTGGAAGATCGGCGACCTCCGGCATGAATTAACTTCCAGCGGGCAGACCGAGCTGATCGAAGGACGGGTCCAGGGGCACTACTCGGTCCACTTTCTGCTCCGTCAGGGATTTGGCCCGCGGCGGGCGCGGGTGCGTTTCTGCTTCCAGAACTACTCGGTGAGCCTGGGGTTCTTCCCCGACACCTTCGTCGCCTGCATGGCCGACGACAACCCCTGGGTCCACAAAGCCGAGGCGGCCGAGTCGCGGCGCGCCACGCTTCGGAAAATTATCGACAAGTTGCGGAACCGGGACTCCGACGATTCGCACGTCCGGTTGCTGGCCGGCGTGGCCGCCCGCTCCAAGGCCGTCGAGGGGCTGACAGTGGGCCGGCTGGCGCCGTTTTACGAAGCGTTGTTTGGAATCGGAGAATTGGTCTACGGACATTGAACGGCGGCAAAAGGCCGCCTCTGCGCACCCATGCAAACCACGCCTTCGTTGTTCTGCAACCCTCACGGCCGACGCCATCGCGCCGCGCGACTGGTCTGGCGGGCGACGCATGCCGTCCTGTTCCGCCCAACGCCCTGGTTCATGGGCGCCTGGCGGTCCTGGGTGCTGCGACGGTTCGGCGCCAAAACCGGGTTTGCCCGCTTCGATCCCTCGGCGCAAATCTGGGCCCCGTGGCGCCTGGAGACTGGCAGCGCGGTCTATATCGACAGGAACGTCAACCTTTACACCGTTTTCGGCATCAAGCTGGGTGACCGGGTGATCATCAGCCAGGGCGTGTTCCTCTGTTCGGCCTCGCATGATTACCGGGACCCGCGCTACGCTCTAATTGGCGGCCGGATCACGGTCGAAGATGATTGTTGGATTGCCGCCGAAGCCTTCATCGGTCCCGGCGTCACGGTTGGCGCCGGCGCCGTGGTCGGCGCGCGGGCGGTGGTGGTCAAGGATGTTCCGCCCTGGACCGTGGTGGCGGGGAACCCTGCCCGGGAAATACGCAAAAGAGTGCTTGGCGAAAGCCCTCCCATGCAAGCCCGGGGAGCGGCCCATGAATGACCATCGCGGAGAGACATTACCGGGGAATGCGTGCCAGTACCGATAGAATCAAACACGATGCGGGTGCTGCACATCTGCTCCGATTTCGCGCCTCACCTGGGGGGCGTTGAAAAGTTTGTATTGGACCTGGCGCGCAAGAGCCGGGACGCATCCATCGCGCCTGCCATTTTGACCCTGAACCGCCGCGAGGGCGACGAGCCCCGGCTCCTGTCTCGCGACCAGAACGACGGGATCCCGGTCCACCGGCTCCGATGCCTGGACATGAAGTATTACCGCGCGGTCTGGCTGCCGCTGGACGAAATGCGCGCCGCCGACGTGCTGCACGTCCATGGATTGGGCGCCTGGCTCGATTTTGCGGTGGCGACCAAGCCGGTCCATCGCCGGCCCATCGTGCTTTCGACGCACGGGGGCATCTTCCACACCTCGCGGATGTCGCTGCTCAAGAACCTCTACTTCCACGGCTGGCAATGGTGGAACCTGAAGTTCGTCGACCAGGTGGTGGCTTGCAGCCGGGTGGACGAATACAGTTTCGCGCCGCTGGCGCCGCGGATGACCCTGCTGGAAAACGGCGCCGACGTGGACGAATTGGCCATCCGGGGCGCCGTCGAAAAAGACCCGAAAACGCTGTTGTTCGTCGGCAGGCTGGCGACCAATAAAGCTATCGACGACCTGCTGCGGGCCTGTGCGGCGCTGGCCGCTCGCGGCACGGATTTCTCGCTGCGCCTTGTCGGGCCGGACAGGAACCGCGCCCGGCCGGAGTTGGAGTCGCTGGCGCGATCGCTCAGAATCAATGGCCGCGTAACGTTCGTCGGGGAAGTCGCCCCGGACCAGTTGATCGCGGAGTACGCCCGCGCCTCGATATTCGTGTCGGCGTCGCGCTCCGAGGGGTTCGGGATCTCGGTTGTTGAAGCGATGGCCGCCGGCTGCGTCCCCGTGGTGAACAACATCCCCGCCTTCCGCGACCACCTGGGAGGGATTCACGGCGGCCTGCTGGTCGACTTTTCCGACGCCTCGGGAACCGCGGCGGCCATCGCCGGGCTTCTGGCCGAGGACCTGGCGCCGTGGCGCGACGCCGCCCGCGAAAGAGCGCGGAATTTCTCCTGGCGGCAGAAGATCCCGCAGTGGAAGCAGATCTATGCCAAGGTGATGCGCCATGAGGGGTTGGGGCCGGAACATTGATAACTGTCGTCACGCGACAAGGTTCAATTGGAGTACCCATGTAATGGGCGGTTTCGCAGTCGTGGCGCGATCGCGCCACGACTGCGAAACCGCAAGCGCCAGGAACAGTTATTCCTTTGCCACTGCTGAGGGCTGCTGTTCACGGAATGCGGGGCTTGATCACTCGGGCGGGGTTGCCGGCGGCGACGACGCCGGGGGGAATGTCGCCGACGACGACGGCGCGGGCGCCGATGACGCTGTTGTCGCCGATGCACACGCCGGGACCGATGAATGCCTGTGCGGCAATCCAGACCCCTCGGCCAATCCGGACGCCGGCGCGGACCAGCGGCAGATCGGGGCGTGTGTAATCGTGAGTTCCGCCGCAAATGTACGTGCCCTGGCTGACGACGGTATGCTCCCCGATCTCGACGGGGCCCAGGTTGTAGACATCGACTCCATCGCCGAGGATGCTGCGTTGGCCGAGGGTGAGGAGCCAGGGATAAAAGACGCGGGTTGTGGGCCGGACGCCCGCGTTGGGGCCGATTCGGGCGCCGAATACCCGTAAAAGCCAAAGCCGCCATCCATAAGCGCGCCGCGGCGACCAGCGGAACAACGTAGCCCTGACCAATTCCCACGCCAACCGCCTGGCGTACTCCCGGCGCGTATAAGGGTACAACGCGGACTGGTCCGTGCGCTGGAACAGCGGCGCATCGGCCGGCGGCGCCGCGGGCAACGGTGTATCAGGAAGGTTGGTGGACATCAGAATGCACCGGTAGTAAGCCTGTCGGCGGTGCCACTGTGGCCGCAGGTGCCGACATCTCACGCAACTTCAGCCCGACCTGGTGTTCGTAGCTCATCAGGAACAGGCAGAAGTGGAACCCAACCGCCCCATCGAGCAACCCCAGCTTCACAACGTACATGTACAGGAAACGAAACAGCCACCGGGCCGGGAGACGCGGCCAGACGCTGCTCTTGAGCCAGCGGCGCCGTTGCTGGGAGTCGCCCCAGAACGAGCCGGTCATGGCCTGGCTGGCCTGTTGCATCTGCCGGTGCATGGCCCGTGCTTCGAGGGTGCTGTAGTGGTTGTGCTTGGCGATGTAGTGCTCCAGCCCGCGGCGCTCATGGTGCTCCATGTCGTGCTTGAGGTACCCGACGCTGCCGCTGACCTGCATGTGCTCGTGAACGTCGCGCTGCTCGTAAAGGGCTTTCCCGGAGCGGAAAAACCGGATGTTCCAGCTTGGGTAATAGCCGCAGTGCCTGATCCGCTTGCCGAGGAAAATGAAGTAGCGGTTCACGTAGAACCCGTTCTCCGGGCAGCGGTCCTCGACGGCGATGCGGGTAAGCTCGTCGCGCAACGGGGGGGTGATGGCTTCGTCGGCGTCCAGGATGAAAACCCATGGCGCGGTGATGGGAAGGTTGGACAGGCCCCAGTTCTTCTGCGCGACGTAACCCTCCCAGGCGTGGGAATAAAAGTGCGCTCCGAAGCGCTGGGCCACTTCCCGGGTCCCGTCCGTGGACCCGGAATCCAGGACGAATATTTCCTGCGCCCAATCGCATATGCTGGCCAGGGCGTACGGGAGGTTTTTTTCTTCGTTCTTTGTGATCAGAAGAAAAGTGATCGGCGCGCGGTCGGTCATCGGGGTGATTCTAATTCACTTCTCGGTCAGGGTCACTCCGCCGTCGAACTCGCCGGGCGGATTGACCCGGTACTGCTGGGCCAGTTCCCGATAGACGGCTGCCAGCTTCTTCGACTGGGCCATTTCCTTCTCAAGGCAATCAGCGGCGGCGATGCAGTCGTCGAACTGGGCGCGCTGGAATGCCGTTACCATCTGTTCGGTACATTCGACGATGCGGCGCGTCTGGGG
>Ga0182024_10003692_pt1 | contig 36151 bp, 32 predicted proteins | sample P32metaG_FD_120480 | JGI IMG/M metagenome (GOLD analysis project Ga0182024, IMG submission 120480) | Permafrost microbial communities from Stordalen Mire, Sweden - P3-2 metaG (Illumina Assembly) | ecosystem: Environmental > Terrestrial > Soil > Wetlands > Permafrost | place: Sweden: Stordalen...
GCGTTTAAAAATGGATCCTGCAGCGACTGGCCTTTGGCCATCGTTTTCTCCTTCTTATTACGGTTTTTTAATTTTTCCGTGAGCATAATCTTAGCATGCGCCTTCAATCAGCGGCCAAGCGTGCATAACTCGCTCGCCAGTTGCAGGTTCCAGTCCTCGAACGCACGGGGTGCGTGCGGGTTAACATGCTCGAGTGTCGCATCTGCGCGAATCCATGTCAGTTGACGTTTGGCGAGCTGGCGCGTTGCCGCGATCCCGCGCTTGACCGCTTCGGCGAGACTCGCCGCACCGGCGAGGTGCGCCCACAGCTGACGGTAGCCCACCGCGCGGATGGCCGGAAAGTCAGGGTCCAAGTCGCCGCGGCGGTACAGGGATTCGACCTCACCGAGAAAGCCATTCGCCATCATCGCGTTGAAGCGCTCCTCAAGGCGCGCATGCAGCACCGCCCGATCGGCGGGGACGAGCGCCCAGCGGCGCAGGCGATAGGGCGCAAGCGCGCTTGGGCTGGTGCGCTGCAACTCGGAGATCCTGCGGCCCGTCGTGAGGCATACCTCGAGGGCGCGCTGGATGCGCTGGGGGTCGTTAGGATGGATGCGCTTTGCCGCCTCGGGATCGAGCCGCCCGAGTTCCTCATGCAGAGCGGCCCAGCCGATCCGTGCGGCGCGTTCGGTGAGCTCGCGGCGCAACTCGACGGAGGCCTGCGGCAGGCGTGCCAGGCCGGAAACGAGCGCGCGCAGATAAAGGAAGGTACCCCCCACCAAGAGCGGTATATGGCCGCGCGCGTGAATTTCAATGATCCTTGCGGTGGCATCTGCGACGAAGCGGCCGGCGGAGTAGCGCTCGGTCGCCTCGCAGATATCGATCAGATGGTGCGGGATGAGTTCCCGCAGCGCGCGCGGCGGCTTCGCCGTGCCGATGTCGAGCCCCCGATAGACCATCGCCGAGTCGACGCTCACGATTTCAATGGGATGGCGCTGCGCCGCACGGAGCGCCCAGTCGCTTTTGCCCGTGCCGGTGGAGCCGGTCAGCACCCACACCAGCCGCCCCGTCGCGGCGGCCTCACCCATCAGCGCCCCCGCAGGAACAGATGGTCGAGCTGCGAAAGGGTGAGCCGCGCCCAGGTGGGACGTCCGTGATTGCACTGGTTCGCGCGCTCCGTGTCTTCCATCTGGCGCAGCAGGGCATTCATTTCGGGCAGGGTCAGGCGCCGATGCGCATGGATTGAAGTCCGGCAGGCGAGCGTGCCCAGAAACTTGTCGACGGCGCCATCCAGGTGATGCACCCCGGCATCAAGCTCCAGGTCGCGGATGACCGCGCCCACCGTCGCCGCAATATCGGCGCCTGCGAGGAGCGCCGGCACGCGACGCAGCGCAAGGCGCGTGGGCCCGAGCGCATCGAGCTCAAATCCGGCGCGCTCCCAGCTCAGGCGATCCTCGAGCACGGCGTCGAGCTCGTGCGACTTAAGATCAATGACGATGGGCTCCAGAAGATGCTGCGAGGCGATCCCATGGGCGGCCTCGTCGGCTTTGAACTTTTCATAGAGCACGCGCTCGTGCGCCGCATGCATGTCGACGAGGATGAGGCCCTCGGCGCTTTGCGAAAGAATGTAGATGCCGTGCAGCTGCGCAAGCGCAGTGCCGAGTGGCTGCGCCGCCCCGGACGGCGCCGGCGCAAGGTCGCGTACACTCGCCGCCAGCACCCACGGGTCGCGCCCCCCATCGGCGAAGTCAAGAGACTGCGGCGCCCCGCCCGCCTCGTACGGCCTTTGCGGCGCAGCGGCGGCGGCAGGAAGAGCCCCTGCGCTCGGCGAGGTTCCGGCGAGCGCCTGCTCGATCGCGCGGAAGACAAAGTCATGGACCTGGCGGCCGTCGCGAAAGCGCACCTCGAGCTTTGACGGATGGGCGTTGACGTCGACCAGATGCGGATCGAGGTTCAAATAGAGCACGTACGCAGCATGCCGCCCGTGATAGAGCACGTCCCGATAGGCGAGTCGCACGGCATTGCTGAGGAGGCGATCGCGCACGCTGCGGCCGTTCACGAACCAGAACTGCTGATCCGGCTGAGCGCGCGATGCCGTTGGCAGTCCTACCCAACCGCTTAGGCCCGCGGGGCCTGCGACACTGCGCAGCGCCACCGCCCGCGGCAGGAATTCAGGTCCGAGGACTGCCGTGAGGCGCGCCTCCTCCCCCGCGGCGTCGACCGCGGGCGCGTCAAACACGCGGCGCTCGCCATGCCGCAGCCGAAAGCTGACATCGAAGCGCGAGAGCGCAAGGCGCTCCACCCAGCGCATGATGTGGCCGAACTCGGTGGCCTCGCTCCTCACGAACTTGCGCCGCGCCGGCACATTGAAGAAGAGGTCGCGGATCTCGATGCTGGTGCCGGGCGGATGCGGCGCGGGGCGCGCGGGGTTCACTCGGCCGCCTTCGACACCCACTTCGCAGGCCCGATCCTCACCGCAGCGCGGGCGCGACAGGATGCGCAGGCGGGAAACTGAGCCGATCGAGGGCAGCGCCTCGCCGCGAAATCCGAGTGTCGTGACTGCCGCAAGATCCGCCAGCGATGAGATCTTGCTCGTGGCATGGCGCGCAAGCGCAATGGGAAGCTCATCCGCGCTCATGCCCACGCCGTCGTCGCGCACGCGAATGAGGCCGATGCCACCGCGCTCGATATCGATATCAATGCGATGTGCATCCGCATCCAGGGCATTTTCCACGAGCTCCTTGACGACCGACGCCGGACGCTCGATCACTTCACCGGCAGCAATCTGATCGATGAGTTCGTTGGCAAGAACCCGGATCGGCATGACGACACACTCACGGACAGCAGTCCGCAAGTTTACAGCCCATCAGGGCAGGCTGGGCGTCTCGGGAGCGAGTCTGGCAAGACCGCGGCGCAGCTGCGCAAAGCGGGTGCCGGGAGGCGGATTGGCGGCGAAGAAGGTACGGATGCCGCTGAAAATGGCGCTCGCAAGCTTGTCCTGCTGAGCGCTCGTGCGCAGGCGGCGCTCTTCCTGCGGATTTGAAATGTAGGCCGTCTCGACGAGCATCGAAGCCATGGCCCGCGATTTGAGCACGTAGAAGCCTGCCTGCTGCACGCGCGGCTTACGCACTTCGCCGACGCTGTCGAGTGCCAAGAGCACGCGCTCGGCGGCGATCATGCTGGCGCTGATGGTCGCCGTCTGCGACAGATCGATCAGCACCGAATCGAGCTGCGGGTCTTTGCCCGCGAGCGGCACGCCGCCCATGCGGTCGGCGGAATTTTCGCGGTCCGCGAGCCAGCGAGCAGCCTCGTCGGTGGCGCCGCGCTCGGAGAGCACGTACACCGATGCGCCGGCGATGCTTGCATCGCGAATGGAATCCGCGTGGACCGATACAAAGAGGTCGGCTTTCGCATCCTGAGCACGTCTGATGCGATCCTTCAGCTCGATGAACTCGTCGCGATTTCTCGTCAGCACCGCTCGCATGCCGGGCTCTTCATTGATACGTTGCGCAAGCGCGCGTGCGATCGCAAGCGTCACGTCCTTTTCACGGGTTCCGCCGTGCCCGATCGCCCCGGGATCATCGCCGCCATGGCCCGCGTCAACGGCCACGATGATGGGCCGATCGGTATCCAAGGGTGCGTGCGGCGCGCGCACGGACTGCACGGGCACCGCCGGCCGCACCGCGGGCTGCGGTACGGGAGATTGCGGTGCTGCGGATTGCGATACCGCCGGTTGTGATGCCGCAGGCTGTAATGCGGCAGGTTGCGGTGCAGGAGTCTGCAGCGCCACGGATTGCGATGGCGCCGGTTGCAAGGGAGTGGCTCGCGGCGGCAGTGGGTCAAGCGACGCCGCCTGAGCGCCCGTGCCGCGCGGCGCGTCGCCCAGGTCAATGACCAGATCCTGTTGCGGGCCGGGTGGACGCCCAAGCCAGTGGCTGTGCTCGGAAACCATCGATTTAAGTTCGATGACGATGCGCAGCGTGCCACCGGCGCGCGGCCCGGTGCGAATGCCCGCCACGACCCCGCTGCCGGGCGGCGGACGCATGCCCGGGTGCATGCGCGTGTGCCGCAGGTCGATCACGACACGCGCGGGCGCGGCAAGCGTAAACACTTTTTGTGGGGCACTGCCGCTCAACGCGAGGGCAATGTGTGTCATGCCGCCGTCGCTCTTGAGCTCGATATTTCGCAGCTCAGTGGGCGCCGCCGGATGAGCCGTAGCGGCGAAGGTCACCGCCCCCCAAAGAAAGATCCGTCTTATCATGGACTTCGCAGTTGTACTTCCCGCCTAATCTACGAGTAAGCTGCCCTGAGTTCAAGCTTGGGCGCGCGCAAGCCACTCCTCGCCCAGCACTGTGGCTGCAGCGACGGTGATCTCGTGACCTTGCATTGAGGCGGTCAGCGTCACGCGCAGGTCCGGCGCAGGCAGGCGGCCGGCCGCGCGATCCGGCCACTCAATGAGCCACAAATAGCCGCTCTGCGCCCAGTCGCGCAAGCCGAGCGCCTCAAGCTCCGACTCATCCTGCAGCCGGTAAAGATCGAGGTGCAGCGCGTGCACGGTCCCCAAGTCATAGAGTTCGAGGAGCGTATAGGTGGGGCTGCGCACGACGGCCGTCACGCCGCAGGCCGCGAGAAAGCCGCGCGTCCAAGTGGTCTTGCCGGCGCCCAGATCCCCCGACAGGTAGATGGCGGCGAAAAGATCGGCGTTGCGAGGACGAGCGCGGGCAAAGCGCGCGCCCTGAGCCTCGGTTTCCGCGGCAGATCTCGTCCAGCTGCGCATCCGCGCCCCTAGCGGTTGACCCAGGTGCGCAGCTCGCGCGCAATGTCGCTGGCGAGAAGGCCTCTTTCCCCGCCCTCGCGCGCGGCACTGTCTCCGGCCATGGCGTGCACCCAAACACCGACTCGCGCGGCAAGGGCCGGATCGCGGCATTGCGCAAGGATCCCCGCGATGGCGCCGGTGAGGACATCCCCGGCCCCGGGCGTCGCCATGCCGGGGTTGCCGCGCTCACACAGTCCGGGGACCGCGCCCGCCGTCCCGACCAATGTGCCCGCGCCTTTGAGTACGACGGTGCCGTCGTAGCGCGCAAGAAGAGCATCGAGCGCGGCAAGGCGGTCTTCCTGCACCGCTTTTGCGCTCGTGCCGAGCAGGCGTCCCGCCTCGCCGGGGTGGGGCGTGAGGATCCAGTCCGCGCGTCGTTGCGGCTCAGCGCTCAAAAGATTGAGCGCGTCAGCATCGACCACCAGGGGCTTGCCGCAGGCGAGGATGCGCTGCAGCGCGCCGCGCGCCCAATCCGTGCGGCCCAGGCCCGGGCCGATGGCGACCACATCCGCACTCGCAAGCGCATCCGCAAGATCGCCGTCATGCTCGACAGGCAGGCAGATGAGCTCGGGACATCCGGAGGCAATGGCGGACACGTTTTCCGGCGCGACACCTACGGTCACAAGACCCGCGCCGACCCGCAGGCACGCCTCGCCCGCGAGCCGCGCCGCCCCTGGCATCCCGATGCCGCTGCCGACAATGAGCACGTGGCCGAAGTCGCCCTTGTTCGCCGCGCGCGCGCGCGGCGGCAGGGCGCGCGTCACCTCCGCCTCGACGATGCGCTCGAGCCGCGGCAGAAATTCAGGCGTCGACGGTGCGGCGATCTCGAGATCATCGAAGAACACAGTGCCGGCGAAGTCAGGCCCGTCGCCGACAAATAACCCCGTCTTCAGGGCGATGAAGCACACTGTGCCCGTCGCACGCACCGCCTCTCCCAATGCGACGCCGCGATCGCTGTCGAGACCTGAAGGCACATCGAGTGCAAAGATCGGGCGCTCGGCCGCGTTCATGGCGCGGATGATCGCGGCCGCCTCAGGGCGCACGGCATTTGAAAGTCCCGTCCCGAGCAATGCATCCACGATCACCTCGCCTGCGGCGAGGAGCGGTGCAGCGAAAGGCTGCATACGCCCACCGCTTGCCTTGAAGTCGAGGTAGGCCTGCCGAGCGTCAGCGCGCAGCGCCTCCACCGGGCTTGCCGCCAGCACCGTCACCGTGAGGCCCGCGGCCTGCGCGAAGCGCGCCAGCACGTAGCCATCGCCGCCGTTATTGCCTCCTCCGCAGACGATGACAATGGCGTGCGCCGTCGGCCAGCGAGTTCGCAGATAGCGCAAAGCCGCCTCGCCGGCGCGCTTCATCAGCGTGTAGCCCGGCACGCCCAGCGTGCCGATCGCATAGGCATCGAGCGCGCGACCTTGCGCGGTGGTGTACAGCGGCGTCGGCAGCGGCATTGGCCGATTATACTGGCCTAATGCCGAACGAATCCGCCACGATCGAGCTCGCGACCGTCAAAGAGGACCTGCAGGTCCTCGCGCGTCGGATGGGTTTTGACGCATTGGGCGTCTCCGACATCGACCTCGGCAGCGACGAGCGGCACCTCAAGGATTGGCTCGCCGCGGGCTTCCACGGCGACATGCATTACATGCAGCGCCACGGCACGATGCGCAGCCGCCCGTATGAGCTCGCGCCGGGCACAGTGCGTTGCATCAGCGTGCGCATGAACTACTGGCCGGCAGAGGCACGCGACGCCACGAGCGCGCTGGCCGACGGCACGTGCGGCTATGTCTCGCGCTACGCCCTCGGGCGTGACTATCACAAGCTCATGCGCCGCGCGCTCGCCAATCTCGCCCAGGCCGTCGCGGCGCGCCTCGGGCCCTTCGGCTACCGCGTCTGCGTCGACAGCGCGCCGGTGCTGGAAAAAGCGCTCGCCCGCAATGCGGGCCTGGGATGGATCGGCGCCCACACCAATCTCATCGCGCGCGATGCGGGCTCATACTTCTTCCTGGGCGAGATCCTCACCGATCTGCCGCTGCCGGTGGATGCACCTGCCAGTGCCCATTGCGGCACCTGCAGCGCCTGCATTCCGGCATGCCCCACGCAAGCGATCGTCGCTCCGCAGCGCCTCGATGCGCGGCGCTGCATTGCCTATCTCACGATCGAGCATCCCGGCAGCATTCCCGAAGCGCTGCGCCCTGCCCTCGGCAACCGCATCTACGGTTGCGATGACTGCCAGCTCGTGTGTCCGTGGAACAAATTTGCGCAGGCCGCAAGCAATCCGGATTTCAAAGTGCGTCACTCGCTCGATGCGCCGCGCCTGACCGAGCTCTTCGCCTGGACGGCACGCGATTTCGAAGAGCGCATGCGCGGCTCGGCGATCTACCGTATCGGCTTCGAGCGCTGGTTGCGCAACATCGCGGTTGCACTCGGCAATGCTCCGCGTTCGACCGAGGTCACAGCGGCGCTCAGCGCCCGTCGCGAAGATGCATCGTCGCTCGTGCGCGAGCATGTCGCCTGGGCGCTCGAGCGCCACGAGGAGCTCAGCGCACTTTGAGGTTGTCGATGAGCCGCGCTTTACCGAGGCGCGCCGCCGCCAGCACCACGAGCTCCTCGGCAGGCTCCTGCGGCACGCCCAAGGTGCGCGCAGCGCGGATCGCGAAATATTCGCTCTGCATGCCCGCAGCTTCGAGCTCGAGACGTCCCGCACGTTCGATGGCCGCAAAATCCCGGTCGAGAGCCGCCAGGCGCCGCACGGCCCCTTGCAGCGCGCCGTACAGGCGCGGGGCGATGCGGCGCTCCGCGGCCGTCAGATATTGATTGCGCGAGCTCATGGCAAGTCCGTCCGCCTCGCGCACCGTCGGTGCCGCCACGATCTCGATGGGATAGCACATGTCGGCCACCATCCGGCGGATGATCGTCAGCTGCTGATAGTCCTTCTCGCCAAAAACCGCGACGTCCGGCGCGACGATGTTGAAGAGCTTTGCGACGACGGTCGTGACCCCCTCAAAATGTCCGGGCCGAAACTGCCCGCATAGGATGCGCGAGAGCTCCGGCACTTCAACGCGCGTGGCGCGCTCCAAGCCATCCGGATAGATCTCGCGCGCGTCCGGCATGAACATGAGATCACAGCCCGCCGCGCTCAGCATTTCGGCATCTTTTGAGGCGGTGCGCGGATAATGAGCAAAGTCTTCATTGGGTCCGAACTGCATCGGATTCACAAAGATGCTGGCGACGAAGCGCGCGGCGCCGCGGCGCGCCGCCTCGATCAAGCTGATGTGGCCCGAATGCAGGTTTCCCATGGTCGGCACAAAGGCGATGCGCGCGCCGCCTGCGCGCCAGCGCTGCACCCGCTCGCGCACCGCGGCATTGGTCGTGACCGTATCCATCGATTTAAGAGAATGCGCTCAGAACGAGTGTTCTGCCGCCGGATACTCGCGCTTCTTCACGGCGCTCACGAAGTTCTTCAGCGCCTGCAGATTCGTGCCCGCGTCCACCATGAAATTTCTGACGAAGCGCGGCTTGCGCCCGGTCGTGATGTCGAGCACGTCATAGAGCACGAGAACCTGTCCGTCGGTGTGTGGCCCGGCGCCGATGCCAATGACCGGCACATGAGCCGCTTCGCTGATCAACCGGCCGAGATCCGTCGGAATGCATTCGAGGAGCAGCATGTCGGCGCCGGCCTCCTCGAGCTGCTTGGCATCGCGCAGCATGCGTTCGCTCGCATCGCTTTCGCGCCCTTGGACGCGAAACCCGCCGGACTTGTGCACCGACTGCGGTCTCAATCCCAGATGCGCGCACACGGCGATGTCATGGCTCGCTAAGAATCCGACGATTTCCGCCTGTCCGGCGCCGCTTTCGAGCTTGACCATCTTGGCGCCGCCCTCCTGCATCAGGCGCACGGAGTTCGCGAGCGCCTGCTCCTTGGATGGATAGCTCATGAAAGGCAGGTCCGCCATGAGAAAGGGGCGGTTCAAACCGCGCGCCACCGCGCGGCAATGGTAGACCACATGATCCATCGTCACGGGAACGGTCGTGTCATGGCCCTGGATCACCATGCCGAGCGAATCGCCCACCAGCACGACATCCGTATCCGCCTCGTCGACCAATGCGGCGAAACTTGCGTCGTAGCAGGTGAGGCACGTGATCTTCTCGCCCTCCTCCTTCATGCGCGCGAGCGTCGTCAGCGTGACCGGAGGTCGCGTCGAATCGCGCAATTGCAAATGGGTATACATGATTCAGATCACACGGTGCCGCAGTGGATTGTAGTAGAGCCGGCCGCGCTTCATCCGGCTGATCGTCGCGGCGAGCTCATCGTAATCGGCTTGGCTTGAGATCGGATCGATCGTCGCCGCGTTGACGATGAGGAGAGGCGCCGCATCGTACTCGTGGAAAAAGCGTGCGTAGGCTTCGTTCAGGCGTGTGAGATAGGCGCGCTCGATGCGCTGTTCGAAATCAATGCCGCGCCGGGCGATGCGCTCCAGGAGCACATCGACCGGCGCCTGCAGGTATATGACGAGATCGGGCTTGGGTGCGCGGATGTCCAGTTTGGCATGCACCTGCTCGTAGAGCGCGTACTCCGCCTCATCGAGAGTGACGCGCGCGAAAAGCCGATCCTTCTCGAAAAGATAGTCGGCCACGCGTACCGGCGCGAAGAGATCCTGCTGCGCAAGCGCGGTCAGCTGCTGCGCGCGCTGAAAGAGAAAGGCGAGCTGTGCCGGGAAGGCGCCGACGCGCGGATTGCGGTAGAAGCGCTCGAGAAACGGATTCTGCGCGGCCTGTTCCAGCACAAGTTCCGCCGACAAGGTCACCGCCAGGCGCTGCGCCAGACTCGTCTTGCCGACACCGATTGGCCCTTCCACGACGATGAAGCGATGGGCAGCGGCCTTGGCTTTCGCAGCGGCAGCTTTCATAGCGGCCAGATGCCCTCGTGCGTGGCCCGCGCTGCAAGGTCGGCCACGCGACCGAGGCCCGGAACGTCGAGATCCGGCGCGATATCCGCAAGCGGCAACAGCACGAAATTGCGCTCGCCGATGCCGGGGTGCGGCAATTCGAGGGATCCTCCGCAGGAGCGCTCACGACCATAGACCAGAAGATCGAGATCGATCACGCGTGGTCCCCATTTCTGATGTCGCGCCGGTCGTCCGAGGCTCCTTTCAAGTCCCTGCAGTTCGAGTAGCAATTTTCGCGAGTCAAGCTGCGTGAGCGCACCGACCACGGCATTCACGAAGTCCGACTGAGCGATGGGACCGAACGCGCGCGAGCCGTAGAGCGGCGAGACGTACACGACGCGGAATGCTGCAATGGCGCCGAGCTTTGACACTGCGAGTCGCACTCGTGCGGCGGGGTCATCGACATTGCTGCCGACCCCGATATAGACGGGCTGCCAAACACTCACCGCCCGCCCTCATGCCGGCGGGGCGCTGCGCGGCCGGCGCCGACTGCGCACGCCGCGACGCGCGCCCGCCGGACGCGGTGCCGCCTGACCCTCGAGCGCCGAGAGCATTTGCTCGCGCTCCGCCGGCGAGACTTCCTGCAGGCGTTTCCACCAGTCCGCACGCTCCTGCGGAGCAAGCCCTGCCTGCGCGCGCAGCTGCAGCAGATCATAGGCGGCACGGAAGCGCGGATGCTCAAGCACGCGCAGCGCGCGCCGTCCACGCGGGTGCTCGAGGCGCGGCTGCAGGGCGAACATTTCCCGCAGGCCGAGCGAGAAGCGCCGCGGGATCAAGACATGCTTCTGCGCATCGCGCACCGCGCGATCACAGGCATCCAGAATCGTTGCGACGTCATGCCAGCGCTCAGGCGGCGCGGCTTCAATCAAGCGCGCGATTGGCCCGTACAAGAGGAGTGCGAAAAGAAAACTCGGCGTGACGGGTTTGCCGTCGCTCACGCGCATATCGGTATTGGCAAGTCCGCGCACGAGCAGCGCTTCAGCTGAAGCACCGCGATCTGACTCGAGATAAGCATCGACGGTGGGCAAGAGTGCGGCCAGAAGCCCGCGGCGCCGCAGGACCTCGAGACTCCGCACGCCGCAGCCATTCAGGAACAGTTTCAAAGTCTCATCAAAGAGACGCGCCGGCGGCACATCCGCGAGCCTGCCGCGAAGCCTCGCAAGCGGCTCTGCCGTCGCAGGATCAAGCTCGAAACCGAGCTTGGCCTCAAATCGGGCCGCGCGCAGCATGCGCACGGGATCCTCGCGATAGCGCGTGTCCGGGTCGCCGATGAGCTTCAGCCGGCGCGCCGCGATGTCTTCCGCGCCGCCGACGTAATCCCAGAGCGAGAAATCCGCGATGTTGTAGTAGAGCGCATTGGCCGTGAAGTCGCGCCGCCAGACATCCTCGTCAACCGTGCCGTAGACATTGTCGTAGATGATGCGGCCGGTCTTATCGAAGAGGCGCTCGGTATCGGCATCGCCGAACATGACCGAGTCCGCAGGCTCGGTAAGTTCCTCGTCCTCTCGCTCGATGAGCGATTCCTCTTCATCTTCCGCATCCGCGTCGGGCACAGCCTCCTGCCCCGGCGGTGGCGCGGTGGCGGCGCGGAAGGTTGCGACCTCAATAATGTCTCGTCCGTAATAGACATGTGCCAGTCGAAACCGCCGTCCGATGAGTCGGCAGTTACGAAATAGTTTTCGAACCTCCTCCGGCAGCGCGTCCGTCGCGACGTCAAAATCCTTCGGTTCAATGCCGAGCAGTAAGTCGCGCACGCAACCGCCCACGAGGAACGCCTGGAATCCTCCTTCGCGCAGGCGGTACAGGACGCGCAGGGCGTTTGGCGATATGCCTGAACGGGAGATCGTGTGCTCGGATCGCGGAATGATCCGGGCAGACGTAGCGGGCGCCTCAAGAGACGCGGGAGGAGAGTTCAAATTGAGTTCTTTCGGCTTGAGCAATTGGCGCAGGCCCCTATAATACCGCGCTCTTCCGCCTTACCCTCGGCAAACGCTCCCATCGTCTAGAGGCCCAGGACATAGCCCTCTCAAGGCTAGTACGCGGGTTCGAATCCCGCTGGGAGCGCCAATAAATCAATGGCTTACCCGTGCTACCGGGCATGCCCTGGCGGTATGGGAATCTGATAGGAAATATCGGCGTCCGTGCTTGCGCAAGATTCCCCCGGCTTCGCGTGATGGTGCCGCATCTCGGCTGGACGACCGCCAAAGGTGCTGATGTTCAAGCCGCAGTGAGGTGCGCCATCGTGCCGCACGCCTGGCTCTCAGGCATGCGCCCGACCAAGTGACTTGCGCACCGCGGCTCGCGCGCGGGCGTTCTCGTTCGGCAATCCGATCGAGATTCTCGCCCAGCGGTCGTAGGGCGGAAAGACGTGACCCATGGCCACGCCCTGCTGCAACAGCGCAGCCGAGAATATCGCGTGCGGCAGTCCCGTCTCGAAGAATACAAAGTTTGCGCTAGAAGGGGTGGAGCGCAGCCCGAGCTCGCGGAACAGCCGCACCCATTGCCCGCGCTCCGCCGCCACCTGCCGCGAGACGCGCTCGACGTAACTCTCATCCTTGAGGCTCGCCACCGCGGCGGCGACGGCGAGCCGGTTGAACAGGTGGGGATTGTTCGCGCCCTGCGCGCTCAGCGTCCGGGCAATCGCGTTCGGCACGAGCCCGTAGCCGATGTCGAGCCCCGCGAGTCCATAGACCTTGGCGAAGGTGCGAAACACGATCACGTTCTCCCCGCCGCGCACCAGGTCCGTGAGCGTGCGCTGTGCGAAGTGGTCGGCAAACTCGAGATACGCCTCGTCCACGATGACGAGCGCATGGTGTGCGACATTGCGTGCGAAGTTCCGCAGCTCATCCGCATCAGCGACGATACCGGTCGGATTGTGCGGGTTGACGAGATACATGGCGCGCGTGCGCTCATTCACCCTAGCGGCCAGAGCCGGCAGATCGTTCTCGAGCTTGGGACTCAGCGGCACCGCTACGGCGCGGCCGCCGACCGCCACGGCCGCATCGATGAGCGCGGTGTAACCGGGGTCGGAGTAGATGAACTCGCCGCCGGGTCCGCCCTGCAGGCTGAGATGCGTGCCGAGGGGCTCGAGTATCTCGCCGAGAATGATCTGCTCACGCGGGACGCCTTCCCTGGCCGCAATTGCCGCGAGCAGTGCATCGAGTTCGGGACCGGTGTAGCGACACAGATTCGGGCGCTCGTGCTCCAGGGCCGCGATCACGCCGGGTGCGGGCCCGAAGGGATTTTCGTTGAGCGACAGCCGCGCGATCGCGCCTTCATCCAAACATGGTACCGCGCGCCGTGCCGGGCGCGCTGCTGGCAGGCGGGAAATCCCGAGACCGCCGAGCACAAAACCGAGGGACCTCAGCCACTGGCGTCGATCGAGGCGCATCATCGCGGGAAGCTACCAGCGATAGACGGAGCGCAGCCCCAGGATGCGCGGCCGCAGGGTATAGGTCGGACCCACGAACTGCGCGGTCTCCAGCGCCGTATTGAAGAGGAGCGGATGAGTGTTCAGGACATTGAGCGCATAGATCGAGATGTCCAAGCCGCTCCACTCGGCGCCGAGATGAGCGTTCAGGACATTGGTCGAGGGGTTCGGGATGAAATTGGGGTCCGCCGCTATGTTGTTCGGAAACTGCTGCGCGTAGGGCCCGGGATTCTTGCTGTGGAAGTCATCATCCACCCGCACATAAGCCTTGCGGCCACCCGTGATCGCAAATGAATACTGCGCCGAGGGCACCACCGTCCAGGGCACACTGTAGGGATTGATCTGCTGGCCGTCGGTTACGTACTGGAGGGTGCTCGGTCCCAGTGTCTGCGTATTCTTCGCGTTGGTATAACCCACGGAAAGACCCAGCTCCACCGCGCCGAACGCGGCAGCGAGCTGCAGATCGAAGCCGTTGCTGCGTGCCTTGCCGAGATTGGACGTGAAGGTCTCGGGACACTGGTTGGGCGGCAGGCTGACGGCCTGCTGCACGTTTGACCAATCGATGTGGAAAGCGCTCATCTGCAGCACCAAGTGCCCGCCGAAGAGCCGGTTCTTGGAGCCGATCTCGTAGCTCCAGAGCGAGTCGCCGCTGAACGTCGGTGGGATCCCATTCAGACCGATCTCATTGAGCAGAGTGAGGCAGGCGCCGGTGAGCGGAAAGGGCGCATTGACGCCGCCGACGCGATCGCCCTTGGCGGCGCTCACATACAGCAGATTGTTGTCGTCCAGCTGGAAATTTATGCCGACCTTCGGGTCCTTGACGGTCTCGCTTTGCTTGCCCGCCGCGAAACTCGTCCCGCCGGCGAACGGTCCGGTCTGAAAGATGCTGTAGTCATCTGAATCGTGCGAAATGCGGGCGCCGGCGGTGGTGCTCCAGCGCTGGGTCAGGTGATAGGTGAGCTGTCCATACAGGGCAACTTGCTTATCGGTAGCCCGCTCGTCGCCGATGTAGGACAAATTGCCGGGCAGCAGCACGGTACCCGGAACCAGTGTCGGCAGATACGGACTGATCTCCGGGTTGTAGTTGTGCTCGCGGGATTCGACGTAGGAAAAGCCGAGCGTCCACTCGAGCGCTTGCCGGCTGTCAGCCGACTGCAGCCGCAGATCCTCGCTCAGCACGTTTTGAGTCGTGTCGATGATGTTATGGTCCGCCGCCTGCGGAACCAGCGGCCAGGGGAGCCCGAATGCCACCGGTGTCGCGGTGGTAAAATCCTCGTTGGTGGTGTTAGTGCGATACAGATAGCCGGTATTGGAGATGAGCTGCAGGCCTGCGAGGTCGAGTTGCGCCCGCAGGGAGGGCAGATAAAACGTGTCGGTGCTCGGGGTGTGCTCCAGCTGCGGATTGACGAAGCGGCCGTCATTGATATTGGAGTATTTCGGATTGAGCGAGCCCCACTGCTGCACGAAAGGATCCGCCGACTGGGGCGACTCGGCCGGCTCGAAGCCCGAGGAGTCGTGTGAGTACAGATGCTGGTAGTAGAGCGAAGGCGTGATGCGAAACGACGCGACCGGCGCGAAGGTGAGCGCGGCGCGCACCACATCGCTGTCACCCCAGTTCGAGTTGTCGTACCCATAGCCGCCGGGGATCGCGCTTACGTGATCGACGTAGCCGCCATCGCGCCGATGCCAGGCACTCACCCGAAAGCCGAGCTCATCGGTCACGATCGGTCCGCCGAATGCACCGCCCGCTTCGTAACTCGCGGCGCCGTCCTGGGTGTAGCCGACGTCGGCACGTGAATAACCGCTGTAGGCCGTCAGGCCCGGCTCGGGGGTGATGAAGCGGATGGCGCCACCCTCCGCACTCGAGCCGAACAGTGTCCCCTGCGGCCCGCGCAGCACCTCGACCCGGTCGAGATCGAACACCGCCGGCAGCGTCGCGCCGATCAGCCCGACGATGCCGACCCGCAGCTGCACCGGCACATCGTCGATGTAGATGGCGGAGGTCGCCGCGCCACCGCCTGAGTAGACGCCGCGGATCGACAGCAGATTCTTCGGCCCGGTCACTTGATAATCGACACCGGGAGTGTAGTTGGCGACATCGGACAGGTTCTGAATGTTGAGGCGATCGAAGGAGGCGTTGTCGAGGACCGAGACGCTTATCGGCACCCGCTGTATGTCTTCGACGCGTTTTTGTGCGGTGACGATGATCTCGACCAGCGGGCCGTTCGGGCCCGTGTCCTCCGCGAGCGCGTGCATCGGCCAGCCGACGGCGGCGGCTGTCACCGCGAACACAAGCGACTTCACCTGCGGCATGTGCCCGCCTCCCCGTATGAATCAGGCGACGAATGAGCGCGTGCCGATTGTCAGGTATTGCCGTAGAGATCGCAATTTCGGCCAAGCTATGATGCAACCGCGCTTGAGGTCTCAGGGGACGATGCGATGCACAGGTTCACAGGACGCGTGGCGCTGGTCAGCGGCGCCGCGCGCGGTATCGGCAAGGCGATTGCCTTGCGGCTCGGCGCGGAAGGTGCCACGGTCGTCGCAGTGGATATCGACGGTGAGCGGGCTTGGGCCACTCGGCTCGGAATCGCGTGATCGGGTCCAGGTGTCGGACCTCCGTGCGGAACAAGCTGACGTACTCGCCGATTCCGCCGAGCAACGCCTATCGCGTCCGCGAGGCAGGGATAGAATCAGCGAGGACGGCGGCATGAGAACCTGTCGTGCGGAGTACTCAACAGCGCGACTGTTGCGTGCTCCGCACTTTATGGCCCGAGACGACGACCTTGTCGACCCCACTGCTGTTTCGCAAGACTAGTTGCTACCGTGGTGTTCGGTCGGTGACTGACAGCGACCATCGGCACCAAGTGGGAGGAGTCGTGCGCGGATTGCTGCGAGCCGTGCTGTTGCTCGTCGCGACGACCGCAATCGCCGAGCCGATGACCGATGCTACGACGCGCCGCCTCGCAGTCGACATTCTCCATCAGCTGGTCGAAATCAATACCACGGAGTCCGTGGGTAACGTAACCCGTGCGTCAAAGGCCATGGAGGCGCGATTCCTCGCGGCGGGCTTCGCCGCCGGCGATATGGCAAAGGTGGGCGCCGACCCGCGCAAGCAGAACTTGGTTGTGCGACTCCACGGTACCGGAAGGGTGCGGCCGCTTCTCTTGTTAGGTCATCTCGATGTCGTTGAGGCGCGGCGCGAGGACTGGACGGTGGAGCCGTCCAAGTTCACCGAGAAGGACGGATTTTACTATGGACGCGGCACGTCGGACATGAAGGACGGCGATGCCATCATGGTAGCGACGCTGATCCGCCTGAAGCGGGAAGGATTCCGCGCAGATCGCGACATCATCCTCGCACTTACCGCGGACGAGGAGACAGGCGATGCCAACGGCGTCGCTTGGCTGCTTGCCAACCGACGCGACCTGCTCGATGCCCCCTACGCGCTCAACCCCGACGGCACCGAGGTCGATACCCGCGGCGGCAAGACCGTCGCGGTCCACGTCGATGTCACGGAGAAGACATACGCTGATTTCGAGCTCACGATAAAGAATCGCGGCGGCCACAGCTCGGAGCGCAGGGCGGACAACGCCATCTATGAACTCGCTGGCGCACTCGGCCGCCTACAGCACTACGAGTTTCCGTTCGAGCTCAACGCGGTCGTGCGCACCTACTACACCGAACTCGCGGCGAAAGAGACGCGAGCGCTCGCCGCCGACATCCGCGGTCTCTTGGCCGCGCCGCCCGATCCGGCGGCGATCGCCCGCATTTCGGCCAACCCTGACGACTACATCGAGCTGCACACCATCTGCGTCGCCACCCGCCTCGACGCAGGGCACGCCAATAACGCGCTGCCGCAGTCTGCAAAGGCGATTGTCTACTGCCGCATTCTGCCGGGACACGAGCCCGAAGAAGTTCGCCAAGAACTGATTCGGGCACTCGCCGAACCGAAACTTATGGTTCGATACATCGATGACGTTGGACAGCGGCACGATGACGCGAGCAGCAAGCACGGCTTCGCAGTGCCAACCTTACCGAGTGATGTCATCGGCGCCGTGCGCGCAGTAGCGGCGAGAATGTGGCCTGGTGTACCCGTGATTCCGGCGATGAGCGGCGGTTCCACCGATGCCGCTATCGCCGCTCCCTTCGGCCTGCCCGTGTACCAAGTCAGTGGCGAGGCATGTGAAATCGGCGAAGATCGCTCTCACGGCCAGGACGAGCGTATCGGCGTCGAGGCCTTCGCCCACGGCGTCGATTTCTACTACCGCTTCCTACATGCACTGATTTCCGGCAGCTAGCAGTCTGCGCTCAGTACCAGCCAGAACGATTTGCTCCGCGCGCTAACCGGTACGCTGCGGCCGAGTCGCGCGCTCAGGCGGCGCGGACTCGTCATCCTCTATCGGCTCTCCCGGCATCGAAACCGCCGGCAACACCGATGTGGGTGAATCATCCTCTGTAATGGTCACCATGCGGGCCACGACGGTCTCGCCCGTGCTGCTCTCGGGCGCATTCAGAAGAGTGCAGAAAGGCTGGTCACGCAGGAATTGCAGAGCGACCTCCGCCACGACCGGCCTGCTGAAATAATATCCCTGCCCGAAGGCACAGCCCATCTGCTGCAGAGCCTGTGCGGCGGCCTCGGTCTCGATGATTTCTGCGATGGCCGTGAGCCCGAGACTGGGCACCATCTGCAGTATCGCCGTGACCATCCCGCTGCTTGCGTGATCCGCGCCCGTGCGGCTGACGAATGGCCGGTCGATTTTGACGTAGTCGAGCGGGAAGAGCTGCAGACAGTTGAGTGATGAATATCCGGTACCGAAATCGTCCAAGATCAGCTGAACGCCCAGGCCATGTAGACGTTCGAGCAGGTCGCGCGCCGCACCGACGTTGCTGATCAGAGCCGCCTCGGTCACCTCGAATTTCAAAGCCGAAGCCGGCACTTGCGTCTCGCGTAACACGCCCGCCACGTACTCGCTCAGTCCCTGATCGCGCAGCACGGCTGCCGAGAGATTGATGCTGACATAGAATTGCTGATCGCTAGGCAGACGCTTGCGCCATGCGGCGGCGTGTTTGCACGCACGCAGGATGATGCGGCGAGTGATGGAGACCATGAGTCCCGCCTCTTCGGCGATAGCTAAGAACCGCTCTGGAGCCAGCATGCCCTCAACAGGATGCCGCCAGCGCAACAGGACTTCGGCGCCCACCATGTAATAGGTGCGCAGATCAACGATGGGCTGAAACACGAGCCGCAGCTCGTTATTGGCAAGCGCCACGTGCAGATCGGCCTCCAGACTCACCAGGCTCGCCGCCTGCCCACCCATCGCCGGAGCGTAGGCAAGAGTTCTTGAGGTTTCGTCCTTCTTGGCGGCGGACAGCGCGATATCCGCTTCGCGGATCACATCCTCCGCTCGCTCTGGAGAGTCCACAGTGGTGAGGCCGATGCTCGCGGTGACGCTCAGCCGGTGCTTGCGCAGATCGAAAGGCATTTGCAACGCGTCCTGCAGTATCCCGGCGAGCGTTGCGGCGGATTCCGGGGACGGTACATCGAGCAGCAGCACTGCAAATTGATCCCCGCCCCATCGAGCAAGAATGCATTCGGCCGCAGTCGTCGCGTTCGCAAAGCGCCGTGCCGCTTGCATCATGAGTTCATCGCCGGCGGTGTGCCCCAAAGTGTCGTTGATGACCCGGAAGCGCGTGATGTCAACGAGAATCACCGCGATGCGCGGCCGCTGCCTGGTGCGTACTTCGCGCAACGCGCGATCGAGCTGGTTCATGAAGTAACGGCGATTGGGCAGACCGGTGAAACCGTCGTGATAGCGCGCGTGGTCAAAGCTCTTCTGCAGGTCTTGACGCTGCTCGATCTCGGCGCTCAGACGCGCGCTCAGCGCATGCTGGCGCTGCCTGGAATCGGCGAGCCTCTCCTGTAAGCGACGCAGACCGTGGGTCAGGTCGTGCGTGCCAAAAGCCAGCACCCAGGCAAGGATTGCAAGCACGCCGATTTCGGTCGCAAGCTCGCTCGCCGGATACCAGCCCGCACGCGGACGGATCGCGACCTGCAGATCACTGCCGGCGATGGCGGGAATAAACCCCGCGGGCAGGCGGATGCTGCGCACGACGGGCGCATCGAGGGGCGCCGAACTGGAACTTGCGAAGGATCGAACGCTGCCACTCCTCGACTCAACTTGCATCACTTCGAAGTCATAGCCGGCATCCACGATCCGGCCGAGCCGGGTTGTGGACAGCAACCGATCCAAGTCTGCGTACACCACTGACCAGCCGAGTAGCGGCGTGCCGGCATTTTGGCCGGTTGCCGCGACCGGCACTCGAGCGGCGATGATCCATTGACTGCCTTCGCGCATGGGCCCGAGCACGCTCGGCCTCGGAGCATTTCCTTCCGCGGGCACGGATGCCCATTCGCTGACGATGCTGTTGGCCATTGCGGCGGGCGTGTTCTTCGACGGCAGCGCCGTCCCGTCGGCGGTGAGCCAAAAACCGTTACCCACGGGGGCCACTTCCGCAAGGGGACCGGTCCCGTCGGAGGTCGCGAGCGCACGCGCGGCCTGACGGTTCGCATTCTCCGTCACGCCCTGCAGTTGTCTCTCGATACTGGCCGCGACCTGCGACGCCTCGGCCTGCGCCCCTTCGCGCGCGCGCTCGGCATGCTGCTGCATGCTCAATGCAATGAGTCTCGCACCGGCAACCAGCACCACCGCAAGAACGAAAGTCGCGGGCAACCATCCCAGGGTTCGCTTGAAAAGCGCCGATATCATTTGGACGGCCCGGTCGCACGCAAATCAAATATGTAGTTCACGGTCAACGTCACGCGCCGGGTTCCCGAAAGATCCAGGTAGTCCGCGACCACGGTGAGGTCCGAGCGCGCAAACGACTTGCCGGCGCCGACGAAAACCTCCTTAAGCCGCCCGGATCCGGGCTCAATAATATCGGTCTGCAGATTAAACACGGCCGGCGCGCCCTGGCCGTACGCGCCACCGGCAAGCCAATTCAAGGGCTTCCCATAGACATCCACGCGTATTAATCCCAAATTGGTGCCGAGGTTGCCGCTCACCGAGTGCTGATAGGCGACGGCGGTCTGCAGGCGCGGCCCCCAAAGATAAGTCAGGCCAATCTTCGGCAGATTGCCGCGACTGGTATCGACGTCAAACTGCCGGTCATCGAGTAGCAGCGAGAAATGTGGACCAAAGGTACGAATGAGGCCCACGGCTACGACTGAGTAGTCGAATCGGTTCGTCCCGAGGTCGCCCTCACCCTCGTGAATCTCGCCATAGAGACTCAGCCTGGCGCCGGCCGGCCCGCTCGTGGTGGCCGCGTTGAGGGAGCCGAAGGTCCAATGTCCGTTTGCGATGGTGTCGTATTCAACGGCCGCACCGGCCAGATTGTCGGCGTTGAAATTGTGCAGCCAACCCGCGCTGCCGCTGCCGCCGCCGCTCGCTACCGACAGTGTCGCTCCAGCCGCGCTAAAGAGCAGCCGATCATCGCTGCCCGCGTCGTCAGCATGTGCGAGCCCGGTGCACGCGAAACCCAGCAGAGGAATCCAAAGCTGCGCGCAGATCGCTTTCATCTGTTCAGTATCAAAGTTGAATCAAGCATAGTTGAGCCGGTCCCGGCCTGGTTTGCCGCGTCCGCTTTGCCGACGGGAAGAAATGCCACGACGTACAGGCGCTCCTCTTCGGCAGGCAGGCCCACGGCGGAGCTCGTGACCTGGTAAACCCACGGCGCTATTTCAATGTGGCGCTTGCGGCGGCCGGCAACGCCCGGATCCCACCACTGTCCACCGTCCGGGCCCGGCAGCAGCAGCCCCGTGGCATCCAGACCAATGGCCATGCCGGCAAAGAGCCAGGAAGCGGGTTTATTGAAGGCGCGGACGCGTCCGCGCGCGTCGAGGACAAGCGCCGCATGTTCAGCCGTATCGAGCGCCGCTCTGATGCAGAAAGCTTCGGTGGTATCTTCGACCAACACGAGCGCAAATCGGTGGCCGAGCTGCGCGACATGGCGCACGCGTACCTGCGCCACCCGAAACTCATCGGCGACGCGAATAATGGCCTGCTCCGCCACGCCATCTGCGCCGCGGATCAGCTCCTGCACCACGTCCGGATAGGAAAAGCGCACGGCGTCAAAGAGGCTGCGCCCGCCAACAGGCGCATCGTCACTGCAGAATTTGCGGCTCGCAAGCTCGCTCACGCACACCACCTGCAGCGTGTCGACATCCACCAGAAAAGCAGACACCGGCAGCTGTTCGATGAGCCCCGTCCACAGCTCCTGCCCCCCTTCCGCCTCGGCGTGCGCAAGGCTTACGAGCGCATAGAGGCGTTCGAATATCGTGCCCAAATACTCTGCCGCCACCGCGCATGCGATGAGCACGATGGCGAAGACTTCCAGGAGCACGACATAGTAACGCGCAGGCGCATAGAAGCCTGAGAAAGGCGTGCCCGTTGCGGCCGATGGCTCGCCGAAGAGATGCGCGAGCCACGGCCCCGCGCCGTTCAATCCGTTCGCATACCAGCGCAACTCGGGAACCTGCCCGAGAGCAACCAAAGTGACCACGACAATGGCGATCACCGCCGTGAAATAGGGATGCCAGTCGGAGACGAAGATTGCGCCGATGACCGGCAACACAAAGACGCAGAGGAACACGGGATTCTGCACGCCGCCGGTGTGCTGCCAGATGATGCCCACCCCGACGACCCCGGCTAGATGCAAGGTGGCGAGCCCGCGGCGGCGCCAGAGTGTATGTGCGCGCGTCTTCCCGCCTATGGAGGTGAAGGCAACGTGAATCGCGCCGAGCGCCAGAAGGCCCCAGGTGGCAGCGCCCAACTCGCCTTCGAAGTCGCTCAGGAACCAAGGTACCGCCGTCGCCACCAGGATGGCGACAATCGTCAGCAACCACACATCATCGAGCAGATGCACGCGCGGGTCCGCCCAGGTCGGGCGCGGCAGCATCTGAGTTTGTTCACTTCTGCTCATCGCCGCGTCACTGCGCCGGGTGCGGGCTCGCGGCGCTGGGGGCTGCGGCGGCAGTGGGACCTGTGGCGGTCGGAGTCCACCCGCCCTTGTCAAAGGTATTGTTGTCGAGGAAGGGCTTTGCCTCCACCTTCTGGCCGCCCGGCGGAGTAAATTCGTCGACATGCAGCGCCAGCGCGTGCGGCCGCAGTACCTGATTCCTGCGCAGGACCGGGGAGTCGCCTATGACATCGATGCCGTTGAATTTTGTCTCGATGATCGTGTTCTCGACTGCCGTGCTCGGACTCTTGGCGTCACCCAGCACGAAGGCGAGTCCGTAGCCGGTATTGTGGATGCGATTGCCGCGCACCAATGCATTTGCCGAGCCGCGAACCATCACGCCATAGGCGGCGAGACCGTCAATCTCATTGTTGTCGACGATCGCGCTGCGCACGTTCTCCACGACAACGCCCATCCCGGCGCCACCGCTGATACGGTTGCCGCGAATCACCGCGCCCGCGCCGACCAGATGCACGGCGGCTTCCTGCGAATTGAAGAATTCGTTGTGCTCGACAAGAATCGGAACGTTACCGGCGACGATGCCTGTGTGCTCGTCGTTGAAGCGATTGTCGTGCACGCTGATCGGGTCGCCGCTGACATCGGATCCGCTGCGCACCGCCCAAAGGGCAGCCTCTTTGTCATTGGCGAACTCGTTCTTGTCCACCACGGTGTTGTGACCCGAGGCGCCGAAGCGCATCGCGATCTTGTTCTTCAGGAAATGATTGTCTTCGACGAGCGTGTCGCTCGCGTTCTCTGCGGCCTCGACGCCCACGTCGCATGACTCGATGGTCGTCGCGCGCAGACGGAACCGCACAGCGCGCAGCAGTATCGCAGCGCCGGGACAGCTGCTGATGTGCAGACCCTCGATCGAGGTATTGGGGCCTGCGATGTCAAACACCGGCCCGCCCGCCAGTGCATGGGCGTCGATCTGCGCGCCGCTCGGATGCGCGACGACGCTGACACCGTGCGGGTTCACGAGCGGCGGCAGCGCCGTTTGGACTGTGATCCGCGACACCTGAATGGAGACGGTGGCACTGCCCTTGGCCGCGGCAGCAATGAACAGTGCCTCGCGCAGCGTGCCGGGGCCGCGATCGCCGCCGTTGGTGACGTTCACGACAGTGTTGCCCGCAGCCTGATCCACCGCCGGACTCTGCTTCTCGTACCACCTGCCAACCGCCACGACCCCGCTCAGCAGTACGAGCACACCGATACCCACGGCAGATCGACGGCTAACGCGCATGAACGTCCCCTCCACACGAACTCTGCAAAATAAAAACAGCATGCCAGGAGCGCTCGACGGCAAGCCGCCCGAAGAGCGCGTCGATGGGCAGCGACATCGCTGTCGCCAAGGCCAGGGCGCCCATCGCGAGAGGGCGCGGCAGCTGCGGCAGATACGGCAGCAGGAAGGTCCTAAAGGGAGCCGCATCGACGCCGGTCATGCCGCGCAGCTTTAGCCCGCAGTCGGCAAAGAGCTGCAAGTAGACATCGCGCTGACGGGCTTTGAATACGGTCGAATCGCACCGGTCGGCGAAGGACGTCGGTGCTGCCTCGAGCAGCACGATCCGTCCGGCCGGCGCGACGTGGCGGGCGATGCGCTGCACGGCCGCGCGCAGAGCCTGCGGATCGAGAATGTGCTGCAGCACGGTCACCCCCAGCACCAAATCGAACTGTCCCTCGAGATCAAGGGCCGCTGAATCCTGAACCAGGAAGCGGCAGCGCTCGGCAAGTCCGGCGCCCGCCGCTCTGCGCCTGGCTTCGCCGATCATCGTGGGGCTCAGATCCACACCGGTGACCTCGGCCCCGCGCGCGGCGAGGAGACGGCTCCAGCGTCCAACACCGCAGCCCACATCCAACACGCGCATTCCGGGGTCAATGCGCAGCCAACGGGCGAGCGCCATGCGCTGCGTGAGATGGATGGCGCGATTGTAAAAGCCAGGCATGCCGTAGGCGCACACGGCCGCAAGGCCCTCGCCTGCGCCCGCGAAGCGGCGCGCACGCTCCTCCCAGTAAACACTGGGGCGATAGAGCTCGGGCGCCGGAAGTCTGCGGGTTGTCATGCGACGTTGCGCCCATTGGTTTGCAGCTCATCGACCGGATCGGCACCGCGGGGCCGCGGCTCATAGTGATCGTGATAGAGGCGGCGGCCCCAGAGCTTGATCGAAATGAAATTGGCGAAGCCCACCGACATCGGCGCAATGTGCGCGATTGCATAGAAGAGATAGATCGGCACAATGGGCGCAACGTAAGCGCGCTCCGCCTTCGGCACCCGGGTGAACAACGCGATGACACCGAGCGCAAGATAGCTGCCAATTGCCGCGGTGAAATACACCGGATTCGTCAGAGCCCCGGCGGACAACCAGTTATCAAGCACGAGCCGGTCAAGACCGCGCGCAAAGCTCGCAATGAGCAGAACTGCGCTCAGCATTTTGACGAGATGCAGCCCGAGGGAGAGCACGCCGATGTAAACGATGAAGTGATACAACGCAAAGGGCGTGCGGCGACTGACGCGCCAGACGAGTCCGAAGCGCTCGGTGTATACCTTGAGGAGGCCGTGGTACCAGCCGACCCGCTGCGAGAACCATCGGGATAGGGATCCCGGCCCCTCAGTACTCACGACCAGGCGGCCGTCGTAGTAGATGCGCTCACCGTGTCCGAGAAGAATGATCGCGTTCTCGAAGTCCTCCGCATACACCGACAGCGAGTGCTCCTGCAGCGCGAGCACGAGCGCGTCGCGGCGGTACAGGGAGACTCCCGAAGTGATGCTGAAGTCCGAGAGGCTTGCACGCCCCACTCGGAACGCGAGCGCGTACTCGAACGCCTGAAAGCGCGCGAGGTATCCGTCGGGCTCGATCATGATGCGCGGGCACGCTGCTGCCGCGCCGGAGAGCTGAAAATCACTGATGAAGCGCTCGACATCAATACTGCTGCCGCCGTTTCTGCCGCGGATGCGGATGTCCGGGTCGATCACCATGACGGTCGCGATGGCGGCGGGCAATGTCTCGAGCAGGCTGCGCAGCGCGGCGGGCTTGCGCCGGTTGACGGGCTCGTCGAGGCAACGCCAGCCCGCGCGGCGCAGGCGCATGACTGTGTTGTCCGTTGAGCCGTCGCTCACCAGCCACACGCGCTCCCGATAGGGCGCGAAGACCTCGATGAAGGCCTCCACGTCATCTTCGAGATTGAAGATCGAGGCGATGATCGCGTAGGGCGCCGTCGGCACCACGCGCCGTGCCCCCTGCGGGAATGCGGCCGCGATATTGATCGACAGATCACGGGTGTCATCGCCTTCGCGGGCCGTTGCGGTGTGGCGCCGATGCACATACAGACGCAGCACAAAGTCGAGCGCGTCGGTATAGACGATGAGATTGGCCAAACTGAAGATCAGGATGGAGAAGCTCGTGACCTCGAAGTTGGCGACGGACATGCCGATCCATCCGATCAGCAACGCGCTCACCCCGAGCGGAGCGAGCACGGTCCAAGCTGCGCGCTTAATCGTCACGCGTTCGCGACGGCTCGCCGCGCCATCGCCCCCTCAGCCTGCGGCAGGCGCGCCTGCAGTTCCGCAAGCACTTCAGCGTCGTCCGCAATGCCGATGCCGTGCCGCCCCATGACGGGCAAAGAACTGAGGATCCACACGAGCGAGCGCACCCTTGACGGCAGGTGTGCTCCGTGGCCCTCGAGTGTCGCGAGCATCGCCTCAAATTCGCGCTCGATCTCCAGGATCACCGCACTCACGGCAGGATCGATCGGCAGAATCTTGCACGGCTGGTCCCACTCAACGCCGGTTCCCGCCACGCGCCGCCGTGTAGATACCGTATAGGGCAGGAGCGTCGGGTCCTGGGCCAGAGCGGCCCCGGAAAACGGAATCACATACGGATACATTCCAATCTCGCAGCCGCGCCGCAGCCAGCGATACGCCTCGCGCAGCGTCTCGGCGACGTCCTGCAGACGAGCGTGCGGTGAGCTCAGGATGAGGTCGAGAAACGGCGTGATCCCCGCATCGAGCGCCGCGTTAAGCATCGGCTCGATGTGGCGATGGATCTGCGCCTTATTGAACTCGGCGAGCACATGCGGCGAGAAGCTCTCGATGCCGAAACCGAGGACGCGGAAGCCCGCGCTGCGCATCGCTTGCAGGCGCTCCACCGACATCGCGTCAATACGGTTGGTGCTGATGAACTGCAGCGTTTGCGGTATGACTCCGCGCTTTTTGGCCGCGACGATGCCCGCGCACAGCGGCAGCACCCGGTGGTCCTGGGTGAACGCAAAGATGTCATCCTGGAAGATGATGGTGCGCACGCGCGGATGGGCGGCGACGATGCGCTCGATCATGCTCAGGCATTCGTCGGCCGCGAGCCGCGCGATCGCGGCCACATTGCCCTGGGCGTGATGCAGAAAATTTGTGGCCGAACAGAACGTGCAGGCCATCGGGCAATAGTTGAGCGTGATGAGCCGCACCGAACGGATCTCGGCGAGATGCGCCTCGCGTGCAGCCTTGCTCGGCAGCGCGCCGATCTGATAGGCGCTCTCTAGGCGGTCCCAATAGGCCGCATAGGGCATCTTCTCGTACGGCGTGCTGAAGATCGCATCGCGCAGCTCGGAGCGCGTAAGCGCGCGCTGCGGCATGAGAAGCGCCTTGCCATTGGGAGCGCGTTCGGCCGTGCCGCTGATGCCGCCCGTCGGCGCGCCCGAACGCAAGCGCGCGGCGAGTTCCAGGAGCGGCCGCTCACCCTCACCGAGCACCACCAGATCGAAGGGTCCGAGCTCGAACATGAGCTCGGGCCTGAAGGTCGCTTCCATGCCGCCCGCCACGATGAGCGCCTTCGGAGCCATGCGCCGCGCAAGATGCGCAAGCTCCAGATCGAATCTCAACGTCATCCCCGTGGTGGACATGCCGATGACGTCCCATGTCCCTTGCAGCAGTTCGCGTTCGAGCGCGCGCTGCGGCGGCCCGGAACAGCAATTGGGATCAAAGACTTTCGCGCGCACACCGGCGGCCTCAAGCACGCCGGCGAGCCGCCAGACTCCGAGCGGCGGCGCGAGGAACGTGTATTCCCCGCAGTGCGGATCGTACGGCCCGATCAACAGAATTCCCGGCGATCCGGTATTTAGGCTAGTCATATCTTAACGAGCTCTTGGTGCATGCTGCGCCGGCGCGCTGTAGTTGCAAAGGCTCGGGCCAAGTCCAAGCATCCGCAGGAAACGTGCCCGCGAGGGGCCATTCATCGACGCGCGCCTCACCTGGGCGCGCGCCACAAATTCTTTAGATCGGCGCGGAAACGTCCTGCGCATTTAAAACGCGGAGAATGTCGACTCATGGTCGCGCGCGATCTGCCGCGTGCCACTCACCATGTAAGAGAGCGTCTGGAATTAAGTTAAACGCGCTTTTCGGCGCCTAAATTTCCGTCGTCATCACAACCGCAGGGTTTGAGCCCTAGTCTGGAAGCCTGTTCCCCTGCACATATATGTACGCGCAGTCGCCATGATAGGCAATCGATTAAATCGCTCGCTGCCGCGAGGATTTGCAGCAGCTACCTAAGAAGCCGGCGGAGTGGATTTTCGAGTGCCGCCGCAATACTTCGGCCTAACTCAATGAAATTTATGACCCAGCGGATGTGCAACGAGCTCTCCCTGGGTGTCGGCATTGACTTCGTAGCTGTTGCCGTTTTGGCACTCGACGAGGTAGTCGCGATCCGCCTGCGTATCAATCTTCACAATCTTCCCGCAAGTGAACGCTTGGGAAGCGATCACGGACAGTAGTTCCTTGCTGAGATCCGCGTCAGGAGCCGCGAGCGCGGGCTCGGCGGACACTCCGAGTTTGAACATCACCGTGACCGCAGCCGTCAAATATATACGCACGTTGCCTCCACAGCATCGAATCAGCGCTTGAAGATATTGAAAAGCCACTGGCCGAGATATCCCAGAACGGGCGGCAGCAGTACTCCGGGAATGAAGCGCGCCAAGGTCAGCGGCCACCCCAATAGCGGAGCCTCGTAGGTAAACATGCGGATGGGGCTCACGAGAGTCTTTGCCGTCAATAGCGCAATCACCGGCCCGGGCTCGGCGCCGGTACGGATGAGATTCGCCGCGATCGGAAACAGCATATAGGGGCCGCCGGGAAGGATGAGCCCTGCCGCCCAGCCCACGAGGATCCCGCGGCCGAGATTCTCGCGCCCCAGCCACTGCGCCATCGCCTGCGCCGGCAGCAGGACCTCGAGGAGGCCTGCGAGAACAAAGCCGAGCGCAATCTCGATCCAGACGCCGCGCAAGAGCCTGCCGCTCGCCTCGATGCCCGCGAGCGGCAGCCGCGCATCGCGCGCGAAGGCGACAATGAGCGCGACTACGACCAGTCCCAGAAGAATATAGAGGCTCGCGTCCAATTTGCGCCGTGTGCGTTTCAATCTCGAGGTCCGCGCGGCCCCCAGGCAGGATCGACGTATGCCGCATAGGTCGTATCCAGGAGGTGCCAGAGAACTTGAGTTTTACGAATGAGTGCATCCACGCAGCGCATCTGCAGTTCGCGCGTCGTCGCATGCGTCGTCACATACTCGATAGCTTCGCCCGAATCACGCTTGGCACGCGTCACGCGAGAGCGAAAATAGGCGAGCATCTCGGGGGCGACCCATGGGTAATGCGCCTCCCAGGCAAGAATTCTCTTGGCCATGATGTCCGGCGCGAAGAACTCCGTCAGCGACGAGGCCACGGCCTCGAGCAGGCTCCTTTCGCGCACCAGTTGCACGTAGGCATCGCAGGCAAAAACCACGCCGATCAGGACCGAGCGGCAACTGCGCACCTCTTCGCGATCAAGCCCCACGCCTTCGGCGAGCCGCAGCCACATCGCAAGACCGCCCTCGCCATCCGCCGTCCCATCGTGATCCTGGATGCGGCGGATCCACATGCGCCGAAAGGCCGGATCTTCGGACTTTGAAAGGATGAGCGCGTCTTTGATCGGGATGCGTGTCTGATAGTAGTAGCGGTTCAACACCCACTGCTGCAGCTGCGTCTGCGTCAGCTTGCCCGCGTGCATGAGCGTGTGGTAGCGATGATGGTCGTGGTAGCGGCTCGCGCCTTCGCTCCTCAGCACTTCCGTGAATTCCGCAACCGAAAGGGGCGCTGTCACAGCTCAAACTCCAATCCATCATGGGCCACACGCCATCCAGCCGCTTCGACCGCGGCGTGCTCCGCGGAATCCTCGCGCAGAATGGGATTCGTGTTGTTGATGTGGATATAGAAGCGCCGCGGTGCCTTGATATTAGCAAGTTGCGCAAGGCTCCCCGCCGCACCCCCGATCGGCAGATGCGCCATGTCTTCCGCGCGCTTATCCCCAAGGCCCAATGCGATGAGCTCATCCGCCGCCCAGAAGGTTCCGTCAAAGAACACGCACTGCGTCCCCTCAATGCCCGCAAGCACCGCAGGCGTCACTGCGGCAACGCCTGACATATAGATCATGGCGCGCCCGTTCGCGCGGTCGCGGATTCTGAAGGCGACATTGTCCTCGGGCCCTGGGGCGAAGCGCCCGCGCAGGTGCAGCGGCGGCTGGCCAGGCACGCTCAGCGTCTGGACATCGAGCCCACTCGTGCGACCGTCCAGAAACTTCAGCTCCTGCTCCTCACCCGGCACCAGGGTGCGCCAGGTCGTCTGTCCGGGAAAGCGCTCGAGGGTTGCATAGAACGCATTCGACTCGGTGAAGCCGCGCCGTACCTGCGCCGTGGCATAGATCTGCAGCGGGTGCGATTCCCGCAGCGACAGGAGTCCCAGGCAATGATCCAGGTCGCCATTCGTGATCAGGATGCCGGCGATGGGTGAATCGCGCGGGCCTCGCGGGTGCAGGCGCGCGAAGCCTTCGATCTGCGCGCGGATCTCGGGAGAGGCGTTCAGGAGAAACCAGTTGTCGCCGTCGGCGCTGACGGCAATCGATTCCTGAGTGCGCGCGCGCGCTTTGAGCTCTCCGCCGCGCACGCCGCGGCAGTTGGGACAGCCGCAGTTCCACTGTGGAAATCCGCCACCTGCCGCCGATCCCAGTACTCTTATTATCATATTCAAAGAAGAAACAAGGACGTTTTCGCCCCACCAGTGAATTGCGCAACGAGAGTGGAGCGAGAACGCCAGTGAAGAGTAATAATACTCTCATGCCGCCCTCGTTCATGCGCACTCTTCGCCTGAAGGTTCGCTCGGAAGCCTATCCGTGGCTCAATGCTGCGGCAATAGAAGTGAATGAGGTCTTCAACTACTCGCGGGATTTTAATGGACGGCGCGGGCCAGCGCCGCATCGACGGTATTCGATAATAGAAGCGCAATGGTCATGGGGCCGACCCCGCCCGGCACCGGCGTGATGGCGGATGCCACGCGCTTCGCCGCTTCAAATTCCACGTCTCCCGTCAACTTGCCGTCGGCGCCTTTATTAGTGCCGACGTCGAGCACCACGGCCCCCGGCTTGATCCATGCGCCCTTGATCATGTGGGCACGGCCGACGGCGGCGACCACGATGTCCGCACCGCGCACGGTGGCAGCCAGATCGGCCGTGCGCGAATGCGCGATAGTCACCGTCGCATTCGCCTCCAGGAGGAGGAGCGCCATGGGCTTGCCGACGAGAATGCTGCGTCCGATGACGACCGCAGATTTTCCCGCCGGATCGCACTTCGCTTCGGCGAGGAGCCGCATGCAACCGCTCGGCGTGCAGGCGCGCAGCCCCGGCCGCCCGACGAGCAGAAGTCCCGCATTGGTGGGATGCAGCCCGTCCACATCCTTCGCCGGATCGATGGCATCGATGATGCGGCTGGCATCAAGGCCCTTCGGCAGGGGCATCTGCATGAGAATGCCGTCGATGCGCGGATCGCGATTGAGCGTCGCCACGAGCGAGAGAAGTTCCGCCTCGCCGGTCGCGACCGGCAGATCGTGCGCGAACGACTCGATGCCCACATCCTCACACGAGCGGCGCTTGTTGCGCACGTAGACCGTGGAGGCCGGATCCTCTCCCACCTGCACGACTGCAAGGCCGGGGCGGCGTCCGAAGCGCTCCTGATAGGCTCGCGCCCGCGCAGCCACTTCCGCGCGCACCTTTGCGGCGACTGCCTTGCCATCGAGCACCAGGGCCGTGCCCGCAACCGTGCTGACGATCGACATGGGGACGCTTATAGATCAGTACCGGTAGTGATCGGGCTTGTAGGGACCCGACTTGTCGACCCCGATGTAGCGCGCCTGCACGTCGGTCAGCTTCGTGAGCTCGACGTTCAAGGTGGCAAGCTGCAGCCGTGCGACCTTCTCATCGAGATGCTTCGGCAGCACATACACGCCCACGGGATAGCGCTCGGGGTGGGTGTAGAGCTCGATCTGGGCGATCACCTGGTTGGCAAAGGAGGAGCTCATCACATAGCTCGGATGTCCCGTGCCGCAGCCTAAGTTCACGAGGCGTCCCTCGGCGAGCAGGATGATGCGCTTGCCGTCAGGAAAGACGATGTGATCCACCTGCGGCTTGATGTTCTCCCAGGTGTACTGCTTTAGGCTCGCCACATCGATCTCGTTGTCGAAGTGGCCGATGTTGCACACGATAGCATTGTGCTTCATGCGCTTCATGTGCTCATGAGTGATCACGTGGTAATTGCCGGTGGCCGAGACAAAGATGTCGGCCTTGTCCGCCGCATAGTCGAGCGTGACGACGCGATAGCCTTCCATCGCCGCCTGCAGCGCGCAGATCGGGTCCACTTCGGTCACCCACACCTGCGCGGAGAGCGCGCGCAGCGCTTGGGCTGAGCCCTTGCCCACATCCCCGTAGCCCGCTACGAGCGCAACCTTGCCGGCGATCATCACATCGGTCGCGCGCTTGATGGCGTCGACGAGTGATTCGCGACAGCCGTACAGGTTGTCGAACTTGCTCTTCGTGACGGAGTCGTTGACGTTGATGGCCGGGAAGGCAAGCTTGCCCTCCTTCGCCATCTGATAGAGACGCTTGACGCCGGTGGTCGTTTCCTCGGTCACGCCCTTCACGGACTTCAACCGCACCGAGTACCACTTCGGATCGGTGCGCAATTTCGCCTTGATGGCAGCGTACAGCGCCTCTTCCTCCTCGGACTTAGGCTCGCTGATGACGGACGGATCGGTTTCCGCACGCGTGCCCAAATGCAGCAGCAGGGTTGCATCCCCGCCGTCATCCAAGATCATGTTTGAATAGCCGCCGTCCGGCCACTCAAAGATCTGATGGGTGTACTGCCAGTAATCGATGAGCGATTCGCCCTTCCAGGCAAACACCGAGATGCCCGCGGTGGCAATGGCGGCCGCGGCGTGATCCTGGGTTGAGAAGATATTGCACGAGGCCCAGCGCACCTCGGCGCCGAGAGCCTTCAAGGTCTCGATCAGCACCGCCGTCTGAATGGTCATGTGCAAGGAGCCGGTGATGCGCGCGCCTTTCAAGGGCTGGGACTTGGCAAATTCCTTGCGGATCGCCATCAGACCGGGCATCTCTCCCTCGGCAATGGTCATCTCCTTGCGACCCCAGTCGGCCAGCGTGAGATCGGCCACTTTGTAATCGCGGAAGCTGCCCGCGGCGGCTTTCAAGTTAGCGTTCATCGGTCGAGTTCCTTAAGTGCAGTTTTTCAGGCCGCGCGCGCCGATGCGGCGCTCTTGGCATCATGGGCGAGCTCATCCGCCTTATCGGTCTTCTCCCAGGAGAATTCCGGTTCGGTGCGCCCGAAGTGTCCATAGGACGCCGTCTTCTGGTAGATGGGGCGCACGAGATCGAGCATTTGTCTTAAACCATAGGGCGTCAAATCAAAGTGCTTGCGCACGAGTGCCGTCATGTGCTCATTCGAGATCGCACCGGTGCCGAAGGTCTCGACCATGATGGAGGTGGGCTCCGCAACCCCGATGGCATAGGGGACCTGCACCTCACAGCGCTCGGCGAGGCCCGCCGCGACAATGTTCTTCGCGACATAGCGCGCGCCGTAGGCGGCGGAGCGGTCAACCTTGGACGGATCCTTGCCGGAGAATGCGCCGCCGCCGTGACGCGCAAAGCCGCCGTAGGTGTCGACGATGATCTTGCGGCCGGTCAATCCGCAGTCCCCGACCGGACCGCCGACGACGAACCGTCCCGTCGGATTGATATGATACTTCGTGCGCTTGTCGAGCCATTTCGCCGGCAACACCGGCTTGAGGATCTCCTCCATGACGGCCTCGCGCAGCGTCTTCGTCGACACGTCATCGCTGTGCTGGGTCGAGAGGACGACGGCCTCGATCCCGACGGGCACATGGTTCTCGTAGCGCAGGGTCACCTGGCTTTTGGCATCCGGGCGCAGCCATGAGAGCTTGCCCTTCTTGCGCACATCGGCCTGCCGCTTGACCAAGCGGTGCGCGATGGTGATGGCCGCGGGCATGAGTACATCGGTTTCGTTGGTCGCGTAGCCGAACATGAGTCCTTGGTCGCCCGCGCCCTGCTTTTTCTCATCTTTGCGGTCGACGCCCTGCGCAATGTCCGGGGACTGTTTGCCGATGATGTTGACGACGCCGCAGCTGGCGCCGTCGAAGCCCATCTCCGAGGAGTCGTAGCCGATGTCGAGCACGGTCCTGCGCACCAGCGCCTCCGCGTCGACCCAGGCGCTGGTCGTGACTTCCCCTGCAACCACCACGACGCCGGTCTTCACCAGCGTCTCGCAGGCCACGCGGCCGCGCTTGTCCTGAGTGAGGATCGCATCGAGCACGGCATCGGAAATCTGATCGGCGATCTTGTCCGGGTGGCCCTCGGAGACCGACTCGGACGTAAACAAATAGCTATTACCCATGTCACTCACCCTGCTTTAGATATTCGGTTCAAGTGGCGCCACTTTGAGCGCGCGCCATCCTTTGCTGCACCTGCGGCGCCGGCAGCGGCATCGCGAAGCTCTTGCGAAAGCGCTCCGCAAATTCCTGCGCCGTGAAGTGATGGTTCTGCGTGCCGCGCACTTCGATCTTGAGCGCCCCCATGAGGGAGGCAATCCGGCCGGTCAGCTCCCAGTCAAGGCCGTGCATGAGACCATGAATGAGCCCGGCGCGGTAGGCATCCCCGCATCCGGTGGGATCGACGACCGCCCGCGGCGTCGCGCAGGGAATAGCAAGCTCCCCTTCGCGGGTGTAAATCACCGAGCCCTCCGCCCCGCGCGTCACGATGAGCGCGCGCACCTTCTCGAGCACCTCGCGCACCGACCAGCCGGTCTTCTGCTGCATGAGCTGCCATTCGTAGTCGTTGACGGCGACCCAGGTCGCCTGGGAGATGAAGCGCACGAGATCTGCCGCCTCGAACATGGGCAGTCCCTGCCCCGGGTCAAAGATAAAAGGAATGCCTGTCGCGGCAAACTCGGCCGCATGCTCGATCATGCCCTGGCGGCCGTCGGGGGCGACGATGCCGATGGCGATGTCACGCGCCTCGCTCACGCGGTTGACGTGCGCGTGCTGCATCGCGCCCGGATGAAACGCCGTGATCTGATTGTCATCCCGGTCGGTGGTGATGAAGGCCTGGGCGGTATGCTCGGTCTCGATGATCCTGATGTAGTCCCGTGGCACTCCCGTCTTGGCCATCCACTGCGCGTAGGCGTCGAAGTCCCGTCCAGCGGTCGCCATCGGGTAGCCTGCATCCCCCAAGAGGTAGAGGTTATAGGCAATGTTGCCCGCGCAGCCGCCAAATTCGCGCCTGAGCTCGGGCACGAGAAAGGAGACGTTCAACATGTGAATCTTGTCGGGCAGGATGTGCGCGGCAAAACGGTCGGGGAACACCATGATGGTGTCGTAGGCCAGCGAGCCGCAGATGAGCGCGCGCTGCGGGTTCGCGTGAGTGGCAGTCGTCATGGATGTGTCAGTGTACCTAAGCTAAGCCGGACTTGGCGGCGCAGGCTTCGCAGTCGGGGCATCCGCAGCCAGAAGCGCCACCGCATCGCGGGCGATATCACATAATCCGCCCGCGCCGGCGTGATAATGCGCCACGATCTCGCGGCGCATTCGCGGATCCCAGAAACGCCGCAGATGCGTGGCAACGGCTTTGGCAGCATTTTCCGGGCCGGCTTCGCCCTCCCAGAATGCGCTGATCTCATTGACCATTTTCACCAGGTGATGGGCATTCATGTCAGCCGCTCCGGATGCGTGTAGATGACGTGCTGCTCGGCGCGTGCGAATCCCACCAGCGTCACGCCGCTCTTCTGCGCGACACGGATGGCAAGCGCCGTGGGCGCCGAAACGGCGACCACGAAGGAGATACCGACCGTCGCGGATTTCTGCACCATCTCATAGCTTGCGCGGCTCGTGATGAGCATGCATCCCGTGGCGAAATCCGCCCCCGCACGAGTGAGCGCACCGATGGTCTTGTCGAGGGCGTTGTGGCGCCCCACGTCCTCGCGCACGCAGGTGATGCCGCGCCCGGGCTCGATCCAGGCCGCCGCGTGCACGCTGCCGGTGAGCGCATTGATCGGCTGCCGCGATTGAATGTCGATGAGGGCCGCGTGCAGTTGGGCGACAGTGAGCGTTGCACCTTTGCCCACCGTGGGCGGCGGGCGGATGGCCTGCTCGACCGTCTCCGCGCCGCACAGACCGCAGCCGGTTCGGCCGGTGAGATAGCGGCGACGCTCGAGCATGTGCGAGAAGCGCTCCGCCGAAATGCCTACCCGCACGTCGATGGCGTCCTCCCCACGTTCCACTTCGACGGACTGGATCTCGCGCGCATGCGCGACCAGGCCCTCGCTCAAGGTAAAGCCGGTGGCGAAGTCTTCGAGGTTTGCAGGCGTTGCCAGCATGACGACATGCGGCACTCCCTGATAGACAAGCGCGACCGGCATCTCTTCGGCCACGCGATCTGTCGTATGCGTCGTGCTGCCACCAACCCAGCGCTCGACGGGAAGCTCGGCACTGCCCGTCTCAGGCATCCTCGGTGTGCTCGTGCTCGTGATGGACCTGCGCATGCCACCCTTCCGGGCGCTGCACGCGGACCACCTGCACGGCTGTCACCTTGTACTCCGGACA
>Ga0182024_10003693_pt1 | contig 36148 bp, 30 predicted proteins | sample P32metaG_FD_120480 | JGI IMG/M metagenome (GOLD analysis project Ga0182024, IMG submission 120480) | Permafrost microbial communities from Stordalen Mire, Sweden - P3-2 metaG (Illumina Assembly) | ecosystem: Environmental > Terrestrial > Soil > Wetlands > Permafrost | place: Sweden: Stordalen...
CTTTCGGGTCGTCATTTTGAGGCGCGATCCGACATGGAATCTCTCTTTTTGTTGGCTTTTGGCGAGGAGGAATTCATTGCTGCGCTCGCAATGACAGGTTTAGAAGCCTTTTTCAACAAGCTGTTAGGGGCTGCAATTGCCAACGGCGCGCGATCCCCATACCGGCGTTTGCGCTGCCTACGCACTCCGCCCCAATTCGGCGATTCTAACTTTCTTTTGCTCCTTCGAATGCTTGACACCCGGTTCGAGTATCGCTGTCTCGCGAGCGCAAATTCAGATCGGCGAGTTGCGGCCATTAGTTCACTAAGATTGTACACTTGCGCGCAACCAGCTAAAGGGCACCAAGATGGGAATGTCAGCACCGTGGGAACCTGACCGATGAAACAGGTAGAGCACGAGATTCATCATGCGCATCAGCCTGACTTGGTCCGCCAATCCGAACTCATACATTCCAAGAGTCAGATCGAGAAACGATTGCAGCCGTGCCGCTTCTTTTCCTTTCCTAACGTCGACGTTGTATCCGATTCTGCCTCAGAAGTTCGCAAGGCTGGATACGAGCTTGGTTTCACCACGGAAAATCGGAAGGTTCCACACAATGTGAATCGCTTTCTGGTGCCTCGAATGGCTCCGCCAACAATAGAGCATGATTTTATTCGCGAGTTCTTGTGGACCGAAAAGGCATAAAACGCGGATTGATCCGCTGGTAATGAAAATCGCGATCGACCTTACCGCCCTGTTGAAACACCACACTGGTGTCGATGTGTACACGATGGAGCTGGCGGGGCACCTCAGCCGGCTGGAAACGGGGAACTCGTTTACAGTCCTCGCTAATTTTGAGGACCGGCCGATGCTTCATAGTCTGTTAAACGACCGTTGCCATATTGTGCCAATCTCATTTCGATCGCGGGTCGCCCGCTTGATCGCACTGCAAGCCCTGGTGCCGGCGCTGGTGGCATTACGGGGAACACAAGTCGTTCACTATCCATCGTTTTTCATGCCTTTTTTGCGAGGGAAGGCGAAGCACGTGATTACGGTCCACGACCTGACGTCTTTCTCCATGCCGGATCACCACATTCGCCTGAGACGCAGCCCTCTGTATTTGAAATTGCTCGCCGCAAGCGTACGCCGTGCGGATCGCATCTGTGTTCCCTCGCGTGCGACCCAGCAAGAGCTCCAGCAGTATTTCCCGGAGTTAGATAGCGATCGCATCCGTGTGATTCCGCACGGCGTTGGCGAAGAGTTTCGCCCACCCAGCGCGGAGCAGATTTCGGCGGCACGCGCACGATTGCGCATCGAGTGGCCTTACATTCTGTATGTCGGAACACTGGCGTCCCGAAAAAATCTCCCGCACTTGCTTGAGAGCTACAAGAACCTGATCGGCAATGGCGCAATCGTCGAACACCTGCTGCTAGCAGGGCTGAGAGAATCTGGCAGCCGTGATCTTCTCCGCAAGCTGGAATCCCATGAACTGCGGGAGCGCGTTCACTTCCTGGGATACGTGAGCAAGGAGGACCTGCCGCCGTTGTACGGCGGCGCGCGGCTCTTCGTTTACCCTTCGTTGAATGAAGGGTTCGGGTTGCCACCCTTCGAGGCGATGGCGTGCGGGGTACCCGCCATCGTATCAGACGCTCCTGCATTCACAGAGAATCTCTCGGGAGCAGCAGAAATCGTGCCTCTGACGGATACCGAAGCTCTGACACGCGCCATGCGCAGGCTCTTGCTGGATAGCAGCCTTTACGCGCGCCGACGTGAGGCAGGACTTGAACGAGTCAAGGCATTCTGCTGGCAACGCACGGCGGCCGAAACAATGCGTTGCTACGAGGAACTGGTCGACAAGCCCTGAAACACGCCAAGCTTCGGATAATGGCGCGCGAGCTTCCCGCGCCTGCGCGGGACGATTGAAGTTTCGGACTCAGGCCGATTAGACTCCGCTCAACGCACGCTGATAGAAGTCAACCGTCTGCGCGGTCACCACTGCAACGTCGAACTGGAGAACGGTGTCATACGCATTCCGGCCAATCTGGTCGAGGTCTTTTCTTTTCAGGCATTCCAGAACCTTTGCCGCCAAGGCTGTGCTGTCGCCCGGTGTCACCAAGAAGCCGTTGTTTCCGTCTCGGATAATTTCCTCAAACGCGGTGCCGTATGTCCCGACAACGACTTTGGCCAGCGCCATCGCCTCGAGGCCGGCATTCGACATATTCTCCGAAAGAGAAGGAAGAACAATAAGCTCAGAGTGTTTGACCAACCCGAACAATCGTTGTTTTTCCATGACTTCAAAGAACACAAGTTTATCTCGATGCGACGGATGCTCCGCGAAAATCGGCTTGCGGTAGCCGCAATCCTTTCCGACAAAAACCATTTTCAAATCTGGTCTTTGGTGAAGGATTTCCCGCAAGGCACCAGAAAGAATCTCAATGCCCTTTAAGCGCTCTAGCCTGCCGAAGTATAAGAGGTAAGGCCCTTGGATCTCACGCTCCTGCGAGGCAGCCAGACCGCGAATCCACTCAATCTGGACAGGGTTTGGAATGATCGGAATTCGTTCCCTGGCAATCCGCCAGTCCTTGATGATGGTATCCGCCAGATTGCGGGAGGCGGTAGAAAGACCGCGGCTGCGAACGGATTGAATACGTTCGGGCAGGCTTACAAGGGAACCCACGAGCTGGAGCTTGTAGCGCCGGTTGTAGCGGTCGCCAATGTAGCTCGGAGCATGTAAACGCGTGATGAGGCGCTGCCGCATGAACAGCGCGAGGAAAAAGCCCGGGCCGAACAGCTCCGGTGCCTCCACTGCATCCAGCCCCACCGAACGGTCCAGCGCTCTCACTTTGCGAAATGCCATCCAGGCAAAATGAAAACGTGCTAGCATCCGCCAAATACCGCCCAGCGCTGAACTTCCGTAATTCTGCTGCAGCAGTGATTTCCGTTTCATCCGTATCGGAATGATGTTGTCGATCTCGGATGTGTAGGAACCGTGCTCCAAGGTAACGACATACGTAGAGTGGCCTGCACGTTTCAATCCCCGGTACAGATTGAAGTAGTAGGCAGAAAGCCCCGTACAGTTCTCATCCTGTTGGAAGAACATCGTGACGAGGCAGATTTTCATCTGCTGGATGCTCCGGCTGCGACAAGCAGGTTTAAGTGCTGATCCAGGAAGGTCTGCCACGACTCCGAAGTCAATTTCGAGCGATGTCGAATATTTACTTCCAGGCGCTCGCGCAATGCTCGGTCTTCATGGCAACGCACCATCAATAACGCCAGGGCAGAGACATCTCCCGGCTCAAAAAGAAGTCCGGTTTCGCTTTCCACTATGAGATCCCGGATTCCGGCAGTGTGGCTGCCGATCACTGCCTTTCCAGCCGCCAGCGCTTCGAGTACTACAAGAGGACAACCTTCCGAAAGAGAAGGCACCACGACGTACTCACATCCATTCAGTAGAGCAAATGCCTGCGATCGCGAGCAACGTCCTACAAACTCGATCCGCTGGGCCATGCCTGACTGAGAAGCGAGTTTCTCGAGGCGGGCCTGTTCTGGACCATCGCCGGCGATGAGAAGATCAACCTCTTGCAGTTGCTCCGCAGCACGAGAGAAAGCCCGGATCAGGATTTCGACGCCTTTAACCGGATGAAGGCGTCCGACGTAGAGCAGGTACGGCCGCAGGCGGCGATATGGCGGCTCACGGCGAATTCTTTCACCGTCCACGCCATTGGGGATGACGTAGATCTTTTCGCGAGCCGCAGGGCAAAAATCGATTGCCTCGCGTCTCAAATCCTCTGAGACAGCGACACTCGCCCGGCACTGGCGTAGACACCTATGCAACGCCCAGCGGACCAACGGCGATACCCTGACGTAGGATCGCACCTCGCCACCGTGAAGATGAACCACGAGCCGGATTCTCCGAACATAGGTAAGCAGCGCAATGAAAAACGAATCTACGCCTACCAAACCCAGACAAACCACGTCCGCGCGTGGCTGGCGAATGATCCTTGCCAATGCGGGCAGCATACGGAAGCTGCGCGTTATTCCCAACAAAACATTGCGCATGCTTCCCAAGTCCTGCGGAGGGTATTCAAGCTGGACAACTTGGACGCCGCTGCGCTCCTCGCACGGAGCGATAGATGGTGAGGGCAAGGAAGCGACGACGGTGACGTAGTGCCCTGCCCGCGAAAGCGCGTTCGCAATGTCTTCCACGCACGTTTCCGCCCCGCCGATCTCCGAAAAGGTGCGGCACGTAAGAACTACCTTCACAACTAGGAATTATCTAATGGATCGGCAACCTAGTCAGCTAAGGAATCGTCCAAAAGCCCGAAGGAGTAACGCGAAACTCGTCATACCCGGCGGCGTTGACGCAGACTCTCTTGCTGGGCTTGGCAGTTCCGAGGGTACAATCCATCTTCAAAAAAGCCTCGGAATCCGCCATTGGATCAAACACCACTTTCGCCGCTGGCGGCCCAATCGGGCGGACCCTGGCGACCGCCGGCCTCTTATCCTGATAAAATGACCAATGCGTTGCTGAATCGTTCGCTGGATGTTGTTCCATGGGACTCGCGCAGACGCCAAATCATCCTTCTTACCCAGGCGTTTGACGAAATTCGGGGGAACGGTAACATGATTGCACCAGGGATCTCCGCGTTTGGCGAGCTCGGCATGGAACGTGAAGCCGAATTCCTTAGCAAGGGAATCGCCAAGCGCTATTTTTTCCCTCATCGCACTTACTATCTCCCAAAGTGCGGGCCGGACGGCCTGAAGCTCGCGCTACGCATGTGCGGCCACGCCGAACTGGATCGCATGTGGGAAGTGGTCATTTACGCGCTCTCGCCGGTCGTCGATCGCTTCTCGCCGGAACTCTTCTTCGATAAAGAGCTGATCTGGCACGAGCAGCAGTTTGGCAAAAAGGGCCAGATTGCGACCGCGAGCCTTCTTGTCCGAGACAATGCTCTCTTTTCGATAACTCACGTCTCAGACGTTGTTCAGCGCATTTCCCGATATCGGCAAGACAAAACTCAGATAGAGAAACAGTTCAAGGGCTGGACTTACATGCTATTGAACAGCGTGCTGGCGTTTGCCGCGCTGAAGGGCTTGGACAGCGTCTATACGCCAACGTCCCGGCTCGTGCTTGAAAACACAGACCCTGCGCGCGCCGTGAAGCCCGAACTCTTCCAAAGAATTTATGACGCCACGGTTCAAGAAATGTTCACGGTCCGGCGGAACTCCGTATGGTGGGAGATCCGCCTGGACGAAAATCAACATCGCATTGTGCTGCCCACGGCAAAGTCGGAACCCATTCCCGCGCAAAAAACCATTTGCCTGTGTCACGACGTCGAAAGGCATCTCGGGCATCTTCGGTCGGATCCTGGATTTGCGGAGTCCGCTCGATGCCACTCCAACGCCAGCCTCAGCGAGATGCTGCAGGTCGAGGAAGAGATGGGAGTCAAAGCCACATACAATGTCGTCGGCTCGATCCTACCGGAGGTCCGCGCTGGCATTGAAGAGCGCGGGCACGGCATTGGCTTTCACTCGTTTGATCACGACACCACCGATCTCTCGCTGGGCTTTCGGTGGTTGCGGCGCTGGATCAAGATGAAGCACCGCGACGCACACGATCAGCTGCCGCGTTGCCGCGAGATCGACTACCGGATCAAGGGTTACCGGCCGCCGCAATCCAGACTCACCTCTGAATTGACCGATGAGAACCTGTGCTTTCATAATTTTGAATGGCTTGCCTGCTCGGTGGCTGCGCTGGCAATCAGACAGCCGGTGATGAAAAATCGTATCGTCAGAATTCCGATTCTCTTTGACGATTATGACCTATACCGGCGCAAGATGAATTACCAGGACTGGGAAGCGATGGCCTTCCAAAGAATTGAGAATGCTGATTTCGTCGCGTTCTCCCTGCATGACTGCTACGGCCCCTTCTGGCTTCCTCACTACGAGCGATTTCTCGATCGTGTTCAGAAATCAGGCAAGCTGTCAACGTTGGACGAGGTTGCCGGTCAGGTCACGCTGGCTAGTGCGCTGCCGCTGACGAATGGCCGAATGTAACCTTTGAAGGCGTATGGTTGGCACCGTGGACCCTGGCGCCAGTTCCTGGATCACACTGGGCTTCGCGGTTTCACAAGTCCCTTAACCCTTTGCACTATGCCCTTAATTGCTTTCCTCACGCGGCTTCTCGGTTGCGCATCCGCGATCTCCGCCTGCGCAACCTGGATCGTTTTGCCAAACCATCGTTGATGCGAAGCGAGCAAACGCTCGCGTTCGCGTCCAGTCACGCCATGTTTATCGAGGATACGGCCGAAGCCCGGCGACCTTAGGCGATGATCTTGTAGCGTCCGTCGCAGCAACTCATGATCACGATAACAATACAGCCTTTCCTCGACGATGCTGACCGTTGCGCCACGCTCAAGCAATACCCAGATCATGTCATAGTCATCCAGCCCCGGTGCATCCGGCGGAAGCGTTTCGTCCACGCCTCCGATTTCCTCGAGTTTCGATTTCCGAAACAAAAAGAAGTGACTCAGGTAATCGGCCTTTTCCTCCAAAGTTGGCAATCGATCGTAGACGGATGCCTTCAGGTCTGAGCAGACGCAATCAACCAGAGTCTCCCCATCTGCGGCATAGCCTGCGAGGCTGGTGGATACAATGTCGACGTTGCGCGACAAGCACTTCTCGACTGCTGTAGGCGCCAGCCAGTCGTCGGATAGCAGCAAGCCCACCCGGCTACAGGAACTGAGCGCAAATCCGCAGTTGATTGCCCTGGCAAAGCCATCCCCGTCCCGTTCCCGCACAATGAGGTTTCGGGCGTTTCGCGCCAGTTCTTTCAACACCGCCAGGTTGGAATCGCAGGTACGTGGTGACGTGACGACAACCACTTCTGTCGAGAAGCTTTGTTCCAATGCCGACCTAACGCAGCGCTCCAGCCACGCATCCTGCTGATTGAGCAGGGGAATGACAACAGTTGCTTGATAGTGTTCCATACTGCACCCGAGGCTTGGTAGGATTATTATAGGTTAACAGGATTTGCGGCTGAAAGTGCCTTCCAGTCGGATAACCGAAGTGGTAATTGTTTGATGAAAGCGCCGTACGCAGCGCGATTGCGTTCGGGTTTTCTCTCGGCCTTGCATCGGAGAGCGGCGGCTCAGGGCTAGGTTTTCAGTCTCGCCAGCGCAGGAGATCTATGGCCCGGATTCTGACGGTTTATAGCGATCACGCGGCGGAGTTCCGTCCCTTGGACATGGCTTATATCCGTTGGCTCAAGATTTCCGAGGCGCTCGCACGTCGGGGTCACCGAGTTGACATCGCCACGAACGAAAAACAGTTGCGTGGAGGTTTTTTCCGCAAGGCTTCGGCGATCCAGATGGCGCCCAACCTGCGAAGGGTTTCACTTCGCGACGTCCGCTGGGACGATTACGACGTCGTCAAAACGCTGTTCCATTTCGGCTTCAGAACCCTATGCGCATTTGGCGGTTCTTCACACCCCTTCATCATTTCTAAGCTAGGTTCCGTTGTCGCACCCGCGGATCGAGAAGGGATCCATTTTCACGGGTTAGTGCGCGCTAGGCTGTTCAGGACACAGCAGCAGATCTACCAGACTAGCCGTTATGTAACGCTCTTGACTGAGCCGGCAAAAACCCTGTGGGAGACTTGCTTCCCTCCGAAAGGAAATACATTGCTGGTACCTGGCGCGGTAGACGCGGAAATTCCGGTTCGAGGACAAAATCCCTTTCAGCGCGGCACAGTTCACTGCGTTTTTTCGGGGAATATTTACGACCGAACGATGCAGCCAGAAGCAAACGCAGTTTTGATCAAGAAGCTGAACCAACTCGGAAAGTACTTAGCCGGCGATGGCGCGCGGCTTTATTTGATCGGGCTCGGCGATGTAAGTCACCTGGATAGGCAATACGTGGATTACCTCGGTGCAGTTCCCTACAACCGGTCCTGGGATTGCCTGTATTTTGCTAACGTTGGCGTCGTGCTGGCGCCTGGCAAGTATCTTCACAACAATGAAAGTACGAAGATTTATCATTACTTGCGCGCTGGGTTGCCGGTTGTGACCGAAGCTGGTTTTCCGAATAACCACATCGTTGAGGAGGCGAAGCTGGGATTCGTCTCCCCAAACGGTGACATGAAAGCGATGGCCGGACTTGTGTTGCAGGCGGCAAAGACAAGCTGGCAAACCGAGCGTGCAATCGAATACATTTTGGCCCACCATACCTGGGACGTCAGAGTCGAAGTTTACGAGCGGTTGTTCCGCGAACATGGGTTCTCGGCTGCCACGCACCGCAACGCCTAAGTTGAAGAATTGCGTTCGGTCAGATCCGTCCGCCGGCGCTCACATCGGATTGCGTGAAGCGGTGCGAGCGATTTCGTTACCTGCCCAATACTACTCCGGCTAGACTCCGTAGGCGCCGTGTTGCGAAAGTTTCATTCTGCTTCAAGCCGTTTGGATATAGATTTGTTTGTCGGTTCAGTGGCTGCTGCGGCCCCTCGCTTCTTCTACTTTCATCTTTATTCGATTCAATTTGACATCCAAAAAGTGTCAGCGAAGGCCTTCACCTGGCCAAATCCTTTCCGGCGAATTCGCTACAGGTTGCGCATACTTCGTCTTCGCTCAGACAGTAGACCTTCTTTTCGTCAACACATGCAAACTGAAACAACCATTATAGCGGTCGGTGCTTTGCGCGGCCAAACGAGGAGCAGGCGAGGTAGGGGGGCAGTTTCCAGTTAGCGCGCGTCGCTGACTGTTCGAGAGAGCACATAAACGAGAAGGATTGGGCGCGCCGTCCGATCTGTGATGATCTCCACAGAGTGAAGTTGAAGGCCTTGATTTCGAGCAGCTTCGAGGAAAAGATCGCGAGCTTCTGGAAAGTTTGTATCGCTCGGTGCGTGGAGCACATAGCGGGATCTAGGCAGGTCAAAAAAGTGTTGATAAGCTCCAGCGTCGCGAATCGGCAATAATAGGTCCACACAGCGAAGGCGCCCTTGGGACAATGCGGCCAAGGGCTGTTCGATGCCCCAGTCGACGGCCACGACCGGTTGGTCGGGATCGTGCGTCTCAAGCCATGAATCAAGGAGATAGATTCCATCAGACCAATTGCCCGTGCCGCCGGTCCTTTGCAGTTGGCCCATGACCTGCCGATAGCGAAGCAGACTTGCCGTCGCCGGCCCGGCGAACCCAAAGCAAAACACGGCAGCTGCGGCGATCGCGCCCAGAGGCGCTCTCATTCGATAGAACCGTCTGGCGCATCGAACCACGACGGCGGCGGCCAACAAATGAGGGAATGGATAGGCCAAAATGAGATGATGGCCTCCGTATGCACCAGGGGTGACCGCGGCGATCAGTATGATGAAGAATGTCGTCAGAAGGAGCAACATTTCGCGGCGCCATCGACGGCGCAAGCGGGGCACAGCGTAACAGATGAGCGTGATTAGCGACGCTGTAAACACCACGGCGGGCGTCACCACCACGCGAGGTGCAGGGCAATCTCGCACGTAGTTTACAGTTGTTGCTGTGAAAAGGTTCGTGAGAACTTTGGTGCGCTGCAAAAGCCTGTGTTCCAGCCCCTCCAATGACCGCGGCGCGCCTGTCTCGCCGTTCACTAAACGATTGTGAGATTCAAGGGTTGTCCAAGTTGGCGGCGGCCAATGGCGATTGTACGCGATGAGAGGCAGGCAGCCGATCAGGAACAGGCACCCAGCGCAGACCGCTTCCCGCAGCCTCAAGCGAGCTAAGAATTGGGGCACAATCAGAAGCGCCGCACCCGCCAGGGCGATCACGATCCAAAGGAAATTGGTCTTGTCGTAAACCCCTAACCCCATGGCGAAAGCCGCCAAGTACAGCGACCACGACCGTCGTGTTTGCCACCAAACAATCAATTGCCATAAGGCCACGCCCTTGAGCGCCATCATAAAAACAGTTGGACCGTAGTCCGTGCGACAAAAAATCAGATAGCTTGGGTCAATCGCCACCAAAATGATTCCCAGGACAGCCGCAGTCGGCCCAAGGAGCCTGCGTGCAAAAGCAGAGGTTGCAACCAGCGCCAGGGCGCCGATCATGATCGTGAAGTAGCGGATACTCTTCGGACTAAGATCCATTGTTGCTGCCAGCGGCACAAACGCGATGGTTTTTACCGCGCCAATATAGCCCATTGTCATCAGGGGAATCCGATGTCCGTAGATCCCGACCTCAGTCTGGCCAAGTCCGAACGTTTGGCTTTGCATGCTGTTGCCTTTGACGAAACGAAGGGCTGGCGTGACCTGTATCAACTCATCGTAGTAAATGCCGGGGAGATCAATGTTCCAAGCGGCCAGCAGCGCGAACGCGACAACAGCACCCAGAATCGGCAATTTCCAACGCAAGATACCCGAATCTTGCTTGCAATCCTTCCCCGCCGCTCTACCTCGCAATATGTCAGCTGCGCCCCGCAGGGTCTCAAGCTGCTGCGTAAGTTTCACGCTGAGTTTCCCCTCTAGTTCTGAGCCGATATTGGTGCATTAAAGCTACAGGGGCGACACTTTCGCATTCCCGTCTAGCGTGTTTAATACTATCGATAAACTATTTAGTCAAAAGGTGTTAGTGAAGGCCTTCGCCTGGCCAAATCCTTCCGGGCGAATTCGATACAGGCTGCGCATACGTCGTCTTCGCTCAGACAGTAGACCTTCCTTTCGTCAATACACGCAAATCGTTGTGATTACGGCTGATCGCGTTCTGAACTGCCAGCGATGTCTCCCGCTGGCGGTTCGCGTGAGCAGGCTGTCTGGATGCACTCACTCAGATAGTTTTGGGGTCGCAATTGGCGAAGGATTCTCGGCGAAGGACGCTTATCCGAGGATTCATCTGGATCTTTCCTCGGAAGAGCTGTCCGGGAGTGACGTAAACCGATGTGTGCGGGCCATTGGCGAGATATTTGTCGAGCACACAATCCCGAACGATGGTTTCGATCACGTATAGACCTGGACGAACATTCATTTGCAGCTCGACGGCGAGCGCGAATGGACCGGTGGGCAAATCCACGCCAAGCGCAGCAGTGCCGACGGCGAAGAGCGCTTCTCCCGTTTCGGTAGAACGCACGCGAAGAACAATTTCCTCAGACTGGCTCCTCAGGGGCCCTGCCTGCGCGGCCGGGCTTGGCAGAGAGCATTCGACCAGCAACGCGGCGAGTTTGCCGGACGGGATTTCCGGACGATTCGCGGCGTAAATGGAATGGAGCAGCAAGGCACAGCGACCCGCGGAAGTTTGCAGGTCGGAACTCTGTTGCTCGACGTAGGAGGCAATGCACTGGGACGGGGAGCCTCGGCAAACAATCCTGCCGCGATGCAGCAAGATGCCATCCGAGCAAAGCGCGGCAATTCTCTCGAGCTGATGAGAAACGACGACGACCGGGATTTTACGGCGAACGAGTTCGGCGATGCGATCGAAGGCCTTTTGTTGAAAAGCCAAGTCGCCGACCGCGAGCACTTCATCAATCAGGAGTATTTCCGGATCCAGATGAGCGGCAACCGAGAATCCCAGCCGCGCATTCATTCCGCTGGAAAAACGCTTCACCGGAGTATCCATGAAGTCGCCGACTTCGGCAAAGTCCACGATGTCCGAGAATTTGCGGGCGACCTCGGCACGCTTCATGCCCATGACAGCGCCTTGAAGATACACGTTTTCGCGACCGGTGAGATCCGGATGGAAGCCCGCGGCGACGTCAATGAGAGCGCCAATGCGGCCATGAACGGCGCAAGAGCCACGCGTAGGCTTGACGAGCTTTGTGAGCAGTTTGAGGATGGTTGATTTTCCGGCGCCATTGGGCCCGATAATACCCAAGGCCATGCCGGGCTTTACTTCAAAGGAAACATCCCGCAGTGCCCAAAAATCGCCAGCGTGGAGTTTGCGGTTGCGAGTCCCGCGAAACACGCGCTGGGCCAGTGCAGGAAGCATATCGCGGAGAATGTCGTGGCGTTCGCCGCGCCGAAATTCCTTCCAAACGTGATCAAACAAAATGAATGGATCGGAAGAATCAGATATTTTCCGCAAACTGGAACTCCTCGACATGAAAAACGAGCCAGCCAAAGACGAAAAGGACCACTGAAAACAGGGCCGCGCCCGTGAAGGGAGCTGCCGTAGGAAGCTCGCCCCGGAGAAGAACGGCTCGGTAAGCGTCGATGATCGGGGTCATGGGATTGAGTCTTAGGATGATTCCGAGCCTACCCTGAATTAGTTCGACGGGGTAGACGACTGAAGTGGCCAGCATCCAGACGGTAAGACCAAGCTCGGTAATATACTTGAAGTCGCGGTAGAACAGGTTACCCATGGCAACAAGAAGTGACAGGCCGGCGGTGAAAGCCAATTGCACAAGCAAAATCACCGGGAGGAACACTATCGCCGGGGTCACCCGGATTCCATAATAGAACATTAGCGCGACGAGAATGCTGGAGGCTACGGCAAAATCAACCAGGGAAACCAGAATTGCGGAGAACGGTAAAATCTCGCGGGGAAAATAGACCTTGGATACTAAGTCCACATTGAGCGTGAGCGAGATGGCGGAGAACCGGATGGAGTTTGCAAACATAGTCCACGGAAGCAAGCCGGCGTAGGCATATATGGGATAGGGAACGCTGGTGTGAAGAGGTGCCACGCGCATGAAAATCACTGAAAAGATCAGCATGTTCAACAGTGGAGCGCAGATGGCCCAGCCGAAGCCCATCACGGATTGCTTATAGCGAAGGATGAGATCACGGTAGGTGAGCTGCATGAGAAGCTCGCGAAATACGAACTGCTCGTGCAGCATCTCGGAGAGATTTTCGCGGAGCCAGCTATATTTCGATGCGCTCATGAACGCACCCATGATGTACGCTTGGAGAAACGTCGAAGCACGCGAGCCGTCAGATGCACGCCGCGCGCAATGGCTTTCCTCCTCGCGTGGAGCCGGCGGGCGGCGAGTTTTTCGGCTTCGAGCCGGCGCACTTCGCTTGGCGAGACTTCAACGGCGATAGTGCAACCGGCCTCCGCGTGTGTATCCAGCGCCGACAGAGCGTCCAGGAACCCGCACAGGAAGCGCTGCCGGACCGGAGCGCGAAATTTTCTTTGCTGTTCTCTGGCCGGATCGGCATCTCTCAGCCTGCGCGAAATAGTGGGGTTCGTGTTGATCTCCCAGAGCTGCGGAACCGAATCTTTCACGCCGTAGTCAATACGGCCATAGCGAATTGTCGCCAGGGCAAACGCACTGCGAAGCCACTCCTCATGGAGATTTCTCTCCACATACGCAAGTTCCTCGTGTAGCGCATCGAGATCGCAGGCCTTGGCGCCCCACTTGGTGACCCAATCATGGCTATGAACGATGGAGTTTGCAATGATGGCGTCGCCCATGATGAATGCGGAATACTTTCGAAAAACGCCAGAAGAATCAGCCGTGTCGCAATACTCGACGATCATGATGTCGCGCGTGTGGCAACCTTGGAGCACGGCAAGAGCCTGAACCAACTGCCGCTTATTGTAAAGCAGGCCGGAAAGGCTGCCGTTGTGTTCCCGTTCAAGTCGGAGAAAAACGGGGAAGCTGGCACAGCGAGAGAAATCGGATGCGCGGAAAACGCGAAAAGAGCTTCGCCGCAGACGGAGGCATCTTTCCAGCAATTCATAGCGGCATAGCACGTCATGAGGATGGTTTAGCAGCGCAATGTCAGCGCTTGCTTGGGAAAGCGCTTGCCAGCAGCGAGCCGCAATGTCGCGCTGTGTGGGAGAAAGCTGATCAATCGCGGAAAAAACGTAGCTGCCGAGCGGCAGCTTTCGTCGGATCGCGATTTCCTCGTAGCTGAGGAGCTGGATGCGAGACTGCAAAGCGCGGCCGTCCAGCTGGATAAACTCGCCCATCTCAAAAGAATCTTCCGCGGGCGCCACGAAGAAAATCATGCAGGCGCATTCCTTTCAGCTTCCCGGGGATTTTACTGCGCCCGCGAGAAGTGCGGCGTGACTCGATTCGGCGTCGGTAGCGGCCATGGCAGCGCCGCGGAATCGCGCCACAATCGTGGCGACGGTCATATCGGCGGAGCGCCACTTCAAAGAGTCCCCTCGATAGCCTCAGCCATCATCACTCAATTCCTCAGCCTTCTGCAATGCTCCCCTGATAGATCGCCGCCGACTACATCAAGCGACCCCGCAGCAATTAGCAGACCCGACATTCAGAACAGCATAAAGCGTCTACGACGCTCGCTTTGGCGTACAGTCTGTCCCTTGGCGAACCCTACGACGGGGTTTCTCGTCGGCCATGCGTATACAGAGCATGTCAAGCTTGAGCCCTGTCGTCGCCGATCTGCAGGGAATGAGCGTCGATTCCGGACAATTAAGCGATGACGCTGTAAATAGAGGTTTGCAGTCCAAGGCCGCCCTAGTGAAAAGAGTCCAACGTGAGCGAAGATAAACGCGCTGGAGGTTAGGGAACGTCCAACTACATAGCGAGGTATCACGCAGCAGCTTTACCCAGGAGAAATCGACAGCTCCAAACCTTCTCTCGCTTCTCCCTATTTTTGCTTCTTTACAATGACTTGGGGCATCTGCTCTCTTGCTCAAAGGCTACGTTGCCTTTATTTTGGAGTTCAATCGAAATGCCGGGCCGAAGAAAAAACAATTGAAGTCGGCGATATTGGAGCCGAATAAACTCTTGGCGAGGAATAGGCTTTAGCGATTCACCGGATACTCCTGAATCCAGCGGAACCCGCGATTTACCAGTAAGAATTTGTTGCGGTCGAGAAGTTCCAACTCCATGTGGACGTTGTGGCCATCCATATCGCCATCGAGAACGAGGCGATCCTGTAACGGCCGCTGGAACGTGAAATTGGCCTTCCAGTTCTTGTCGTCGTACTTGGAGAGGGTCAATGTGCTCTTCGTCGTGTCGATGGCGGCGGCGAAGCGCATGAACGTTTCGTCCATCCGTTGGAAATTCATGCTTTCTGGGATCTGGAATATCGCGCGACGCCAACGGTCACTGTCGGTGACCAGCAGCGGTTTCTCTTGTCCATCGAGCGACATCTGATTGATGTTCCAGATGCCGTAGAGCGCGGACTCGGGTGCCCCTCCTCCGTATTGAACCCACTCTTGTCTGGCGTTGTGGAGATTCACGCCGATTAAGTACAGAACAAAGACGATCTGCGCGACGAGCGCAATGCGGTTAGCGCGCCGCAAACGAAAAAGGGGTTCCTGGGTGGAGGGACCGGTCGTACGATTGAGGACAAATACGTTCGCCAAACGTGGAAACTCGGGTGCGAGGAGAATGATGGACAAAAGGATCAAGTGAAACGCGAAGAGCTTGACCGGTGTGTCGTAAGTCATATTGAGCATGAAAATCTGAATCACATCCGCTAGGCAAACTAGCGCTCCGAGCGTGCGCGTGCGCGGAATCATCACAAGGACTCCGCCGAGGATTTCCGCGCAACCTGCGAATATCTCGTAGGATTTCGACGCACCGATGGAATACCACAGCACGCCCATCGGCGAGAAATTGCCAAACGGTTCCACCAATCGGGTGAGAGACGGAAACGGCATTTGCAGAGGGATGAGTTTGGAGAAGCCGTACGCGAACATTGTCGAACCGAGTGCGAAGCGCACGACCAGGTGGAACCATTTGTAAAGGTCCGGATAGCTCTGGCGGTTGCGGTCCCATACCGACCAGGCCGCGGTCACGACAATGCTGAGCGCTAAGAGACAGAACGCCTCGACCCAGTCAAAAGTCTTGTCGCCGCTTCCGCTGCCCGTGATCACCAGTGCGTGATGGACATGGAAAACGTGCGTTGCTGCGTAAGTGACGATCTCCCGGACGGGCCACAAATAGTCCAGTTGGCCAAAGTCCACCTTCGGAATAATGAGAAGCGTCGTCAGCATTTGCGTGACGAGGATGTAGACGCCGAAATAGATAAGACAGAACCGGAACAAGATGCGGGTAGCCAAACTCCACTGTGCAGCGGTGGCCAACGATGCCTCAGCCGGAAGCGAAGCTTGAAATTCGGGCTGGAGCCGAGCGACTGGGATTTCGGTGGCTATGTGGCACCTCCGACGGTCAGAGACATTCTTTGCCGCGATACTCAGTTGTTTTCGCGCTTTGAATAGTACACCACGATGAATTGAATCTGGTCCGCCACATTACTTCTGATGTGCACGTCCGTCGCCGATCTGTAGGGAATGAGCGACGATCCCCTCTGAGAAATATGAAAAGAGTGGTGCGGCGGAGCTGTTTTGGTGTGAAATGGCACCGGGAGGAAAGACGATGAACATAAAACGTAGTCTGCCGATTCTGGCCGTTTGCCTGCTGTTTGCGGCGGTGCTTGCCACTCGCGTGTCCCCGACACAGCAGAAGCCCCCCATCGTGCACACCAATAGGACTGTGGGAGCGCAGTGCATTTTCGTGGTGATTGACAGCTTTTGTCGCGTGCACTCAGGCGTGCCCGCAATCGCTCCAGATCAATTTGGTTTTCTTGCTGCGGCTGATAGTCCATCATGTCGTCCGCCCAGGCCTTTCTGACTTCCGTTCGCCATTTGAATAGTTTTAATTATTATTCAAAGCTTCTGCTGAGCGCACGTTACACTGTCTACTCTTGTACCACGCTCTGTGCATGTGAGGCCTGCTTGCCTACCCGCGGCGAAGTCGATTCAGGTCAACAGCGACTGTTACGAAAAAGGAGATTCCGGCTCATGCGAACAAAGCCTCTTCTGCTTCTGTTGGCTCTTTCGGTGGCGGCTTTTGCGCAGGTGCAGCAGCTTCCGGATAGTCCTGCTGGACGCCAGATGGGTGCGTGGCTTCAGGCGTTCGATGGCGGAGATCGCGCGGCGTTTCTTGCTTTTCTCGAGAAGAACTATCCGTCGCGGGCGAAGAGCGTTGATCGGGACATGGATTTTCGCAAGATGACGGGCGGATTCGACCTGAGGAAGGTCGAGGATGCTTCAACGCCGACGAAGGTGGTTGCGCTGGTGCAGGAGCGCGACTCGGATCAGTTTGCGCGGATGACGGTTGAGGTTGCGGCTGTGGATCCCTATGCGATTACGCAGATGGGAATTCAGGCGATTCCGCGGCCGGCGGAGTTCCCTTTGCCGAAGTTCAGCCAGGGCGAGCTAGTGGCGGCGCTGAAGGCGAAGCTGGAGAAGGATTCGGCCGCGGGAAACTTCTCGGGAGATGTTCTGCTGGCGAGTAGGGGCAAGTCGGTGTTTGAGGAGGCTTATGGGCTGGCTGATCTCGAGAAGAAGACGCCTAACACGCTCAATACTCGGTTTCGGATTGGGTCGATGAACAAGATGTTCACGGCGGTTGCGGTTCTTCAACTTGTGCAACAGGGGAAGGTGCATCTGGATGATCCGCTGGGGAAGTATCTGCCGGATTATCCGAATAAAGATGTGGCGAGCAAGGTCACGGTTCAGAATCTGCTAACGCACACAGGAGGGACGGGGGATTTCTTTGGGCCGGAGTTTGACGCTCACCGTCTGGAGCTGAAGACGTTCGACGATTATGTGAAGCTCTATGGGAATCGCCCGCTGAGGTTTGAGCCCGGGAGCAAGTGGGAGTACAGCAACTATGGATTTTTGCTGCTGGGGCTGATTGTTGAGAAGGCGAGCGGGCAAAGCTACTACGACTATGTGCGCGACCACATTTATAAGGTTGCGGGGATGACTTCGACGGGTTCGGAGCCCGAGGACACGCACGTTGCCAACCTGAGCACCGGATACACTGGAATGGAGGTTAAGGATGGCGGCACGCGGCCTAATGGCGACACTTTGCCGTATCGCGGCACTTCGGCGGGCGGCGGGTATTCGACTGTGGACGATCTGCTGCAGTTTGCTGATGCTTTACAGACGAACAAGCTGCTGAATGCGCAGCACACGGAGATGCTAACAACGGGGAAGCCAGGGACTCCGGATAACAGCTATGCGTTTGGGTTTGAGGACCGCAAGGTGAATGGGGTTCGGTGCTTTGGTCATGGAGGCGGCGCGCCGGGGATGAACGGCATGTTGCAAGTATGTCCTGCGACGGGTTATGTGGTTGCGGTTCTGTCCAACCTTGATCCGCCTGCGGCGTCGAGAGTCGCGGATTTTATGCTGAACCGTTTGCCGCAGTGATACCTGATTTGCGACGGGACGACGTGCAAGAGTTGATGAAGCAAAATCGCGTAAAACAGTCAGGCGATGAGCTCGAGTTTTTGCGGCCGGCTAACTCGCAGGCGACGTCAACTTCAGATTTTGAATATGCTCGGAGGTTTTTCAGGGTCCGGCTCATCCAGCCAGGATCGCTCCCGACGAGCCCATTCTAGGACCACGAAGCCGATCGCCAAAGATGCAAACCCGACCGACAGCGCAATCACCCGGGCGGCGTGGTTCACATGACTTCCCGCGCCCAGCACAATGATCAGAAGGCCGAAGCAAAACAGTCCTACACCGAGGCGGTAGCGCTTTCGGTTGGCAAGGACAAGGTCCGCGTCGACGCCCGCTGCGAGTTCCCGCTGACGGCGCCTCGATCGTGCAAACCAGCCGGACGGTTGGAAAAAGTTCGGTACGCCCGATCCAAAAGCTGCGTTGAGCAACAAGCTCACCAAAAACCCGCGCATGTGTCGAATCCCGCGAGGTCGCTTTCGTCTCAGGTCGGGGTCAATCGGAATGCCATGAGCGTCGACGCTCGGAACATCCAAGCATATGGCGTCTAAGACGCTTGCTGCGGGGTACAGTCTGCCCCTTGGCGAACCCCACGGCAGGGTTTCTCGATGGCTATGCGTATACGGAGCATGTCAAGCTTGAAACCCTGCCGTCGCCGATCTACAGGGAACGAGCGACGACCCCATAACGAAACGACGGGCGTACCAGCAGCGGGTTGCGGAGGCTTGCCGTGAAGCACAAATGGCATCTGTTTGACCGTTACATCTAGCGTGCGGGTACACGGCGCATTCTTTCATTGCAGCAATTCGGGTTTAGGCGCACCTTTGCGCTGCACCGCGTGCGGAGCCGCCTAGTAAGCTCGCGGACGCAGCTGGCCAATCAGATCCGCGGCCTGCTGAGCGAATACGGGATCGTCCTGCCCCCACATGTCAGCCAAGTGCGGCGCGGCTTGCCGCTCATCCTCGAGGATGCGACCAACGAGCTGACCGCTTTCAGCCGACGCCTATTTGCTTCGCTCTACGACGAACTGTTGTCTTTGGATGATTATCCTTGGTTCAGTTTTCCGGTTTTGGGTCACTCATAGCGATGAGTCAACTAGAATCATCATTGCTCCTGCGAGCAGACCTGAAATTCCAGGCGGCTGACGGCTGGAATGGTTCCGACCGTTATGTCGCCTCTCGGGCCAGGCCGGAAGAGTTGTTCGCCTGCGCGAAGGCTGCAGCCATTGGGCGAGACGATGGTGACGGCTTCGACAGCTTGGAGCCCATGGTTGTGGATCTGCAGGCGTCCGTCACGAGCGATCAGAGTGACCTCGCGCATCGCCGCAACGCGGTCTAGGATTTTGGCAGCGGGCGCGAACCAGCCGTTTTTCGCCGCCAGGTAACGAAGCCGTTCGCGAAGCGGCTCGCGCATCTTGCACGTCTGCAGATCAAGCCATTTTTCATTGAGGTGCGTGTAAACCAGTGCCAACCCACGATTGCGCTCAAGCTCGTCTATATTGTCCGTGCTATACCAATCGAGGAAACCCTCGCCATCGCCCTGCCGCCCTTTGCCTGTGCGCATGAATACTTTCTTCAGTCCATATTTTTGCGCGGCTTTTTCGGTAAACGGCGCCCCGTTTGCCGCGCGCAAGTCGTAAAACTTTGGCTCCTGGGCGGACGGCCAGCCGAGCGGACCATCCACCCAGACCCAGGGACTGTAGTCATTCAGCACTCCGAGGCTGTAATACTTGCTGCGCGGATTGGCCCCTTCGTTTTCCAGTGCGTCCTTCTTGGATCGCCTGGAATGCTCGACGTAGACGGTGGGCGCACGCCCGAAACTTCCGGCGAAGCACTCAAACGCTCTGCGCAAATCGTCTGTGGTGTCGGAAGTTTCACTGGCGGTATGCATGGCTACGTCATGCCCCCGCGCCGCGAGGTCGAGATAGAACTCGCGTTCCGTTGTGTCAGCAAGAGGCACGGCAATGGGCGCGAGAAACGGATCCGCAGCGCGGTTCCACTGCGACCATATTCTTCCCTGCTTCGCCCAGCTTGCCCAGAATACGAATGCGGTTACGGTCAGCTTCAAGTTCAAGCGATCAAATTCGTCGAAAAGAGGCGCCAGCCGGCGGCTGTAAGCGGAATCTGCGTCGTGCACGATGGTGAAAGCAAAGGCATGCCCGTGGGGATAGAGTCCGACCTGCCAGCCCGTTTCGGTGGATAGCTTGCCAAGTGGTTCCTGGCGAGCGCTGGCGCCACCGGGAGTTGGCGCGGTTCCCATGGCTGCGACCGAGCGCTATTTCCCTTCCTGAGCGCGATAACTTGCGAGGACGTCGGCAACTTGGCCATCTTGTATCATGCGCCCGTGCTGCAGCCAGATGGCGCGGCGACAAATCTCGGCCACGATGGCCGAATCGTGGCTGACGAGCATCAACGTGCAGCCGTGCGCAATGAATTCCGCGATTTTGCGCCGGCACTTGACGCGAAATGCCGCGTCACCCACGGCCAGCGCCTCGTCAATCAGCAGAATTTCAGGCTCCAGATGCACCGCGACAGAGAAGGCCAAACGCATACGCATGCCGCTGGAATACAACTTGATGGGAGTCTGGATGAACGCCTCGAGTTCGGAGAACGCGACGATCTCGTCAAATTTGCGACGGATATGCTCTCGCGTCATGCCAAGGATGGCGCCATTGAAATAGACATTTTCGCGGCCGTTGAGCTCGGGATGAAATCCGGCGCCCACTTCGAGCAAGGGTCCCACATGTCCGAAAACTTCGGCTCGGCCCTCCGAGGGAGCAGTGATGCGGGAGAGGATTTTCAGCAGCACCGATTTGCCGGCGCCGTTTGATCCCACCAGAGCGACCACTTCGCCGCGATTCACTTCGAAGGAGACATCCTTCAAGGCCCACAGGAAGCCGTTCGTTCCGCTGGCCGGCGGATGCGCCGCGCGGAGCGGATGCTTCACCCAGCGATCGATCGCCTCGTGGATGCCTCGCCCTGCGTAACTCCGGCCGATCCGGAACCGCTTCCCGATGCGCTCCGCGCGAATAGCGCATGCGCTCATGTGTCACCGACGTCAGCGAGCACCGGCTCTTTGTGAGCAAAGTAGAATAGTCCCGCCGCCAGAATTACCGCCCCGGCGCCCAGGGAAACCGCCAGGTGCCACGGCGCGATATCGAGCGCTTTGCCGAACAAGGCCCAGCGCCAGCACTCGAGCACGCCGACCATGGGGTTCAGGATGAACAAGGCTCGCCATTTCGCCGGCACGAGAGCGCTCGAGTACGCCACGGGCGTCATGAAGAATACAATCTGCGTAACAAACGGCAGGGCGTGCGCGACATCGCGATAGTACAGGTTCAATACCGCCAACCAGATGCCGATGCCGAGCGCGACCGCCACCAGCAGCAAGAGGCAGCCAGGAAGAGCAGCGATTCGGATCGTGATTCCCACACGAAAGTAAGCCATGAGAATCGCGAGCACCGCGCCCGCCACGAACAGGTCAATCAAGCCGCCGATGGCCACCGCTAAAGGCAAAAGCAGTCGCGGAAAGTAGGCCTTGGACAGCAACCCGGTATTCACCATGCAAGTGCTCGATTTCGTGAGCACGTGAGTGAAATACAGCCAGGGGGCCAGACCGCTGAAAGCAAAAAGCGAATAGGGCAAGCCTTCGGTGGGCACGTTCATCCAACGTCCCACGAGCAATGTGAGGACCACCGTGGTGAGGACCGGCTGCAAAATGACCCATCCGAGCCCCACGGAAGTCTGCGCGTAACGGATTTTAATTTCGCGCCAGGTGAGCGCATACAGCACTTCCCGGTACCTCCACAATTCCGGAAGATCGACGGCCGGCGTTTTCGGTCCGGGCTGAACGAGCGTGTGCGAATTGAGTGGGCTTCGCACCGGCGCCAAGGCTGCGTCACTCATCATGGCTTGCGCGTGTCAAAACGGCTCTCTTTTCTCGCTGTGCTTCGCGGAGCACTTCATGAATCGGCCGCCCGTACCATTTGGCATGATCTTCGGCAATCTCCCGCACGTGAGTTTTGGGAATGCCGTGCTTGAGCAAAATTGTCTCCAGGTTCCGCAGCGCCTCTTGACGGCTCGCCAGAGTTAGCCGCTCTCCACCGTGATCGCGGTAGTTGTATAGACGCTTTTCCACGATGGCCACGGTTGCGCCTTGCTCCAACAAAGTCCAAATCAGATCGTAGTCGTCAATTCCGGGAAAGTTCCCGATGGTTTCGTCAAGCCCTCCGGCCCGCAGCAATGCTTGCTTCTTGAAAAGAAAAAAGTGCTCTAGATAGCTCGCCTTGGATTCGAGCGTGGGACGCCGGTTGAACTCAGACAACGATAACGTGCGGCTCGCCGCCTCCAGCACCGTTCCGTCTTCATAATAGGTGGTTTGACCTGTACACACGATGTCAGCATCGAGTGGCAGGCATTGCGCTACTGCATCGCGCTCCAGCCAGTCGTCAGAAAGCAGAAATCCAATTCTATTGGTGCTCGCTGCGGCAATGCCGTCGTTGATTGCGCCAGGAAAGTTGCCCGGCTTGGTTTCCACGAGCACGTGGAGATTTGTCCAGTCTTTCTGCAGCTCTTGTAATACCTTCAGGTTGGGTGCAGGAGTACCGGCGGCTCGCACAACGATCACTTCGCAGGGTTCACTCTGCGCGAGAGCGGATTCCAGGCACTGCGCCAGCCAGGCCGTCTTCTGGCGCAACAGCGGGACGATGATGGTGGCAACGGAGCTTTTTGTCATTCTGCTGCCGCGGTTTCTGCAGGCGCCCTTAAATCGAGGCCTTGTTCCCAAAACAATTCATCGCACAAGTCGTCCGCGGTGACGAATCGCCCGATCCTGCCGAGCTCTTCCAGAAGCCTGGGGTAGTGCGCAAGCCACACTGCCCCGTAACAATCGTGCAACCCAAACGCCAGGAAGTCTTTCGTTCGCGCGCATTCGAGCAGCGTCTTCTCCCAACGCGCATAATCCGTTTGACCTGAGAAAATGCCGTAATCGTCGGTGAGGATTGGAATTTTTGCCATGCCGTGATGCACGGAACACTGCGACGCGCCGAAACTGTAGCTGCTGCTGGCCAGCCATTCGAAATTCAAGAATGCCATACGGTGGTCCGTGAGTTCCGGAGTCAGGCAAGAGCGCGGCACCCGGTACCCGCGCACCTGCAGATCAACTTCGCGGCATCGCGCCAACTGGGAGTCGTCGGCGAAGCTGTGATCAAACGAGTGAAAGCCCAGCGAGTGCCGCGGATCTGACGCCCAAATCTGCTCTCGTTTGGCCTGAAACAAGCGGCCCAGCACGGTGTAGGTTGTCCGCACCCCATGCGCTTTCTCAATTTCCAACATGGTGCGCAGATTCTCTCTGCACTCGATGACCGGGGCGCTCGTGTCGACATCTTCTTCCGTATCGTGAAAGATACAGATGATTGGCGATTCTTCGTTGCGATGCTGCGGCTGGTCCGGTGAAAGCGGCACGATGCGATGGGAATTCTCAAAGAGGCGAATCTGCCAATATTCGCCTTTGCGCTGTACGATGCGCCGAGATTCATAGCGATGCGCCGGCGCATCGTAGATTCGCTCAAATAAGCTAGCGGAGATGCGCTGCCGGATGTGAGCAAGGATACAGGCGGAGGTCGGACTGTAGACAGCCGCGATCCCGCACTGGTTGGCGAAATCGAGGATGGCATTGAGCAGGATGCTATACCAATGCCCGAAGCGATTCTCAACGCGGCTCTTGCACGCCTTGAATTGGGGGTGCCGAAAGAGCTGCTGGCAAAGGTCGGACTGCATCAACGTAATGAAAAGCGAATCCTCCTGGCGGAAAAGCCCAGCGGCTGCAATCAATCCTTTTTGACCGAGTTGCTGGCTGTGCCAGTTGAGAGAACGATCGGTGAAAAGCGGCGCCGGAAAATCGTCTACGGCCTCTGCATACAGATTTATTTGAAAACACTCGCCCGCGCGTATTTCGGCGGCTGTGAGCCCGCGCCGCTCCAGTAATAGAAACGTGTCGGGATATTGCTTGCGAATCACGATGGCTCGGTGGGCAAAGAACTCTCGCTCGGCAAAGCCTTTCGCCACGAATTCCGCAGCCGACTTTGCTGTGCCGCAATAATTCATTCGGGTTTCTCGGCTTCCGCGGGTTCGATGGGAAAGTAGCGTCGAATGCGCTCGAGGAACGGATCCGTCTCTCTCCAGTCGGCCTCGCGGTCCTCGAGCGGCGCGCCGGTGATTCCTGAAACGGCTCCCAGCAAGGCGTACAAATGAAGGACGTCGCGTGTTTGCAAATATCGCTCGAGGAGACGGGCGGGCCAGGGTTCAACCCATGTGTAACGGCCCAGTCGCCGCTGCTTCTGAAAGATCCGCTGCCAGCGCTTGAAAATCGTTTCGGGCGTGTAATGCTTCCCGTGCTCATCCAGGCAGGCGCCGCGGTCTCCCAGGGGAAGCAAGTCCACGCGGACGCCGGCAGCCTTCATGCCTTCCAACTGGCGTACCTCGCAGCTGAGTGTGTTCTCGTAGGGAAATTGTCGCACCAAGGCACGCCGATATATCTTCACGCCGTAGATGGCCTGCGCCGTGTCGCAATCCCATAACGGCGCGCAAATCATGGCTAGGCCCGCGCCGGCATCGCGCATTCTGTTCTCCAGGCTTTCGATGGCCTGCGGGAACAGAATCATGTCTTCATCCACTTGCACGTAAAACGGCGTCCGACACCTCCGGTGCATTTCTTGTAGAGCCGCCGACATCGGCGCGACGTGATCGATGACCTCAATCGGGCGTCCCACAGTCTGCGCGCGCAGGTGCAACATGCAATCGGTGAAGTTTGCTTCATCACCGATGGTCGTGACAAAAATGGTCGTCGCAGCGTTCATCTCAAACTTACCGGTGTTGGCCCTCGAGGTTTCTCAGCTCACCTTTGCTGCTAGAACTTCTGCCGCCAGAACTTCCTCGTAGATGTCCTGATAAGCGCTGACCATCGCGGCTAAGGAGAAGCGTTCCACGGCCCTTAACCGTCCGGCATCGCCCAATTGCTTCCGCATGGAAGCATCGCGCACCAACACGGTGATTGCCTGCGCCATAGCCTTGGCGTCGCCGGCTGGAACTAGCATTCCTGTCACTCCATCGACTACAGCTTCGGCGTTACCCCCTACCGCGCTCGCTACAACCGGCAGCCCGTGCGCCATGGCTTCGAGTATAGAGTTCGAAAAACCCTCTGAAAGCGACGGGTGCGCATAAATATCCAATCCCCGGTAAACCGCATCCATATTCTCCTGACGCCCGAACAAGCTAATGTTTCGTAAGTTCAATTCGGCTGCCAAGCTCTGGAGCGCCTGTTTCGTACCATCATATTCTTCACCACAACAGATCAAGTGCGATTCGGGATAGAGGGCGTTCACCTGTTGAAACGTGCGGAGAAGTATTTCGTGCGCCTTCAACGATCGGTAGGTCGCGGTGTAGCCGATCACTGGAGCAGTTTTCTTGATTTTGAGCTGGTCTCGTATGGAAGGTAGAGAGGTGGTCAAGTCGGGCTCTTTCACACCGTTGTAAATTACCGAAATCTCGTGCAGCGGAACGCATTCCACACGCGCGCAGATCGCCGCGACGGCGTGGCTGCACGCGATAATCTTGCGCGTCGCGCGGTTGCGCTCGATTTCCCACTCCTGCATCTGTCCGCTCTCGTTCCAGTGTCGGGTCGATCCACGGTTCGTGAGAATCACCGGCACTCCCGCCGCAGCCGCAAGGCTGACGTCCGTGGCGTCTTGATTGCAGCTGAAGGAATGAAAAATATGCGGCCGAATGTCACGAATCTGCCCCACCAGGAACGCCTTCTCGCTCAAAACCTGCGGATTGATTTGCATCACAGGAACTCCGCGTTCCCGCAACTGCATTCCGACGACGCCGAACTTTCGGCCCCACGACACCATCGGATCAAAGCGTCTTCGGTCAAGACCTAGGATCAAAGCAGCTGCTTTTTTTTCCAAGCCTCCCGCCCACAGATAATCCAGGTGATACAGGATACGAATGCGCTCGCCAGGCGCCGCAGTGCAGCCGGCCTCTACCGGCGCCGCTGAGGCGCTTCGACGGCCTCGGTTTTGACGGTCAGGATCTTGCCGGTCGGGGCGGCCCACCTGGCTTGACAAGAGCTCTTCGTAAAGCTGCTCGTGCTTGGCAATCATGCCGCGCACCGAAAAATTTGCTTTGGCGCGCTCGCGGCCTGCCATCCCCATCACTTTTCGCCGCTGCGGATCCCGCAGCAAAGCGCCAATCGCCGCCGCCAGCGCTTCAGGGTCATCGCGATTCACCAACACGCCGGTCACTCCATCCGTCACCGCTTCCGGCGTCCCGCCAACTGCGGCAGCGACTACGGGCAGGCCGTAAGCCATGGCTTCGACAATGGCATTAGAAAACCCCTCGGAAAGCGAAGGGTGCGTGTAGACGTCCAAGGCGCGATAGAAGGAGTCGACATTCATTCTCGTGTCGAGCAGCGTGACGGCGCGTTCGACTCCGAGCTCCTTCGCGAGCGTCTGCGCTGTCGCTTTCACGCCATGTACGTCAGTGCCGCAGCAAACCAGGTGCGCCTCGACGCCTGTCTCGCGCACGCGCTGGAAAGCCCGAAGCAGCAGATCGTGGGCCTTCCGAAAGCGATAGTTACCGACATAGCCGACCAAAGGTACTTCGCCATCCAACTGCAATTCGCGTCGCAACGCATCACTGGCCGAATAATCTAGAGGGATTTCCACGCCTCCATGAATGACAGTGATTTCCGCGCGCGGCACGCCTTCCACAGCCGCGCACAAATCGGCCACAGCTTCGCTGACCGCCGTGACGTGATGCGTGCGACGGTTGCGCACGAACTCCCAATCGCGAACTTTGCCCGTAGTGTCGAAATCGCGCATGTTGATGCGGGTGCTGACGATCGTCGGCACGCCGGCTGCGTCAGCTGCCAGGACGTCGTTGGCATGTTGGCTGTAGCTGAAAGAATGGAAGATATCGGGAGCCAGCTCGCGAATCTGGCCGGCCGCTTCCGTTTGCGTGGCTGGCGACTTGAACGCAAAACGATGCACCGCAATTCCCGCGGCCTGCAGGCGCTCGCCAACGGGCCCCCACAGGTTGCACCAGCCCACCACCGGTTCAAAACGCTCGGGGTCCAAGCCGCAAGCGATTCGCTCCAGGTAACGCTCCGCGCCGCCGAGTTCCAGTCCCGGCACGTACAGCAGAACGCGGATTCGGCGATTTCGCTCCATGCTGGAAAGTACCGTGCTTACCCCTTCGCCGCGCCCCGAGCTGCGCGGCAACCCGAGGAGTATGCCCCAGGGCGATATCTCATTGAACTGCCTGGCCCGATGTGACAATATCGGTCCTCCCCCGCTGCGAGTGCATTGAGCCTACGGGCATGAGTCCTGATATTCTCGAATCGCGCTTCGACGTCTACGGCTGCACCCTTTCGGTGAGCAGCGCGTCCCAGGAGGCCTTGGAAGGCATCCGCCAGGATTTTGCCTTTTTTGCCGCCAATCCTTCCGAGGTGCGCCTGCGCGTGGAGCTTTTTCCCCACGACCCTCCTTCGGAGGGTCTGCCGGTGACCGACGCCACCGTATACACGCCGCGCAACGTGGTCTACCGCAACGGGAATCATCGCTACATTGATTATCACGGTCGCGCTCTCGGTATTCAGGAGGAGCGAACCGGCAATTTTCGGCTCTATTCCAAAGATTCCAGCATGCTCTATGAAGCCACCTACCTTTATCTGCTGTCTCAGATTGGCCAGTTCATGGACCGCCGTGGCATGCACCGCATTCATGCTTTGGGAGTCGTGGTGAACAATCGCGCCGTGCTTGTGCTGTTGCCGATGGGCGGGGGCAAGAGCACGCTGGGCCTGCATCTCCTCAAGCATCCGGAGGTCAAGCTTCTTTCTGATGATTCGCCGTTTATTGACCGTAAAGGCCGCGTCTTCGCTTATCCGCTTCGCTTGGGCTTGCTGCCGGGGTCTGAAGATTCCGTTCCTGAGCGACACAGGCGCGTCATCAACCGCATGGAATTCGGCCCCAAGCATCTGGTGAACTACACCTATTTCCAGGAGCGCGTTTGCCCTTCGGCCGAACCAGGTCTCCTGCTGATTGGTGCGCGAACGCTGGCGCCGGACTGCCGCATCGAGGAAGTCGGCGGCCTGGCCGGCTTGCGTGCGTGTGTGGCAAATTGCGTTGTGGGCGTGGGCCTGTTTCAAGGCCTCGAATTTATCTTGCGTTCGAGCGGATGGGAGCTCGCGAAACAAGCGGGTTTGGGCTTTTCGCGGCTCAGGAATTGCCGGAGTCTGGTGCGCCGCTCCCGCGTCTGCCGTGTGCATTTGGGGCGCGATCCCGAGCGCAATGCCAGTACGTTGCTCGATTACGCCCGCCAGCTTTAGCCCGGCCATCTCAAACATTTTGTTCTGCGTTGATCGCCGGCATCGCTTCTTCCATCAGCTCAAATTGCTTTCGCAGATATACATGCAGCGCCGGCTTGTCGCTGTTCCAACACCATACCCCGTCCGAATTGTGTTTGATGTCGGCGGCGGGGTCGAATTCAAAATCGTGAAATCCATTTCGTCTTTCCGCGTATCGGCGATTCGCCAAATCCCCATGCCAAAGGTCCAGGATATCGCCCTCGGCGCCGCTCACGCGCCCGTTGACGGCTTCATGGAAGTTCGCCGCCCACGCGAAATAGCTGTCCTCTTGGGTGTGAATTGTATCTCACCGCCTGCGAGGCCTCGTGAAAGCGGCCGCAAGCCGCCGCGAACATGAGCTTGTCGGAATAATACCCTAGAATCTCCGTGTCGTAGAGCCCCCATTTCTTCAGCAGCTTCCGCGGCGCTGTCCAAGCAAACCCGGGCGCGTATCGGAACCGCCGGCTCGAGCCGACCACGCGAAAACTCTCCTCCGGCAAGGTCCCCGCTGCAAAACGGAGTGCCACAGAATCGGATACGCGATGGCCATTCCGCTCCTCGACGCCCGGCACCCAATCTACGGAATCCAGAAGGTGCACGCGGCTGAATGGCTGCACCAGGCCGCTCCGCTCCAGCTGTTCCTGCGCCGCCACGTACCAATCCGCGCGCGTAAACACAATGTCGCAATCGAGCCATGCCACGGTATCGCAATGATCGGGCAATGCCTGCAGCGCGATATTCAGCAATCGCTCTTTTTGCCAGAGCATCGCTTGCCCGCGAAGTTGAATGAGAATTTCCGCGTCGTTCGATCCTAGATCGAATCTTTCGTTGCAGGAAAGCTCCACGGTCACCAGCGGAATTTGCAGGTGACGGCGAAACACGCGGTATGCCGGCAGTCTGTTTCGCGTGCCGAGGGGATCGAAATAGCAGGTAACCGCCCACACATTGCTGCGCAAGTCTCGAGCGTCACTCGCGCGGGCGCTGCCGCGCGCAACATTCGGATTATGGGCAATAGACACGTATTTCCCGGGGTGCCATTCGCAGTGGTTTTGCGGGAACGGGGCTTTCCCACTCGGGTCGCCTGGCGCAGACGCGCAGGGACGCCAAATTGCCGGGCAAGGATATCACTGATCGCAAAATTCCACGCGGGCAAATTCACGCCTCGGGCGTACCGGTATTCCTAGCCCTACCAATGACCTTGCCGCGCTTCAAAACATCGCTTGCGTCTCACGTCCGGTGGTATCCTGCTTCATGCCCGCTTGACCGGCATTGCCATTTATTGACTTCAAAAGATTCGCACGCCTCCCTGGAGCGAATGGAGCGCGGGAATGCTGAGCGTCAGTTGCTTGATGGTCACCAAAGACCGATTCGATTGTTTTCTGCGCAGCTTCGCGTGCTATTGCCGCCAGGACTATCCCGCAAAGGAACTCGTCGTTGCTGTTCATGGCGCCGCCCAGTACGCGCGCAGCATTACTGATTGCGTTGAGGCGGCCGGGCGCCGCGACGTCCGAGTGCTGTCCTGCCCCGCGCATCTCAAGCTTGGCGAGCTGCGCAACCTTGCTTTGCGCGAAGCCTCGGGACCCCTGGTCTGCCAGTGGGATGACGATGACCTCTATCATCCGCAGCGCCTGAGCCGCCACATCGAATTCCTGAACGCGATGAATTTGCAGGCCAGCTTTCTCACCGAGCAATTGCAATTCTTCGCCGACACCAGGCAGCTCTTCTGGTGCAACTGGAGCGCCCGGGGCACTGATCCGCGTTATTACCTCATCCCGAACACGCTGCTCGCCTACAAGGACGCCGTGCCGCCCTACCCGTCCGACGCGGAACGGCTAGAAGATCAGGCCGTCCGTGACGCTATTTTTTACAGCTCTGGTCGCGTCGCAGGCCTGGGAAATTGCCCCTATCTTACGGTTTATACCTATCACGGCCGGAATGTTTATGACCGCGCGCACCACATGAGCTTGGTGGTCAAGCGCGGTCTCGGCGTCTCCGCGATCCGCGCCCACCTCCCCGTGCTGCGACGAGAGCTACATAGCCATCAGCCCTTGGGGCCATATAGCATCTGCGGAATGGATGGCGGGGCTCCCCGCGTGGTGGCTAGAATCAAAGGTTAACAACGGACTTAATCTAAACAAGCTCACACATGCGAATCTTAGACATTTCGCCGCGTCACGTGACCCCGGCGAGGCGCGGCAGCGCCGTTCGCGTTTCGAATCTCTTGCGTCACCTGAGCGATTCTTGCGAAGTGCGGCAAATCTGCCTCATGGAGTCCATGCCGCTTCCTACAGGTCCTACCCGCGAGGTTCAGCATTCTCCGAGCTATCGTGAATACCAAATCCGAAGCAAATCCGTGGCCGTTGTTTCCCAGATTGCCGAGCGAAGTTGGGTAAGAGCGCCCGTGCTCAGCGGGGCGGCTTTGCGGCTTTTCCCGCCCCGTTGCCTGGATGATTGGCTGCGCTGGGCTGACGTCGTCATGGTCGAATTTCCCTGGCAGTTCGAATTCATCCGGCGTCGTGTTTCTTCGACTCCACTGGTGCTCGCCTCTCACAACGTAGAGATTCAGAAATTTCGATCCTATGCGGAAGCGCAGGGCGTCAACACCACGAACAGCCTCTGGTTGCGTTATATCCGTAAAGCGGAAGCGAACGCCGTGCGCCATGCGAATCTGATTTTGGCGGTAAGCGCCGACGATAAGGCCGCCTTCACCGACGAATATGGCGTCACGCCGGATAAAGTGCTCGAAATCCCGAATGGCGCGGATACGGCCCTCTACCATCCGGTCGACGCCGAAGCCAAGCGAGCCTTGAAAGTCCAGTTGGGCCTCCCGCCTCTGCCCTTGGTGATCTACGTAGGCGCCAAAATTCCGCCGAATTTGGTCGGCCTGAAGTGGGTTAGCCGCGTTGCGGAGCGCACGGACCAGTTCACGTTCGTTGTCGTGGGACCGCTTTTTTCCCAGGCCTTCCGCAAAAGAAATTTCATCGCCACAGGGATGACCGATGATTATCTTCGCTGGCTCCAGGCAGCCGACATTTCCATTTGCCCCATCCAGTATGGCGGCGGCACGAAGATCAAGCTCTGGGAAGCGCTCGCGGCTGGCCTGCCCGTCGTGGCCTTCGAGGAAAGTGTCCTCGGCACGGGGATGGAGCCCGGCGAGCATCTTCGCGTATGCGGCAAGAGCGAGGACGAAATCCTCTCGGCATTGCATTACCTCGTGACTCATCCTGGAGAGGCCGCAACCATGGCGCTCGCTGGAAGAGAGTATGTCTTGGCCCACAATGACTGGAAACACGCGGCAAATCGGCTGGCCAAGGTCCTTGTCGATCTTTGCCAGAATGGCAAAAGCCCTGCCCGCGATTGACCCGCTCGGCTGAGTTTTCATGGTCACGCAGCAAGACATCCGGGATTCCCAGTTGCGGGGAACACGAAAACACCCGCTCCCGATTGCCGCCGCGACGATTGTGCTCACCGCGGCGGTCGCCACAATCGCATCGCGTCACGTGCGCGGGCGGCTGCTGTTCTCTCGTGTCGCGCTGGTTGTCATCGGTCTCGAATTCGCCGCGCTCGCCCTTTGGCAGCGTCATCGAGTTCTCGAAACCCTCAAGACATTCTTTACCGCGCCGGACCACCCTTTGAACCTGGCCATTTTCCGCATGGCTCTCTTCGGCGCCATCTTCAATGACGTCAACATCTCGAGCACCCTCTCCTTTAGCCGCATGCCTGCCGGCCTGGAATTCGCTCCGTGGGGCATGGCCCATGTGCTTCTGTACCTGCCGATCAATCCTGCCTGGGCGAAGACCGCTTGCGTGTTGTTGCTGATCTTCTGCGTAACTGGTTTCGTTGGCTTTCTTTCGCGCACGTCAGCTTTAGCCTGCGCCATATTGGGTTTTTACGTCTTCGGTATCTCCAACTTCTTCGGCAAAGTTGATCACAATCACCATTTGCTCTGGTTCGCCGTTCTCTTGGCCGCGAGTCCGTGCGGCGATGCTCTCGCGGTTGATGTGTTGTTGGCGGAGCGAAAGCGGCCCCTCAAGGGTGCCTTCGCTGCGCAGCTGGATCGCGCTTATGCGCTGCCGTTGCGCTTCGCCGCACTCCTGATGGGCGTCATTTATTTCTTCCCAGGCTTCTGGAAGCTTTGGCAATCTGGGTTGGATTGGTTCCTCACGGATGATTTGCGCAACCAGCTCTACCTTTTCTGGACATGGTCCTATCACGCGGCCTGGCTTCCTCTATTCAGAATCGATCAACATCCGCTGTTATGTAAGGCCGCTGCGATAGCCACGGTCCTGTTTGAGCTGTCCTTTATCTTTCTCGTCTTTTCGCCAAAACTTCGTCCGGTCGCGGCCTTCGCGGGACTCATTTTTCACGCCTCCACCAATCTCCTTATGCAGATCAGTTTCTTGTCTCTGCGCATCTGCTACGTTGCCCTGATTGATTGGGCTGCGCTCCTTCGGTGCATGAGAACCCCGCTGCGGCCATGGCGCACGCCGTTGGAGGCATTGCCTCCGCTCACACCGGCTGGTGCTCGGTCCGCGCCCATAGTCGCCGTCGGGATCTTGTTGCTGGTCGGCAGCATCTGCGCGGGCATCACACGACACGTCCATGGTTGGCCCTTTGCCTGCTATCCAACCTTCTCTTCTTCCACGCCAGAGCGGATTCCCTCGTTGACTCTATTCTTCGAACGACCGTCCGGCGCCGAGATCCCGGTAGCCGACCTGGGCTTTCCCTATCATCGTTTCTACGGTCTCTCCCGCGACTTGCTTGCAATCCAGGATCGTGTGGAGCGAGATGATCGCTTGCGCCTCTTGTGGTCCCGTGCCGTGCAAGTCTACCCGGAGCTTAGCGCCCAGGGGGAGGCCAGGTTTTATCTCGAAGACTTGTGGATCAATCCCGGCCGATGGGAGCGCAACCCGGCGAATAGGAGATTGCTATTCGCTTTTGATCCGAGCGAACATCCCGTTCCCACGCGCGGCAGCGCGCTTTACCCGGACGTAGAATGGCAATAGCGCCTTGGCGCGCCACTCCAAAGCGAAATAGGCAATGACATCCACCGGACAGAACAAGCCGTTGCGCGCACCACACCAGTTCCTGCGAAAACTTGTTCTGAAGACAAACCCCTACTGGCCCTTCACTGAATTCAATCGGCTTGCCTATGACGCAGCCGTTCGGACCTTCGTGCGGAAATTTCGCGGTTCTGTGGAGATCAGCGGCATCTATGTTCGCCGCGATTCAGCCGAAGATGCATGGGTACCGGGCCTGAGCGATATCGACTTGGCCGTCATTCTTCGCCCAGAGTTGTCGGCCGCTGAAGAACATAAGGTTCTCGTTCGATTTTGGAATGGGTATCTTCGCCTGAAGCGTTTCTTCCCGATCTTTGAAATCAAACTTTTGAGCGAGCCCGAATTCCCGCTCTGGCTTGCCCTTACCGCCGCGAGCCACAAGCCGCGCTCATGGGCGCTGCTCCATGGGCAGGAAAATCGCGATTTGGAAGCGGACTACTCGCCACGCTGGCGCAACCGCGCTCTCGATTTCGCGCTTTGGGTGTATCTCGATCTTTTCCCGCCCTGCCTGGCCATTAGTGACGCGTATCTTCGTACCGAGGATCTGCGCCGGCGCGCCAAAAAGATCTTCAAGCTGTTGAAGCCCATCCTCGGGGATGGCGGCGCTTCAGCCCAGCAGCTCAGCAGTGACCCGGCCGTTCTAACCGCAAGCGTTCTGGAGGCTCTAAGTCTGGCTGCCTTGAGCGTGGCGGGAATCGTCCCGCACAATACTGCCGAAACCAACATCGCGCTGGAAACGCGTGAGAATACAGTTTTTGTGATTGTCGACGACACTCTCCCAAATGCCAGTCTCGTGCCGCTGATTCGGTCGAGCTATACCGATTGGCCCGCGGCTCGATTCGCGCCCACCGTTCTCACCCGCGGCCTGCTCACATATTTGGTCCGGCATCACGATCCGTACACTTACGAGATTTTTCGGACCGCCAGGCTGCTGCATGGCGCGGATCCGCTGGCGAGTATTCCTCCACCGGATAAACCGCAAATCGCTGATTACCTTCGATCTCGGATTGACAATGTCTTTGCCTTCGCCTGCAGCGCCGAATTGTTCGCCGAGCCACTCTCCTGGCGAACACTCAAATTCCAGATGGATCAAGCCCTGGCGGTACACTTGCTCTTGCGCGACGACTGGGTCGCACCCACTTGGCCGGAAGTGAACGCCAAATGGCGCGGCCTGTTTCCAGATTGCTCGCGAGCATTTGACGACGTTGAAGCGCAAGTCCGCGAAACAAGGTTTTCGGCGGCCCGTGAGGCTTTCTTTTACCTGTTTCGGCCTGTTTCTAATTCGATTCGCGATGCATTAATATCCAGCAAGGACCGCCGATGACGCTCCAGCAGCACAGCCCCCGCGCGCAGTTCCGCACCACACTTCGGGGAACTCGGCGACAACAGTGTTGCTCTCAGATTCCACAAGAAACAGGACTGGAATGCATTGGGGCATGAGTTTTGCTTTGAATTGAATCCAAACGGTTCATTCCGATGCGGTCGCCATTTTCCGGTGCGTCTACACGGCGCATTCTTTCATTGCAGCAATTCGGATTTAGGCCCACCTTTGCGCGTTTCCCTGTTTTTCCCGATGATGCGGACTTCCTTTCCGTGGAGTCCCGCGAACTTTATCGCCTTTCCCAGGAGCGAATACTCGTGGTCTTGGTAGTCTGCGGCAAAGGCGTCCTGATGAATAATCACCACGTCAGTCTTGTCACGGCAGGATTTTACGAAGTCGGGCAATAAGCGCTCGATCTCCGCTGCGAGAGCCACCTCTTTTCTCATTAGTTCTTCTTCTGGCATGTTTTGCATATTTCGCTACCCTCCCTTTCCGCCCCGCTGCAGTCGCGACGCTTTGGTTTCCCTAATCCTACACACCAAATGGCGTTTAAGACGCTTGCTACGGGGTGCAGTCTGCCCCTTGGCGAACCCTACAGCAGGGTTTCTCGCCAGCAATGCGTATATAGAGCATGTCAAGCTTGAATCCCTGCCATCGCCGATCTGTAGGGAATGAGCGGCGACCCCCTCTGAGAAATACGAAAAGGGTGGTGCGGCGGCGGCTGTTTTGGTGTGAAATGGCACCGGGAGGAAAGCCGATGAACATAAAACGTAGTCTGCCGATTCTGGCCGTTTGCCTGCTGTTTGCGGCGGTGCTTGCGACTCGCGTGTTCCCGACACAGCAGAAGTCCCCCATCGCGCACACCAATCTCAAAGTTGGCGACGCAGCGCCGGATTTCACACTGCCCGACACGAGCTTCAAGAAGATCAGCTGAGCGATTTCCGTGGCAAGAAAAATGTGATCTTAGCTTTCTACGTGCTGGCCTTCACAGGCGGTTGAACGAAAGAACTCCAAGGATACCAGTCTGGTATCGAAAGCGGCAAAATGGACCTGAACGACACAGGGGTCTTCGGCATCAGCATTGACGCTCCCTCCTCGAACGGCGCCTTCGCCAAGCAGATCGGCGTAACCTTCCCCTTGCTCAGCGACATGAAGCGCGAAGTGTCAAAGGAATATGGCATCCTGAACGATCAATCGCAGTTCGCGAATCGCACCACGTTTGTGGTGGATAAGGAAGGCAAGATCCAGCACATCGTCGAA
>Ga0182024_10003694_pt1 | contig 36139 bp, 34 predicted proteins | sample P32metaG_FD_120480 | JGI IMG/M metagenome (GOLD analysis project Ga0182024, IMG submission 120480) | Permafrost microbial communities from Stordalen Mire, Sweden - P3-2 metaG (Illumina Assembly) | ecosystem: Environmental > Terrestrial > Soil > Wetlands > Permafrost | place: Sweden: Stordalen...
CCGCAATAAGAGCAGTGATGATCAAGAAACGGGGCATCGAGCGAACCTCCGAAGGACTGGATCACGTTGCTACAACGCATCAGCGCTATTTTGATAAGACAAATGTGTCTGCCGCTTCTGCCGTCCGAGAGCTAAGGCAAGATAGCATGGACTTCGTCCGCGGCAGCGATCGCATGAAAGAATGCGCCGGTGACGCGGCCGCGGTGTCCGCCCGCCTTCTCCGTTGCGCGGCCTTCGCTGCCAGTAATCTCGGCGAACGGCTCATCCTCACCGGCTGACGTCAGCGAAGCGTAATGAAATTCGTGGCCGCGAACGAGCGCTCCACTAGGGCCGATGGCACTGTCGACGAGGAGCCGCGCGGTGCGGTAGCCGAGATGCAGCTTGCGCTTGGCGCAGCTTGTTGAGTGCCCGAGCAGTCCCGTCATGGCGTGGTGCTGCCCGGCCGCATCCTGGAGACTCTCGCCCAATACCATGTAGCCGCCGCACTCGCCATGCACCGGGCGCGTTTCCGCGAAGCGCCGCAGGCCCACGAAAAAATTGCGCGCGGCGGCGAGCGCATCGGCATGCAGTTCGGGATAGCCGCCCGGCAACCAGCAACAATCGGCCCTGTCTGGCGGCGGCTCGTCGGCGAGCGGTGAGAACGGCAGGATTTCGGCGCTGGCTTTGCGCCACGCGTCGATCACGTGCGGATAGACGAAGCTGAAGGCCGGGTCGCTCGCCAGTGCGATGCGCTGGCCGGGCGGCGGCAGTGCCAAAGGTCTGTGCGCCGCGCCGGCAAGATTGAGCGGTGCGGCGCGTGCCATAATTGCGTCGAGATCGAGATGATGTTCGCCAGTCGCGGCGAGGCGATCGATTAGGTTCGCAAGATCGGGATGCTCGCCGGCTTGAACGAGGCCGAGATGACGTTCCGGCAGCGTCAGCGCCGCTTCCCGCGGGACAGCGCCGAGGATCGGAATATCGAGCGCGGCAATTGCACTCGCGACAAGCACGCGATGCCGTTCGCTGCCGAGGCGATTGAGGATGACCCCGGCGATGTGCACGGTCGGATCGTGCTCGGTAAAACCGCGCACGACAGCCGCGGCCGACTGGGCCTGACGCGCGACATCGATCACGAGCACGACCGGCAATCCAAAATGCGTGGCGAGGTCGGCCGTGGCGCCGCGCTGGCCGGGCGGGCCGGCGGCGTCGGCCGCGCGGTCGAACAGCCCCATCACGCCTTCGATCACGAGGATGTCGGCGCCATCCGCCGCTTGCGCCACAAGCGCGTCGAGTAGTGTCCCAGGCATTGCCCAGGTATCGAGATTGACGCTCGCGGCGCCGGTCACGGCGGCGTGGAACGCGGGGTCGATGTAGTCCGGGCCGACTTTCGCACCGCGTACAATGACGCCGCGCCGCGCAAGCGCGGCCATGAGGGCGAGGGTTACGGTGGTCTTGCCGGCGCCGGAATGCGGCGCGGCGATGATGAGCCCGCGCGGGGTCATGTCGAGTCCCGCTCGGGGGCGATGTCTTCACCGAGTAAGCGCGGGCGTGCTGTCACGATTTCGCCGATCACCACGATCGCCGGTGGTTCGAATTTTTGCTCGCGGGCGTCGGCAAAAAGATTTCCGAGCGTTGAGATCAGGACGCGTTCTTTCGGCGTGGCCGCTGAAGCGACGATGGCCGCGGGAGTTTGCGGCGCCAGTCCCGCGGCCATCAGGTCGGTAGCGATCCGCTCGAGATTGTGCATCACCATGTAAAGTACGATGGGCTGTCCGGCGCGCGCGATCGGCGCCCAATCGAAATCTTCGTCGGCGCCATGCCCGGCGGCGAAGATGACCGCGCGGTTCACGCCGCGCAAAGTCGCCGGGATCGCCGCGGTCGCGAGCGCGGCGAGTCCTGCGGTGACGCCGGGAACGACGCGGAACGGAACGCCCGCGGCTGCGAGCGCCATCGCCTCTTCGCCGCCGCGCCCAAACACGAACGGATCGCCGCCCTTGAGCCGCAGGACGCGATGCCCGCCGCGTGCGAGCGCCACGAGCCGTTGGCTGATGTCAGCCTGCGTTGCGGACGGCTTGCCGCCGCGCTTGCCGGCGAATTCAAGCCGCGCTTGCGCGGAGGCAAGCGCCAGCACCCGCTGATCGACCAACGCATCATGGATGACGACGTCGGCCTGCTGAAGTCCGGCAAGCGCATCGAGCGTCAGGAGGCCGGGATCGCCCGGGCCCGCTCCCGCGAGCCACACATGCCCCGGCATGAGGACCGGCACGCCCTCACGCCGTGCCGTCAATGCGTCCCACGCTGTCATGGCGGCGCGCTTCCGTGGTGACGACCGGCGCTCGCAGGACTAAAGGATGCAGCATGGAGCGGCAGGAACGTCCATTGCGCCGGGGATGGACCACCGGCGCCTGCGCCACCGCAGCGGCCAAGGCGGCATTTTCTGCGCTGGTAACCGGCGAATTTCCCGATCCGGTCGAAGTGACGTTGCCGCGCGGCGAGCGGCCCAGCTTCGCGCTCGCGCTGACGCGGAAGGAAGATGGTTCTGCGACTGCCGGTGTGATCAAAGACGCCGGCGACGATCCCGACGTGACCCATGGTGCGCTCGTCCTCGCGACCGTCCGTCTCGGCCTGCCCGGTGCCGGTGTGACGTTTCGCGCCGGCGAAGGCGTCGGCATGGTTACGCGGCCCGGCCTTCCGGTTCCGCCGGGCGAGCCGGCGATCAATCCGGTGCCGCGGCGCATGATCACTGGCGCCATCGCTGAAGTTGCCGCCGCCGCGGGTCGTGCGGCCGATGCGGCGGTCGAGATCGCGATTCCCGGCGGCGAAGCACTCGCTGCAAAAACGCTGAATGGCCGCCTCGGCATTGTCGGCGGCTTGTCGATCCTCGGCACCACGGGAATTGTTGTGCCTTATTCGTGCTCGGCCTGGATTCATTCGATCCATCGCGGCATCGATGTCGCGCGCGCCGCCGGTCTTACCCATATCGCCGGTGCGACCGGCGCCAGCTCGGAAGCCGCCGTGCGAAAATTCCACGGCCTGCCGGACGTCGCGCTGATCGACATGGGCGATTTCGTCGGCGGCATGCTCAAATATCTGCGCCGGCATCCGGTGCCGCGCGTCACCATCGCCGGTGGCGTCGCGAAGATGACCAAGCTGGCGCAAGGCCTGACCGATCTGCATTCCAAGCGCGGCGAAGTCGACCACGCGCTGCTGGCGAATTTTGCGCAAGCTTCGGGTGGTCCTGAGGAGCTTTGCGCGCGCATCATGACGGCAAATACTGCAGCGGAGGCGTTTGCGCTGGCGCAATCCGATGGCATTGCGCTGGGCGATCGAGTCGCGCTTGCGGCGAAGGCGACCGCGGAGCATGTCGTCGAGGGCCAAGACATTGCCATCGAAATCGTGCTGTTCGATCGCGGCGGCGTCATGGTCGGCCGCGCACCGTTCGAGCCTGATTAGGTGGGCGCTCAATTGGCGCCTTCCCGGAAGCGGCGGCGATAGTCCGCGTCGTAGAGCGCACTCTCGCGAAAATCCCGTGCGGCGAGGGCGCGGCCGACAAAAATGAGCGCCGTACGCTCGATTTTTGCCTGGGAAACCTTTTCGGAAATATCAGCAAGCGTGCCGCGCACGATGCGTTGCGTCGGCGAGCTTGCTTCAAAAACAACGGCCGCCGGGCAGTCGGTGCCGTAGAACGGCGTCAACTCGTTGGCAACGGTCTCGATTGCGTGGACCGCAAGATGGATGACAAGCGTTGCACCGGTCGCGCCGAAGGTCGCGAGTTTTTCCGCTTCAGGCATCCGCGACGCGCGGCCCGGCACGCGGGTAAGCACCACGCTTTGGGCGACCTCCGGTACGGTCAGCTCGCATTCCAGCGCCGCCGCCGCGGCGGCGAAGGCCGGCACGCCCGGCGTGAGCGTATAGGGTATGCCGCGGCGCGCGAGCCGGCGCAGCTGTTCGGCGAGTGCCGAGTAGATCGAAAGATCGCCGGAATGAAGCCGCGCTATGTCAAGACCTGCGGCATAAGCGGAAACAAACTCGGCCTCGATCTCGTCGAGCGACATCGGCGCTGTGTCGACAATGCGAGCGCCTGGCGGGCAATGAGCGAGCAAGTCGCGCGGCACGATCGAACCTGCATAGAGGCAGACCGGACAGCGAGCGATGAGATCGCGGCCGCGCACGGTGATCAAATCGGCCGCGCCCGGCCCTGCGCCGATGAAATGCACCGTCACGACGTGGCTCCCAGCGCGCCGTCCGAAGAGGCGAGTGCGCACGTCGCCGAGCCCATCGCCAGACGCGGACCGATCAACTGCGCGGCCGGTCCGGCGGCGGCAAGCGCGGCGGCTTCTGCGACCGAAGGCGCACCCGTTAGAGCGAACACGCGCTCCGAAAAGGTTTGGGTTCGGTCGCTCGCCGCCTTGAAGTCGTTCTCCGCGACAATGACGACGGCAACGCCGAGTTTTTGAGCCGTCGCGTGAATGCCGGCCTCGGCGCTCTTTGCCTCGATGGTGGCGATCGCATCGAGCGCGTCCATTGCGATGTTCGCGCGCGCGAGCGCCGCGCGGATGGCCGCTTCGATGTCGGGCGCCAGCGCGCCCCGTCTGCAGCCGACACCGGCGACGATCATGGTTTTGTCCAAGCCCATTGCGTAACCGGCATCGCGCTGCGCCAGCCGGTTTTTTCGCCGATCGCGCCAGCGCGCGAGATGGCGATGCGAATCATCTCGCCGCCAAGCGCGGCGTGTCGGGCAATGAGCAACACCTCGGTCTCGAGAGTCACCGCGTTGACCACGAGGCGGCCACCCGCCCGGAGAACGCTGGTGGCAGCGTCGAGCACGCCGGCATCGCTCGCGCCGCCGCCGATGAAAACGGCATCCGGCGGTTCTCGGTCGGCAAGTGCGGCCGGTGCGACATCTTCCACGATTTCGAGCCCCGGCACACCAAAGGCCGCCGAGTTGCGGCGGATACGCGCCGCGCGATCCGCTCTTCGCTCGAATGCGATCGCTCGCATGGATGGATCAACCAGCATCCATTCGATCGCGACCGAGCCCGAGCCGGCGCCGATATCCCACAAAAATTCGCCGCGGCGCGGCGCCAGCGACGACAACGTCACCGCGCGCACCGCGCGCTTGGTGATCTGGCCGTCATGTTCGAAGAGATCATCTGGAAGCCCGGCCGAGCGCGCGATGACCCGCGCATCGGATGCGGCCTCCACCTCAATCGCGAGTATGTTGAGTGAATCGGCCGTGCCGAGGTTGAAGCCGGCCGCCGTGGTTGTGCGTACGCGCTCGCGCGATCCGCCGAGCGCTTCGAGCGCTGTCAGCCGCGATCCGCCGAAGCCCGATTGTGCGAGAAGCCGCGCCAACGCCGCCGGTCCTTCACCATCGGAGGTCAGGGCGAGAATGCGGGCGCCGGGCTGCAGATGTGGGCGCACGAGATCAAGCATGCGGCCATGCGCCGAAAGAAGCACCGTTTGCGGCAACGACCAGCCGAGCCGCGCTGCCGCCAGGCTGAAGGCCGAAGGCGCCGGCACGACGATCATCTCGCGCGCATCGATCTTTCGCGCCAGCACCGCGCCGATGCCGTAGTTAAAGGGGTCGCCCGACGCAAGTACGCAGATTTGCCGTCCGCGATGTTGCAGAACCTCGTCGGCAGCGCCGTCGAACGGACTTGGCCATGGCCGCGCCGCACCGCGAATGAGCGGCGCCGCGAGACCAAGATGGCGCCGGCCGCCGAACACGATCTCGGCCGCGCCGATCAGCCCGCGCGCCGAGGCGGTCAGGCCCTCGACACCATCCTCGCCGATGCCGACGATGGACAGCCAGCGCGGCGATGCGGCAGTCTCTCGCTCGATCGCGTCAGGGAGCGACATGCCACGAATCCTTATTCTCGGCGGCACGACCGAAGCGAGGATGCTGGCGGAGCGGCTGGCCGGCCGCCCCGGTCTTGATGTCACGCTGTCGCTTGCCGGCCGCACTGCGTCGCCCGTACGCCAACCAGTTCCGATTCGCGTCGGCGGGTTTGGCGGCGTCGTGGGCCTCGCGAACTATCTTTTGAGCGAACGCATCGACGCGTTGATCGACGCCACGCATCCCTACGCCAGTATCATCTCGGCGAACGCAGTCGTAGCCGCGCGAAAGACGAACGTGCCATTCGCGGTGCTGCTGCGGCCGCCTTGGGTAGCCGTCGCGGGCGACCGATGGACCGAAGTGAACGACGTACGTGCAGCGGTGCTGGTGCTGGGAAAAACGCCCCGCCGTGTTTTCGTGACGCTCGGGAGAAACGAACTCGCGCCATTCGCCGGAGCGCCGCAGCACCATTATCTGATCCGCAGCGTCGACCCGGTCGATCCGCCGTTGCCGCTGTCGCATGTGAACTACGTGACCGGCCGCGGTCCTTTCGCCGAAGCCGACGACCGCGCGCTGATGACCACGCACCGCATCGAAGTCCTTGTCGCCAAGAACAGCGGCGGCACCGCAACTTACGGCAAGATCGCCGCGGCGTGCGCACTCGGTATCGAAGTGATCGTGCTGTGCCGGCCGCCGGCGCCCGAGGCGCCTGCCGTCGAGTCTATCGAGGACGCGGCTACGTGGCTCGATCATGCGCTCACCTTGGCAGCGGCCCGCGGCGTGTAGACCAGCGGCGAACGTCCGGGGCGCGCGACTACGCGTGTGTCGCGCGAGCCGACGATAACGAGCGTCGCCATGTCGGCCTGCGCCGTGTCCGCCGCATCGAGCGTGACGACGCTCACCTGTTCGTCCGTCCTCCCGACCGAACGGCCGAAGACGACCGGCGTTGTTTCCGGCAGATGCCGGCGCAATCGCTCGATCGCTTGAGTCAGTTGCCACGGCCGCGCGCGCGAGACGGGATTGTAGAGCGCGATGACAAAACCGGCGCTCGCCGCGGCATCGAGCCGCCGCTCGATCAACTCCCACGGTTTGAGATTGTCGGAGAGCGAAAGAGCGCAGAAATCGTGGCCGAGCGGCGCGCCGATCCGCGCCGCGACCGCAAGCATCGCGGTGATGCCGGGAATAATGGAGAGATCGAGTGCACGCCAGCTTTCAGGTCCGGATTCAATCTCCTCGCAAACCGCCGCCGCCATGGCGAAGATGCCGGGGTCTCCGCCAGAGACGATGGCGACGCGCGCGCCCTGCGCGGCGTGACTGAGCGCGGCGGCGGCGCGGGTGCGTTCCTCGCGATTGTCCGATGCGTGCCGGGTCTGGCCCGTGCGCACCGGCACGCGATCGAGGTACGGCCCATAGCCGTAAAGCGCCTGTGCGGCGGCCAACGCCGCGGCGGCTTCCGGCGTCAAAGTGCGCGCGTCGCCCGGTCCTAGCCCGACAACCGCCAGATGTCCGCTCACGGCCGCTTCTCCCATCCAGGCACCAAAATCACCGCGAAATACGGCGCGTCGTCGTCCGGCTTCTCCGCGAGCGGAATCATCTTTGCACCAGCCATGGTGCCGCGCTCGACGTAGATGGCGCGCGCCAGCCGGTCGCTGCATGCGAGCGCACGGCGCAGCTTTGGCAGGTGCCGCCCGACCTTCATCACCACGGCGGCGTCCGCATCGGCGAGGCGGCGCGTCAGCTCGCTTTCCGGCAGCGTGGCGGGCAGAACGGTGAACACGTCGTCGCCTTGCGCAATCGGCATTCCCGCCGCCGACCAGCAGCCCGACATGCCGGTGACGCCGGCGACGATCTCGGTCGAAAAACGCGGCGCCAGCCGCGCATGCACGTGCATGTAGGAGCCGTAGAACAGCGGGTCGCCCTCGCAGATCACGGCCACGACGCGACCGGCCTCAAGATGCGCGGCGATGTCAGCGGCCGCGCCGTCGTAGAAATCGCGGATCGCATCGCGATAACCGTCGCTGCATGTCGGTAACTCGGTGGTGATCGGGTAGAGCAGCGGCAGCTCGGTCACGTCCGCGCGCAGGTGCGGTGCCGCGATCGCGCGCGAATGGCTCGCGTTGCCGGCCTTGGCGAAATGCGCGATCACGTCAGCCTCGCCGAGCGCCCGCATCGCCTTGAGCGTCATCAACTCGGGATCGCCCGGTCCGACGCCGACGCCCAGTAGTTTTCCGGTACTTACGAGTTTTCCCGCGCTCACAGACCCGCCCTCGCCAATGCATTGACTGCCGCCGCGGTCATGGCGCTGCCGCCCATGCGCCCGCGCACGATGAGAAACGGCACGCCGGGCCGATCGGCGGCGAGCGCTTCCTTCGATTCGGCGGCACCGACGAAGCCGACCGGAATGCCGAGGATCGCCGCGGGCTTTGGTGCGCCCGCGTCGATGAGATCGAGCAAACGGAACAATGCCGTCGGCGCATTGCCAATGGCGACGACGGCGCCGGCAATGCGGTCGCCCCACAAGTCGAGCGCCGCCGCGGAGCGTGTGGTGCGGAGCTTCTTCGCCAGATCAGGAACGTGCGGGTCGTTAAGCGTGCAAATTACCTCATTGCCGGCAGGCAGCCGCGCGCGCGTGATCCCGTGCGCAACCATCTCCGCATCGCACAGGATCGGCGCGCCGGCCGCGAGCGCGCCGCGAGCCGCGCCGACCAAATTTGGGTCGAATACGATATCCCGCGCCGCCTCGACGACGCCGCAGGCGTGAATCATCCGCACCACTATATCGGCCTCCTCCGTGGAGAAACGCGCGAGGTCGGTCTCGGCGCGGATGATGGCAAACGAGCGCTCGTAGATCGCCATGCCGTCGCGCAGATAAGCCGAGCGCTCAGACATGGCGGTGCTCACGGATTGCTTCACGCGCGTATCTTGTAATTGCCGCGGCGAGTTCATCGGTTGCGACGACCGTGAGCGGAACATCGCGCGCCGAGCCGTCGGCGACGAGCGCGCATCCTTCCGCGGTGCCGACAACGGCGAGCGCGGCGGGTGCGGGATGCGCACAGCCTTTGGTGCAGCCGGACAAATGGATCGTGAAGGCGGCGTCAAGAAACGGCGCGACAGTCGCCGCGATACCCGGCGCCATGGTGCGGGTCGCAATGTGCGCGAATGTGCAGACCGGAGCTCCCGCGCAGGCGATCACCCGCCGGCGCGGGTCGTCGGCGCGATCGATGAAGCCAAGCCGTTCGGCGGCTGCGACGAAAGACGGCACTGTGTGTCGAGCGAGGCCGACGATTATGAGCACTCGGCCTGGCGCGGTACGTATCCCGCTCGCTCCGGCAGCTTTGGCGGCGTCGGCTAGATTTTCCATCGCGGTCGCATCGGCGTGCCCGAACGCAAGACCAATGCCGCAGGCAAGCGACCCGTCGCGCAGCCGATGGGTGCCGATCGCTTCAACTTTCTGCGTACTCTCGCGCAAGCGGGAAGCTATTTCTCGGTCCCCGCCTGCGCGAGGGCGAGCGGGCGTGGGAACCAGATCGGCAAGCGCCGCACGGAACACATCAGGGCCTTCAGTCGCGAGAATGTTTCGCGCGCGCGCGTCGCGGCCGTGTTGGGCAATGACGTCGAGCATCCGCACGGCAGCCTCGACGCCGTCGGCAGGTCTGACGATGCCGAGTGGCACGGAGTTCGTGCCGTCGCCGCCAATGCCAATCCGGAGCGCGATCTGACCGTTTGCTTGTTCAGCACGCAGGCGCACGTCGGCGGCAAGCCCGTCGAGGGTGAGCGCGCCGCCGCCGTCGATGACAACGGAAACTTTTGGCGCCAGCCTCGTGCCCAGCGATGCTTGCGCGAGTGCGCAGCGCAGATCGGCGGCGAGCGTGTCCGCGTTGAAAACTTCTTCACAATCTAATCCGGCGAGCGCGTTACTGAGCACGCGAATACCGTCCGCCGCCGCAATGTTGAGCGTGGCAATCGCATCGGCGAAGCGCGGCGCGGACTCGGCGCTCAATCCGCGAACCTGAATGCTTCCCCGGGCGGTTATTTCGATAACGCCGTTGCCGTGCTCCCGCGCAGCCACACACAGTGTACCGAAGTCCTCAAGCGCAATTGTGCCGATCGGCAACATCCGCACCAGCAATCCGTCGCCCGTCGGCATGGGCGTCGAAAGACCGGGACAGGCGCCGCGAAGTCGCGAAAAGAATATGGCGCGTGCAGTCATGCCGTGACCTCCGCGCGGAGCGCTGCGAGACCGGCGTCGACGTCGTTGCGCCGCGGATGCCAAACGCCGCGTCGCCGCGCGCCATCAAGCCGCTCCGCAATCGCAGCGGCGGCTTGCGGATTTTCGCGCAGCAGAAAATCGCGCACGCTGGGATCGGCGACGTAAGCCCCGTGCAAAAGATCGAACAGCTCGCCGGCGACCGCGTCGGTCGTTTCCGCGAAGGCGGCGAGGCGGTCGACGGTTTCGGCAAGCTCGGCCGCGCCGCGCGGGCCGTGCCGCATCTGGCCGGCGATGAAGCGCGGATTGATCGCGCGCGCCCGCACGACGCGCGCCAGCGTCGCCGCCAGCGAACGCGCCCGCGGCCGCTGCGGATCGGTCACGTCGAGCATAACCAGGTCGACCGACCGGCCGAGGAGCTTCGCCGCCGCGGCGAAGCCGCCGACGAACGCCACATCCTCGGCGCCTTCCAGGAGATCGCGGCCCGGATCGTCGCTGGTGTGCACGAGAAGATCCGAGGCGACGATGCGCCGTGCGAAGGCGCCGCTTGCCTCAGTCCCGTCTCCCGCCGCGCCGCCATAGGCGTGCGACGCGGCAGCGAGATAGGCGGCACCGATGGATTTTTCGTCACGATCGCCGCCAAGCAGGTCCTCGACGCCGGAGCCATAGACACCCGGCGCCGTGCCGAAGATGCGCTCGAGGCGTATCGCGCCGTTGGCGGTGCGGCGCGCCGTCGCCAGCGGATTTTCGTCGTCCTCTTCGTCACGCGCCGAAACTGCCTGCACTGCCGCATCGATCAGCGCGATTTGTGCAGGAAAGAGATCGCGGAACAGGCCGGAGATCCGCCAAGTGACATCGACGCGCGCGCGCCCGACCGCGGCCGTTGACAAAACTTCGACACCGGTGATGCGCCCGCTGGCGTGCTCCCAGATTGGCCGGCAGCCCATCAGGGCAAACCCTTGTGCGATCTCGTCGCCGCCGGTGCGCAAGGTGGCGCTGCCCCATAGATCGATGACGGCCCCTCGCGGCAATTCGCCATGCGTTTGCTGATGCGCGCGCAAGACTTCGTCGGCGGCGAGCCGGCCGAGGTCCATCGCGGTCGGCGTCGGCAGCGTGCGCGGATCGGCAGTGAAGAGATTGCGGCCAGTCGGCAGCACATCGCGCCGCCCGCGTGTGGGCGCGCCGGCTGGACCCGGTGCGACCCGGCGGCCATCGAGCGCCGCGAGCAAAGCCGCGCGCTCGGCTTCGGCGCTTGCTTGCCACAGCGGATCGTCGATGCCTGGAGAGGCGCGGCCGTAAATGTGCAGGCCGTCTTTGACGGCGAGGTCTTTCAGATCGCACAACCACGCATCGATGCGGTGCAGCGCGTCGTCCGGCGCATCGGCGCCGCCGATTCCGGCTTCGCGCGCCAATCCAGTGCGCTGCGCCGTCTCGACGATCAGCTTCGCGAGGCGCTCGCGGCGGTGCTGGTCGAGGCCGTCGGCCTGCGCATATTCGTCAACAAGACGTTCGAGTTCAAGCGCGTCGCCGGAAAGGCCGCCGGAAACAAGCGGCGGCGGCAAATGACCGATCGTTATTCCGGCGATCCGGCGTTTTGCTTGTGCCGCCTCGCCCGGATTGCTGACGATGAAGGGATAGATCACCGGCAACGCGCCGGTGACGATTTCCGGAAAGCATTCCGCGGTGAGTGCGACGGCCTTGCCCGGCAACCATTCCAGCGTGCCATGCGCGCCCATGTGGACCAGCGCATCGACCTTCGCGACGTGTTGCAGCCACAAGCCGAAAGCGACCAGCGCGTGCCGGGGCGGCAACGATGGATCGTGATAGTCGCTGCGCCTTTCCGAAGAGCGGCCGCGATCCGGCGGTAGCGCGACGATCACGTTGCCGAAATTTTTGGCGCGGAAACGGAACGCGCTGTCGCGGAAATCCGGATCGTCCGCCGGTTCGCCCCAGGCTTCGCGCTGCCGCGTGACGGCGCCGGAAGGCACCCGCGCCAGAAATATTTCATACTGAGCCAGTGTCAGCGTTGCGTCATCCGCGCCGGCGGAAAGCGCAGCAAGGAGCGTGCGCGGATATTCCGGCGCGTTGGCCACGGCGTAACCAGCCGCCGCCAGATCGTCGAGCAGCGCAATCACGCTCGCCGGAACGTCGAGGCCGACGGCATAGCCGGTACGTCCCGGCGCGCCCGGATAATCGGGCATCACCACGGCGATGCGGCGCTTTCCGCGCGGCCCTTCACGCAATCGGACGCGCGCCGCGATTCGGTCGGCGACCATCTCGATTCGATCCGGTTCAGGCCGACTTGCCAGCGCGGTGAAAGCCAGTCCCACCTGCGCGGGGAGCGGATCCTTGAAAGCGATGGCGCCGGAAAGGATGCGGCCATCAAGCTCGGGCAGAACGACGTGCATTGCAAGATCGGCGGCGCCGAGCCCGCGCGCGCTTTCGCACCAGGCGGCGCGTCTCGTCGTGGCGCTGATGACTTGCAGCACCGGCACGTCCATGGCGTCGAGCGGCGTCAACTCGCCGATATTGCCGCCGGCCGCGAATGCGGTCGTGGTGACGATGACGGCCGGATCGAGCCGCGCGAACGCGTCGCGCAGGAAAGCGGCCGCGTCTTTGTCCTTCAGGCTGGTGATCACGAGCGGCGCTGCCGCGAGACCGCGGACGCCGAGCGCCGCGCAAAGCGCGTCAATCGGCGTGGTGTCGGCCGCGAGCAACAGCGCGCGGTAGAAAATAATAGGCACGACTGCCTTGCCGGGTTCGAGCGAAGCGACAAGCCTGTCAAGATCGACCGCACCTTCGCCCGGCAAATAGCCCGCGAGGCGCGGTAGCGGCTTCGGCTCGTTCGCTTCGAGGCTAAATCCGCCGTGTCCGGCGAGCCGGCGCAAAAGCGCGCGTAAGTTTTCGCGGCCGCCTTCGCGGAAATAGCGCAGCAACGTGTCGAGCTCTTCAGGCGGCAATGTCGAGGCGGTTGCGAGTCGGACATCGTCGCGATCCTCGCCGGGCAACACGGCGAGCGCGATGTCCCGCTCGCGCGCCAGCGCCGAAAGTCGCTCAATCCCGTACTTCCACCAATCGAGGCCGCCGAGGAGGCGAACCACGATCACCTTGGCGTGCGTGCCGACGCGGTTGATCCAAAGATCGACCGACATCGGATGGCGCAGGTCGCGCAGATGCGCAAGGCGAACACTCGGCAGTGTTGCGCGTTCCGCTTCCCAAGCGGCGGCGACGCCGGCGAGGTCGCTGTCGGCGAACGACAGCACGGCGATGTCGCCCGGCGGCTGGCCAAGGTCGACCGCTTCGACGATCTCGTCGAGGTTGGTTGCGGTCGTCGCAAGCAGGTGCATCTGCCTATCCCACGAGTGCCTGCGTGACGGCGGTGCGATCGAGCCCTTTCAGCCCGATCACCACCAGCCGGCCTTCGCGCGTTTCGGCGGCACCCCATGGCCGATCGTATTGGTGTGTGACGCGTGGTCCGACGGCCTGGACCAATAGGCGCAGCGGCTTGTCGGCGACAGCCGCAAAACCTTTGACCCGCAGCACGTCGAATTTCTCCGCCAACGCGGTGACGCGCGCGGCGAGCGCGGACGGATCGGCAATCTCGCCGAGGTGCACGACGAAAGAATCAAAGTCGTCGTGGTCGTGCTCCTCCTCGGCATCGTGGTGCGTGCGGCGGTTGGCGATATCGTCTTCGGTGCCGACGCCGAGTCCGAGCAACAGCGCCTGATCGACCTTGCCGTCGGCAACGGCGATGACCTTCACGCTGCGCGGCAGCGCATCGGCGATCGCAGCCTGCGCCCTCTTCATGCCCGCTGCGTCGATGAGGTCGCGCTTGTTGAGCACGACCAGATCGGCGCAGGCGATCTGATCCTCGAAAACCTCTTCGATCGGATCGTCGTGGGCGAGCGCTGTGTCGGTGACGCGCTGCTGCGCAAGCGCATTGAGATCATGTGCCACGCGGCCGTCGGCAAGGGCTGCGCCATCGACGACAACCACCACACCATCAACGGTGACTCGGCTCTTGATCGCCGGCCAATGAAACGCCTGCACCAGCGGTTTCGGTAAGGCGAGCCCGGACGTTTCGATGACGATGTGTTCCACGCCCTCACGGGCGAGAATGGCGTCGAGCGCCGGCACGAACTCATCGGCTACCGTGCAGCACAGGCAGCCGTTGGCCAGTTCTACGATATTCTCTTCCGGGCAGGCGTCATTGCCGCAGCCTTTGAGGATTTCGCCGTCGATACCAACGTCGCCGAATTCATTGACGATGACGGCCAGCCGGCGGCCTCGCGCATTGGCGATGACGTGGCGAATGAGCGTCGTCTTGCCGGCGCCGAGGAAGCCGGTAACGATGGTGCAGGGAATGCGCGCGAGCGTGCCGTTCATTCGTCAACCTCTTCGAAGTTCATAGGTGGAACGCGCGCGATCAAGCCGCGCTTGAGTGGAGCAGGCCGTCCGCGCCAAGGAAGAATGCCGTCGGCGGCGCGTGCGAGCATTCGGGCGCCTTCGACAAGCGCGTCGGCGCAGGTCACGTCGAGTCCGCCGAACACATAAGTCCAGGAGCCGTTGCTGCGCATGGCGGCGCTGGGCCCGCGCGAGCAGTTGGCCAGACAACGCATCGGGCGGACCTGGACTTCGGTTCCGGCGGCGGCCTGCGCGGTCGCCGCGGCGAGAATCGCGCCCGGACGCACCGCGCTGTCGGGTTCGCCGACAGGCCTACAGGTGATGCACACATAGATGATCGGGCCGTCGGGCAAGGCCGCGCTGTTGGTGACCGCTGTACCGGAGGGAGTCGTCATCGGAGTCACCATTCTCACGCGCGCTCGACGATCGGCTGGTCGAGCCGTTGCCAGCGGTAGAGAAGATATGAGACGGCCCAACTCGCGAGAAAAATGCCGACGACGAGATAGCCGAAATTGGCGACACCGGCATTGAGATTGCCGATCATGCTCCAGAAGGCGCCTTCCAGGCCGAGCTTGTCGGCGATGAGGCCGAGCGCCTCGATCCCGCCAATCAGCAGAGCGACGACAACTGAAACGGCGGTGATGGTGAGGTTGTACCAAATCTTGCGGATCGGATTGAGGAACGCCCAGCCGTAGGCGCCGACCATCAGCACGCTGTCGGTCGTGTCGAGGAGCGTCATACCGGCGGTAAACAACGCCGGGAAAATCATGATTGTGCCGAAGGTCATACCGCCGGAAGCTTGGCTTGCGGCGACGGTGAAGAGACTGATCTCGGTCGCGGTGTCGAAGCCGAGACCGAACAGGAAGCCAATGGGAAACATCTGCCAGCTCCGCGACACCATGCGGAACAGCGGCCGGAAGATGCGAGCGAGGAAGCCGCGGCCGGACAGGAGAAGATTCAGCTCCTGCTCGGCGACCGGTTCTCCGCGGCGCGCGCGGCGAAAACTCCGCCACACCGCGCGCAGAATGACAAGATTGATGCCGGCAATGGCGAGCAGGAAGGACGCCGAGGCTCCGGTGCCGATGACGCTGCCGATTGACTTGAATTCGCGGAAACGGTTCTCGAGAGCGAACGCTGCCGCCGCGATTGCCGCGACGGCGAGTGCAATGGCCAGCGAATGGCCGAGGGAAAAGAACAAGCCGACGGAAAATGGCCGTTTGCCTTCGGCCATCAGCTTGCGCACGACGTTGTCGATCGAGGCGATGTGGTCGGCATCGACGGCGTGCCGCAAGCCGAGCACGTAAGCGAGTAAGGCGGTGCCGATGAGCGTTGGCCTCCCCGCCAAGGCGATCAGCGCCCAGGTCCAGACCAGAGCATTGGCCGCCAGCAGAAGAACATAGATCGCGCCGACCTTGGCGCGTTGATCGGCCGATGTGTCATCGACCGTCGCTCTCAGGAAAGTGAGCACGACGTATCCTCGCGTGACCTAACGTCGGCGCGAGCGAGGACCGAAAGACTTTCGTCTTTCGGATCATCCACCGGTACACCCCGACCAGTGTTTGTCGCGTCGACACGGTCGACGGCAGGTCTCCTGGCTCGCGGATCGGCGCCTCATCCTGCCTTCCCGGCGGCCTTGCGGCCTCCAGTGGCGTATTCGGACAAGACTTCCCGCTTACAGTTGCGGGGGCAGCTGCGGATTAGAAACCGAAGTTTCGCACCGCATTCCCTGTTCGCTCTCAAACGAGAGACCGTCGATGAGTGCACTTAACGGTCGCCGGCGAGCCTTTGTCAATGCCGCCACTGCCTCGCTATAGTCGTCCTGATTTTCGGTTTCCGCTCCGCGCAGGCCGCTAAAGTGCCAAGCTCAGGGACACTCCGCATGATCGCGAAAAGGTTGCCGTGGGCGTCCCGCTGACCCTCGTGCTCGGCGGCGCCCGCTCGGGCAAGAGCCGCTACGCCGAGAGCTTGATTGCCGCGCTGCCGCCGCCTTGGGTCTACGTCGCGACAGCGGAAGCCGGTGACGAAGAGATGGCCGTGCGGATAAATGCCCATCGCGAGCGCCGCGGCGCGGACTGGCGTACGGTCGAGGCGCCGCGCGACCTTCATGCGGCGCTTGCGGTATGTGGCGCGACGCCGGTGCTGGTCGATTGTTTGACGCTCTGGCTCTCGAACCTCCTCCTCGCGGAGGCGGATATCGAGAAAGAGATCGAGAGGCTGGAAAAAACTTTGGCGGCAGCGGTCGCCCCGATCGTCTTGGTTGCGAACGAAGTGGGTCTTGGGATCGTGCCGAGTTTCCCTCTCGGCCGTCGTTTTCGGGATATGCACGGCATCCTCAACCAGCGAATCGCGGCGCGCGCGGACCGCGTCGTCCTCATGATTGCGGGCTTGCCAATGACAGTGAAAGGGACGCTATGAGCGAACCGCTCGATCAGGCCGAAGCCGAACGCCATCGCGCCAAGATGGCGAAACGCAAAGCGGTGCAAGATGCCGAAGTTGCGCAGAAGACGATCGAGAAGGGTTTGCTGATCGTGCATACCGGTACCGGCAAGGGAAAGTCGACGGCCGCATTCGGCCTCGCCTTGCGCATGCTGGGCCGCGGACATCGCGTCGGCGTCGTGCAATTCATCAAAGGCGCATGGCACACCGCGGAGCGCGACGCACTCGCCAAATTCGGCGATCAAATCGTCTGGCACACCATGGGCGAAGGTTTCACGTGGGAGACGCAGGACCGCGCCCGCGACGTCGCTGCGGCCGAACGCGCTTGGGCGAAGGCGCGCGAGCTAATGGACGATCCAAACTTCGGACTCATTATTCTCGACGAGCTCAACATCGCGCTGCGCTACGACTATCTCGACCTCGAAGCCGTCGTCGCGGCGCTCACTGCGCGCCGGGGCGGCCTCCATGTCGTTGTCACTGGCCGCAACGCCAAGCCGGAGCTTGTTGCCGCCGCCGATCTCGTCACCGAGATGACGCTGGTGAAGCATCATTTCGCCGCCGGCGTGAAAGCGCAGCCGGGCATCGAGTTCTAAAACATGGTGGCTCGCGCGCTCATGTTTCAGGGCACGGGCTCGGACGTGGGTAAATCGTTGATCGTAGCTGGGCTTGCCCGCGCTTTCACCAAGCGCGGTTTAGCCGTGCGGCCGTTCAAGCCGCAGAACATGTCGAATAACGCGGCGGTGACCGAAGACGGCGGCGAGATCGGGCGCGCGCAGGCCCTGCAAGCTCGCGCTGCCTGCACGCCCGCCAACGTTCATATGAACCCGGTGCTACTGAAACCGCAAAGCGAGATCGGTGCGCAGATCGTGGTGCAGGGCCGCGTTTACGGAAGCGCAAAAGCGGCCGCCTACCAGCACATGAAGCGCGATCTCCTGCCGTATGTGCTCGATAGCTACGCGCGGCTGCGGTGTGAGGCCGACATCGTGCTTGTTGAAGGCGCCGGCAGCGCCGCGGAAGTCAATCTGCGCGAAAACGACATCGCCAATATGGGATTTGCTAGCGCCGCCAATGTGCCGGTGGTGCTCATCGGCGATATCGACCGCGGCGGGGTGATCGCAAGCCTGGTCGGCACCAAGGCCGTGCTGGCGCCCGAAGATGCGGCGCTCGTTCGCGGGTTCATCGTCAACAAATTCCGCGGCGATCCGGCGCTGTTTGCCGCCGGCATGGCGCGCATTGCGCAGGCAACCGGGTGGGAGGCGCTCGGTTTGGTCCCGCACTTGGCGGAGGCGCGTTTGTCGCCGGCGGAGGATGCGCTGTCGCTCGAGCACAGCCGGCCGGCAAAGCCGCAAGCGCGCGTTCGCATCGCTGCTCCCATCTTGCCGCACATCGCCAACTTCGACGATCTCGACCCGCTCGACGCCGAGCCTGACGTCGATCTCGTCCGTGTACGGCCGGGCGCGGCGGTTCCCGGCGATGCCGATCTCATCATTCTGCCCGGCTCGAAGGCGACCATCGCCGACTTGGCGGCCTTGCGCGTGGCCGGATTCGACATCGACATCGCCGCGCACCTGCGCCGAGGTGGATTGGTTCTCGGGCTTTGCGGCGGCTTCCAGATGCTCGGGCGCACCATTGCGGATCCAGGCGGCATCGAAGGCCCGCCGACGGTTGTCGAAGGTCTGGGCCACCTCGATGTCGTGACGAAGCTTGCTGCGCAGAAGCGCCTCGAGCCGGTGCGCGGTGCGACGAGCGAAGGCGCGCCGTTCTCGGGCTACGAGATGCATATGGGTGTGACCGAAGGGCCCGACTGTGCGCGGCCGTTTGCGCGGCTGGCCGACGGATCGGCGGACGGCGCGGTTTCAGCCGACGGCCGGGTGATTGGAACTTACGTTCACGGCCTGTTTGCGGACGACCGACAGCGCGCGGCGTGGCTGACGCGTTTCAAGGGCACCGCGACCGTCGCCCACGCGACCTTGGTCGAGCGCACGCTCGATGCGCTCGCCGAGCACCTCGCAGCGCATCTTGATCTCGATCGGCTCCTCACACTGGCGCGATGAGAAGGACGGCCGCGACGGCGAGGAGCGCGATCAGTATCGCGTCGGCCGTGCGGTAGAGCGCGAGCGCGCGGCGGATGTCGGCGGCGTTCGCGTCGCGGCCGCCATCTCCCATCATGGCGTCTTTGACAAGCACGCCGGCATAGGCGCGCGGTCCGGCCAGCGAGAGGCCAAGCGCTCCCGCCATCGCCGCTTCGGGATAGCCGGCATTGGGCGAGCGGTGGTGCCCGGCGTCACGGCGGACGGCGCGCCAGGCCGCGGCGGCCGAGGCACCATTGCTCAGCGACGCCGCCACGACGAGAAGGAGCGCCGAAAGACGCGATGCCGGCAGATTGACCAGATCGTCGAGCCGCGCGGCAGCCCAGCCGAAGGCCGCATGACGTGGCGTGCGGTGGCCGATCATACTGTCAGCCGTGTTGATGGCCTTGTAGAGTGCGGCGCCAGGGAGCCCGCCGATGACCATCCAGATGACCGGCGCGACGATAGCATCGGAGAAGTTTTCGGCGAGGCTCTCGATGGCCGCCCGCGCGATGCCGGCGGCATCGAGCCCGGCGGTATCGCGACCGACAATGTGCGATACGGTATCACGGCCAAAAGCGACATTATCCTTCTCCAGCGCACTGGCGACGTCCGCCACGTGCCGGTGCAGGCTCCTTTGCGCGACGAGCGTACTAGCTAGGAGGCCGACCGCGAGAATCCCGAAGGGAAGACGCAAGAGCGCGTGCTGCACCGAGAAAGCGATCGCGGCGACGACACCGAGGAGAATCAGGACCGCGACAACGCCCGCTGCTCGGCGCTCCTTCCGTCCGATCGTCTCGCGATTGAGCGATCGGTCGAGCGCGCCGATCAAATGGCCGATCCAGGTCACGGGATGGCCGATCGCGCCTAACAAACGCTCCGGGTAACCGAGACAGAGCTCGATCAGCATGGCGATGACGGCAAGCGCGACAGACATGATCCCTACCAACGGCGAAGACGAGCCGCTGCCGCACGGCGGCGATCTCGGCGCCGCCCGGCGCCTGTTCCCAGGCGCGCCCGAACCTTTCATCGACCTGTCGACCGGGATCAATCCCAATCCCTATCCGGTCCCGCGGTTTTCGGCCGAATTGTTTGCCCGCTTGCCGGATCCTGCCGCCGCCGACGCGCTCGCGGTGGCGGCCGCACGCGCATACGGTGCTCAGTCGGCGGCGCATGTCGTATCCGCGCCGGGGACTCAAATTTTGCTGCCCCTTGTCGCCGGTCTGGTCCGTGCCGGACGCGCCGCCATTTTAACGCCGGGCTATTCCGAGCATGCCCGCGCCGCGGCTTTCGCCGGACATAGTGTCAAAGCGGTGCGTGGCATTGAGGCGTGCGGCGACGCCACGCTGGTCATTGTCGCGAACCCCAACAATCCCGACGGCAGACTCCTACCCCGGAACGGTCTGCTCGCACTCGCCAAGGACCTTCGCGGCCGCGGTGGCGTGCTCGTCGCCGACGAGGCGTTTATGGATGTAGTGTCACCCAGCGCGAGCCTCGCCGGCGATGTGGCGTGCGGCAATGTCGTCGTGCTCCGTTCATTCGGCAAATTCTTCGGTTTAGCCGGTCTGAGACTTGGGTTTGCGCTCGCCGCGCCGGCAACGGCTGCGCGACTTAGCGCGGCGCTCGGCCCGTGGGCGGTATCCGGGCCGGCGCTTGCTGCCGGCGCGAAAGCAATCGCAGACGAGGCCTGGATCGAACGCACCGGCAGACGGCTGGACAAGGCGGCACAAAGGCTCGACACAATACTTTCCGTCTCCGGTCTCAACATCATCGGCGGCACCACGTTGTTTCGGCTGGTGCAGACGCCCGCGGCGAGCGCTCTGTTCCAGCACCTGGGACGCGCCGGCATCTGGGTGCGCGCCTTCCCGGACAATGCAACCTGGCTGCGCTTTGGCCTGCCCGGCACCAAACGAGACTGGCAGCGGTTGGACGGCGCTATGGACAGCTTCCGGCAGAGCGGAAAGGCTGTTTGTTCGTAGTCCGCTGGCCGTTGCTCGGAGAGCCGCAGTGGAGACAAGGCCATCGATGTCCTTCGACGAGACTTTCCGCGCGCGCTTACGCGACCTTCTGTTCTGGCGCCGGGATGTCCGGCGCTTCCGTCACGATCCGTTGCCGAACGGCACGCTGGAGGCCCTCATCGAGCTCGCATGCCTCGCCCCTTCAGTCGGGCTGAGCCAGCCCTGGCGCTTCGTTATCGTCGACGACGAAACCACCCGCGCCGCCATCCGGCGGAATTTTGCCACCTGTAACGCCGATGCGCTCGACGCTCAAAGCCGCGAGCGAGCGAGGCGCTACGCGCGACTCAAGCTCGCCGGATTGGAAGAGGCACCATGCCACTTCGCGGTCTTCGCCGATCGCTCGACCGCCCAGGGTCACGGGCTCGGACGCCACACGATGCCCGAGATGATCGAGTATTCGGCAGTGACGGCGGTGCATACGATCTGGCTCGCCGCGCGCGCTCAGGGCATCGGGATGGGCTGGGTCTCGATCCTCGATCCAAAAACGGTCGCGGCCCTCCTCGATGTTCCTGCGGAGTGGAAATTCATCGGTTATTTCTGTCTCGGGTATCCGCGGCTCGACGAAACGGTACCCGAGCTGGAGCAGATGGGATGGGAACAGCGGCGGCTCCCGTCATCGGTCATCATTAAGCGCTGAGAGAATTGAAGCGCCTAAGCGACGCGTGGAAATTTACCACGCCGTGGTGGCCGAACGTTTCCTTGCTCTGCGACCGCCACGGCTGTGCCAAAACGATGCGGGTTCGCTGGCATTTGCTTTGCTCACTCTCGATCGACGCCCGTCGCATGTGCCGTTAGCGGGAAAAACCGCTGCCGAAAACCATGCACGGCGTCAAAACGAGAGTGGAGCCCGATTGAATCCAATCGGCACACGCTCGAAGGGAGAGAGCGGTGTTAACCAATCGTGCTGCCGAAAAGTCTTCGGCGTCTTGGTCAGTCGTGCATGTCGGCGCCACGATCATTTTGTCGGTCGTTGCCTTGACGCCGGCCTATGCCGGCGGCGTCGCCGTCTTGAGCTGCGTCCGCGGGGCGAAGACCTTCAATTGCGTGGCGCAGTGGGCCACGGCGGGCGACCCCTATATCAGAACCGTACCGGAGGCTCTCGGCGAGGCGGAAAAGGCACAAGCCAGCACACGCGATCACAAGTGGCTCACACGGTGCCGGCCGGTTGTCGAACACGACAATTACGGCGTTGCCCGTTTCCAGTATTCCGGGCCGGGCTGCGAATACGGGCTCGGCGCGGATTGATGTGCGCGCGGCTCGCGCGCCGCGGCGCGCATTCTTAATGGACTTGCTTAGTGGACTTGATTGGCCGATCGGCCGTTGCTCTGCGGGTGGCGCATGGCCGATGTTGTCGTGACCTGTCCTGGCAGGTACCTGGCGATAATAACGGGATCGAGGTCCTTCATGGCTTCGTCCGGCAGGCGATACCAGGTTTCGTTGCGCCCCAGAAACTCGAAGCCGAGATAGCCGCGAACCGTCAGCGTCTGACCGTCGGGGCTCATTGTCATCATCGCGCTGTAGATGTTGCCGTCGCGTGGGTCGAGAATATTGCCGTTTTCGTATTTCAACCCAGTCCGCTTCATATCCTTGATGATTGGCAGTCCAAGGATAGGGGCGCCTTTACGTTCGTCCTTGCAAGTCGTGCATACGGGCGCCATTGGCGGGTCGCTCGGCAGCGGGAATAGTTTTGCCGCGACGCCCTGGTAGCTTCCACCGTTCTCAACGAACAGGAACCATATGACCGTTTTGCCGGTCGTGGCATCGACCTTCTGCCAGAGACCCGCCACCGAGGGGTCCGCCGCGGCGAGCGGCTGAACGGCCGCGAAAAGCGCCACGAGCCCGACCATAACCGACGTTTTCAATCGCATTGCCAATTGGCTTCTCCATTCGTTCACGACCACGAGAATCAACGAATCGCCATGGATGGCGCGAAACTATTCCTTCCACAATGCGGTGATTTGAGGACGCCAAGCGCCGCCGGCTTGCCCGAAAGGCGAGTGTCGGACCGCATTTTCTCGCTTGCCAGGGCCGCCGCGGCTTCCGATGATTGTGCCAGCCAGTGGATCAAAATCGGTTGGTCAAGTATTAAGGCTGTTGGTCCGGATCTGACGTTCATGCCACGCCCCCCCGCAATGTCACCCTCCAGCTTGGCCCTCGCCAACTTGCGGGCCGTCGTCATCCTGGTCGTGCTCGCGTTCCATTCGGTGCTGGCCTACGTCCAATTCATCCCAATGAGATCAGGCGGTTTTAACGAGCCTCCCTACGGATGGCGCGCCTTTCCGATCGTAGACAGCCACCGCTGGTTTGGCTTCGACCTGTTTTGCGCCTGGCAAGACGTGTACTTGATGTCGCTCATGTTTTTACTCTCCGGCCTGTTCGTATGGCCGAGCCTTGGGCGCAAGCGAAACTGGGGTTTCGTCCGTGATCGCCTTCGTCGGCTCGGCGTTCCCTATGTGTTCGGGGTTCTCGTCCTCATTCCCGTCGCGTTGTATCCGGCCTACCTCGCCAGCGGTGGTGACCCGAGCCTGACGGACTATTGGCAGCACTATGTTGCCCTTCCTTTCCTGCCAAATGGCCAGCTCTGGTTCTTGTGGCAGCTTCTCGCCCTGAATTTCGTGGCTGTAGGCCTGAACTGGATTGCGCCAAACGCTCTCAAGGCCTTGGGTAAGTGGTCTGGCGAAGCTGGGCGGCGCCCGGGCTTGTACTTCGCTGTCCTCGTTGGCGTCTCCGCTATTGCCTATGTCCCGTCGGCGCTCGCGTTCACGCCTTGGGCTTGGTCGGGTTCCGGGCTGCTCTCCATCCAATGGTCCAGGCCGCTGCTTTACGGCGTTTACTTCTTCGCGGGAGTGGGGATCGGCACCGCGGGCATCGATGTCGGTCTGGTGGCGATTGACGGTGCGCTCGCGCGGGACTGGAAGCTTTGGCTTGCGGCGGCGATTGTTTCGTTGTTCGTCTGGATGGGCGTGACGTCCTTGACGATGAATGGTCCGGCGCCCCTCGCCATCAATGTCATCGCCGATCTTTGTTTTGTTGTTGCCTGCGCGGCCGGCTGCGTCTTCGTCATTGCCTCAAGCTTGCGGTTCGGCACGAAACGTTCGCCAATTCTCGATAGTCTTTCGGTGAACGCCTATAGCCTTTACCTCGTGCACTACGACTTCGTCATTTGGCTGCAATACGCGCTCCTTGGCTTCACGCTGTTTGCTCTGATCAAGGGAGTCATCGTCTTCGCCGGGACAGCGATCCTGAGCTGGATCACGATACTGGCTGCTGAGCGCATTCCGTTCATTCTTAGACTCATTGCGGCGCCGCCGCAGGCCGCTGCGACTCCGCAATCTGCGTCGCGGGCTCCAGCAAGGCTTTATGCGCGGCTCCGACAAATCGTTTCGTCGTAACGGCCCTAAGGGCTCCGCATCACTCCAGCGCAGAACGGGCCGGTTCGGCGATGGCGGCAATTCCCTCATCCACGTTGCGGACGATGTGTGCTCGCAACATCCGCCGGCCGCGCTCGGCCAGCACACGGAAGTCGCCCCGCGCTTGCGCCGCTTCGATCACGCCGAAGCTCGCGACACGTCCCGGAATCGCCAAGTCGGGGGTCGGCTGCGCCGTGATTTGAAGAAATACTCCGGAGTTCGGCCCACCTTTGTAGGCCTGCCCGGTCGAGTGCAGGAAACGCGGACCGAATTGCAGACAGGTCGCGACATGCTTTCGATCGCGCACCGCCGCGCGCAGACCCTGCAACGCCCGCAACCGGCCTTCGGCGGCGTCGACATATGCAAGGAGCGCAAAGTAATCGCCGTTGTCGAGCCTTGCGAAGTGCGCTTTGAGCCAGCTTTCAAGCGTTGAAGCCGCTCCTAGCTTTCGGAGCGACTCGGCGTTGGGCGCGTCCGTGAAGAGCGTAACGCCATTCGCATCGAACACAGGCGGCTCCGATGGCAGCGAGCCGGTCTTTTCGAACGCCTCCGTCATCTCGCGGGTCGCGATCTTGCTCGCTTCGACATCAGGCTGATCGAACGGATTGATCCCGATCACTGCGCCGGCTACGGCAGTCGCCATCTCGAAGCGGAAGAATTCCTGCGCCAGAAGCTTGGGCGAAGCGAGACCGATGCGCACAACCGGGCGCCCGGTACGTTGCAGCGCATCGACCGCCTGGTCTTGCGCAGAGTCCGGATGTGATCGCGAAGGTACACGAACAGCCGATGCGCGTCGTAGCCGGTAATGTCGCCAAGCGGTTCGTCGGCGATGGGGATCACACCGTGTCCATTTTTGCCGGTCGATTCCGCTACCAGTTGTTCGACCCAGGCGCCGAAAGGGGCAATCGGTGGCGAGGCGATGACGGTAAGCTTATCGCGCCCGCCGACGGCAAGAACACCGATCGCCAAGCCGAGCGCAATGCCGGGATTTTCCGTTGGCGGTATCTCGGGGCCGCAAGCCCGCGCCATGATGGCGGCCGTTTCGAGAAAGGCGCGCACGTCGTGACCGGTCGCCGCGAGCGGTACCAGGCCGAATTTAGAAAGCACGGAATAGCGTCCGCCGATACTGGGAACGCCAAGGAAAACGCGACGGAAGCTTTTTTCCTCGGCGGTCTTTTGCAGTCGCGAGCCTGGATCGGTGATGGCGACGAAGTGCCGGCCGGCAGGGCCGCCCATGGCGGTGGACGCGCTGGCAAAAAAATAATCCATTAGAACGTTCGGTTCGAGCGTCGTGCCCGACTTGCTGGACACGATGAAGAGCGTGCGCGCCATATCGATGCCGCGCTCGAAACGTCGCACCTGCCCCCCGGCCGAAATCTTGCACAGACGCGCTGTCGCGCAGCTCGTCGTCGATGATGTCGAGCCAGCCCAGCCAATCGCGTTCGTCCCGGCCGGTCCACAGCGTGGCGTCTTTGCTCCACAGACGCCGGGTGTTTCCCTTCGAGCGCCACGCCTGTTGCGCCTTGGCAACCGCCGTCACGAGCGCTTGCGGCAGCATGATCGTTTGCTCGTTCAGCTTCCCGCCCAATATGCGCCTCGGCAAGTGATCGGCAAAGTTATGCGGCCTTAGCCGTGCCGCCGCAACCGATCTCGAACTCGCTCCCGGCGCACGCTATTTCATCGGCGCAGGCGATGCGTCGGTGAAACCGGCCACCGGGCCGGGGTGCGGTTGAGCATTCTTCAAGCCTAGGCCCGACTAGCGCGGCGTTCAAATTACCTCGCAGGTAATGGGCGTAATAATGTTTGAACGACGCCACGCGAATGTTATGTGATCGCGTCAAGCTCGCGGCCACTGATGGGGATCGAGGCCGCGATTTTCATGACGACCGTGTGACAACATCTCAAGTAGATCAGGCATCGCCAAACATGCGGCTGAACGTGCCAATTTCCGTCGCCGGGTGGGGCCGTTTCTTCACCCGCTGGGACGTTATCGCGGTCCTTCTCATCCTCGGGCTATTGGTGTTCCTGGCCGAGGCGAGCCGGCACCTCCTTCAGCCCTTGGCGGAGCTGCAGCTCCAGCCGGTGTCGCTCGATCCTGCGAATCTTCCGGAATACGCCGCGCGCACTACGCTTCGCATGCTCATTGCGATGGCGTTATCGCTCTTGTTCACCTTCACCTACGCGACGCTCGCGGCCAAGAACAAGCAGGCCGAACGGCTGCTCGTTCCGCTCCTCGACATCCTCCAGTCGGTTCCGATCCTCGGATTCATATCCATCACTATCGTCTTCTTCATGGCGCTCGCGCCGGGGCGCGTCCTCGGCGCCGAATTTGCCGCCATTTTCGCGATTTTCACCAGCCAAGCCTGGAACATGGCGTTCAGCTTCTACCAATCGCTGCGCACGGTGCCGACCGAGCTCGTCGAGGCGTCGCGCAACTTCAGGCTGAGCCCATGGATGAGCTTCTGGCGCGTCGACGTTCCGTTCGCGATGCCGCAACTCATCTGGAACATGATGATGTCGATGTCGGGAAGCTGGTTCTTCGTCGTCGCCTCCGAGGCGATCAGTGTCGGCAATACGACCATCACGCTACCAGGCGTCGGCTCCTATATCGCGCTTGCCATCGAGCAGCGGAATCTGGCCGCAGTCGGATACGCGATCGCCACCATGCTCATCGTGATCCTGATCTACGACCAGCTTTTGTTCCGCCCGCTCGTGGCATGGGCGGATCGCTTTCGCTTCGAACAAGAACCCGGTGTGCTGCCGCCGGATTCCTGGGTGCTCAACGTTTTACGCCGCTCTCGTATAGTCGACCGGCTCATCCGGCCGTTCGCTTCGTTGTGGCGGCGTGTGCTCATCGCGCGCTGGTCAAAAGGCGCCGCGCCGGCGAAACGAGAAATACGGACGCAGCACGGCTGGATTACCTTCCAATGGGCCGCGATTGTCACCGTTCTCGCCGCAGTCGCGCTCTGGCAGGTTGCACGCTTCGTCGTTCAAGACATCACGATGTCCGATGTCGCCACGGTATTGCTCTTGGGGCTCGCGACTTTGAGCCGCATCGTCGTGCTCATCGCGCTTGCGACCGTGATCTGGGTGCCGATCGGCGTTTGGGTCGGCACTCGGCCGCATGTCGCCAATCTCGTTCAGCCGATCGCACAATTCCTCGCCGCCTTCCCGGCGAATCTGCTGTTTCCCATCGCGGTTTCGGCAATCGTCGCGTTCAAGCTCAACCCGAATATCTGGCTGAGCCCGCTGATGATCCTCGGCACGCAATGGTACATCCTCTTTAATGTCGTTGCCGGCGCGTCGGCGATCCCCGCCGAGTTGCGCTCGGCCGGCGCCAATTTCCGCGTTCGAGGCTGGCTGTGGTGGCGGCGGATCGCGCTTCCCGCGGTGCTGCCATTCTACCTGACGGGCGCCATCACCGCTTCCGGCGGCTCGTGGAATGCCAGCATCGTCGCCGAGGTCGCGAGCTGGGGTAACGAGCACCTCGAAGCGCAAGGGCTCGGCGCCTATATTGCGCAGCAGACCGAGGCGGGCGATTTCCATCGCATCGTGCTCGGCATCGCCGTGATGAGCTTGTTCGTCGTTCTCATCAATCGCACGTTCTGGCGTCCGCTTTATCTTTACGCGGAACGCAAGTTCCGGCTTGGCTGAGGCCCTCCCATGAGCACTGCACTTCTCGATATCCATGCGCTTCGACAGACATTTCCGCGCGCGGACGGCGGCGAGCTCCTAGTGCTCGACGGAGTCGAGCTTGAGCTCAAGCAAGGACAGATCGTCGGCTTGCTCGGCCGCACCGGATCCGGAAAGTCGACATTACTGCGCCTGATCGCCGGCTTGGCCCAACCGTCGGATGGAACCATCACTTACCTTGGCCAGCCGGTGGTCGCGCCGGCCCCTGGCATTGCGATGGTGTTTCAGGGCTTTGCGCTCTTCCCCTGGCTGACCGTATTGGAAAATGTCCAGCTCGGCCTCGAGGCGCTCGGGCTTCCCGAGGCGGAGATCAGGAAGCGCGCGCTGGCGGGGATCGATCTCATCGGGTTGGACGGTTACGAGTCCGCTTATCCGCGCGAATTGTCCGGTGGCATGCGTCAGCGCGTCGGTTTTGCGCGCGCGCTCGTCGTCCATCCGAACATTCTTCTCATGGATGAGCCGTTCTCCGCGCTCGACGTGCTCACGGCGGAAACCTTGCGCACGGACTTCCTCGAACTGTGGGGCGATGGCAGGCTGCCGATCAAGGGCGTCATCCTGGTGACCCACAACATCGAGGAAGCGGTGCTGATGTGCGACCGCATCCTCTTATTCTCGACCAATCCGGGACGGATTATTCGCGAGATCGCCGTCGACCTCAAACAGCCACGCAACCGCCTCGATCCGCAGTTCCACGATCTGGTCGAGAATATCTATGTGGCGATGACCGCGCGCACTCCGGCCGCGCCGAAGGCGGCAACAACGGCAGGGGCAGTGGCGACAAGCATCGACACGATCCTGCCGCGCGTCTCCGCCAATCTCCTCTCCGGCCTCCTCGAGGAGCTGGCCGCCGAGCCTTACAACGGCAAGGCCGACCTTCCGGTCATCGCCGACCAATTGCACATGGAGGCGGACGATCTCTTTCCCGTCTCGGATGCGCTGCAGATGCTGCATCTCGTGGAGATCGGCGGCGGCGACATCAAGCTCACCGAGACCGGCAAGCAATTCGTCGACGCGGCGACCGACGATCGTAAGAAAATCTTTCAGCGCCAGCTGCTGTCCAATGTCCCGCTCGCCGCTCATATCCGCCGCGTGCTGCAGGAGCGTGCCAATCACGTGGCGCCGAAAAGCCGCTTCTTCGACGAACTGGAAGATCACATGAGCACCGACGACGCCGAGGAAACCTTGCGCTCGATCACCGGTTGGGGCCGTTACGCCGAGGCGTTCGCCTACGACGACGACTCGCAGACCTTCAGCCTGGAAAATCCAACTTGAGCCTACGCCGCGGCGCGGCGCGCCTTCACCGCGATCGAGAGTAACGCGCGCTCGGCAATGGTGTCGGCGAGCGCCGGCGTGCGCCGCGACGCCAGCACGGCTTCGGCCAGCTCGGCCATGGCCAATGTCAGCCGCGCCGCGTTCCATTGCCGCAGCGCCGCTTCGACCAGACCCTTGCGGCGAAAGTGCAGCGGCGGCTGCACGCCGTCGAGCGAGAACGGCGCGCCGCCTTCGATCGCCGTGCGCCATTTGTGCAGCTGTGCGAGCTGGCGCTGGGCGGCAAAAAAGATCGAGCCGACGGAACTCCCGGCGGCGCGGACCTTCGAAAGTTGCGTCTCGAGCTCGGCCGGGCGGCCCGCGAACGCGGTATCGACCAGTTCGTCGAGCGCCAGCGCCGAGGCGTCGGAAACCACCGCGGTGACGTCGTCGACGCCGACCTCGCCCCGGCCGCGGGCATAGAGCGCGAGCTTGCGGATCTCGTTGCGCGAGGCGGCGCGGTCGCCGCCGAGAAGCGGCATGAGCATGGCGCGCGCGTCTGGCTTAAGCACGAGGCCGGCGTCGCGCATCTCGTTGTCGATCAGCCGCGCCAGTTCGCGCTCGCCGTCGGCGTAGCAAGGTAACGCCGCGGCATTCCTGGCGCGCTCGCACACGACGCGAAGCGGCGCGTTGCGCCGCAGATCGCCGGCCTCGATCACCACGCGGCAATCGCTCGCCGGCAAGGCGAGAAGCGCCTCGACGGCCGGCGCGATGTTGCGGCTCCCGGCCTTCGCCCACACCGCGCGGCGGCCGCCGAACAGCGGGATCGTCTGCGCCTCCTCGATCAGCCGCGCCGGATTGGCGGAAAGCTCCTCGGCTTCCAGACGCACCAGCGAGAACGGATCGTTGGGATCGTCGACCGACGCCTTGACCAGGGCGTTGACGCGCTCGCTGACCAGGCCCGAATCCGGGCCGAAGACGAGCACCACCGGCCGCGCCGGATCGGGACGCGCGACGAACGCGTCGACATCTGAAGCTTTGACGGCGACCATGGGCGTCATGGCCGGGTTTGTCCCGGCCATCCCGGTTAAATTGCACCACATTGCCTGACGAATGAGGACGCGCGGGTCAAGCCCGCGCACGACAACCGATAAGGATCAGGTCCCGGCGACGAAGTAGGACGCCAGCCGGTTCCGGATCGCATCGGCGACGACCTGGATCGCGCGGTCTTCGGCGTCGCGCTGCCCGCGCTGCTTGGCGAATCGCTGCTGCGAACCGGGGATGTCGTAGTCGACCCGCGCCGATGTATTGTCGCTGATCACGGTCTTGTTGGTCGCCAACTCGACCAGCTGATAATAAGCAACGACGTTTTCGACCTGCGTATTCGGCCGTCCCGTGGTGGGATCGATCACGGCGGTGAATTGCGAGGTGCCGACGGTGACCTTGAGCTGATAGGTCGGCGCGAACGCGTTGGCTCCGTTATGAAGGTCGTAGTTCAAGGCATTGCGCATGCCGACGGCGACGCGCTCGGTCGGCGTACCCTTGGGGGCGAGGATCGGCGGGACATCGACCGCGGCGAACTTGTCCTGCACGCCCTCCGCGCCCGGGGTTGGCGGCGTGCCGTAAAGCGGCTGCCAGCAGCCGGCGGTGAGCGCCGCCGCGCCCAGCACCACAGCGATCCGGGCCGGCCGGGCGAGCCGGCGCCATTGCGGAAGTTCACGCCACCACATTCACGATCCGTTGCGGCACGACGATCACCTTCTTCGGCGCCTTGCCGTCCAGCACCCTTTTTACCGCATCGAGCGCGAGGACGGCAGTCTCGATTTCGGCGGCTCCGGCATTGCGCGCCACGGTCACATCGGCGCGTTTCTTGCCGTTGATCTGGACCGGCAGCGTGAGCGTGTCCTCGATCAGGAGGTCGCGCTCGACCTGCGGCCAAGCCGCTTCCGCGACCAGCGATTTGTGGCCGAGCGCGGCCCAGCATTCCTCGGCGAGATGCGGCATCATCGGGTGAAAGAGTTGCACGAGAACGTTAACCGCTTCGTTCATGGCCCAGCGTAAATCCGGGGCGGGGGAGGGGCTGTCCGCGCCGTTTGCCCCCTCGTCCGATCCGATGTCGCCGATCGCCCCACCCAGCGCATTGGCGAACTCGTAAATCGCCGCCACACAAACATTAAAGTGCAGCTTTTCGATGTCATCCGAGACCTTGGCTAGGGCCTGATGGGTCGCCTTGCGCAACGCCGCCGCCGCCGGTGAAAATTGGGCCGGCCGCTGCGCCGGGGCCGATTTGGCAACCTCGGCGGCCTCGCCGACCAGCCGCCACAGCCGCTGCACGAAACGCCAGGCGCCCTGCACGCCGCGTTCGGTCCATTCCACGTCGCGTTCGGGTGGCGAGTCCGACAGCATGAACCAGCGCGCGACGTCGGCGCCGTAGCCGGCAATGATCTCGTCGGGATCGACGGTGTTCCGTCTCGACTTCGACATTTTCTCGATCGGGCCGATCTCGACCGGCTCGCCGGTCGCGATCAGCGTGGCGCGCCGGGCATCGCCCTGCGTTTCGATCTTGATCTCGGCCGGCGCCGCCCATTCGCCATTTGCCCGGCGATACGTCTCGTGCACCACCATGCCTTGGGTGAACAGGCCGGCGAACGGCTCGTCGAGCCCGACATGGCCGGTCTTCTTCATCGCGCGGGTGAAGAAGCGGCTGTAGAGCAGATGCAAAATCGCGTGCTCGATGCCGCCGATATATTGATCGACCGGCATCCAGGCATCGACCACGGCTAAGTCGGTCGGCGCGGTCGTGATCCACGGATCGGTGAAGCGCTCGAAATACCATGACGAGTCGACGAAGGTGTCCATCGTATCGGTCTCGCGCGTCGCCGGCGCGCTGCATTGCGGGCAGCGAACGTGCTTCCAGGTCGGATGGCGGTCGAGCGGATTGCCGGGCCGGTCGAAAGTGACGTCGTCCGGCAGCGTCACCGGCAGATCCTTTTCCGGTACCGGCACCACGCCGCACGATTCGCAATGGATGACCGGGATCGGGCAGCCCCAATAGCGCTGCCGCGAGATACCCCAGTCGCGCAGGCGGAAATTCACTTGGCGTGTCGCGACGGGGCGATTTCCTGCACTCTCGTTCTCCAACCTTCGCGCGACGTCTTCCTTCGCTTCCGCGATCGTCATGCCGTTGAGAAAACGCGAGTTGATCATGCGACCGTCGCCGTCATAGGCGGTGTCGGTGATGACGAAGGTCTTCGGGTCGACGCCCGGCGGGCAAACCACAGGAATATTGCCGAGCCCGTATTTGTTGACGAAGTCGAGGTCGCGCTGGTCGTGCGCCGGGCAGCCGAAGATGGCGCCGGTGCCGTAATCCATCAGGATGAAATTCGCGACATAGACCGGCAGCGTCCACGACGGATCGAACGGATGAACCGCCTTGATACCGGTGTCGAAGCCCATCTTCTCCGCGGTATCGATCTCGGCCTGCGCGGTGCCGTGGCGCTTGCACTCCACGATGAATGCGGCGAGCGCCGGATTTTTCTTCGCCGCTGCCACAGCGAGCGGATGATCCGGCGCGATCGCCATGAATTTCGCGCCGAACAGCGTGTCCGGCCGCGTGGTGAAGACTTCGAGCTCGGTTTCGCCGCGCGGCGTCGTCGCCGGATCGAGCGCAAAGCGCACCAGCAAGCCTTCCGAGCGGCCGATCCAGTTCTTCTGCATCAGCCGCACTTTCTCCGGCCAGCGGTCGAGCGTGCCGAGCGCGTCGAGCAGCTCCTGCGAGAAATCCGTGATCTTGAAGAACCATTGTGTCAGCTCGCGCTGCTCGACGATCGCGCCGGAGCGCCAACCGCGGCCGTCGATCACCTGCTCGTTCGCCAGCACGGTCTGATCGACCGGGTCCCAGTTCACTTTCGACTTGCGCCGCTCCACCAGATCGGTGCGCAGGAAATCGAGGAACATTTTCTGCTGATGTTTGTAATAGGCCGGATCGCAGGTCGCGATCTCGCGGCTCCAGTCGAGCGACAGCCCCATCGATTTGAGCTGCGCCCGCATCGCGTCGATGTTCTGGTAGGTCCACGTCTTGGGGTGGACCTTGCGCTCCATGGCGGCGTTCTCCGCCGGCATGCCGAAGGCGTCCCAGCCCATCGGATGCAGCACGGCAAAGCCCATCGCCCGCTTGAACCGCGCCACCACGTCGCCCATCGTGTAGTTGCGCACGTGGCCCATATGGATGCGCCCCGACGGATAGGGGAACATCTCCAGCACGTAGTATTTCGGCTTGTCCGCCGTAGCGCCCTTGCGTGAAGGCGGATTCTTCGTGGCGAAGATGCCGCGCTCGTCCCAGACTTTCTGCCAGCGGGCCTCCGCTGCGGCGGCGTTGTAACGTTCATTTGCCATTGGAATCGCAGTCGTTTCCGGCGTTATTTAAGGTCGCGCGACGTGACACGAAAGGGTGCAGCGGGTCAATTGCGGCGGGACGTCCCTGCCGCAATGCGGCCGTTCAACGCCGCGCGAGGCCGATGAGCACAAGGCCGGCAATCGCGATGCTGCCGCCGTAGTAGATCCACTGGGTCGCGCTGACCATGAAGCTTTCGGCCGGCCAGCGGATCCAACCAGCGCCCTGTCCCATGAAGAATAGCCCCGCGATCAAAGCGACGATTCCGATGAGTGTCAGCAGCGGTTTCATGGCCTCTTGCCCTTGTGCGGCGTTGCGGTACCGATCATATCAGGCACGAAATATTCCCTTCCAGATCAAGCCGAAATCGAACGTCGAGGTGAGCGCGCAGTATGGCACGCGAGGACCCGGATACTGCAATCGCATTTCTTGACGACGCGACCCGCCCGAAGGCTCCCAAAATCGAGGGCGTCACGCCGGCGCAGCGGCGGCAGGGCAAGCGCCTGGCGCTAATCCACGACTATCACCTCTCGCAGATGAACGAGGTGCGCTGGGTGATGGAGCAGGTCGAGGCCGGAGCACAGAGCGCGGCGACTTTGCTCGAAGCGATTTCGTCGTTGCAGATGGCCGCCAATTACCGGCTGTTCGGCAATCTCTGCGGCCAGGAGTGCCAGATGCTGACGGCGCATCACACCATCGAAGACTACAGCATCTTTCCGCTGCTCCGCCACGGCAGCGACGGGCTGACCAAGGTCGTCGACCGCCTGAGCCAGGAGCATTTGATCATTCACCAGTTGCTGGAGGCGCTGGAAGACAAAGCCGTGAACGCGGTGAACGAGCCCGGCGCCGAAACATTTTCCGAGCTGAAGGCGGCATTCCTCGCGCTGGATCGCGTCGTGCGCTCGCACTTTGGCTACGAACAGGAAGAGATGGAAGAAGCGCTCGGCTATTTCGGCATTCCGCTTTAGTTGCGAGGCCCGCATACACCCTCTTCCCCTGTGCGGGGGAGAGGGTTGGGGTGAGGGGGCCGCGCCGCCAGACTGAGACTCGCAGCCACGGGCCCTCACCCGCGCTTCGCTCAAGACCTCTCCCGGAACGGGAGAGGTGAAAATAGCAAGCCGTTCTCGCGACGCGTTATGCGCCCGAGGTTTGCCGACACAAAAATACATCGTCACCGCCGGGCTTGACCCGGTGGTCCATGCTGACGCGCGGCTCTGAAAGCTTATCGGCAAATCGATCGAGCTTCTCGTCCGCATGGATTGCCGGATCAAGTCCGGCAATGACGAAAGAACGAAGGGAAGCGGAACGCCGACAGACGTGTGATCCTACCGTCCGCATCAACGGATGCGGCGCGCGTCCAGCGGGACGCGCTCGCCTGGGGGCCTAATATCTTGGGCCATAGCCGCCGTATCCGTAGCGCGGCGCGTAGACAGGAGCGTACGCGTAACTTGGAGCGTAGGCGTAAAGGGGAGAGTAGGCGTAACCCGGGGAGTAGGCGTAACTCGGCGCGTAGGCGTAACCCGGAGAGTAGGCGTAACCCGGAGAGTAGGCGTAATTCGGAGAGTAGGCGTAATTCGGAGCATAAGCGTAACCGGGCGCATATGCGTAACCCGGACCATACCCGTAACCATAAGTCCCTGCCGCAATAGCTCCACCAACAAACGCACCCGCGGCGAAGCCTATACCTGCGCCACCCCAACCGGGACCGCGCCATCCGCCTCCCCATCCGCCTCGCCCTCGCCATTGCACCGACTGCGCGGGAGTAGCCGCAGCATCCTGCCACGATGGCGGCGCGGCTATCGGTGCCGCGAGCGCTGAATTTGCCAACCACGGCAGGCTGGCGACAACGAGGAGGACGGCAGCAAGTGATTTCTGAGGGGTCTTCATCACATACTCCTTGAGGCTACACGTGTACTGATGGAACTGGGAAAGGCGTTCCGCTTGAACAAGAGGCCGTCACTGCCGGCTCCGAACTCATACGTGAGATACCTACTCGAAAGGCTCGCTATCCCATTGAATGATATTAACTTTTGAGCGATCAAATGCCGTGCGCAACCAGCCTGTTGCAATTAAAGGATAAAGCGGCAAATGCCTCACCGCGACTCAGGCGAGTCCGCTGGTGCGTTTTAGCCCCACCGCGCCACTACCCTAGCGGGGTAGTCCGCACAGCGAGTCCACGGGCTCTTCTTTTGACGAGTTTTGGTTGGTGACTGGCGGAATGTCTGTTGTTGGCCCCAAGCGTCAGATATTGCGGCGCAACCGAATGTCAGCTTTCAGCAGAACTGCGGAAGTGGCCGGAGCGTGCTCAAACCGACGTGAATGACCCGCGGCGGAAGTCGCGTCTACCCGCGATCGGGGCGGTGCCATTCGAAGTCAGAATCAATCAGACTGACTGGTTGTAGCGCCCTGGTTCCTTAGACGGTCCAGCCCATTCAGCCACGCA
>Ga0182024_10003695_pt1 | contig 36134 bp, 37 predicted proteins | sample P32metaG_FD_120480 | JGI IMG/M metagenome (GOLD analysis project Ga0182024, IMG submission 120480) | Permafrost microbial communities from Stordalen Mire, Sweden - P3-2 metaG (Illumina Assembly) | ecosystem: Environmental > Terrestrial > Soil > Wetlands > Permafrost | place: Sweden: Stordalen...
CCGGCTGTGGGCCGTCCAGGTGGAGAGATCGGGTTCGCTCAGCCATCGCCCTTCGGTCTTCCACGTGCGACTCACCATCCGCGGCCAGTCCTCGATGCTGCTGGGGTACGGGTTCGGTGGGCAGAGCCGGTTCTTGTCGACATCGTCGTCTCGGTGGGCCTCGACGAAGGCTACGAGCGCCGCGTTGAAGCAGGGGGAGAGGTGCCGCACCTGCTGGAGCACGATTCGACTGGGCTCGAAGATCGGTGTGGCCGGGGCGTTGGTCAGGCCACGCGCCGTGCAGTCGATGTGAAGGGTCTCGGGGCCGGTGTTCGTCTCTCCACGCTCGAGCACGATGCGGTCTGCCTCGATCCGCCGGACTCGACCGAGCCTGACAACGTCCCGGATCTGTCGCAGTGAGTCGAGCTCAATGGAGCTCAGCATCGTGCCGCGGTACATCGTTGCGGGGCAGGACGGGTCGATGCGCACGACCCGCCCCGAAGCCTCAAGCTGATCGAAGATGTCGTGGACGTTCGCCGAGGCGGCGCCGGCCTCAGCATCGAGGGAGACCCCCTCCATGATCGCGCCGACCTGCTCCAGCGGCTGGAAGTGGCGGCGGTCGTAGAACCACGCGTCCCGTGGCCGAACCCAGCGAATCCGGTCAGGCTCGACGTCATTAGATAAGAGCCAGAGGCACGCGTCTGCCGCTGTCTTTCCCGACCCGAGAATCACGTAGGAGGACGCAGGTCGCGCGGCTGCCGGCAGGTCGTTGATGGGCAGAACCCGAGCGCCCGACGCCACATCGAACGGGGCGGTGTGGGTAGCCGGGATCGACGCCTCCAGGTATCGAGCGTCGACGATCTTGCGGCGTACCGTGAGGTCGTGAATCTCGCCGGTGTCCAGGTCTCTGACCTGCTCGCCGTCGCTGCCGCGTCTGAGATGTTCGTGGCGAGTCAGCAGGCGGACCCGTCCAGTCCGGGTTAGCCGGAGGGCGGCGTCGGCAAAGTGCTCGCAGACTTCATCGCCGGTCGCCCGCTCGTAGTAGCCCGCATTCTCGCCGATCTCATCGACGCGATCCTCGCCCAGCGCCAGCGAGTCAACCCCATAGGTCGAGGAGGGGATATGCAAGCGAACGAACGGATACGCGTCCAGCCAATGACCGCCGGGGGCTTGCTGGCGCTCGATCACGGTCACCTCAGCGTTCTCCGTCTCGGCCACCAGCGTGTCGGCGAAAGCTAGGCCGCTCGCCCCGGCCCCGACGACCAGATAGTCGGTGTCTATCAGCACGCTGCTCCTCTCGAGGTCCTCAGTCGCGGTCCAAAGCACGATCGTTCTATTCTGCTGCGGAGAGAATAGCACGAACGTTCCTATTATGCTGGGGACATGGCGGTGAACACCGAGACACCCAGTAAGGGCGAGCGGACGCGAGCGGCGATCCTCGACGAGTCCGCACGGCTCGCGACGATCGACGGGCTCGAGGGCCTTTCGATCGGGCAGCTCGCGCGTGCGACTGGGATGAGCAAGAGCGGCCTCTACGCCCACTTCGGATCGAAGCTCGATCTGCAGCTAGCGACGATCGAGGCCGCGCGTGAAACATTCGTCGCCGAGGTCCTCCGTCCAGCGCTGCGCGCACCCGCGGGGATCGAGCGCCTGCTCGCCGCCTGCGAGGAATACCTCTCCCACATTGAGCGCCGCGTCTTTCCCGGCGGCTGCTTCTTCTCGGCGGCCGCAGTCGACGTTGGCACCAGGCCAGGACCGGTGCACGACGCGATCGTCGCCCAGCGTCTCGATTGGCTCGCGCTGCTCGAGCGGCTCGCCCGCGAAGCGGCTGACCTGGGCGAGCTCGAGCCCGGCGCGGACCCCGTCCAGCTCGCCTTCGAGTTTCAAGCGCTGCTTGTGGCCGCCAACACCTCGTTCGTCCTGCAAGGTGACCCGGGTGCGTTCGAGCGCGCACGCATCGCGATTCATGCACGGCTGCGGGTCGCCCAGCCGGCCGCCGGCCGAGCGGCCGATGCTACGGCTGGCAGCCACGTCCATGCCGCGGGCGAGCTGACATCTGAGCAATGCCACGTCGAGGACAGGTGATAGGCGATCTCGCAGGAGAACGTGGATCTCGTGACGCGATTGATCGACGCGTTCAATAGGCGGGATGTCGACGCCTTCGCTGCGATCACCACGTCGGACTTCGAATGGACCACCTCGATGGCGGCGGTCGAGGGCGAAGTCTTCTGGGGACGCGAGGGCATCGAGACCTACTTCGGACACATGAAAGACTCGTGGGAAGAGTTCCTTGCGGTCGCGGACGAGTATCGCGATCTCGGCGACCGTGTGCTGTGGCTCGGGCGGCTTGAGGCGCGAGGACTGAGCAGCGGCGTACCTGTCGGTGCACCGCTTAACATCCTCTATGACTTTCGCGACGGGAAGATCTCGCGAATGCACTCCTATCTCGATCACGGTGAGGCGCTGCGGGCGGCGGGCGTGGGCGAGTAGGGTCGTGCCTATGTCCGGTCACGAGGGCTTCGGCGGCAAAAGCGGTCGTCCAACCGGCAGGCTCGACACCGCCGCAAAGGACGAATCGGGAGCGTCTTGTCTGGCGCTCGCGAGACTCCTCCTTCGCCATGGCAAAGCGAGCGTGTGAACGTGGATCGGACGGACCGAGAGCCCCTGGGTGCACGGGCTCTCGCTGCCGTCGGATGGGTCAGTGTCGGATCTAGCCGTTGCTAACTCCGACCGCGCTCGGAACGGCCGACGTTTTGACTCCTTGCTTCTCTCGGCTGTCCGGCCAACCTTAGGCCGGCCAGCCGGCCGGCCGCGCCCACTCCAGCGACCTTCGGGTTATGGCCACGACGAGGGGGATCTAACCGCGGTGCTCCATGGCTTTCTAGAGCCATTCCCTGCGTTGCTGGACGCCCGATTTCTACTCACATTAGACCCCGTTTAGACCCCGCGCCCGGCTCCCCAGCCGTCCCCACAAACAAGAAAACCCCCTGATTTCCAGGGGGTTCTCCTATAGCGGGGGCGGGATTCGAACCCGCGACCTTCGGGTTATGAGCCCGACGAGCTACCAGACTGCTCCACCCCGCGTCGCTGCCCATGTTCTAGCAAAAATCACGCGCCCGACCGGGCCCGGGGCACCCCCGCCCATCGGGCGCCCACCCGCCATCGTGGAGGTGCCGGCCCTCAGAACGCCACCGGCCGCCGATCGCGGAAGAACCCGCCCGTCGGCCCCTCGTCGGGGAGCGTCGCCAGCCACACGATCCCCTCCGCACCCTCCTCCACCGGCTTCTGGGCGCCCATCGGCCCCCCCATGTCGGTCTTCACGAAGCCCGGGCATGCCGAGTTGACCAACATGCCCTCGGCCTTCAACTCGGTCGCCAGGATGCGGGTCATGGCGTTCATCGCCGCCTTCGACACCCGGTAGCCCGGCGACCAGCCGCCCATCTCCGCCACCCCACCCATGCCGCTCGACACGTTCACGATCCTCGGATGCGGGCTTTTTCGCAGCAGCTCCAGCAGCGCGACCGTCAGCCGGTAGGCGCCGAAGAAGTTGGTATCCAGCGCTTTCTGCACGGCGTCGAAGTCCGGGGCGGTGCCGGACACCCCGAAATCGGTGCCCACTCCCGCGTTGTTCACGAGCACGTCAAGCCCCCGTCCCTGCCCCTTCACCGTCTCGGCCGCCTTCGCGATGCTGTCCGGATCGGCCACGTCCAGCGTCAGCGCCCGCACCGTTCCGCCGCTGCTCGCCTGGACCTCCTCGGCCGCCGCGCTCGCCTTCGCGGCGTCCCGCGCGCTCAGCAGCACCTCGTACCCGCGCGCGGCCAGCTGTCGCGCGACCTCCTTGCCGATACCCCTGTTGGCTCCTGTCACCAGTGCCACCCCGCCTCCGCCGTTCTCGCTCATTCCGCTCCCTTTCGCTTGCCCTCGTCTCGCCCCATCACGCGGTGCGACCGGCAGCACCGGCCCTCATCCGGGAGGCGCGCACAATTGTCTCCCAACGCGGGCCCGTTCGCACGGCCACCGCCGGTTCCCTCGACCGGCCCGCAGACCACTACGATCCCGGCGCATCATGCGCGTCGCCGTCCTCGACATCGGAACCAACTCCACCCGCCTGCTCATCGCCGACGTCGACACCTCGAGCGGCGCGGTGAGGGAACTGCTCAGGCGCTCCACCGTCACCCGTCTGGGAGACGGCGTGGATGCCGGCGGCTCCCTCTCCGTGGAGGCCATCGACCGCGTTCTGCACACCCTCGCCGACTATCGCGCCGCGATCGACTCCCACGGCTGCGAGGCCAATCTGGCCGTGCTCACCTCAGCGGTGCGCGACGCCTCAAACGGCGCCGCCTTCGCCGAGCGGGTGCGCGGGGACTTCGGCCTCGACGCCCGCGTGCTCAGCGGAGCTGAAGAGGCGCAGCTCACCTTCCTCGGTGCCATGTCCGGCCGGCTCGCCCCCACCGAGCCCACCGTCGTCATCGATATCGGCGGCGGCTCCACCGAGTTCGTCATCGGCAGCGGACCCACCGCCGCCTTTCACGCCTCCCTGCCCGCGGGCGTCGTGCGCATGTCAGAGCGCCACATCCACTCCGACCCGGCCCAGCCCACGGAGCTTCAGAGCCTCGCGCTCGACACCCGCACCACATTCCTCGAAGGCCTCCCCCCCGACGTCCGCGCCCCGGTCAGCCGTGGAATCGCGGTTGCCGGAACAGCCACCTCCGCCGCCGCCATGGACCAGGAGCTCGACCCCTACGATCCCGCTCGCGTGCACGGCTATGAGCTGATGCTCGCCACGGTCGATCTGCTGCTCGCCCGCCTGGCCGACATGAACGAAGCCCACCGTCAGGAGGTCGTGGGCCTCGACCCCGCCCGCGCTCCCACCATCGTCGCCGGAATGATCCTTCTCGGGGAGGCCCTCCGCGCCTTCGCGCTGGAGGACGTGGAAGTCTCCGAGCACGACATCCTGTTCGGCGGCGCACTGCGCCTCGCCGGCCTCGGCTGACCGCCGCTGCGCTAGGCGAGGTTCGAGCGGCGCGGATACACCACGGTGGGGTCGGTCAGCACGTTCACGAGCGCCGGCTTTCCCGTGGCGAACGCCCGCTCGAGCGCGGGCCGCATGTCCTGGGGGCGCTCGACCAGCTCGCCGTGCCCGCCCAGCGCTTCCACCACCTGGTCATACCGGGTGCCCGGCCTCAGATCCGCGGCCACCGAGTAGCCGTAGAGGAACTCCATGGGGTGCTTCTCAAGCGCCCAGATCCCGTTGTTGCCCATCACGCCCACCACGTTCACCCCGTGGCGGGCCAGCGTGTCGAAGTCCATCCCGGAGAACCCGAACGCCCCGTCGCCCACCAACAGCACCACCTGGCGCTCGGGCCGCGCGAGCTTCGCCGCCAGCGCATATCCGGAACCCGTGCCCAGGCACCCGAACGGGCCGGGGTCGAGCCAGCAGCCCGGCTGGTAGGTGTCGATCACCCGCCCCGCATAGGACACATAGTCACCGCCGTCCCCGATCACGATCGCGTCGCGCTCGAGCATCCCCCCGAGCTCCGCGTACAGGCGCATCGGATGAAGCGGCTCCCTGCCATCCTCGAGCTCGGCCCGCTCACCCTCCCGCCGCTCGCTCTCGGCCTGCCGAAGCTCGGAGATCCATGGCTCGCTCGCCGGCGCCTTTGCGCCCACGGCGTCCCGGAGATCCTCGAGCGTTCCTCCGAGCGCCCCATAGAGCTCCACCTCGGGCGTGCGCGGGTGCTGGCGCGCGGGCTCGGCCGCGTCGATCACCACGATCTCCGTCTCCTCGCCGAACGCCCCACCGAAGGCCAGCCGGAAGTCCATCGGCACGCCCACCACCAGCGCCACGTCGGAGCCCTTCAGCGCCTGCGATCGCACCCGCGAGAAGAACAGCTCGTGATCGGCCGCCACGCACCCCCGCGCCAACCCGTTCAGGAACACCGGAATCCGCAGCGCCTCGGCCAGCTCCAGGAGCGCCTGCTCGCCGTGACCCCAGTACAGGTCCGTTCCGGCCATGATCACCGGCCGCTCGGCGCCCCGCAGCAGCTCGGCCGCACGCTCGATCGCCTCGCCCGCCGCCGCCTTCGCGCCCGCGGTGTCCGGCTCGGGCGGCCCCGACTCATCGGCCGCCTCCATGAACACGTGGTCGAGCGGAAAGTCCAGGAACGTCGGCCCCCCATGCGGCGCCAGCGCCACCTGGAACGCCTCATCGACCAGCCCCGGGATCTCCGCGGTGCTCTCGGCTGTTGCCGCCAGCTTGGTCAGCGGACGCACGAACGGCACGTGGTCTATCTCCTGCAGCGACCCCTGCCCCCATCGCATCGCCGGAGCGCGCCCGCCCAGCACCACCATCGGCGAGTGGTTCGCCTGCGCGGAGGCCATCGCGCTCATCCCGTTGGTGACGCCCGGTCCCGCCGTCAGCGCGCACGCCCCCACCTCGCGCGTCACCTTGGCCCAGCCCTCGGCCGCAAACGCCGCCGTCGACTCGTGGCGGACGTCCACGATGTCTATCCCCTCCTCGCGACAGCCGTCGTAGATGGAGAACAGATGCCCCCCCGACAGCGTGAACAGCCTGCTCACGCCGTGCGCCTTCAACCGCCGCGCGATCAGCCGCCCGCCATGAAAGGTCTGCACCTCCTGCGCGCTCTCCGTGCTCATCCCGCGCGCACTCTACCCGCTCGGCGCCCGCCGGCGGTCAGCGCTCGCCGGGCGCCGGCGCCGGCTCACCACCGCGGGCGTGCGAAACATGCCCGGGGTGGGATTCGAACCCACATGCCCATTTGCAGGCCATCGATTTTAAGTCGATTGCGTATACCCATTCCGCCACCCGGGCCACCGAGTGAGTCTAGGGGAGCGGCCCCTCCAAACACCGCAACTTCGGCGCCCTTACGGGGTATTTAGGGGTGTTGGCAACAATTGGAGCACGGTGGAGGCCTCTGCACTAACACACTCCAGTCGCATGCCGGGCCTGCGTGGCCCGTCTGCCCTGCTGCGCCTGCAGTCCGACGAGCGGCTGATCGCGATGACCCGCCGCGGACAGTCGGCCGCCTTCGAGACGCTCTGCTCGCGCTACCAGGCACGCCTTCTGTCCTTCTGCCGGCACATGCTCGGCTCCCGTGAGGATGCCGAGGACGTGCTTCAGGAGGTGTTCGCGGCGGCCTTCAACGCGGTCCTCGCCGACGAGCGCGAGATCAACGTCAGGCCCTGGCTCTACCGCATCGCGCGCAACCGTTCGCTCAACCACCTGCGCAGGGCCTCCGCGATCGGCGTGGACTCGATGGACGTCCACTTCTCAGACCACGGCCTCTCCACCGGTGACCGGGCGATCCGCCGTGAGAGCTTCCGCGAGCTCCTTGCCGACGTGCAGCAGCTGCCCGAGACCCAGCGCACCGCGCTTTTGCTGCGCGAGATCGACGCCCTCTCCTACGAGCAGATAGCCCAAGCGATGGAGACCACCGTCCCGTCTGTCAAGTCGCTGCTCGTGCGCGCCCGCATCTCCCTCGCCGAGGCCGCCGAGGCCCGCAAGCTGAGCTGCGCCGAGGTTCGCCTCGAGCTGGGCGAGGTCGCCGAGGGCCTCTCCAAGCTGAGCTCGCCGGCGCGGCGCCACGTGCGCGGCTGCGAACGCTGCGGCTCCTTCAAAAAGCAGCTCAAGGACAACAACCACGCGCTCGCCGCCATGCTCCCCGTCGGCCCGCTGCTTCTGGCCAAGAAGCTGTTCCTGGCCAAGCTCGGCTCGACCGCCTCCGCCGGAGGAGCGCACGTCGCCGGTGGCGCCGGAGCCACGGTCGGCGCCGGCGCAGCCGCGAGCGCAGGCGCGGCCGGGGGAACCGGCGTCGCCGGGGGCATCCTCACCGCCGGAGCCGGAGCGCTCGCCACCAAGGCCGTCGCCGGCCTCGCCGCCGCCGCGATCGTCACCGCCGGCGTCGCCGCCGTCAACCACCAGCCGGTCCACCACCATCATGCTCTCGCCAGCGTCGCCCCGCGAGTCACCCAGCCCCTTGTCGTCGCCGAGCGCTCCCAGCCCGTGACCCCCGGCACGCACCCGGTCGCGGCCCTCACCGCCTCCCCCCACCCGCGCCGTCATGCAACGGCCAAGACCGCACTGGCGGCCACCCTGCCCGCCGCGGCCACGCCGGCCACCCCGCTGAAGCCGCTCGACCCCAAACCAGCCGACCCGCAGCTCACCCAGGTCACCACCGACACCACCCAGCTTCCGTCCGTGGCCACCGCCGGCGGCCAGCCGCCCGTCTCGAGCACTCCGGTCGTCGTCTCCACACCCACCGTCGCCGAAGCCCCGCCCTCCATCCCGCAAACGCCGGATTCAGGGCAGGAAACCACCATCACCACCCCCACCCCTACCCCTACCACTACCCCACCCCCCGTCGAACCCGCCGCCGCCGAACCCGATCCTGCCTCCCCCTCTGCCGGCAAGCCGGGCGAGGAAGCCGGCCCGGATCCCGCGCCGCCGGCCGAAGCGCCGGATCCGTCAAGCGGCGGCTGACCGAGCAGCCGCGCCTGGCTCGGCGCTAGCCGAAGCTGAACGTCCTCAGCGGCCTGGACAGCACGCCCGCTAACCCCACTTCCGGCGGTCCGTCCACCTGCGAGTCGGCGGTGGGACTCGTCAGCATCGCGATGTCCACCCCTTCGCGCGCTCCGGGCCGTTCTGGGAGCAGCAGGATGTCGCGCCCCCACATCGTCAGCCCGTCGAGCACGGTCGTGTAGGAGACGGCGTAGGCGAACATCGTGTCCACCTTGGTCTTGCCCTCTCCCGCCAGCTCGAACTGCGGGTAGCGGCCGGGGAGCCCGGCGATGTAGCCGGCCGCGTACAGGGGCAGCTCCCCGGACAGGTTGCCGGAGTACGGCGGCAGCCGCAGCGGCCCCACCGCCAGGGAATCCTCCAGCTCGCCGTCGGCGCGATGGCGCTGCATCTTCACGAACCCCCCGGGGTCGGGCTTCACCCGGTAGAGGTTTCGGTAGCTGAAGCTGAACGGCACGCGCCCGCCATGTGAGTAGCTGGCATTCTCGAGCGTCAGCCCCGCGCCGATGAGAAGCGCCAGCAGCCCCACGCACGCGGCGATCACAACCCCGCGCGCGAGCGGCGAGGCGGCACGCCAGCGTGGCGACAGCAGCACCCCGAGCGTGGGCCCGTACTGCGGCTTCATCCGCACCGCGGCCATCACGTCAGTCGATCATTCCCCGATCGAGAACAGCGATTCGAGGTCGTGGCGCGAGTACGCCGCGAAGGCCACCATCGTCTGCGTGCGCGTCACCCCCGACAGCCCCCCGATCTCGTGCGTCACCACGTCGGCCAGCTGCTCGTGGTCGGGCACCCGCACGATCGCCACGAAGTCCCACTCGCCGGTCACCGAATAGGCCTCGGCCACGCCCTCGATATCGGCCAGCGCACCTCCCAGGCTGGACAGCGCATCGCGCTCGGCCTCGATCAGCACCACCGCGTTGGTCATCGTCATAGCGCCTCAATCATAAGAGCGATCGGACCGCCGCTACAGCTCCGGTTGGCCCACGCGGCTGAGCCCGAGCCCCGCCAGGAGCCCGAACGCCCCGCCGGTGATCCCCGCCAGCCAGCTCGCCTGCGGCTGCGCGAACGGCAGCGCCAGCAGCACCGCCGCGATTGCCGCCACCCCCAGCAGATCGCCCTCGTAGTCGATGCCCGCGCGCGCGGCTTCGAGGTCCGGTACCGCCCACGCCGCCAGCAGGCCCAGGGCGGCGCCGTTGGCGCCGCTCACGATCGCATCGGTGTACACGGCGCTCGCCACCAGCGCCCCCGTGGCCCCGGCGCCGAAGAACAGCGCGAGCACCACGGCCGGCCCGTGGCGGCGCTCGAGCAGCCAGCCGAAGATGGCTATCGCCACGAGCGCCACGAACTCATACAGGCCGTTGGCGTAGGCGAACTGGCTTGTGAACAGCTTCCACCAGTCCCCGTGCAGCGGACCGATCACGACCAGTTCGTCCAGGTTGACGAAGCCCCCGCGCCACGCCACCCATACCCCGCAGCTCACCGCCACCAGTGCGATCGTGGCGTACGGTCGGGTGCCGGCCCCTCGGTCGAAGCCCCCGAGCGACCGGCGCGGGCGCGTGCGCGTCGCTGCGCTGCGCGTTCGCCCCCCCACCGGCCAGCGCCGCGCGCGGGTGCGCTGGGCGCCGCTCGAGGCCTGGACCCGCGGCAGCTTGGGGGCGCGCCTGCGCAGCCGGTGCCCGCAGTAGGGACACTCGGTGATGTACGGGCTGACCTCCGATCCGCACTGCTTGCATACAACGAACAGATCGGCGCCTTGGGACATCGTCGACCCATTCTAAGAGCGCCCGGCGAATGTCGCGGACGGGCCGTCTGGCGGCCGTGCCGCCGGGACCTCTCCGCCCACCTCACCGCGCCTTTGAAATACTCAAGCGATGGACCTCGGCTACGACCACAAGCTCTACATCCTCGCGTTCGACCACCGCGGCTCGTTTCAGAAGAAGTTCTTCGGCATCGAGGGCGAGCCCGACCCCGAGCAGACGGCGATCATCGCCGACGCCAAGCACCTCATCTTCGAGGGCATGCTGCAGGCCGTGGCGGCCGGCGCCGATGCCTCCGTGACGGGCGTGCTCGTCGACGAGCAGTTCGGCTCCACGATTCCGGCCGAGGCGCGCGAGCGCGGTCTCAAGCTCGCCATGCCGGTCGAGCGTTCCGGCCAGAACGTCTTTGACTTCCAGTACGGCGACGACTTCGGAGCGCACATCGAACGCTTCGATCCCGACTTCAACAAGGTGCTCGTCCGCTACAACCCCGACGGCGACGTCGAGGCCAATCGGGAGCAGCTCGGGAAGCTCAAGCGGCTCAGCGAGTGGCTGAAGCTGCACGATCGCAAGTTCCTATTCGAGCTGCTCGTGCCCGCCGAGGACTCCCAGCTGAAACTCGTCGAAGGCGACCCCGAGCGCTATGACGCAGAGCTCCGACCAGAGCTGATGCGCCGCGCGATCTCGGACATCCAGGACTTCGGCATCGAGGTCGACATCTGGAAGATCGAGGGCGTCGACGAGCGCGCCGACTGCGAGATGCTGGTCGCCCAGGCTCGCTCCGGCGGCCGCGAGGGCGTTGTCTGCGTGGTCCTCGGCCGCGGCGCCGACGACGCCAAGGTCGACCAATGGCTGGCGGCCGCGGCCCCGGTCGACGGCTACATCGGGTTCGCCATCGGCCGCTCGATCTGGTGGGACCCGCTCAAGGCCTACGTCGACGGCAAGATCGAGCGCGCCGCCGGTGCCCGCACGATCGCCGAGAACTACCTGCGCTTCGTCAAGGTCTACGAGCGCGCCGAGGGCAAGACCCCCGTCGCGTCCTGATCTGAGCCGCCGCCATGAAGATGCGCCAGAGCCTCGCCGACTGGGAGCAGGCCTTCGTCAAAGAGATCTCGCTCGATCGCCGCAGGCGGGATTCGCTGCGGCGCACGACCGAGCGGCGCGCGCGCAAACGCGAGGCCGAGCGGATTCACAAGCGGGGCTCGCTGCGCTTCGCGCTGCTCGTGCTCACGCTCGTGATGACCGCGGTCATCGTCACCGTCGTGATGTTCCGCACCCTCTACCTGCTGCTCGGCTAGAGGGAACCGCCGGACGCCGCGAGGACCTAGCCCTCGCCCATCTCGCGCAGCGCGTCGTCCACCTCGGTGGTGGCGCCCTCCGCTGGCGGGACCTCGGCGTCCTCACGATGGATCTCGAGATAGATCTCCTTGCGGAACACCGGAACCTCTTGAGGCGCCTGAATGCCGATCCGCACCTTCTCACCCATCACCGACAACACCGATATCTCGATGTCGTCCCCGATCATGATGCTTTGGTTGGACTTGCGCGTCAGGACCAGCAATTTGGAGCACCCTTCCTCTTTGCCGATATGGCGACCAGTGCGAGCCCCCAGACACCGGTTTGGCAAGCATAGACACAGAACCGGGAGAACGCCTTCCCGAATTCTTCGACCTTCCGAAGCATTTACCTTCCCAATCCACCCAACGACTACTTCGCCGAGATGTTCGCCGGTGGCCGGGCGGCGCACGCAGGCCGCCAGGCGCTACGCCCGGCGGCCGCTATGCGCTAGTCTCCCGGGCCGTCGATGCCTCGGAGATCTCTGCGCCCGCACCTGAACCAGATCCGCACGTGGGTGCGGCAGGGCCGCACCGACGCCTGGGTGGCCCATCAGCTCGAGGTGACCGCCCGGGACATCGACCAGTTCAAGCGCCAGAACGAGCTCGTGAGCGACGAGGAGCCCTCCGAGGGCTCGGTCGGGACCAGCTACCCCGAGGAGATCGACCTGCGCGCCGAGGACGACGCGTTGATCGCGGCCGAGCTCGAGGCCGCCGAAATCGAGACCCAGCGCGCGAAGGCCGAAGCCGCGGAGAACGAAGAGGAGCCCAAGGAGGATGAGGACGAGGAGGAGGAGGACGCCGCGCCCACCCGCCGCCGGGCCCGTCGCGGCGGACGCGGGCGCCGTGGGAGCACCGAGCGCGCGAGCGCCGGTTCGGCGCGCAACGTCGACCCGCTCGAGGGCACGTTCGACCACGGCGAGGAGGGCTACGGCCTATGGCTCGACCCCGCCATCCAGGACAACCCGATCTACGCCGAGCACTGGGCGGGTCACCGGCCGGTCGAGGTCGCGATCGAAGAGAACCGCATCGTCATCCGCCGCACCGGCGAAGACGACTAGCTAAACCTCCGTCACCTCGGTCAGCGCCCGCTTGCCGCCGGCGAAGTCGGCCGCCCCTCGCAGGTATCTGCCGAACGCCGCATCCACCACCACGCCCGCCTCCCACGCCCACGGGTCCTCCGGCGCGAGATTCATCGCCAGCTGTAGGCACCAGGTGGTGCCCCGTTCGTAGAGCGCCACCAGCTCCTCGGTGTCGAACCGCCCGCCCAGGCGCCGGCGCAGCTCGGCCACGATCGCATCGGTGACGCGTTCGAGCGCCGCACGGCGCTCGGCCGGCGCGGCCTGCAGCCGGCGCTCGCCCTGCTGCCATTGGTAGATCGCGTTCTCGAACGACATTCGCCGCCGAGGCTAGCAGCGAGAAGGAGCCTCAGTTGCCGGGCAGGCCGGTGACCACGTAGGACTGCTCGCCCCGTTTCATCATCCCCAGCCGGCGAGCCTCTTCTTCCATCGTGCCCTGCCTGCCGAGGACTTCGTTCTGGCGCTTCAGAAGCGTGTGTTCGCGACGCAGCGCCGCCACCGTGGCACTGTCGCTGCGCGCCTGGCGCCAGGTCGAGAGCATGTGGATGCCGGCGCTCAGATACAGGTAGGCGAGCGCCGCCGCCACGCACAGCATCGCCACGCGCCCGACCCTGTCCCAGCGGACGCGCGCCGCCGCGCTCGCGCCCGCCGTGCGCCGCCGTTGTCCGCCACGCACCCCGTCAGAGCGTGCGGAGCGTGGCTCAGAGACGGAGGCCGCGGACATTCTCCTGACGCATTCGCGTCCGCCCGCCAACCTCCTGCCGGCGCCCTGAAAGCTGCGCCCGGGGCGGCGTCCCTATGCCGAGCGCCCGTAGCGGCCCCGGAACGGCGAGCGCCCGGGGAACTCCGCGTCGGCGCCGAGCTGCTCCTCGATGCGCAGCAGCTGGTTGTACTTCGCCACCCTGTCGGAGCGGGTCGGCGCTCCGGTCTTGATCTGCCCGCACCCGGTGGCGACCGCCAGATCGGCGATCGTCACGTCCTCGGTCTCTCCCGAGCGATGGCTCATCACCGTTGTGTAGCCCGCATCGCGGGCCATCGCGATCGCCTCGAGCGTCTCGGTCAGCGTCCCGATCTGGTTGACCTTGATCAGGATCGAGTTCGCCACCCCCTCGTCGATCCCCCTCGCCAGGCGCTCGGTATTCGTCACGAACACGTCGTCACCGACGAGCTGCAGCCCGTCGCCAAGACGCTCGGTCAGCATCCGCCAGCCGTCCCAGTCCTGCTCGTCCATCCCGTCCTCGAGCGACACGATCGGATAGCGCTCGAGCAGGTCGGCCCAATAGTCGGTCAACTCCTCCGCGCTCAGCGTGCGGCCCTCGTGCTCCAGCACGTAGTCGCCGTCCCGGTAGATCTCGCTCGCCGCGGGATCGAGCGCGATCGCGAGGTCCTCTCCGGGGGTGAAGCCCGCCGCGCGGATGCCCGCCATCAGCATCTCGAGCGCCTCCTCGTTGGAGCTCAGGTCGGGCGCGAACCCGCCCTCGTCGCCCACGGCCGTGGACAGCCCGCGCTCGTGCAGGGTGCGCTTGAGCGCGTGATAGGTCTCGACCCCCATGCGCAGGCACTCCGAGAACGTCGGTGCGCCGCACGGAACCAGCATGAACTCCTGGAAGTCCACGCTGTTGTCGGCGTGCGCGCCGCCGTTGAGCACGTTCATCATCGGCACCGGCAGCACCCGGGCGGACTCGCCGCCGAGGTGGCGGTACAGCGGAAGCCCCTCCTCGGCGGCCTGTGCCTGGGCGGCGGCCAGCGACACGCCCAGGATCGCGTTGGCGCCGAGGCGCGACTTGTTGGCGGTGCCGTCGAGCTCGATCAGGGCCCTGTCGAGGCCATGCTGGTCGGAGGCGTCCATGCCCGTCACCGCCTGCGCGATCTCGCCATCCACGTTCGCGACCGCCCGTGTCACGCCCTTGCCCTGCCAGCGATCACCGCCGTCGCGCAGCTCTGTCGCCTCGAACTCGCCCGTGGAGGCCCCCGAGGGCACCGCCGCGCGGCCCTCGGCGCCGGAGCTCAGCCCGACCTCCACCTCGACCGTCGGGTTGCCCCGGCTGTCGAGGATCTGACGGGCGTGAACTCGCTCGATCTGGCTCACTTCTGCGAGCGCGTGTCTGCTAGGTCGCGCCGGTGGTGGTCGAGGCCTTGGGGGCCACGTAGCTCTTGCAGTCCATCACCACATAACCGGAGCGACACACCGTTTTGGCGGTCCACTTCTTTTTGAAGTTCGCCACGAAGGTGGTCAGCGCAGTCGACTGCTTCGTGGAGGTGAGCTGCTGCTTGATCGTCGCCTGCGCCTGTGCAAGCGTCTGCTGCGAGCCCTTGGAGATGGACTTGACTTCGTAGATGTAGTAGCCGAACGGCGTCTTTACGGGACCGCTGAGCACGTTCGGCTTGGCGGCGAAGATGGCGCTGTCGAGCGCAGCCTCCTCCTGGCCTTTGACGACCCCAACGATCACACCGCCGTTGGGCTTGCTGGTGGGGTCGATCGAAACGGCCTTGGCGACGCTCGCGAAGCTCTTGCCCGATTCGATTTCCTTCTTGGCCGTGTTGGCCTGAGCTTCGGTCTTGGTGAGGACGATTGCGATGGTGCGCTTTTCCGGCGTGCCGAAGTGCTGCTTGTTTTCGTTGTAGTACTTTTCGATCTGCGCCTGGGTGATGGTGATTTTGGTTTTCGAGATCTTCTGCTGGATTTTTGTCGACAGCAGATTGAGCTTCACCCGCAACAGCAGGTCGGACACCGTCTGACCGGAGGATTTGAGGAACTTTTCGAATTCCGCCGCCTTCGGGAACTGCTGGTTCTTGACAGTGGCGAACTGCTTTTCGACTTCCTTGTCGCTCACCTTCACGCCCAGGTTGGCGGCTTCGCCGAGCACCCATTCCGAGGAGATCAAAAAGCCGAGCACCTCAGTCTGCAGCGACTTGTACTGCTGTTCGCACTGAGACTTCAGCTGGGCTTCGGTCGGCGCGCTCTGCCCTTTCGCGGGCTTGGGTGCAACCGCTTTCAGGTGCGCGATGCAGGCTGTGTAATTGGGTGGTTCCGGCACCACCGGTTTGGCCCCCGGGGTCGTTGCGCTCGAGGCCGCGGCGATGCCGACCCAGTGGGCGAACGTGTCTTTGGTGATCGAGTTGCCGTTGACCTGCACAACCGCGTTACCGGGGATGCCACCACACGCAGACATTCCCGCGATGACAAAGAAAACGGCGCCGAGCGCCGACATGAAACGAAACGCTTTTGACACGACGCGGGCACTCTAGCGGAAAGATGCTGGGTCGTGCCTAACGAGTGCCTAAGGGGATCCTAAGCCGCCTCTCTCATCACCGCCAGCAGCACGTCCGCCGCCTTCACCACGGCGGGAAACCGCTCTTTGCCGTCCTTCGGCACGCGCACGGAAACTTGCGAGCGGCCGGCCTCGTACATCGCCCCGGGCAGCTCCTCGCGCAACCATTTCGCGCGTTTTGAGTCCAGCTCAATCGGCACCACGGCCAGCCGATCACCTCTGAAGCTCACCGTGCGCGCGCCGGCCTGGCCGAACTTGATCCGCGCCCGCTGCAGGGCGAGCAGGTTCTCGAGCGGCTCGGGCACCGGCCCGAAGCGATCCTCGAGCTCCTCGCGCAGCCGCTCCACGTCGGCGACCTCGAGCGCGCCGGCCACGCGCCGGTGCACCTCGATCTTGGCCTGCTCGTAGGGCACATAATCAGCCGGCACGTAGGCGTCGACGTTGACGTCCAGGCGCACCGGCTCGGACAGCTCGCCCTCCCCCTGCTCGGGCTCCGCCGCGTGCACCGCCTCATCGAGCATCTGCATATAGAGCTCGAATCCGAGCGCAGCGACGTGGCCCGACTGCTCGTCTCCGAGCAGGTTCCCCGCCCCGCGGATCTCCAGATCGCGCATCGCGATCTTGAAGCCCGCACCCAGCTCGGTGTAGTCCGACAGGGCTGACAGGCGCTGCGCCGCCTCGACCGTGAGCGACGCCGCCGAGTCATACAGCAGATAGGCGTAGGCGCGCTCACGGCTGCGACCCACCCGCCCCCGGATCTGGTAGAGCTGGGAGAGCCCGAAGCTGTCGGCGTGCTCGACGATCAGCGTGTTCGCCTGCGGGATGTCGATGCCGGACTCGATGATCGAGGTGCACACCAGCACCTCGGCGCCGCCGCGCAGGTAGTCCATCATCACCGTCTCGAGCTCGCCCTCGGCCATCTGGCCGTGCGCGACCGCAAAGCGCACGCCCGGGCACAGCGCCCGCAGCCGCTCCGCCGTCTCCTCGATCGACTCCACCCGGTTGTGCAGGAAGAACGCCTGCCCGCCGCGCTCGTGCTCGCGCAGGATCGCCCGCTTGATCAGCTCCTCCTCGTACTCCCCCACGTAGGTCCTGATCGGCCTGCGACCCTCCGGGGGCGTCTCGATGACCGAGATGTCCCGCAGGCCCGCCAGCGACATCTGCAGCGTGCGCGGGATGGGGGTGGCCGACATCGCGATCACATCCATCTTCAGCTTCAGCTGGCGCAGGAGCTCCTTCTGCCTGACCCCGAAGCGCTGCTCCTCGTCGACTATCAACAGCCCGAGATCCTTGGCCCGCACGTCGCGCGAGAGCACCCTGTGGGTGCCGATCAGGATGTCCACGCGCCCCTCGGCGAAACCCTTCACCGCCGCTTTCTGCTCGGCCGGCGTGCGGAACCGCGAGACGTGCTCGAGCGTGATCGGATAGTCGGCGAGCCGCTCGGCGAACGTCCCGTAGTGCTGCTGGGCGAGGATCGTCGTCGGCACCAGCATCAGCACCTGCTTGCCCTCGTTGGCGGCCTTGAACGCCGCCCGCAGGGCCACCTCGGTCTTGCCGTAGCCGACATCTCCGCAGATCAGCCGGTCCATCGGCCGGGGCGCCTCCATGTCCGCCTTGACCAGCTCGATCGCCTCGCGCTGGTCCGGGGTCTCGGTGAACGGAAAGCGCTCCTCGAACTCCCGCTGCCAATCGGAGTCGATCCCGAACGCGTGCCCGGAGCGCCGCTTGCGCTCGGCGTACAGGCTCAACAGCTCGCCCGCCAGCTCCTGCACCGCGCGCCGGGCGCGGGCCTTCATCGTCTCCCAGCGGTTGCCGCCCAGCTTGCTCAGCGGCGGGTGCTCGCCGCCGGCGCCCACGTAGCGCGAGATCTTCGCGAGCTGGTCGGTGGGCACGAACACGCGGTCGTCGCCCTGGTATTCGAGGTAGAGGTAGTCGCGCGTGACGTTCGCCACGGTGCGCGTCTCAAAGCCCGCGAAGCGGGCCACACCGTGGTCCTCGTGCACCACGATGTCGCCGGCGCGCAGCTCGGTGAAGGAGCGCAGCGCTCCCCTGCGTACTCCCCCGCGGTCTCCGCCGGCTCCCGCTCCGCCGGGCCGCTCGGCGCGGCGACGGCGCAGCAGGCGATGCTCGGGGAACACCGCGAGCTTCACCGACGGCGCGACGAAGCCCTCGCGCAGCGACCCCGCCGCAAACCGCAGCGAGGGCTCGAGCACCTGGCGGCCCACGTCCACCCCCTCGCCCAGCCAGGTGGCTTTCAGGCGCCCGAGGTTGTAGGCCGCGCGCTCGCCCTCGCCGCGCCGGGGAAACGCCACCACCGTCCTGTAGCCCGAGCGCACGAGCTTTTCGAGCTCAGGCTCGGCCTCCCCCAGCGAGCGCGCCGCCGTGTCGGCCGACTGGGCGCGCAACTGGATCTCCTGACCGCCGTCAAGCGCTGAGAGCCAGATCCGCGCGCGCTCGCTGAGCGCCTCGTGGATGAGCTCGGGGCTCACGTACAGGTGGTGGGCGTCCTCGTCCCCGAACGCGGCGCAGACATCGCTCCAGAGGTCGCTCAGCACCGGTGCGAGCTCCTCCTCGCTGCCCACCACCAGCTCGGCCTCGGGCCCGATCAGATCCAGCAATGCGCCGAAACGCTCGACCGGCAACAGCTCGGCGATGTCCGGCCGGCTGGACGGGTCCTCGCCGTCGGGAGGGCCGAAGGCGCCCTCCGCCGCGGCCATCTCCGCCAGCTCGCGATGCTCGGCCGCAAGCTCCGCCGCCGGGGCGATCTCGACCTCCTCCACATCGCCCAGCGATCGCTGCGTGAAGGTCGAGAACCAGCGCAGCGATTCGATCTCCACGTCGAACATGTCCACCCGCACCGCGCGCTCCTCGGTCGCCGGAAACACGTCCAGAAGGCCGCCCCGCATCGCGAACTGCCCCCGCTCCTCGACCTGATCGACGCGCTCATAGCCGGCGGCCACGAGCTCGGCGGCGCACTCATCCAGGTCGAGCAGCTCGCCCACCCGCAGCCTGAACGAGTGCGGGCGAAGCTCGGGGTCGGGGACCTTCTCAGACAGCGCCACCGCGCTGACCACCACGACCGGCTGATCGACCCCCGAGCGGGCCGCATCCGCGGCTCCGAGCAGGGCGTCGAGGGCGGCCACGCGCAGGCCGACGAGGTGCGGGGGCGGTGCGAGATGGGACTCGTAGGCCACCCCTCGAGACGGGTAGTAGCGCACCCGCCGCGGCGCAAGCCACGCGCCCAGATCGGCGGCGAGATCACGCGCCGCGCGATCGTCGCCCACCACCACGAGCGTCGGGCGCGAGCGAGCGAGCTCCGAGGCGTCCGCGAGCGCGGCGATCAGATACGGCCGCAGGGACTGGGACACGAACGCGTGGCCGCCATCGGCCGCGAGGGCCCTGGCCGACGCATCCTGCTCGATCAGCCCCAGCAGCAGGCGCAACGATGGCGCTGCGGGCGCCATCTAGACGGAGGCCTTCCCAGGCGCCGCGCCGCCCGCGGTCTGCGCGCCGGCGAGCACGACGGCCTCGACCTGCTCGCACGCCTGCTCGATGAGCTCTGAGAGGAGCTCCTCGCCCTCGCGAAAGCGACCGAGCACGTAGGCCGAGACGATCTCCGGGTCGGTGGAGTCGGGCCGTCCGACGCCCACCCGCACACGCACGAAGTCGCCGCCGCCCAGCTCCCGCTTGAGCGACTTCAGCCCGTTGTGGCCGGCGAGGCCTCCGCCCCGCTGCGTGCGCACCTCGCCAAAGGGAAGGTCGATCTCATCGTGGACCACGAGCACGCGATCGAGCGGCAGCTTGAACGCGCCCCGGGCGGGACCGGCCGAGCGGCCGGCCTCGTTCATGTAGGTCTGCGGACACAGCACCGCCACGCGCGGGCCCCTCCCCGCGCCCCCAGCGACCGACGGGCCATCCACGCGACCCTCTGCGATCCGGCCGCGAAAGCGCTCCTTCGGCCGTCCCAGCCCCCAGCGCTCAGAAAGCGCCTCGGCCACCATGAAGCCCACGTTGTGGCGCGTCTGGGCGTGCTCGCGCCCAGGGTTGCCCAATCCGACGATCAACCAGTCGATGGCCCCGCCACCGCCGCCGCCAAAGGGGCGTCGCAGGAGCTGCTACTCCTCGCTGGAGGAGCCCTCGGCGGAGTCCTCGTCGCCCTCGTCGCCCTCGGCAGGCTCCTCACCCTCGCCGACGAGCTCCGTTTCGGCCTCGATTTCCTCCTCCACCTCGGCCTGCAGTTTCGGCGGCGACAGCGTCGCGACGACCGCATCCTCGACATCGTCGAGCAGCGTCACGCCCGCCGGCATCACCACCGCGGCCAAGCCGATCGTCTCGCCGATCTGCATCTCGCCGATCTCGTGCACGATGGCCTCGGGTATGGCCGTGGGCAGCGCCTCCACGTTCAGCTCGCGCGTGATCTGCTCGAGCACGCCGCCTTCCTTCACGCCCGGGGCCTCATCGACGCCGAGCAGCTCGAGCGGCACGACCGCGTGGATGGCCTCGTCGAGGCGGACCCTCAGCAGGTCGACGTGCACGGTCTGCCCGCGCACCGGGTCGCGCTGGGCCTCCTTCAGCACCACCGGCGTCGCCTTCTCCCCGTCGACGCTCAGATCGAGCACGGCGCCGGAGGCCGCAAGCGCCAGGCGCAGCTCGCGCGCATCGGCGTCAAATCCGACCGCCTCGCCGCCGCCGCCGTAGAGGACACCGGGCACACGGCCGGAGCGGCGCAGGCGCCGGGCGGCGCGCGACCCCGCCGCGGCGCGGCCCGTTACATCAAGCTTGGTGGTGGTGTCAGCCATGGGAGCCTGGAGACTCTAGCAATCGCGGTTCATCGTTCTGCCGCCGTCGCTTCTTCTTCTTCCAGTTCTTCTCGCGTGCGCTTGGTGCAGATCCCTTCGTTGTCGATCGGCCTGCTCAGGCCGATCAGCTGCACGTGGATGCCGGACAGGAAGTTGCCCGTGCGGTGCACGTCCACGCACTGCACCACCGGCAGCTTCCCGAGCACCGTCCAGGCCACGCGCGTCTCGCCGGTGGCGCCGGACAGCGAATACGCGGTCTTTGAGTCCAGCCGCAGGATCTTCACCGAGCCATGCCGGCGCAGTCGCGGGTTGCTCGCGTCGGCCCTCACGACGGCCAGGCAGGACTGGTTCTCCCGGCAGCCCCCGAGCTGGTCGAGCATGCCCGCCACATCGCCCCTGACCTCCGCCTGAAGGAGCGCCACATCATCGTTTCGTTCGGCGTTCTCAACACTCAGAAAGCGCGCGAGCACGACGCTCACGATCAGCACCAGGATGACGCCGAGCCCCAGCAGCCTCCGCAGCAGGCGGCGTTTGCCGGGAGGGAGGCCGAGCCACCATGCGCGCGGACCGCGCTCGGCCGCGTCAGGGGTCGCGATCGGTGAGGACATGGTCGAGTGATGATGACGCCACCCACACCACGCGGCCGGCCGCGCGCCTCAGAACAGCTGGTTCTCGCCGCCGAAGACCTCGCTGACGGAGTCATCGACGAATATCCGCCGGATCGAGTCGGTCAACAGCTCGGCGCAGGGGAGCACGCGGATGTTCTTGGGGCGGTCCGGGTTCACGGGAATGGTGTCGGTGACGACGATCTCCTCGAGGCCGGAGGTCCTCAGGTTCTCGAACGCGTTCCCGGAGAAGACCGCGTGGGTGGCCGCCGCATACACCCGCGCGGCGCCGGCTTCGGTGACCGTTCTGGCCGCCGCCTTCAGGGTGCCCGCGGTATCGATCATGTCGTCGACTATCACGGCCGTCTTTCCGCGCACGTCGCCGATCAGATAGCCGATCTCCGCCACCTGCTGGGCAGGGCGCTCCTTGTCGAGGATCGCGAGCTCGGCGCCGATCTTGGAGGCGAACTTCTTGTTGAGCTTCACCCTGCCGACGTCGGGCGCGACGACCACGAGATCGGACAGACCGAGGTCGGCGAAGTACTGCGTGAGCATGAACAGCGCCGTCATGTGGTCGACGGGCTTCTGGAAGAAGCCCTGGATCTGACCGGCGTGCAGGTCCATCGTCAGCACCCTGTCGGCCCCCGCCGACTCCAGCATGCGGGCCACCAGACGCGCCGAGATCGGCTCGCGCGGCGCCGACTTCTTGTCCTGGCGCGAATAGCCGAACCAGGGCGTAACCGCGATCACCCTGTGTGCGGAGGCGCCCACGGCCGCGTCGATCATGAACAGCAGCTCCATCAGCGAATCGTTCGCCGTGATGCCGGTCTGCGGGTTTCCGCAGGTGGACTGCACGATGAACACGTCAGCTCCGCGGATCGACTCCTCGTAGCGGCAGTACACCTCGCCGTTTGAGAACGTCCTCAGCGTCACCGGTCCGAGATCCACGCCGAGCTTGTCGGCGATGTCAACCGCCAGATGCGGGTTCGCGCGCCCGCTGAACAGCATCAGCCGCTTGTTGTAGTCGATCGGCAGGCTCGCCCGCGACGAGGACTGCGTGCTCGTGTCGATCACGCTGCTCATGCCTCCTCAGAGTGTAAACGCCGCTCCCTCTGCTCGGCGAATCCCTCGATGTTCTCCTGCCTGGCCCTCGCCACGGCGAGGGCTCCCGCGGGCACGTCCTTGGTCACCACCGACCCCGCCGCGGTGTAGGCGTCGTCGCCCACGACCACCGGAGCCACGAACGAGGTGTCCACGCCCCCGCGCACGCCGCTTCCGATCTTCGTGCGGTGCTTGTTATGGCCGTCGTAGTTGGCGGTGATCGTGCCGGCCCCGAGGTTCGTGCGCTCGCCCACATCCGCATCCCCGATGTAGGAGAGATGCGGGACTTTCGCGCCGGCGCCGAGGTCGGAGTTCTTGACCTCGACGAACGTCCCCACCCTGGCGCCCGTGCGCAGGACCGAGCCCGGGCGCAGATAGCCGAAAGGCCCGACGCACGCGCCGTCCTCGAGGGTGCAGTCGACGAGGTAGGAGTGCCTGATCAGGCAGCCCTCGCCGATCCTCGTGCTCCCCTTGATCGTCGTGAACGGCTCGATCACCGTGTCGGCTCCGATCTGCACGTCCACATCGATGACCGTGGCGGCGGGATCGATGATGCTGACCCCCGCGCGCATGTGCCGTTCGTTGATCGCATCCTGCGCGAGCCGCCTGACCCGGGCGAGCGCCACCCGGTCGTTGACCCCGAGCACGAGCCTTGCGTCGTCGACGGGGTAGGCGGCGAGCACGCTTCCGGCGGCTCGAAGCTCCTCGAAGACCTGGGGCAGGTAGAGCTCGCCCTGCGCGTTGTCGGTGGTGAGCTTCGGCAGGGTCTCGGCGAGCGCGTTCGCGTCGAAGGCGTAGATGCCGGTGTTCACCTCCCTGATCGCGCGCTCCTCGGGCGTCGAGTCGCCGCTCTGCTTGGTCTCCACCACCCGCTCGAGCGCGCCGGAGGAGTCGCGCAGGACGCGCCCGTAGCCGCTGGGGTCCTCGAGGATCGTCGTGACCATCGTGGCGGCGGCGCCGTTGTCGCGGTGCGCCTGGATCAGCCCCTCTATCGCCTCGCTGCTGACGAGCGGAACGTCGCCGCTGAGAACCACCACCGTCGAGCCGGGATCGGGCGCCAGCTCCGAGACGGCCGCCAGCACGGCCCCGCCGGTGCCGTTGGGGCGCTCCTGCACGGCCAGCTCGACGCCCTCGGGCAGCACCTCCTCGAGCGCTCTCTGGGGAGAGTCCACCACCACGACCCTGCCGGCCCCGGCATCCAGGGCCGCCCGGACCGGCCACAGCACCATCGGGGTGCCGCACAGCTCGTGCAGCACCTTGGGCACCTTCGAGCGCATGCGCGTGCCCTGGCCCGCGGCGAGGATCAGGACGATAGGCGCGCTCACCAAAGCCATGCTATCCACCGCGCGCCGAGCTGGGGGGCAGGGATTCGAACCCCGATTCTCAGGACCAAAACCTGATGTCCTGCCATTGGACGACCCCCCAAGGGTCCGTAGAAGAATAGTTGCCGGGCGGGGCAACTACTCGTTGACACGCGCTTCTCCTTCTTCTGCAACCATGCCCCCACTCTGTCAGGAGGAGTTCGCAGATTGCGGGGAAACATCGGCGCGACAGTGGCCGCGCTGGCCATCGCCGTGGTCGCATTGGGAACGGCCGCGCTGCCGGCCCGGGGCGAATCCGTCTACTGCGCCGGCGCCGAACTCAGCCCGACGGCCACCAACGGGCCGCTGATGGCCTCCGCGACGCTGTGCCTGATCAACCAGGTGCGACGCGCCTACGGCCTGCAGCCGCTGCGATCAAACGGGGAACTGCGCAAGCTGGCCACAAGCCAGGTCCACGACATGGTCAGCTGGAACTACTTCGCCGACGACCGGCCGCCCGGGCTTACGCCGATGGCGCTCGTCTCCAAGACGCGCTATACCACCCACGCGACGAAGCTCTCGGTCGGCCAGAACATCGGCTGGGGGACGGGTGAATACGCGACCCCGGCCGAGATGGTGGCCGCCTGGATCGCCTCTCCGGGGCACCTCGAAAACATCGTCACGGGCGAATATCGCGAAGTCGGCGTGGGTGTCACCCCCGCCGTGCCGGCGCGATTCAAACCCGAACTCCCCGGCGCGACGTACGCGATGGAGTTCGCCGTGCGCAGGTTCTAGGCGTTCTACGAGGCTAGGAGCGCCTGCTGCCGGGGCGGCGCGGCACGCGGCCGCCTTCTGCGCCGGCCTCGGAGGCCGGGCCGCCGGCCGATGCGATGCCGAGCACCCGCATCGACTTCAGCCCCAGGCTGAGCTTCTCCCGTCCGTCGCTCGAGCTGACGTCGAGCCCTGACAGCTCGCGCACGCGCTCGAGGCGGTAGTAGATCGTGTGGCGGTGGGTGAACAGCCGCTGGGCCGTGCCCGCCACGTTGCCGTCGGCCTCGAGAAAGGCCTCCAGCGTGCGCACCAGATCGGTCTCGTACTGCTCGTCGTAGGCCACCAGCGGCTCGACCGTCTCGGCGTAGAAGCGCTGCAGCTCCGAGGGGTTCTCGCTCATCGCCGACAGCAGCAGCCGGTAGGCGCCGGTCTGCTCGAAGGCGAGCGCCGCGCCGTCCGCCGAGCCCTGCGCCACGTTCGCCGCCAGCAGCGCCTCGCTGGCTGCGCGCGGCAGATCGGTGGGATCATCGGCGATCCGGCTGCGGCCGACGGAGAAGGTGAACCCGCTCAGCCCGGCCTCCATCTCGCGCAGGATCCCCTCGGCCGCGCGCGCGGCCGTGGCCTCCTCGCCGCCGGGGACGAGCACCAGGACCTCGGCGCCGAGCACGCCCTCGCGCTCGGATTGGGCAGCGATCGAGCGGCTGACGACCGCCCGCGCGCCTCGCTCTGCGACCGCGCGCACGCGTCCGCGCCAGCCGTCGTCGGTGGGCGCCTGCGGATGGGCGCGGGCGACGATCATGCTCGCCCCCTCCTCGAGGTCAAGCGACAGGCCGCCGGCACGCGCCTTGAGCTCGTCCCGCTCGGTCAGCTCGCGGTTCAGCAGCGCCCGCAGGAAGTCGGCGGCGGCCGTTTCCGAGACCCGCTCGGGCGCCCGCACGCGCTCGACCTCGGAGGCGATCATCGTCACGAGCAGCCTGCGCATCGACGCGCTCGGCTCGGTCTTCGCACGCATGTACAGGGTTCCCACGACGGTGTCGGCCACGCGCAGCGGGGTGCTGCTCACGCCCTTGCCCTGCGACAGCAGCGAGCGCTCCTCTGCCGGCGAGCGGGCGGCCACCGCGAGGGTCGCGCCCCAGGGGTCGGTCACCGCCAGGCTCGCGTCGAGCGCCTTGGCCGCGGCGCGCACCACCTCGGGCAGCCCCGCCCCCGACTCGACCGCCTCGGTGATCGCATCCAGCGCCGCTAGATCGGACACCCCGGCTAGCCCCAGAAGTAGACGACGGCAAGCGCGCCGGCCACTCCAGCACCCACGAGCACGGCGAGCACGTACAGCGACAGCACCGTCGCGGCCAGCCGCTCCCACAGGCGCGAGTAGGACGTCCACGCCGGGTACAGGATCAGGCCGGCATACAGCGCCAGCACGAACGTTCCGGCGCAGACGGCGACGAGGTCGTTGATGACTGTTCTGCTCATTGCGTCTCCGGCCGTGATTGTGACGCACGGGGATGTCGCTCGCGTGTCCGGGGCCCGCGACGCGGCACCAGGTCAGGCCGGGACGCCATCGGGACCGGGCCCGGCCACCTCGACGGCGGCGGCGAACGCCGCGCCGACCGAGCTCGCGGCGATCGGCGCCGGCACGAGCCCGGCGAGCTCTGAGACGGCGCGCTCGACCCGCCCGGGCGCGTTGGCGCGGGAGAACACTCCCACCACGGTGGGCCCGGACCCGCTGACGAACACCTCCTCCGCTCCCGCCTCGCGGGCCTTGCGCAGAGCCTGGGCGATCTGCGGGCACAGCGAGATCGCCGCGTCCTGGAGGTCGTTGTGCAGCAGCTGCGGATCGCGCGGCAACGCAGCCGAGAGCTCGAGCTCCCCCCGCAGGCGGGCTCGGAGCTCGTCGAGCTCCGCGAGGCCCCGGCCGTGGCCCAGCCGGTCGGCCTGGCGATACACCTCTGCGGTCGAGAGCCCTCCCGGCGCCGCGAGCACGAGCAGCCCGAGCGGATGGCTCGGGTCCGGCAGCCCCTGCAGCCGCTCGCCGGCGCCGCTCGCAAGCCAGCGCCCCGGGGAGACCTGCGCGGGAACGTCGGCGCCCAGCTCCGCCGCGAGCGCGCCCAGCAGTTCCTCGTCGCCGAGCCCGGAGGCGCGCGAGGCCAGGCGCAGCGTGGCGGCCGCGTCGGCCGAGCCGCCCGCCAGCCCCGCCGCGACGGGAATCCGCTTGAGGATTGTGAGCCGCACGGGCGGGCCATCCCAGCCGGTTCTCGAGCGGAAGGCCGACAGCGCCGCCGCGGCGAGGTTCTCCTCGGCCGGGCCCGCCACCGCGGGGCATACGAGCTCGTCCGCCGCGGCGCCGAGCGGGGCGGGCTCGAGCGTCAGCTCGTCGGCCAGCGAGATCGACTGCATGACGGTGACGAGCTCATGCCTCGAGTCCTCCGCGCGGATCGGCCCGAGGAACAGGCCGAGGTTGACCTTCGCCGGCGCGAGCGCCCGGTAGACGCCCATGCTCACAGTCCCAGCAGGGCGGCCAGCGCCCTGAAGTCCTCGGGCGAGAGGCGCTCGGCGCGGGCGTCCCCCGGCTGGCCGATCGCCTCCAGGGCGTCGCGCACCTGCTCGCGAGTCGGGCCGCCCCCGGCGAGGGCGCTCGTGCGCCCGGACAGCGCGAGCGAACCCGCGAGCGTCTTTCGGCGATGGGCGAACGCGCCGCCGATGAGCGCACGCACCGACGCGGCCGATGCGGCCGCGGGATCGGCGAGCGGAGCCCGCCGCTTCAGACGCACGAGCACCGAGTCGACGTTGGGCGCAGGGTGAAACACCGTGCGCGGGATCACCCTCACCACCTCGACCTCGCACTCGAGCTGGGCGATCACCGACGGGGCGCCGTAGGTGCGGCTGCCGGGGGCCGCGGCCAGCCGCTCGCCGACCTCGCGCTGGACCATCGCCACCCAGCCGTTCACGCTCTGAAGCTCCTCGATCGTGCGCAGCAGCACCCCCGCGGCGATGCCGTATGGAAGGTTGGCCACGACCCTGCTCGGCGCCGGGCTGAGGGCGGCCAGATCGATCCTCATCGCGTCCCCCCAGTGCAGGCTGACGTTCGAGTGTCCGTGGGTCGCATCCAGAAGGGCCTCGCGCAGGCGCTCATCGACCTCCACGACGTGCACGTGTGAGACGCGCTCGGCCAGGTACTCGGACAGCACCCCGAGGCCCCCGCCGATCTCGAGCACCACATCCTCGGGCAGGAGCCCGGCGGCGCGGCCGATGACGCCGAGGATGTTGGAGTCGATCAGGAAGTTCTGCCCGAGCTCCCGGTCGGGCTGCACCGCGAACTGGCGTATCCGTCGCAGGCTGGGCTGGACGGGAGCGTCGGCCACGGCGCTCATCCCCAGCCGAAGATGCGCTCGGCGTTGCGCGAGACGGTCTCTGAAAGCTCGGCGGGCGAGACCCCGCGCAGCTCGGCCAGGAAGGACGCCGTGTGGGCCACGAATGCGGGCTGGTTGCGCTGCTTGCGAACCACCTGGGGCGTGAGGAAGGGGGCGTCGGTCTCCACCAGCAGATGCTCGTCGGGGACCCGCCGGGCGGCGTCGGCCAGCTCGGCCGCGCTCCTGTAGGTGACGTTGCCGGCGAACGAGATCGCATAGCCCCGGTCAAGGCACTCCTCGAGGTGCTCGGGCATCGAGAAGCAGTGCATGATCACGCTCACCCCCCCGGCTTCGGCGGCGAGCTGGGAGAGCGTCTGCAGCGAGGCGGCCCGGGAGTGGATCACGAGCGGCTTGGCGGTCTCGCGCGCCAGCGCGATGTGGGCCGCGAATGCCCGCTGCTGGTCTGAGCGCGGCGCGCCGTCGCGGTAGAAGTCAAGGCCGGTCTCGCCGATCGCAAGGCAGCGCTCGTGGGACGCCAGCGCGCGCAGCTCAGCGAGATCGGCATCGTCGAAGCCCGCGGCCGCGTTGGGGTGGCGGCCGATCGCCGCATAAACCTGGGGAAAGGCGACCGCCGCGGCGAGGGCCGCGCGGCAGGAGGCGCCGTCGATGCCGACGGTGAGCATGCGCGTGACCCCGGCTTGCTCGGCGGCCGCGACCAGCTCCGCCTCTGTTGGATCGCACAGGTCCAGATGGGTGTGGGAGTCGATCACGACCCGCTGTCGCCGCTCGACTTGGGGAACAGCGACTCGATCGGGCTGACCCGCCGAATCTCGCCGGCGCCGAGCTCCGCGCCTGCCAGGGACAGGGACGGGGCGCCCAGCGCGTTCAGCAGGCGCTCGGCGCTCCCCGGCAGGTAGGGCCACAGCAGCACGGTCACCACCCGCAGCCCCTCGGCGAGCGTTCGCAGCACGCGGTCGAGGTCCTCCGCCCGCGCGTCGTCCTTGGCGAGCTGCCACGGCGCCTGCTCCTCGACGTAGCGATTCAGCCGCCTCACCCGCTGCCAGATCTCATCCAGCGCGCCGGTCAGCTCGGCGCGGTCCAGGTACGCCGACACGCGCTCTGGAAGGCCCTCGAAATCCGCCACCAGCACGGGGTCGACCTCGCCGGCCGGCACCCCCCCGTCGCGGTAGCGCACGAGCATCGCGATCGTGCGGCTGGCGAGGTTGCCGAGCTCGTTGGCGAGCTCTGACTCATAGCGCTGCTCGAAGGCGGCGGTCGAGACCGAGCCGTCCTGGCCGAGCGGCACGTCGCGCATCAGGTAGAAGCGCAGCGCGTCGGCCCCGAAGCGCTCGATCACCGCGAAGGGATCGAGCACGTTGCCCAGCGACTTGCTCATCTTCTCGCCGTCCATCAGCAGGAATCCGTGGACGAAAACGTGCTCGGGCAGCTCCAGCTCGGCGGCCATCAGCAGCGCCGGCCAGTAGACGGCGTGGAAGCGCAGGATGTCCTTGCCGATCAGGTGGTATGTCGGCGGCCAGAACGTCTTCGTCAAGTCGCCGGCCTGCTCGGCGTCGAGCGTCGCTGGCGCCGGAGCGTAGGACAGCGCGGTGTAGTAGTTCAGGAGCGCGTCGAACCAGACGTAGAAGACGTGCTCTTCATCCCACGGCACCGGCACACCCCAGGTGAGCTTGTGCCGCGTCAGCGGGACGTCGCGCAGACCGGAGCGGATGAACGACAGCGCCTCGTTGTAGCGGGTGCGCGGAATGACGAAGTCCTCGCGCTCGGAGTACAGGCGCTCCAGGCGCTCCTGGAAGGAGGACAGCTTGAAGAAGTAGTTGTCCTCCTGCTCGCGGGTCAGCTCGATGTGGTGGATCGGGCAGCGATTGCCCTCGTCGATCTCGTTCTCGGCCTTGAAGTCGGCGCAGCGGGGGCAGTACCAGCCCTCATAGGTGCCCTTGTACACGAACCCGTTGTCCCTGACCCGCGTGAGCACCTGCTGCACCATGGCCATGTGTTCCGGGTCGGTGGTGCGGATGAAGAAGTCGTTCGTCGCCTCGATCAGCGGCGCGAGCGCCCTGAAGCGCTCGGCGTTCCTGTCGGCCAGCTCCTGGGGCTCGATGCCCAGCGCGTGCGCGGCGTCGGCGACCGGCTCGCCGTGCTCGTCGGTGCCGGTGAGGAAGAACACATCCTCTCCGCGCTGGCGATGGTGGCGGGCCATCGCGTCGGCGGCGATCGTCGTGTACGCGTGCCCCAGATGGGGGGCGGCGTTGACGTAGTAGATGGGGGTGGTGACGTAGAACGACATGCTCGATGCCCGCCCAGGCTACTGTCCGTCGCTCATCAGCTCGCGGTAGAGCTCGTTCGCCCGCAGGCCGGTCAGCTTCGCCACGGCGGCGGCGGCCGGGCGCACGCGGGCGCCGGCGGCGATGAGCTCGCGCAGCGCCCCGAGCGCGTCCTCGCGCCGCGGCCCATCCGCCGAGGAGCCGCCCAGGAGGAGCACTATCTCGCCCCTGGCGGGGTGCGCGCCATAGTGGTCGGCCAGCTCGCTGGCGCTCCCGCGCCTGACTTCTTCGTGGAGCTTCGTCAGCTCGCGGCACACCGCCGCCGCTCGCTGCGGCTCGCGATCGGCGATCAGGCGCAGGGTGGCGGCCAGCCGGCGGGGGGACTCGAATGCCACGAGCGTCTCCGGCGAGTGCGCCAGCAGGTCCTTCAGCTCGGCGCGCCCCCGCGGCAGGAAGCCGACGAAGCGCCAGCGCTCCGCCGGCAGGCCGGAGGAGACCAGGGCGGTAACCACCGCGCTCGGCCCCGGGAGCACCTCGACCGCCAGCGCGGCGGCGAGGCACGCCCCCACGAGCACGAACCCGGGATCGGAGATCAGCGGCGTGCCCGCGTCGGACACGAGTGCCACGAGCTCCCCGGCCGCCACCCGCGCCACGAGCCCGCTCGTGCGGGCGCGTTCGTTGTGCTCGTGAAGGCTCACAAGGGGCGCGGCGAGGCCGTGGCGGTCGAGCAGCAGCTTCGTATGCCGCGTGTCCTCGCAGGCCACCACGTCCGCCTCAGCCAGCGCGGCGAGCACGCGCAGCGTGACATCCTCGAGGTTGCCGATCGGGGTCGGACAGACCACGAGCCGCCCAACTGCCGCCTGCGGGGAGGTCATCCGGCAAATATAGGCTCCCCCCGATGAGCCCCGACCCCGATCAGCCGCCGCAGTACACGCGCTACCGCGCCGGGCGCCGCCTGCTCCCTCGCCGAAGCGAGGAGGAACGGGTGGAGCCCGAGAAGGGCGCCGCCGGCCTCGGTGCGGGCTGGCTCGAGCGGATCACCGTCAAACGCGTGGTGCTCGGCCTGCTCGCGCTCGCCGTCGCATGGGTCGCGCTGTCACTGGCGCTGTTCCTGGCGAGCTCACACTTCGAGCGCACCCCGCCGCCGGGGGACGTCGCGGGCGTGCTGGACCCGGCCGGGTTTCCGCTGACCTCCGCCAACACCATCCTCGTGCTGGGCTCCGATCGCCGCCAGAAGAACAGCAAGGAACCGGGTGCCGAAACGACCGGGCCGGGCCGCTCGGACACGATCATGCTGATCCGCACCGGCGCCGGGCACGCGGCGCGCCTGTCGATTCCCCGCGACACGGTGCTCGAAATTCCCGGCCATGGTCTGCAGAAGATCAACGCGGCGCATGCCTTCGGCGGACCCGCCGAGTCGATCTCGGTGATCGAGCACTGGCTCAAAATCCCGATCAACCATCTGGTGGAAGTGAACTTCGAAAACTTTCCGCAGCTGATCGACGCGATGGGCGGGGTCAACTACACCGGGGGCTGCATCATCTCGCGCCTGGACGGCGGCTTCAGCCAGGGCGGCTACACGCTGCGGCTGACCAAGGGCACACACCACCTCAACGGCAAGCAGGCGCTGGCGCTGGCGCGCACCCGGGAGAACCTGTGCGCGCCGTCGGAGACCGATATTCAGCGCGAGGAACATCAGCAGGCGCTGTTCACCGATATGAAGAGCCGGCTGCTGTCCCCGTCGAGCTTCTTCCGGTTGCCGTGGATCGCCTGGAACGCCCCGCCGGCGATCATCTCCGATATGAGCGGCGAGACGCTGATCGGGCTGTTCGGGGCGTTCGCCGTTTCCGGTACACCGCCGACGAGGGTGCTGAAGCCATCCGGGAGCATCACCCTGCCCGACGGCGAAGAGGGCCTGACCGTCACAGAAGGCGAGCGCCGTTTGGCGGTGGCGCGGTTCCTCGCCGGCTGAGCTGAGCATCGCTCGGAGGCTGAGCGGTGTGCACGCGCTACTTCTTGGCCGCGACCGGCTTTGAGTCCGTCGACGTCTTCGAGTTCCCGGAGGCCTTCTCGCCCTTGGCCTTGCCGTCTGAGGATGAACTCGAATTCTCGCCGCCCGAGGAGGAGTCCTTCGAGGAGTCCTTCGAGGATGAGTCCTTTGAGGAGCTCTCCGCGTTGGCCGCCGTCTCGCGTTGGCGGTTGCGGGTTCCGTAGTCGGTGTTGTAAAAGCCTTTGCCCTTGAAGTGGACGGCGGGAGCGTGCAGCACACGCTCGACCGGTACGCCCGTGTCGGGATCGCTCGTCAGGGCATCTTCGCTGAAGGACTGCTGAAGTTCGAAGGTGGTCCCGTCCGGGCGCCTGTACTCATAGATCGGCATCGCAGGGTCGATTATAAGAGCGCCATGGTGAGGATCCCCGGTTACACCCCTTCAGCGGGGCGCCGAACCGGTCAGTCGGTGAGCAGCGCCCGCGCGCTGCGGATGCCGGCGCGCACGGTGGCGGTGAAGTCGCGGCCGGGCTCTGTGAGCATGCGCAGGGCCAGCCCGTCACCAAGGGAGAACAGGATCTCGGCGACGGCCTCGGGCTCGGCGTGAAGGTGCAGGATTCTTTCCCGCTGCGCCACCGCCAGCATCGCGGCGACCTGTTCGCGCATGCGGCGCATCAGATCGGCGTACTCCACGGCGACCTCCGCATTGCGGCGCGAGAGGGTGAACAGCTCGAACACGAGTGTCACGAAATCGGGGTCCTCGCGCACGGTCTGCTCGAGGTTCTGCGCCATCAGGTCGATGAAGTCCTCTGCCGTCCGCACGCCGGCAAGCTGCCGTTCGAGCTGTTCCATGCGCAGCTCGCAGTCGCGGCGCACCGCCTCGACCAGCAGCTGCTCCTTGGTGCCGAAGTAGTAGTGCAGCAGCCCCCTGGAAACACCGGCTTCACGTGAGACCCGGTCGAAGGTCGAGGCGGCGGTACCACGCCGCGCGACGCTGCGACGCATCGCCTCGACGATTCGCTGGGCCTTCTCGCTCGACAGCGAGCGCGTGCCGGAGGGCGTCGCGGCTGAGGATCGCGCAGCGACCGCCACGGTGAACGTGTCCACCTCGGCGGTCTCGACTGCGGGGTTCATCTGCTGAAGAGCGTCTGGGGGATCAGCCCGCGGAGGCGCCCGCGGGGGCGGGCTGCGCGGGAGCGGCCGCGGCGGAGGCGTTGGTCGAGCTGTAGTCGAACTCCTCCTCCGAGCCGAACAGCAGGTCGAGCACCTTCGAGCGCAGGCCCTCGCTGAGGGCCATCGCGAGCACGCCGGCGACGGCGAGCAGCACGAGCGTGCGTCCGAGCCCGCCGCTGCGCCGGCGCTTGGGAGGCTCGCGCAGGGCGCTCGAGGCATCCCGCAGCGCATTCGCCGCCTCCTTCAGCTCGCGCTGGAGCTTGCGATCCTCGAACAACGCCTGGGTTGCGGGCTTGCCGTTGCTCATACGCCCGTAGGCGCTGCGCGCCGCGCCGTAGGCCGTGAACAGACTGCCGCGCAGGTCCTCGTCCTCGATGAGACGCTGCAGGTAGCGGTTGCGCTGCGCCGCCTTTGCCGCTTCTGAAGCCTTGCTGATCCGGTCCTTCGCTGCCATCTTCGCCACCGCCTCTGCCGAAAGCTTGCTGGTCGGCCCTCAATATACCCCGTTACTGACGGCGGCAACGCACTACGCGTGAAGCGCAGCCTGCTCCTGCGCGGAGGGGAACGTCCAGGCCGCGCGCGTGCGGCGCTCCTGGCGAAACACGAAGCGCAGCTGCTGCGGCGGGCGCAGCTGTGCCTCGTTGGGACGGAACGTCGCGCAGGGCTCGGGGAGATCGAGGGCGCAGAGGAGGTTGCAGCGGAAATAGCATTCCTCGCAGCTGACCTTGCGCGGGGCACGTTTGCTTTGCTTGCCTTGCATCTGCGATGCCCCCTGCTGCGAGTGAGGATTGACCGAACGCCGCCGATCAAAGCACTGTTCGCGATGCCGCTCAAGGGGGCGGCGAAGAACCACTCCGCAAAGCGCAGGGAAAACCGTGTTCTAGCCGGAAATAGCCGAGATCCACGTACTTTTGTGTGACAATCGACTCGACTATCGCGGTCTTTCCGGGCATTTCCCCAACCACGTGCCCGACGGCGTGATCATCTGAGCGCATGCGCATACTCGTCACCGGCGCCTCGGGCTTTGCGGGTTCACTGCTCGTGGGAAGACTGCTCTGCGAAGGGCACCAGGTGCGCGCGCTGGGGCGAGACCCCGCGCGCGTGAAGACGGCCCTCGCCCGCGAGCGGCCCGAGGCGTCCGGCGCCGAGGCGGAGGTGCTGAGGGGGGACGCCCTCAGCGGCGAGGGACTGTCCCGGGCGCTCGCCGGGGTGGAGGTCGCCTATTACCTGATCCACTCGATGGAGCGAGCGCCGGCGCCGGCGCCGGCCGGCGAGGAATCGTTCGCCGAGCGAGAGCGCATCGCGGCCCACACGTTTGCGGGCGCGGCGGCGCGGGCGGGGGTTCGCCGGATCGTCTATCTCGGCGGCCTCGCCGGCGACGGCGGCACAGCCTCTCGCCATCTGGCCAGTCGCCGGGAGGTGGAGGGCATTCTGCGTGACGCGATCGGAGACTCGGTGGCCCTGCGGGCCTCGATCGTGATCGGCGCCCGCTCGCGCTCATTTCGCTTCCTCGTCCACCTGCTCGAGCGCATGCCCGTGCTCACGCTGCCGGCCTGGCGCAACTTCCGCACACAGCCGATCGACGGGCGCGACATCATCGAGATGCTGGCCGCGGCTGCCACCAGCGCGCCGGCCGCGGGCCGGTCCCTGGACGTGGGCGGGCCGGATGTGCTCAGCTACGGCGAGATGATCGCCCGCATCGCCGACATCATGCTCGTGCATCGTCCCTCGCTCGGGCTCGGTGTGAACGCCACCCCGGTGGCGGCCCGCGTCGCCGCGGCCATCGCGGGAGAGGATCCGGAGTTGGTGCTGCCGCTGATGGAGGGTCTTCAGGGGGACCTGCTGGCGGCCGACGATCACGCCGCCCAGCTGTTTGGAGTGGAGCTGCACTCCTTCGACTCGGCCGTCGAACACGCGCTGTCAGATTGGGAGAAATTCGAGCCGCTTGCGGCGCGCTGATGGTTCCCCGCCCGCCAGTCCCCGTTTCACGAGCGCGATGAGCGTCGTCACCGCCTCGACCTGGATCGCGGTTGAGCCCGCTGATGTGTGGCAGATGATAATGGACCCCCATCGTCTGAGTGACTGGGTCACGATTCACCGCAGGCTGGTTCATGCCGACGACGGTCCTCCGAGGGTTGGATATGAGATGGACCAGCGCATACACGTACGCGGGGTGAGCCTCGAGGTTCACTGGAGGCTCGTCGACGTCCGCCCGAACGAGCTGGCGGTATGGGAGGGACGCGGCCCCGCGAGGTCGAGCGCTCACTCCGAATACGTCCTTCGTCCAGAGCGCGGCGGCACGCGTTTTGACTACCGAAACGAGTTCCGTCCGCCGCTCGGTCCCGTGGGAGCGGTGGTCAGCCGGGCCCTCGTCGGAGGCATGCCCGAGCGAGAGGCCAGGCGCACACTCGATCGTCTGCGCACTCACCTGGAGCGTGGCGCCCCGGCAGCAGATTGAGGAATGGACTAGTGTAAGGTGAACCCGAAATCGATGTGACCATGATCACATTCACACTAGTGAAGAGGGACTAATCGTGACTGACTTTCTTGACGACAAGCGCCGTGAGATCACCGATCGCCTGAAGGAGCTGAAGCCCTTCGTGGACGAGCACAAGCGCCTCGAGGCCGCTGCCGCGGCCCTGGCGAGTGTGGGCGGATCGGCCTCCGCCGCGGTCGCGAGCGCCGTTCCGCGCCGCCGCGGACCGGGACGCCCGCGCGGCTCCGTGAACCGCGCCAAAACGGCAGCGGCAACCAAAAAACCGGCAGCCGCCGCAAAACCAAAACGTAAAAAAGCCGCTCGCCCCG
>Ga0182024_10003696_pt1 | contig 36125 bp, 28 predicted proteins | sample P32metaG_FD_120480 | JGI IMG/M metagenome (GOLD analysis project Ga0182024, IMG submission 120480) | Permafrost microbial communities from Stordalen Mire, Sweden - P3-2 metaG (Illumina Assembly) | ecosystem: Environmental > Terrestrial > Soil > Wetlands > Permafrost | place: Sweden: Stordalen...
GCCGACCCCGCAGCCGATACCGCAGCCGGTATCACAACCGATACCGCAGCCGCAACCGCAAGCGATACCGCAGCCGGTATCACAACCGCAACCGACACCACAACTGCAACCGCAGCCGGTGCCGCAACCGGTACTGCAACCGCAACCAACAGCAATACCGACATCTGAAATTGGCGGCACAAATTACATTTTTGGAATTCAACAATCGTCTTTAACTCCAACGCCCCAAGCGCCAGCAATACCACAACCAATACCGACAGGCACACCCACGCAGGCGGTCAATACCGAGCCTGCTCAGACTGCTGCGCCTGTTCAGGCTTTCAGTGCGCCTGCCACTCCTGCCTCTGCCCCTGCTCCCGCTACGCCTGCTCGCGGTCCTCATGCCTTTAGTCCAGGACAGCAAAAGGACCTGCCTCCCATAGGTGCATGGCAATCGCCGCCTCAAGTAGGCAGTGATGAAAATTGGGCACCAAATCCCGGCATACATTTGCAACCTGTACCTGGACTCGGCGCTGCCCGCACACGCAAAGATCCATACGTCAACGAGCAACGCAACAACAATGTCTCACATGCGGACTGGCCGGAAGCTGGTCCTCAAGCCCCGCTCCCAGGTGATGAGCCGATCATTTTGCCCACTTTTGCCAGCTCAAAATACAAAAGCCCTGCACCAAATACAGTACCACCAGCTACCCAGCAACAAGCTCATACCGGCTTATCGGCTGTGCCCAAGAACCGCCCTCGCAATCTAGAGCAAGAAGACACAGCGATGGTGATGCCGCATGTGGTTCCCCAACCGCAGCCCGATCAAAACGTCTCTGAACAATTTGCCAAGTCGGTGCCAGGCATGTCACCCTTTCCGACTGAGTCGGCCAGGCAGATTTTGACACCACCTTCCAATCGAAGATTCAAAGACAAGCCAGCAGAGATTGAAGAAAAATTCTTGCCGGCCACTATCGCCCAGAAACAACAAGCTAAAAGCGCGCCGGAACCACCAAAGCGGGTAGAGCCGCCGCAAAGAGGATACCGCTCCAACATATCCAAAATAGTCACCAATTCAGGCGGTTTTCGCAATCTGCGTGGTCGCGACGTAGAAGCGCCGCTGCAATTCTTGCGGCAGAATTGGCGGCTGTGCGTAATTGGCATCATCGCTTTGACCTTGCTCGTTCTGGTTGGCAGTCTGATCTCAATCAGCACCAAATCTATGTCATCGCTGGGCATGAGCGCCTTGCAGAAAGCGGGAAAAGAAGCGTTCAAAGATCGGATGTACGACGAAGCGGTTAGATTCTTCAATGAAGCGATCCAAAAGGATCCAAACAATGCCGACCTCTATCGTGACAGAGCCCGCGCCCATCTGGCGCTTCAAGAGTATTCGCAAGCAGTGGGCGACTGTTCCGCAGTCATCAAACTGAAAGGCGACGTTCAATCGGCACACATAGACAGGGCTGCAGCTTTCTTTTATCTGGGCCGATTCGATCGAGCAGTCGACGATTATGACGACCTGATCAAGGCTCAACCAAACAATGCTGATGCCTACTTCGGCCGTGGTTTGGCTAACTTCAAGTTGCACCACTACGAAGAGGCGCTAGCAGACTACCAGAAGGTGGTTGATCTCAAACCAGAGAAAGAAATGCTCTACCAATACATGGCCAATGTTCAGGTGGAGCAAGGAGATTACCTGACGGCGGTTAACTATTACGGAAAGGCATTGAGAGTCAATCCTAGCGATGCCAACGCTTGTTACATGCGTGGTGTCACCGAGTCTAAACTGAAGAAATTCACAGAGGCGGCCAGAGATCTTTCCAAGGCTATCAGTCTGCTACCGGGTCGCATCGAGTTCTGGAACGATCGAGGTTACACTTTCCTGCAACAAGGAAGATATAAAGACGCCATTGAAGACTTCGCTACTGCCCTGGAACTTAACCCTCAATTCGCCCTGGCCAGGCAGAATCGGTCAAATGCCTGTGACAAATTCGTCGAGTCGCTGAAGAGCGATTTGCAGCGCAATCAAAGAGATGCAAGGGCTCTGGCTAATCTCGCTTTCTGCTACGTCAATATGGAAGATTATGCTCTAGCCATCGATTCAGCCAATAAAGCTCTGGCTGTGGACAGCAAAAACGACACTGCTCTGATTGCCAGGGCCAACGCCGAATTACAACAAAAACGATACTCGCTTGCCCTTACCGATGCCAACAAAGCGATTCAAGCCTCTCCCGACAATGTGAACGCATACCTGATTCGAGCGCGGGTTTATCTGCGCCTCAATCAATACTCCAATGCGGTAGAAGATTATACTAAGTGCCTGCAAAATGATAGAAAGCCTTTGTATGCTCAGCGCGAACGGGCGCTGGCACATTTACTCGGCAACGATGGCACTTATGCCTCAATCGATGCCAGAGAGTTTTTGAAATCAAATGGCTGGGGCAATGCGCTATCTGGCTCCGCCGCCTTGATTTGCTGGCTTTCCATGAGGCAATTGCAAGACATCGATGGGGCCAACATCATACTCAATGAAGCTCAAACACATTTGAAGCCAGGGCAATGGCCATATCCTATCTTTAAATATCTCAAGCGGGGCATTACTCTGCCCGAATTGACAGCGCTGGCCAAGAACGATCGCGAGTTGACTGATGTGAAATTGTGGAGTGCTTTCAATCTGCTGCTCAACGGCAAAAAGAGAGAAGCAGCGCAAGCCTTCGCTTGGGTCCAACATAACGGCTTCCAGGGTGACGACGCTTTACTGGCGCAAAATCGCTAGCTTGACGCATTAAGTCGGGTGGATGTGTTTGCTTTTCTAGCACCACTACCACCTAAAAAGCAGTTTCGACCCCCTTTCCGGGTAAACCGTTGCAGGTATGGAATATGCTCAGCAAACGCAGATCTCGAACATTCCCATTTCAACGTGAAGCTTTGCGGTACTCTCGTTTCTACATGGCCTCAATAGCTTTTGCGATTTTTTATCTCACTAAAGTGCTAACAACCCCTGAAAGCCAAGCAATTTAATCCCGCTATCATTTTAAAGATATAGCTTTTGCCATTTTCTATCTACTTTGGAATTACAACGGGATGCGGAACTCCTTGGGCTCAGGTAAGTATCACGCTAACTCCCGCGACAAGCCAAGTGCTGTCGCACTTAAGCAAAAACCCCAGCGAGTCTGTAAGATCTGTCGCTAAATAGTCGCTAAATCCTCTTTCCATTTGGTGCACCGGCAGTGGCAAAAATTGTCTCTCGAAACGAGCTTCAGCAAACAATAGAAGCGGCACGGGCCAAGGGCAAAGTGATAGTCACCACAAACGGTTGCTTTGATATTTTGCACGTAGGCCATGTGCGATTCTTGCAAGCGGCAAAGAGACTTGGTGATCTTCTTTTGGTTGGAGTCAATACTGATGCCTCAGTAAAACGGCTGGGGAAAGGCGACGATCGACCAATCAATAATGAGCAAGATAGAGCGGAAATAATTTCCGCCTTAGCCTGCGTAGACTTCGTCACTATTTTCGACGAGGACACGCCAGTCGAATTCTTGAAGCTGGTGCAGCCAGACTTTCATGCCAAAGGCGGCGACTATAAACCGGCTGACCTGGCGGAAACCCCGATCGTGGAATCGTTTGGTGGTGCCATCAAAATAATCGATCTGGTGCCCGATAAGAGCACCACCCAACTGGTGCTGAAAATACGCGCTCAATCCTGAAGAAGATGAGAGGTCGGCGGCTATTCAGTCTTTCTCGTCTTCAAAGAGGCCAGCCGCTTCCTGGCGTCGTCGCTATATTCGGAATCGGCCGAAACTTTCAACGCCTCTTTAAATTGAGCTTCCGCATCAGTAAGCCGGTTTTGGCGCTGCATGATCAGCCCCATGCGGTAATAGGCGTCTCCCAAGTGGAAGTCATTGCGCACGGCATCTTTGTAAGACTCGAGAGCCTTGTCGTATTCCTTCTGAATTTCGAAGGCGGTGCCCAGATTGTAGTGTGCCGTAGCCAGCTTGGGATCGAGATCGATGGCAGTTTGCCAGTTGCGTATGGCGCCGGGCAAATCCTTTTGCGCTCTAAGAGCCGCACCGATGCCGTTGTAAGAGATGGCATCTTTTGGATTGATCGCTAGTGCTTTATGGAATTCATTCAGCGCCGCATCATAAATGTGCTGCTGGTTATAAATTAAACCCAGGTTGCTGTGCGCTTCTTCTAGCGCCGGATTGATTGCCAGAGCAGCTTTGTAATCGTTGATTGCGTCAGCCAGCTTTCCGGACAGATGGCTTCGCACTGCCGCATTGTACATAGTGACCGCAGATTTCTGGGTGTCCACTATTGTTGTCGTCGTGCTGCTTTTAGTGGCAGAAGGAAGCGCTGATTCTGGCAGCGGCGCGCCGCCGTTGCTTGCTTTGACAGCGGCATCAACTTGGGCGGACGTGGGCTGCAAAACCTCTCTTGTCGCTCCAGGCTCAGGTGCAGTCTCGGACTTCTTCAATTGGGCATCAGACCAGTCCCAATTGTGATGGAGGGCAGGAGTGGAACCGCCTGCCGGGATCGCTTCAGTTGGTGCCGGGCTTACGGAGGTTGTTTCGGCTGCCGGTACTGGCGTTACCGAAGGCACAGGGGCAGTCGCTTCAGTGGTAGCTGGGTCAGTGGCGGCAATGGTTGGCAGGTTCGTCACACCTGTAGATGGAACGTTGACAACGTGGCTGGTGGTGAGAGGGGAAGTGGCTGTGGTGTCTGTTGGTGGCGTGTCTGTTGGTGGCGTCTCAGTTGCCGTGGCAACCGTTTCAGTCTTTGTCACAGGAGCCGGTTCGCTTGGTTGCGGTCCGCGCAAAAGATCGGCGTTGTTGGCTGCATCGGCAGTTGCAGGAGTGCTCTCAGTTGATGTGGCAGCTTGCCTGCTCGTTGCTGTCGGCTCAGGTGCTGTTGCCATCGGCTCGGCTGGTACGGGTGCTGTTGCCATCGGCTCGGCTGGTACGGGTGCTGTCGCCATCGGCTCGGCTGGTGCGGGTGCTGTCGCCATCGGCTCGGCTGGTGCGGGTGCTGTCGCCATCGGCTCGGAGGCTGCCGGGGCTGCTGCGGTCGGCTCGGTGGCTGTTGCTGCGGGCTCAGCAGCTGCCGCAGGCGACGAGGCTCGGGTTTCAGCTACGGCGCTGGGCGCAGTCTGCGCTGGAGCGGCGCTGCCTACCGCTTCACTGTTGGTTCCGTCAGAGGGCACTGGTGCAGTTGCAGCGCCTGCGGCTAGAGCTTTGGCGGTGGCAGCGGGATTTTGCACCTCTTCGCCGAAGCTTATGGTGACAGAATTTTCTTCCAGCTTGACCACACGAGGATCGACCTTAATCTTCTCGGGCAGGTCAAAGACTATGCGTGCGGTTGGTTTAAGGGCGTTGGTTATATTGTAATAGCGTAAGCTTTTGATGGCTGGCAGCACTTTGTTTATAGCACTGCCCAGCTGGTCGGATGTGGGCATGCTGGCTTTGTCTATGGTTGCGTCAGTGAACTCTACAACCACGCGATGGTTTGGTCCTTCCAGATTTAAAACACTCGGCACAGCGGGGAACTGTCCTGGCACGTTGCCAAAAACGATGACGAACTGCTTTGCCTTGTCTAAGCCAATCTTTTCTATGGGAAGTGGCTTTGCACCCGCCCCTAGAGCGGGAAGCATCAATGTGGTAGCTAATGCGATACCAGATAAAATCGCGCAGTAGCCACCTATGCTTCCTTTAGATTCAGTCAACGTCTTGCTCTTCGTCAATTTTGTACCAGTCATTTAACCAACTCTCCGTATATCTTTGCCGGCAATTTGCTTCAGCGTTTCTCACAGGATGCTACGCTGGCGCCCGCAGTGGCCTTACCAGAACTTCCGTCGGGTAAGTTTACTTCAGGCAAGTCAGGTGGTGTCAGCCCATCAATTTAAGCTAATTCACCGGGGAGCCAACTTTTTCTTTAGATTCGGATGGCTGATTCCGTGTGGTAAGTCCCAACAGGTCTATAATTACTTTGTTGTGGCGATTCTCTAGATTGGATATATCCTTTGGCTGTTAGCGAAGATTTAGGCAATTGTTTGCGCGCTATGAAGCGCCCTGGTTGCCAAGCGGGAGCGCGAGTAGCGAGCAAGAAGGTTCTCGTCAGTGGCATTGTGGCGATTCTTTTCATTATTACGGCCGCGCAATCGGGCTGGTGCAAAAGTAACCAGCAGAAAACCGACCAATCCGACAAATCTGCTGTGCCTGTAAAATTGGCGGCTACAGCCGATCAGGCGACGGCTACAGCCGATCAGCCGACGGCTTCGGAAAAACTGATTGTGCCACCGCAAGAAAATAGATTTTTCTATGTTCGTACAGATGGCCAGCCCTATGTGCTAAACGTTGATACCACAGTCAATTTGACTGACGCCCTTGATCGCTTCTATTACAATCCAAGATGGCGTGGAGAGGTTTGGACTCCGTTCGATCAGCTTGATGAGATAGAACGGCAGACGCGCTTGATGGGAACCTGGCCGGAATACGACCAGGCCAACATTTTTCGTGTCTCCAATCCGATACACAAATGGTTTGAGAAATATTCAGGTTTTGGTCCATGAGCGGCACTCGGCTTGACCACATCGCTATTGCTGTTCCTAATTTGAAAGATGCCTTGCGCTTCTATCAAGAGGAGCTGGGGCTGGAATGCATAAGCGTGGAAGAAGTAGTTGAGCAAGGCGTGCGTGTTGCCAAACTTGACCTCGGCAACACGCACATTGAGCTTCTGGAGCCGCTTTCTGCCGACTCTCCCGTAGGCAAATTCTTGCAAAATCGAGGACCCGGTCTGCATCACATCTGTGTTGGCGTGGACGATATTCTCAAGCGCCTGGACACGCTTAAAGTGCAAGGCGCGAAGTTGATCGATGAACAACCCAAGCTCGGAGCAGGTGGTGCCCGCATCGCTTTTGTGCACCCTAAAAGCACCGGCGGCGTTCTTCTTGAGCTGTCGCAGCCGGCTGGGAATAAACCTTCCGACCACTAAGTATTAAGCGCCGGCTTGATGTTTTGCCGCTTGATCAGGCATACTTTCCACTTGATCGCTGACACTTGATCCTGCAAGGAGGCAACTGCACAATATGTCGATGACAAAGGAACTTTCCAAAATTGAGCAAGCTCTCGGGAGCAAGGCTTCTTATCTACTCGAACACGAGTGCAAGACCGTCTCCAAAGACCAACTGCATTTGCCCGGACCAGACTTTGTTGATCGCATCTTTGCCGCCACCGACAGAAACCCGCGCGTGCTGCGCAGTTTGCACACCCTCTACAACACAGGGCGTCTCGCAGGCACCGGATACGTCTCGATCCTTCCTGTCGATCAGGGCATCGAGCACTCCGCTGGTGCCTCTTTCGCTAAGAATCCGATTTATTTCGACGGCGAAAACATCGTCAAGCTTGCCATCGAAGGTGGTTGCAACGCCGTCGCTTCAACATTTGGTGTATTAGGCTCAGTAGCCCGCAAATATGCGCACAAGATTCCCTTTATCGTCAAACTGAATCACAACGAGTTTCTCTCCTATCCAAACAAATTCGATCAGATCATGTTTGGAAGTGTTGAACAGGCTTGGGAAATGGGTGCAGTGGCAGTCGGTGCCACCATCTATTTCGGCTCAGCAGAATCAGACAGACAGATTCAGGAAGTTTCGGCCGCTTTCCATGAAGCGCATCAATTGGGCATGGCTACTGTTCTCTGGTGCTATTTGCGCAACAATGCCTTTAAACAAGGTGACACCGATTATGGTCTTGCTGCCGATTTAACCGGGCAAGCGAACCATCTGGGCGTCACCATCCAAGCCGATATCATCAAGCAGAAATTGCCCGAAAACAACGGCGGCTACAATGTCTTGAAGTTTGGCAAAACAGACCCTCGAGTTTATTCCGAATTGAGCACCGATCACCCGATTGATTTGACACGCTACCAGGTAATCAACTGCTACATGGGTCGATCCGGTCTGATCAACTCGGGTGGCGCTTCTGGTCAAAACGACATGGAAGAAGCAGTCAAAACCGCCGTCATCAACAAACGCGCTGGTGGCACTGGTCTGATTTCAGGACGCAAAGCCTTCCAACGACCGATGAAAGAAGGCATTCAGCTGCTCAATGCCATTCAAGACGTCTACATGTGCAACGACGTCACCATCGCCTGATCGCAAGGACCTGCGCCAAAAGGCTGGTCAAATAATTTGAACAGTAGATTTCCTTCTCAAGAGTGATGAGGGATCGGATTTTTGGACCCTACCCGATTTAAACGAATTCGTTTAAGTCTTTTCAAATCAAAATCAGCTGCAGGATAAGTCCTGAAAGCCTTGACTGGAACTGTTTTACGGCGAATTTCGGCGATGGCCAGGCGCCGAAAGTTTTATACGAATTCGTTTAAATCACGTAGGGAACTCTGAAGGGATGCCCGAACCTCCGAATATAAAAGTTGATCAACTTGCTGAAGTCGCATCTAGCGGCGAACGGATACTAACCTCGGCCAATTCGCCCTCACCCAACTCATCCTCAGCCAACTCGCTCGGTGCCCCCAATCCGCTTGGATTGCCAAATTCGCCAGCTGCACCTGAAAGCTTCAGCCACCAATACACCCTCTTTCCGCTATCTAAATTCTCTCAGGCGGGGCACCACCGACAGTACCACGTCGCGTCTAACCAACCAGCTGCCGGTCAAGACTCTCGTCACGGCGCTGCAAAGCCATTCCTATAAGCGCTTCACTGGACTCATATCCAGGAGAGATTGTTGCATGCCCAAGCGCCACTACCAACGTGTCTGCTTGCTGAGCCTTGAAGTTCAGAGGTTTGGACCTCAGGGTGTCACGAATCCGGGTGAGAAAAAAGCGGCAACTCTCTTCAGTCATGTCAGGTAAAAGCAGAGCCAAATCAATTGTTTCAAAATGGCATAACAAATCAGACTTGCGCTTCACGGCGGTCAGCCGGTTGCCGATCTCCAGCATTTGGTCAGGGCCTAAAAGCTCCAGGGATTGGTTTTGCTGTTCAATCACTCGCAAAATGATTATTGAAAAGCTGCGATGAAATGTCTCATAGCGCAGCCGCTCTTGTTCTAGAAAATAGACAAATGCGTTGTACGACAAAAGCCCGGTATCTTGGCGAACAAGCGCCTTCCGAAGGCTTGTCAAATCGGGCAGCATGAGCTCAGGAAATTGCCCGGTCTGCGCCTTCATTATAGCCGGCGGTCGCTCGATCGCTTTCAATAGTCTGGCTTTGCATAAATTGAAAACAATTGGAGCCCACTGCGAACGTTTCAGGGAAAGATTGCAAATGATGTCGCTCAACCTGGCTGTGCCATTGAGAGCGGTCTCAAAGACCTGCAATTGTTTTGCCGAATCGACAGGAACGCTCTCAGCTAGGGCAGACATATACTGATCATGCGAGACATGAGCCGACAATAAGAAGCTGTCGTATTCAATCAAATTTTGGCAGAGATAATCCCTGTAGTCTGCGTAGGCTGCATACTCTAGCAACAAACCTTGCAAGGGGCGCTGGATACTCACCATTGGCGACTCCAGTCCATGGATGAATTCGAATGAACCTTCGCGCCAGAGAGACACTTCGAGAAATGCGGTATCGCCGGAGATATCATCAATTAAGCAATGTACAACCTTGCCATTCTTGAGGAAAATCGTGGCCTCGGCTCCATTGTGATGAATTTTCAGCGCCCCTGTTAAGTCACTGGACGCAAGAGTTTGAAGCACTCCTTCTATCGGCAGTTTGCTCAGATTTCCGTAAAAGCTGTCTCTGCTGGAAGGCGTTGGTGGATTGACGACCTGGGTGGAAGCGGCTTGAATTGTCGCTTTTGGAGCGGGCGCTGGCGTGGCTGCGTATGTATCGAGACGTTCCGGACCGGCCGAGGTTTGATCGTCGAGACTGCATAGAAGCATGTTATGAATGATGGCAATGTCGTGCGTATCGTAATGCCACAACGCAAGCCGATCCTCAAACTCCTTACCCTGGTATAGCCACCAACTAAGCGCTGATTCACTTTGTTTGCGGCGACATAGAATTGCTAAATGGTAAACTCTAGAGGATTCATCCCCAAGGATGATCGGCATTTCGCAGGTTAACCCGGGCCGATCGCCTGCGGCTGCGATAAGACCTTGCAGCTCCGCTAAATTGGGAGTCTTATTCATGGGTGTCAGTTGGCGATTTGTGTTTCGCCGCTTGGCGTTGAATAGCATCGATCGATCCTGGCGGAGCAATAATCTAAAACATACCATGCAGTCGCTTAGCGGTGTGCCAAGTCGCCGCATAAAGCGCTGGAGGTATTCCGTGCAGGATGTATTGCCAGCAGGATAGAACTGATAGAACTAGGAGCATAGCCAACTCAATTCATACACAACACAACCCATGACCCAAAGAGCACAATAAATGAGGTACTTTATGTGTTTCTTGCGCCAGCCAGTATTCAAATACTTTTGAGACCAAGCAATGAAAAAGTATAATCCCACTGTCGCACAGATGTAAGTCAGTCCGTGATGCAACAGCGCCAATGTGGTAGCGCTCAGGCCTGGCTGCATGAGCCAAGCACGGCGCGGACGAAAGAGGAGATTGCCCGCAAACGGCAAGTTGGGATGCTCAAGCCTCAGCTCTTTTGAATTCTCGAGTGAAACCAAAAATGGTATACCAGGAACGCTGCTGGGCAAGGATTTCCCGTAGCGGTCACTGCCGCGGATAAGAAAATCGTAAAATTCGCCGGCCTCCGATACCATCACGACGGTGCAGCAATTTACTGAACAGGGCTTTAACGTAGGCTCGTTTGGCCATGCGGCTCCGTTGCGCAGTGATGTATAAAATGTCGAAGATTCGCTCAGCGACCTGGCAGTCGACCATTTTCTGTCGCCGAACACGACTTTTTGGTAGTTTGGCGGATCTAACTGACCCGACAAGGGGTTCTTGAAACTCGGCAATGTGCATTCTGACAAACTTTGCGGATAGCGGCGATTTTGCTCATAAAAGGTCTTCACGGCATTGGTAATGATTGATGTTTCATCGATGACTTCTGATTCTGGGCTGCGCCATGCATATAAAATGCGGCCATCTTGATCGACCACCGCATCGTCCTTGCGGAAGATCCAGTATTGCTTCTCTTGCAAGCTACCTAGCGCAACTGCCAAAAAATCACGCCAATCGGAAAGAAATTGGTAATAGGGTAAGGTCAATATCTCTGGGCTGTCACTTGGTTCAACTTGCGCTTCACCTTGCCCGGCATCAGTGGCGCGTGCAGTGGCGGCAGCGCTAGAGCTGGATTCATCGCCAGGAATGAATTGGCCGGAAGTATTGTATGCGCACCTGGCGTCATCGAGCAGGTTAAACTCCATCTTGCCGTCGGCTGATCTGTAGCCATGGGGTATGGAACGATACACCTTGAGAGGAGACGGATTTCTTGGCAAAATCTGGGCGACAAAAATAACGATACAAAGAAGGATGATTGAGCCGATACATTTTGCCAGGAATTTGACGCCTTTATGACTGAAATCGACGATTACTCCCGATACAATGGGACGCACATGTTCTGCGGATTTTTCCAAGCGGTCGCGCAGTGCAAGCGTTGAATCCTCCTGTGCTTGACCTTGAGTTTCTTGTTCCCCACCAATAGATGCGGAATCGCTAACATTACGGAGGTCAACAGTATTCGGGCGCTTATCCCGGCCCTGCTCAAGCTGACTCGCTTTTTGTTGAATTTTGTCTGCCTTTTGTGGCTGCCCACTCCTAATATAGATGCTGCCCATTTCTCGCATCACAGAGATCGTTCGTGGATCTGTTTTACCAAATTCTCTTTCGTTCAAAGACAGTAATCTCACCAACATCTCCAGAGAGCTTGAATAGTTCTTCCAAGCTCCATACATCTCAGCCAACAGTTGAAGGCATTGGCGCAGCTCGTCACCTTCGTCGAAGAAGAGCAGGGCTCGCCTGTAGACAGGCTCCGCCTTTTCGAAGTCTCCCGCATCGTAATGCTTACGGGCTGTCTCGACCGCTTCCCGCAATCTGGCTTTCTCGTACTCTTTTGCTGTCACGGCTCAATTCACCCGCAGCATTGGCGAATAATTTATGCGTCCGTAAGGAATTTACCCGCCCTTCACAGTATTCAACGGGCAGCCCCTGATCGGTGGGATTATTGATATTGCATCTCTTTGTCAGGGGTGGTGGTAGCGGCTCTATTAAGGCACTTCCTGTGACGGATCTAGAGGGAACGCCGCGCCCTGCAGTCCGAGAGGATCCCGAAGAGCTCTTTGGATCACAAGCTCTAGCCCTGCTGTGCATTTTCGACCCGTGAGATCTACATCAAATTTGGTGTAACGATATAGGAAGGATCAGGAGCCCACCACCTCGGCTCTGAGAATTGGAATCAGCCGAAACCATTGCCTGGAGCAGCTTATACGGGATCTGAACTTTTGTGGATCCTCACCAAATTTGGTGTAACGACCTAGGCCCCTCAGGGCAACCCACCGTGAGGATATCGTCGAAAATCTTCGCCGCGGTTTCTGCACTGCGTTCATCGCGAATCTTCTCACCGAGTTCGCGTTGCATGCCCTGATCTTCAGTGACAAGGTTGATTGCTGGTGCTAGTGCCTCGACAGTCAGGACTGGGCGACAAAAGCTTCCGATTTCGCCGGAGAAAAGCCTTGTTGCCTGGCCATCAGTGCAATGTAACCGTTGTGTGCCAACTCAATGACTGAGCTTGTGCCGCTTATCGATTGTCAGTGCTGCAGAGAATGGTCACCGCCCACAGTACCACCGGCGGGCTTATACGTTTGCTTCTAGCTGTCTTTCGATCAGTTGCCGCGTGCGTTTATCTGCTCCTGAATTTTTTGTTTTAGCGCTTCCATGTTGAAACTGGCGCCCTTTTGCATGGGCGGGAAGTCTACTAGAGTCATGGCTTCCTTGCCCACTTCTTGTTGCACAAAGACAAAACGCCAAAACTCTGTTTTAAACCAGTCGTAATAGGCCAGCGATCCGCTTGAACCGGTGAAGATGTTTGTGCGCTCAAAGGGGTCCAGGCGCAGATTGGTCAAAATAGGCCAATCGACTTTTTGCGTCGCTCCCAGCCAACCGCCTGGTTGATCGGTAAAGCGATACTTAAAGTCGTTGATGCGAACTGCACTGAGCGTACCTTCCGTAAAGTAAAGGATCTCCTTGCGATGCGAGGGACCCTTACCAGTGAGCAAGTCCATCTGGTTGTAGCCGTCCAGGTGCACTTTGTAGGTACGGTCGCCCATCTTTGCGCCGGTCAAAAGCTGCTCCTTGACGTTGGGGGCACCAGCGGCAGCAAGCAGTGTCGGGAACCAATCAAGCCCAGATACGATGCCGTTTTCCACTTTGCCGGCGGGGATTTTGCCCGGCCAGCGCACGATTGCCGGCACGCGGAAACCACCTTCCAGCGCCGTTCCCTTGCCACCAGCAAATGGAGTTTGCCCGCCATCGGGCCAGGTAAAGTTCTCAGTGCCATTATCGGTGGTGAAGGCAATAATCGTGTTGTCATCCAGTCCGTTATCGGACATGTACTTCATTACCGAGCCAACAATGTCGTCAAGTTGCGCCATGCCGGCTTCTTGAAGGCTCCAGCCGTTTTCAGCCGTGCGCATCGACTCGTATTTGTCTGACAAATGCGTAATCACATGCATGCGCGTTGGATTTAGCCAGAGGAAAAACGGCTTGCCGTCTTTTCTTGCCTTATCCATGAACTTAAGACTGTTGGCTAGTATCTCATCGTCGACAGTTTCCATTCGCTTGGGATAAAGTTCTCCCGCGTCTTCTATCTTCTGCTTACCAACTTTGCCCCAGCGCGGCTCCATCGTCTGGTCATCGACGTCGGTAGCCCAACAGTGGAGCATGTTGCGCGGACCGACTGTGGATTTGAGTTGCTGTGGGTAGTTATGATGAGCGGGATCTTCCATCGCATCCAGGTGGTATAGGTAGCCGAAAAATTCATCGAAGCCGTGAACTGTAGGCAGAAACCGATTGAGGTCGCCGAGGTGATTCTTGCCGAACTGGCCCGTCTCATAACCTACAGACTTAAGCGCCGTAGCGATTGTCACTGCTTCATCAGGCAGGCCAATCGGAGAGCCGGCCTGACCTACAGTTGTCATTCCGGTGCGAATTGGTATCTCGCCCGTGATGAAATTGGCTCGCCCTGCCGTGCAGCTTGCCTCGGCATAGTAATCGGTGAAGCGCATGCCTTCCGCGGCCAGCTTGTCGAGGTTTGGCGTCCGCCCGGCCATCATGCCCTGATGGTAGGCGCCAATGTTGTACCAGCCGATGTCATCTCCCATAATGAAGATGATATTGGGCTGTTTGGTTTCTGCGCCTACGCCTGAGAGAAGCGGCGCAAGCGAAACGACAGCGGCCATGACCATGACGAATGCTGTCTTGGCATAATTGTTCAAAATTCTTCTCCTGGATGGCAATGTTGCTGCAACCAGAAGTCAAGGATTCCCGGCCCAACAGTAAGCGGTCAGGATAGCAGAACTAACTCGAATTGACATACAATCATAGCTCGCAAGGCCGGTCAGCCCGCATGATCCCGTCTTTGTAGGCAATCCTGGAGAGTGCTTTGCTGATCCGGTTTTCAATCAAGAACAGTCTTTTCATCCTGCTTATACTTTTGCTGGCCTTGTCACTGGGGCCTGGCGGCAGGAGATGTTTTCAACCATGCTTGTCCGCACCGCAAGTGGTGGCGGCGCCAGGGCACCTTGAGAAAGCTGGTAAGGATGAAGTGGGGCCGCAAGGCATGGTTCTCATTCCGGAAGGGACGTTCTGGATGGGCTGCGAAGAGAAGTCTTTCATCGATGCTAAACCCTTTCATAAGGTGCACATCGATAATTTCTGGTTGGATAAAACCGCGGTTACCAACGAGCAATTCGCAAAATTTGTCAAGGCCACAGGGTACACAACGGTGGCTGAACAAAAGCCCGACGCAAAAGACTTTCCCGGCGCCCCACCTGAGAATCTGGTTGCTGGAGCCCTGGTTTTCGTAGCTCCTGACCATCCGGTACCTCTCAATAGTCACTATCAGTGGTGGCGTTATGTGCCCGGGGCAAATTGGAGGCACCCGGAAGGTCCAGGCAGCGACTTGAGCGGGCGCTTAAATCATCCGGTCGTGCAAATTGCCTGGCCAGACGCCAGATCATATGCCCAATGGGCGGGGAAGCGATTGCCCACCGAAGCCGAGTTTGAATATGCTGCCCGGGGCGGGCTGGATCGCAAAACCTACAGTTGGGGCGACGACTTTAAACCTGGTGGCAAGTGGCAAGCCAATATCTGGCAGGGCCGGTTTCCTTCTGGCAATACCGCCGATGATGGCTTTGTCACCACCGCTCCTGTGGGTTCGTTTCCCGCCAATCATTACGGTCTTTACGATATGACCGGCAATGTCTGGCAGTGGTGCTCTGATTGGTATCGCCCAGACTACTATGGCAGCTTAGCGCCGGCGCCGTCCGTGGTCGACAATCCACAGGGACCAGGCGATAGTCTTGATCCACGGGAGCCTGGTGCCAAAAAGCGAGTCCAGCGTGGCGGCTCATTCTTGTGCACAGACCAATACTGCGCTCGCTATCTCGTCGGTGCCAGAGGCAAAGGAGAGATTGAGAGCGGATGCTGCAACGTCGGCTTCCGCTGCGCGAAAAGCCTAGTTCAAACTCACCTTTGAATTGTCGTGCGACTCTACTTTCACGGTCTTGGTGGCATTCACTTTCGTGGTGTCATAGGCATCGATCGTGACATTGTCTTGAGCCTTGATTTCCGTTGTTCCATAGGCTTTGATGTTTACATTGTCCTTGGCCGTGATTTTCACATTGCCATTGGCGAGCACAGTTACATTGCCGGACGCCTCTATGCGAACGTTGTCTCTGGCCATTATCGAGCAATCATCATAAGCTTTAATGACACTATTGCCGGTGGCAAATATCTGCACATTGCCGTGGGCGATCACTTTGGCGTTGCCTGACGGGTAAACGGAGGTGCTCCCGGCGGCATCGACATCGGCATTGTTCGAGGCAAAAACGCGGGCATTATCAAGAGCAGTCACTTTTACATCAGCGGCGGCATACACGGTAGTGTGTCCGTTAGCGACCACCGTTGTGGTGTCAAATGCTTTTATCACGGCTTGCCCGTAAGCTTCCACATTGGCGCCGCCATACGCATCAACGTGTGCCGTTTCCTTGGCAATCACGGTGCCACCGTGGATATCATTTTGACCATACATGAAAAGAGATGTCTTTTCCGAGGCAAAAGCGGATGTCATCGTCACAGATAATGCCGCAGGAATCAAAAACAACAACTTGAATCTCATCACGCTTCCTTTCCGGGCATAGCCGGCACCCAGAGTACGCTGCTCTTATAAAGATACGCCATCGGCTAGCTTATCATTCATTGCAATTTGCCGATCGAGTAGCGGGCAGTTGTTAAGTGAAAACAAGCGAGAAAATCTACATCGACTGCTGAAATAGATTAATCCGCAAGTGCAAGCTTAAGAACTTTCGTGCTTAACTTTCCTCTCTCTGACTCTGCTGTTAAGCTGATATTCGTGATCCTCAGGTTTCAAAAGTGGCAAAGCAATCACTGACTAAGAATCTGGTCAAGCAGAGACTGGCGACAGTCGAGTTGGCTTTATCAAAGCTCGACAGCGACTACCAGGAGACCAATTACAGGCACAACCAACTGGTTGCCGCTTGCATCAAGAGCGCTCGGGAAGAGTTGGACGAGGCATTCGAACAGCTGTACGCAGACAATTTGCAACCCGCCTTTAGTCTCGCTGGCATCTCCTGGCTGCATACCGACTTTGGACGCCAACTCATTGATGCAGAGGCGATTGAACACCTTCTGGGCGAAAGCAATTATCTGGAGCTGAGCGAGATCCATATTCCCTGGGAAAACAAAGCCAAGCAGCTGCTTGCCTTTCTGGAAGAAGAGATCACAACTTTGCGCGGTCAGTCGTCGCACGTGAGTGAGCGTAAATGATCATGCCGTTTCAGCTACCCGATCACCTGTCTGAATGGTTGGAAAGACGCAATGCTCGCGCCAAAATCGAGAAGTTGATTGCTGACATCAGCCTTCTCTCCAGCAACAACCCCGGCGGCGGCAGAGATGCGGCCCTGACGTCGCTTTTGCAGAAACACTTAAAAAAGGCGGAAGAAGAGTATGAATCTGCTTTGACTGAGTTCAAGGGAGACATTGACGAGTGTAAGAGGCGCACTGAGTTCGGCTTATTCAGGCTGGAATTAGCCAAGCAGCAGTTGCATGTCGCTCAGGAAAAGAGGTTTGATCCTGATTTTGAGCCAAACACAGCCGAGCACAGCGCTCTTGAGCTTTCGGCCGCTATCTCCAGCACCAAGATGGCCGTTGAGTACAGCAACTGCGTTGTCAGCGAACAGATTCGCGTTAACCTCGTTGGCGTGGTCACCATGTTCAACGAAGCGGTAGACATGATTCGCTTGCAAGAGCCGGCAATGTCTAAGCGCACCTCTGAAGGTGGGCTATTGATGCTTTATTTGCTTGAGCGCCAGATTGAATTGGACAATCGCCAATCAATTGTCGATTTGAAAAACATCCCGCGCTTCACTGATAAAGTCTCGAAAAGGATCAAAGAGTGTGTCGATCTCATTTGCAATTTAAAGGAAGCCTGCATTGAGGCGCATAAGCCGGTCTCGACCCGAGTGCTCAAGCACATTGATAATGCCGTGGAAAATTTCTATGCGGCAGTGCAAGCTTTTGTTGACGATGACGTCGCTATGATGGAAAAACTGACTGTGACGATTCGCATGCAAATACAGTTGGCTGAGAAGCTCTTCCGCGGACATGAGATTACCCCGGGCACCGTATTTGATACCGATGAAGATACTGATGCGGTCAGCGCGCGTGTCAATGAATTCAAAACAAAAATTCTGCGTCTGCAAAGGATCATCACCAACCGCGCCCCTCGCGCAGAGGTGGCCAATAAGCACCTGGACGCGGCTCTGAAATACTATATCTTAGCTGCCGCAGCCTACCAGGCGTACGAGTTCGAAGAGGCGCAAAGGCTGTCGCGAGCGGCGCACCTGGACCTGGACTTCGCCAAACAGCTCCTCTTTTCCAATGAAACTGCAGCTTATCGCGAGCTCTAACTTCTTTCCGGCCTAGCTAGTGCGTCTTGCAACTCGTTTATTGCGATGAGTCTAGCGGCGCGATCAGTTAGAAATAACGGGTTAAGTTTATGCAGCGAAAACGGTTTAGGGCGTCCCGCGCCATCACCACACCGGCGAAGTCACCATCCTCTATGTGTCGCACCAACACGCCTACCAATCGTTCGTTGTCGTGCTCAAACCAAGCAAGCTCGTCGTTCGTTAATCTTACGAGCGGACTGCCGACTGTAACCAGCAAGCGCATCAAAACGAAGCTCTGAGATGTTGTTCATGGCGAGGTATCAAAACTGGTAACTGTAAGTTGCGTAATAATCACTTTGTAGGTTTCTCGTGGAATTAACTTTTCGTGGAATTATTTGTCAATGTGCTTCTTGGAGTATGCTCAGCACTGCGTTTGTGGCGTGTCCATCAACATACGGGGATCTCAATGCAGACAAATAATTCTGTGATTTCCTGCCATGTACTTCTGTTCAGGCAATTGCCTTTCATTCTAAAGCCAAAAGGGTCGAGTTTGGAATGCTGCAGGAAAGCCCAGTGACGCCTCCGGCACTGTTGGATATTTTGCAAACAAGGCTTTGAGGTCAGTCTTCCAGGTAGACGAATGGTCAATCCTAGCCAACAGCGCGACTAACACGATTGCGTGCTTGCAAAATTTATTGCCGACTGCTGAAGCAAATTCAGCCCGGAGCGCCCTGGGCGCGGTAGGAGCGTTGGCATTCATCGTTACATCAACTAGTCTGTTGTGGTGAGCGCATCTGTTGCGCAGTTCGTTGATTGCGCGAAACCACGACACCAAGACCGCTTCGTCATATCCGAATTCTCTTGCAGCGAGTTTTCTATTTTTTGTGTGGAGATTTGAATACATGCGGGACAGGGTGCCATAAGTCAAACCTTCCAGCACAACCCAAATCGGAGGCAAGGCAGGATCATTGTAGTTGTTGTAGTAATGCTCCACTGCAAGCGACTTGCGCAGCTTGGATGTTGCTTCCATAAACTCCTTGAAGCCTTCCGGTTTGTCGAAATGTCTACTCCGCACGTGGAAATGTGCTCCCAAATTAACCGCAAGCGGGTTGACGATGGCTGCTCGTAACGATACCTCGATTTTTTCAATGGCATCCATACACAGTAAGCGCAACTCTCGGTCGAAATTATAGAGCGACAAAATATCATCGAACGTCGCGTGCGCTTGAAACTGCTTGGTGGCCGGATGCTGTAGCGGCCGCATATAAATCAAAAGTCTGTAATAGCCAATTCTGGATATCGCATTTTGTGCAACCGTATGTGACGGGATGGTCAAACCCTTCGCGAGCAAATGAGTGACGAGCTCTTGTGGAGTTCGAGCAAGTTTTTGAAACCGTTTTTGGGGGTGGGACATCTACTCATAGCCAAAAAAGAAGCCCCCTGTTGCGCTTTCAAGAAGAGGCGTGGGAGCTATATTCACATATAAGTATACTCCACAACCAGCCGATTAAAAGGGGTCTTTATACTTTTCTGTGTTTCTTGGGATCGCAAAGAGACATTAAACCCTGTCAGAGATTGAATTTCCAGCTTTGCAGCTAAAACATAAAGTATCAAAACTAGGTTTTTAGGGACTGTTTGGGTCGGTTGGGCTATAGAATCGCTTCCACCAAGACTTTTAAGTTCCTGTACCGTGGCAATAAGGGCTTTTAACTGTTCCTGAACAGCCTCGCCTATTCCTGCTCGGAAGGCGCTGCAAAGAATTTTTGCAACCAAGATTTTTTCTCAAGTTTGGCTAATTTCTCGGTTAAGGGGCTTGAGTAGTAATGGAACGGTTATGTAATGCGTTCCATAACCGTTCTTATGAAAAATACTTTCCATAATCCTAGACTTTTCATAAGAACGAAAAGTAGCGCTAAGCCGGAAAACATTGCGGACAAAACGTTGATGGGCTAAGATTCACCGAATGTATCCCCTGGGTGTCGAGCGCGTACGTCGACTGCCGCCGCTCACGCCAGGCGGCGGACCGGGGTGGCTAGAAGAGTCTTGTTAGTTGAAGTCCACGCTATATAGCATGACGCACGCACTACCTGCGGTGCATGCCAGTCTACGCACACTGCTGTCTCCGATTCAGATACGCTGGAACATATTAGCCTGATACAGGACGCTGCACGGTTATCTCCGCTACAGCACAAAAACACAATTTCCTTCCAATTTCCTTGGACGCTACCAATTTTCCGTGTACCTGAAAGGTATTCAGAGGCGAATATCGTCCATTAAGTAGTACTCAAACCCCTACTCACCCACAATACGATGGAACAGAAGGTTGCGTCAGCTGACCTTACTGATGATCAGCTTGAAGTAGAATTCCAGATCGAGCCTGGAAATTCCCTTCTCATGATCTGATCCGCCTTCGTGACACGACTGCGCTATTTCGGCCTGATTGGTAACCAGGAAAGTGATGAACGACTTTTCGCGCATGGGAGTGTTGGCGTCTTCTAAGAATGAATAAAGCTCATCCGTTTCGATAAAACCGTTGCCGTTTTTGTCCAGCTTATCGAACGCTTCATATGCATACTGTTTTATCTCTTCCAGGCTCTTTTGCACTGGCGACATTTTCTTCGCAACCGTTCCGGGCGCATCCGTTGCGGGCGGGATCGTTATGCTCTTGCTCAGCCAGGCGTTTTGAAAGTCGGAGTCTTTTTTATCGGCAATCTTATCGGCAATCTTTTCGTCTACCACGTCGCAACACCTCGAACTAACCTTTTGATTTTGAAGTTATGCACTGCCCTGATCATTTTTAAGCGACTGAGCAGCTGAGGCACAATTTGATAGCCGACTCCACGGAAGGTCTGCAACATTCCCTCTTTCTCATCCTCACCGAGCCTTTGCCCAAACGTTTCATGCAACTGCCAATGGCGAGTTTTATTTCAACACCATCCATGGTGACAAGAAACTTTTCGGGGTCAAGAGTAAGCTCACCGCAGCACGTTACTCGACGATACTCGATTTGCCGGTCAGCATCAAGACGGGAGCCTTTCCGCCATACCCTATGACATTTTTCCATTTCCCATGCTAATCCGGCTCAGCGTTTCGGGCTGCCAAAATTTTGCCAAGATCGTTTGCTATGTTTGCCAGCGTCGGGTCGAAGATATGTATTGAGGGGGAACTCGAACTTTGCATACAAGAAGTGTTCATATGCAGCAAAATATGCCGCCAACCGATGGAGTAAGGGCGTTTCTCAGTCAGAGTGAGATCAAGGCAGTGTACGGCGATTTGTTTATCGCCGATCCCGCATTTGAAGACTGTGATGGTATCGAGGAGATTGTTTGTGCGCACGATGAGAATGTGATTGTGCGCCGTGTGTTTGCAACGGAACCAGATAGCGTGTGCTTTATGTTGCATGATCCGCAAACGCAGAGTCATCAATATTACATGGGGCGCTTCAAACTGGTGCCGGGCAGAAAGGTTGTGCTCAAGCAGAAATGGGTCTGTGACCGCTGGGTGGATTTCACTTAAGCCACGGTTCGGCGCCGCTACGCTTAGACGGCGCTCATTTGGCGCTTATTCACAAGCAGTCAGGGCATATACGAACTAAGTGGTTCTCAAACTGTGGAGTCCTTTTTTGATTGGCAGAACATCCTCCAAAGCGGCGCGACTGCCGAGCGCTCCTGACCCTGCGACACTGAGAAAACTTCTCGATGACGCTCGCAGAAGCGCCAGCTCGGCTCAGGTCTCATGGCCCAGCCCAACTGCTGAGATGCTGTACACCTTGCAGGTGTCGTGCCTGGCTGTGAAGGAAAGGCGGGGTTGGGAGAAAGGTACCAGCGGAGACACCGTGGCGCCCGAGTGGGTTCTCTACCAGATCAGGGAGAACCAGAAGGATAGGGTGGACCTCTGGCGCATGGCCACTGGAGATCTGGCGATCATAGAAAATTTGCTTGAGGAATCTCTGCACAGTAGCCAACCAGCCCCTCGCCAATCCATTTTTCAGGACGATCCTGCTTCTTATCAGCCTGCTGAATCGCCAAGCGAGCAGCAGAAGTCATTGTCTTCTTCACAGCAAATGTTTGTCTCTCAAAATTTTCCGCAGCCTGAACCGCCGCAGACGCACAGCCAGGAAATTGCAGGTAGTGGGATCAAGCTTTCAGGCAATATAAAGGAAGTTGATCTTGCCAGCATTTTGCAATCGATCAGTCTGTGCAAGATGACCGGGCGGTTGAATGTGTATGATGCCATGCGCCAGGCTGAGATTTTTTTCCGCGAGGGCGAACTGATTCATGCGCTGTCTGGTCACCTGATGGACACTACGACAGAAACAAAAGGTGAAACTGTAATTTTAGAGGTTTTCACCTGGGATGATGGTACCTTTCAGTTTCAGCATGGTTGGCAAACCGGCGAACGGACTGTGCAAAAACGGCTTCAAAACCTGGTTTTGGAAGGTGCAGCCTTACGCGATTACAAAGCTTTTGTCGATCAAGCCGGAGTGACGACAGAGACTGTTATGACTCGTGCTGAAGCGCTTATGACCGAGGCCCAGTTTGACTCAAAATTGGCTAACGGGCTACCGCTTCATGTTGATCTGCAAAAGAAAGTCTTTCTTGTCTTAAGCCAACCGCGCTCGTTGGCGCAGATACTGTCTGCGGTGCCAATGGATCGCATGACCTGGATATCTGTTATTTTTAGCTTGCTCAACTGCAAGCTGATTGCTGCCCAAGGTTCGGGTTCGGGCAAGGCGGGCGCCCAAGTCGATCAGAGCGCTGCTGAGGCATTTTCGAACATTGCCGAATTGATCGGCTCTGCCAACAAGGGATTGCTGCAACCAGACTCCGGTATGTACAGTTATGCTCTGTTTCTCAGTTTCGCGGAAAAAGAGTTTGAGAGGCGCATCTCGTTTTGCGTCGCCATGTTTGAATTCAATGTGCCAGCCATTTCTATAACAAATGAAGGATTGAAGTCGGTGGCAGCCTGTTTTGATTCGATTAAGAAGCCGTATGAAATTATCGCTTTCTGGCGGCAACCAAACCGTCTGCTCATGCTGCTTCCGCAATCTCAGCCGGCAGACGCGGTGCCCCGCATCAACTCATTCCTTGACCAGCTAGCAAAGCAAAATGCCGGTGAAGATTTGAGTATGGTGTGTGGCTTGGCCTGCGCACCGACCGATGGAACTAAGCTTGTCGACGTCTTATCCTTAACGTACCGGTTGATCAAGAAAGCTCAGCAAACGAATGTGCGAATCCTGACCAACAGCGCTCCACCATGAACGCGTTTTGGCAGTCGTTCTTGATCTTGTTTTTGGCGGAGATGGGAGATAAGACGCAGATTGTTTCGTTTGCGTTTGGCGCTCAGTATCCGCTGGTCACAGTTCTCTTGGGAGTTTTCCTGGCCGTAGCCGGATTGATGGCGCTATCAGTGGGTGTGGGCAATCTTCTTGGCAGTTACATTCCGGAATTCTGGATGAGCATAATTTCCGGTTTGCTCTTCATCGCCTTCGGCATCTGGACGATGCGCGGCCAGCCAGAAGAGGAGAGTGAGGAAGGGACGGAGGGGCACGAAGGGAGGGAAGAGAAAAGCAAGGAAGGCAAGGGGAAGGAAGGCAACGGAGCCAAGGGGAAGGAAGGCAACGGAGCCAAGGGGAAGGAAGGCAGGGGAGCCAAGGAAGGCAAGGAAGGCAAAGGCAAGGGAGCCAAATCAACTAAGTTGCGACCATTAATGGCTGTAATGTTCACTTTCTTCATGGCCGAGTTAGGCGATAAAACAATATTTGCCAGCGTGGTCATGGCGGGCAAGTATCACGATTACCTGATGGTCTGGCTCGGCAGCACGTTGGGGATGATGGCAGCAGATGTGCCGGCGATGATCTGCGGGCGAGTTCTGGGCAAACAGTTGCCGGAAAAAGTTTTGCGCTACGGCTCTGCCACAGTCTTGATCGGCGCCGGAATCTACACCATCGCCGATGCCGCGTACAGGCATGGGCATTCTTGAACGTGGGTCTGATGCTAACCCAACACTTGAAGCGATGACCGATCAGGCCAAGACAATGAGACTCAAATATAACGGACTCTTTGAATTCTAAATGAGGAAGCGGGACAGGCTCCGCATGGACGCACCCGAGTCGAAGAAGTGCACCATGGGTGGTGCCGAGGGAAAGGAAGCGATTACGGTTGGGGAGTTATAGCAATGATCGTTATGGTTCCGGCCAGGTCTGTGTCTCTTTTCGGCGGATAGTGGCACTGGGATCGGCAATCAAGAATGGTTTGTGAGAACCAAAATCCCTGAATGCATGACCCGTCTCAATTTCGCCATTCTGTTTCTCGGAAACGACCGTTTCTGAGAAGAGTCCGATAATCCTTAACGCTACTTTCCTTACCGATACGATACTACTCGAACCCGTAGTCTCCAGATCAACACCAAAAGACAAAAGAGCCAAAGATTTGAGCATAATTCTGATAAGCTGTTACACCTCTAATCCAGGAGAACAAGCTGGCTCTCGCGACCGGCACGCTCATCGGCCCGAGACCAAATGACATTATGAATACCATCTCTGCCAAACACGACATTCAATACCACCTTCCGCTTATTGGTAATATCCATGCCAAGAGTCCCTTGGCGTATCGAACGACTCGGGGGCTCGTTGCGGTGGCTAATGTGATGCAAATGGCTTTGGCGGAAGCCTACATCAATGGAGTGGAGGTTCCCGATTGGCTGCTGCGATCGTTTTTCGATACCTCCATGCCGATTATTTGTAAGTATTTTCCCGCGCTCATGACTCCTTACGAATGGGTATTAAAAGAAACGGAGCAAATGGCGCCAGGCTCAAGAGAATTGATGAAGATCCAGTACGACCTGCCACAGGGCATGTTGAATCGGATGCTGGGCGACGGAAAACTGATCTATCCAAAATACAGCATGGGATTGTGGCAGAATGGAGCTACCAATCTCGAGCAATCCCAGATGCACATGATTGACGACATCATTGAAAAAGTCGGCATCCAGGATGGCGACAACATCCTGGATTTTGGCTGTGGTTGGGGATGTGTGCCGAACTACATTCTGTCCAGGTTTCCCAATTGCCGATTCACAGGGCTGAACCTGAGCCATCAGCAATGCGAATACATGCGGCTAAAAATGCAAGATCCGGAAAGCTACCTCAGTTCGGGTCGATTTACCCTTATAGAAGGAGATCTCAACGATACGCAGTTTGACGAACAGTTCGACAAGATCCTCTCCGTGGGCGTCTTTTGCCATGTGGGGAATTTGACCCAATCTTTCAGAAAGCTTGCTTCTTGTTTGAGGCCAGGCGGAAAATTCTTCCTTCACATCATTACCGTCCGCTCTCCCAATAACGTCTCAAGCGTTTATACTCACAAATACATATTCCCTCACGGCCGCTATTGGAGTTTCGATTCGGTTCCGACCTATAACAAGGATCTCAGAACCGTTGAACGCTGGTATCTCAATGGCATGAACTATTCCAAAACATTCACCCAATGGCTGGCAAACTTTGACGATAGCTATACGGATGTCAAAGATCTGGACTACGGCATTGATTTCGCGAAGTTCCGCCGCATCTGGCGGCTTTACCTGATTTGGTTTATCTCCAACTTTAAAAGTTGTGACGGTGAGATCAATGGCAATGGGCAGTTTCTTATGGTTCACGCGTAATCGTCGATGCAGATAATCGAAGAGTGGCTTTGCCAAAAACTGAAGAATCGTTTAGCCGCTTACGATTGAAACCGCCCCTTCTTTGGGCGCAGATGTATATAAACCAGGCAAACATGTACTGAAACTGATGGAACAGCTTCCGTATGACTGAGGTGACTCCAAATAGACTCACGGTGCTTCGACCTCGACGAATGCGTCTTTGCGAGCGTCTTGAATCGCATCTTTGGCCCCTTCCATATAATCTTTTATCTCTCCGGAGATCTCCGAGGCAGGCGCATTGCAGTCAATGCTATGTTGATACTCGTAAATGGCTTCTGGAAAACTTTTGCGTTCGTAAGAGATTCTGCCCAGATTTTTCCAGACGTACCATAGGTCTCTATCCAGTTTCAATGCCCTTCTCAAGCATATTTCAGCAGCATCAAAATTCGCTTCTTTGATTTTCGAATCGTCGGTTTGACGCTGCAAATACAAATTGCCTAAATAATAATATAGTTGCGGATCGTATTGATATATGATCACTGCTTTGGAAAGCTTCGCTATGGCTGTGTCGCTGTCGCCAATCAGGTCTGCCCGCCGCCCCTCGGCGCTCAGCTCAGTCGCGGTTTTCCAGAGGGCAGGATCACCAGTGCCGGGAAATTCATGCTTGCTGCTGGCGGTATTGGTGGTGGTGGCATTCGTACTGGCGGTGGTGCTGGTGCCGGCGCTGGTAGTGGTATTGGTGGTGGTGCTGGGAGGCGTCCCGCCTGTAGCTTGCCAGGTGTGTTCATCAGTTCGATCGGCGCCCACCGTGGGCTCGTTTGAGTGTGCCTTGATGTATTTAGTTGAATAATCTTTCGTTAGCGAAGCCCACGGATCTTTGCTCTTCGCCGGAGCCGCACCCGAAGTCACCGTAGGAGGCGTCGTAGGCGGCGCCGTTGTTGCTTGCTGATCTGATCTCAGCTTCGACAGTGCATCAAAGGGGATAAGCGAAGCCCACGGTTCTTTTTTGATCTTCTTCGCGGCGGGCGTCGTTGCGGCAGCCGCATGAGCTTTGCGGGCGCGATACTCTTCCAGACTTTCGTCTGGATTAGCCGTAGAATTTTGACCGTGGGCAGCCATGGCAAATGCGATTGCTGTGGCGAAGAGAAGAGCCAGGCTGGCAGCAAGCTTAGAAGCAGGCGAGACGCCTGCGCTCCCGGATCTAGAAGCAGGCGAGACGCCTGCGCTCCCGGATCTAGAAGCAGGCGAGACGGATGCGCTCCCAGGGTTATCTCTGCGGATTAGCATTGGAGTCACTCATCTCTGTCAGTTGTCGTTGGGCAGCTTCTCGATAAAGCGAGACTTCATCGTCTTTCATTTGCGCAACTTTTGTCAAGAAATCGGCCGCCCTGACGTCGAAAAGCCGGCGGTAGAGCTGTCCGATGCAGTACAGGCAACCAGCCTTAAGAGACAGCAAGTCGGGGTAATCCTGCGTTCTCATCTCCAAAAGCGAAATACACAAACGAGGATTATCCTTCGATAATGCCGGTCCGCCCGTCAAAGAGTAAATCACGTCTTTCTGACAGAAGGAACGGGCCAGTATCCTATTGGCATATTCCATCGATTTCCTTTCATCGACACTTTTGAACAGCTGAAATAACCAATACTCAGTCTCGGCTGGCAAATTGGCTTGCGAGGCTTCGGCAAGGTCAATTTGCTCTTGCAGGGTGCGCGAGGTTTTCATCCTCTTCTCCAGCTCTTCCACTGTTCTTGCCGGCACCATATTGGTGTTTACAACAGGGGCAGATACGTTGCCCAAGGCAGAGCTCTGGATTGGCTGATTATCAGCCTGGAAGGGGATTTTCAGCCCCGCCAGCCAGTGAAATTTAACTGCCACAACTGCACCGGAGATGATGAGCAGGCAGGCAGCAACCGCGCTAATCAATGCGGTCTTAGTTTTGGCTTGGGAGTTCGATTTTTTTTTATGCGAGAGTCGTGATTTTAGGATGTGTTCCCGTTCAGCGGTCGATATGCCTTTCAGAAGCGCTTTGCTTAACTCTGTGACCGACTGATATCGCTTACCCGGATCTTTAGCCAGGCATTTAGCCAGCGCTACTTCCATCCATGGGGGAGCCGGGCGCTGGTCAGATAATTTTGGCGGTTCGGTGTTGACGTGTTTGAAGGTGACCTCATATTCGTTTTTGCCGCCAAAGGGAACATTTCCCGTCCACATCTCATAGAAGACGCATCCGAGCGAATAGATATCAGAGCGCCAATCAATGGTGGTTTTACCTTGCGCTTGTTCAGGGCTCATATAGTACGGAGTGCCGAGCACATCGCCCGTCTTGGTCAGAGCGCGGCTTTTGGCCGTATCGACAGCCAGAATCTTGGCCAGTCCAAAATCGAGGAGCTTGATCTTTTCGTTGTCTTCGGCGCCGATGATAAGGATGTTAGCGGGCTTTATGTCTCTGTGCAGAACCCCCTGCTTGTGGGCAGCATCGAGGGCATCGCAGATCTGGATAAGCATGTCCACGATCACGAAAATGTCCAGCGGTCCTGTCTTTTTCAAACGATCGCTGAGATTTTCACCTTCCAGATACTCCATGATCATGTACGGTTGCCCATTGGGCAAAAAACCATGATCGAAAACACGAGCAATTCCCGGATGCGAAAATTTCCCCGCGGTCACGGCTTCACGTTTGAAGCGCCGCACAGACTCAGCATCGTAGATAAAATCGAATTTGAGAAGCTTGATCGCCACTACGCGGTTCAAGTTTTCTTGCGCCGCCTGGTACACAGTGCTCCAGCTTCCTTCTCCAACAAATTCGAGAATCTTGTATTTGCCGTCAATAGTCTGGTTCAGATAAGGATCTGCGTATTCAGCTGAAAGCAAAACATTGTCGTTTGTGCAGCGCAACATACTGGCATCATATTTGGTGCCGCATTGACCGCATCTCTTTCCGATTAGTTTGCGCTGGAATTCTTGCAATCTGGCGCCTCACCAATCATTTCGGGTTGGCTGTCGGCACCGCTTATGGTGGCGGACGATGTGAATCTTTGAGTATCGCCAATTTGTCATTCGCGCGCTTCTTGAATTCTTTCAGGTCGACAGACGGATTATCGACCATATCGGCCACCAGACGGTAATACTTTTCCGCTAATTGATCATGCTTATCCCTGGCATGATTATCGCCGATTCTGAGATAAGTTTCCGCCAATTTAAGCGTTGCCCGCCTCCTATATTCAACCAGATCCGGATCTTTGCCGTTAATCAGGGCGAGCAAATCTTTCTTAACCAGCTCCGGCTCCTTTGCCTTGATCAGGTCACCGCCCTGGCGTAGGTCTGATTCTGCCCCTTTGCCTTTGTCGAGAAATTTGGGCTCTATCTGCTCGAGCTCTTTGGTTGACAATTCTAGTAAATGCTGGCCGGGGGCAAGCTGTTTGTCCAGACTGGTTATGCGGGCTGCGGCAAGGTTGCGGTACTCGACAATTCTAAAATCAGGTTCGTTTTTCAGAATATGGAAGTAGTAACTGGCCAGGTCGAACTGCTTCAGCCCGGCATAAGTGTCTCCTATATACAAGAGAGTTGCTGCTTTCAGATAGCGCAGGGAAGGATTATTAGCGACTATGTTTTTAAGAATCTCAATGCCTGAGCAATCATCAGTATGGTTGTAGATTTTCATTTCAGGCAAAATGGCGAGGATCAAAGGATTTGCCACGGACTGAGAGAGGATGTAATCATCCTGCGCCATTGCTTTTTGATCTGGAAGCAGGCTTCGATATTCATTCTCCACGAAAAAATCAAACTGCGGATGCTGCTTTCTGTATTGTTCAATGGCGGCAACCTTAGAGGCATTATCTTTCTGGGCATCTTCCATGACCGCCATCTCAATCGGGCGATAAATCTTGTCTCGCTTGATGTCGGGTAAAGTGGGCAGAGGCGCACCAGCTGCGGTGCAGGAAACTTCACTGTTTCCCTTAGATTCGCGCAGGAGAATTGACTGGTTTTTAAGTTCCTGGTCATTGTCAATCGGTTTCGAGACACTCGGTGCTGGCGGCGTCGCCACGGTGCCTGGCGCATTGTTGGCAGGGGTGGTTGTTTTCGCGACAGGACTGGCTTGCATGCTCGTGCTCGCGGTGACACCGCCGGAAGTGGCATCATCGGCACTCTTGACCTGGCGATAACCCAGCACAAATGCAGCAATACCCGTGCATGTGGCGGCGACAACGGCCGTTGCGATCAGTGCTCTGTTGGTCTTGGTGCCAGAATTGCTCACGCCCGGAAGTGATCTTGCCTTAACCAGAGCCTCTTTCATGTCTTTCATGTTGTGGTAACGGTTGCGGCCCTGTTTCTCTAGCGCTTTGAGAACCACCTTCTCCACCGCTTCGGGAACAGCCAGCTTGGCGGCAAACTTTTGGGGTTTTTCCGAAACGTGCTGATTCATAGCCTCAAAAAATGTCTCTCCGTGAAAGACCTTGTCCCCGCAGAGCAGCTCGTACAGCACGCATCCAAGCGAATAGACATCTGAGGCGGGCGTCAATTTCTTGCCCAGGCACTGCTCCGGACTCATGTAATCAGGGGTGCCATAGGTCTGTCCCGCTTTTGTCATTTTGCCCAGAGTCTCACTCTCAGCCGTTCTAACTTTGGCCAGACCAAAATCAAGAATTTTCACCTCTTGATTGTTCGTCAGAAAAATATTGCTCGGCTTGATATCGCGATGAATAATACCGTGCGCGTGTGCGTGCCCTAAGGCATCGCAAGCCAGGCTGATGATGCGTACCGCTTTGATCACCATTAAACGCCCACACTTCAGAATCAGAGCATCAAGACTTTCGCCTTCCAATAGCTCCAGCAACATATATGGGCGCCCGTCAGGAAGCAGCCCCAGGTCAAAGACTTGGGCGATTCCAGGATGACTCAATTTAGCTGCCGCTTCCGCCTCACTTTGAAAACGACGTACACTTTCGTCGTCACACAAGTGGGAATGAAGCACTTTCATAGCCGCGTCTCGGCCCATGTTTTCCTGGCGCACCTTGTAGACTTTGCTCGTGCCTCCATAGCCAAGCAACTCCAGGACCGTCAGCTCAGTGAACTCAACCCCGATGAGAGGATCAACAGGTCCTGAGGTGGTCGCTCCCACCAGATAATGGGGACATTCAAAGGAGGAACGCTTGGCATCAAAGTGCTCAGAGCACCTTGGACAAACGGCGCTTAGAAAATCTGTGCTAGGGGGTTCGAAGGTCATTGGTTCGCGCTTTATGATTGCATTACTTATTGTTCCCAATCTCGTGCTGAGGCCGGCGGACCTTAAACGGGGATCCAACTATCAAAATTCTACCTGAGGCATCTATCTGGGCGAACGGATTGGTCACAAATGCTCAGTTGTCGCCCTGCTGCCTCTGTTTTAGGGACTTCAGCAACTGTGCCGCTTCTTTCTGGCGAGGCGAATGAGGGGAGATCTCGCTGAGCAGGGCAATTGCTTGATTCACCTTGTGATTCTGAGATTGGCTGGTTGCCACGTCGATAATGAGCTTATCCATTTTTTCCATATCGGCAGCTGTCTGGATGTCTGCGGCGCGCCACTTCTGCAAAATATCCAGGGCCTTCTGCCCCTCGCCCTGCTTTATCAGCTCGTCAACCGAACGGACTGACGATTGATTGGCGCTGGCTTCCTTGACCATGAAGTAAACCACCACAGCGATCAACAAGCAGGCAACCACTCCTGCAGGCACCACGATTGATGCCCTCCAGAAGCTGGTGGGAGCGGCCTGCACGGCGCGCAATTGGGCTGCCCGCCGTATGCCGGAAGCAGTCTCCTTATCAGGCAGCGGCATCTGCTGCTCGATCTCTTGCTGCTCTATGTCTATGCTAAATAGCGGTGCGCCGTCTCTTGGGCAAATTGAGAAACCCTCATGGAGATAGCGACCGCACCTTCGACAAACTTTCATCTCTCCTTTAACAGAACCTCTATGGATCCCCCCCTATATACCTCATTCACTCAAATTGGTTAACTCCAACCCCTTTTCGGCAAATTTTAGGCGACTCATAAACTTCCCGGGCATATAAATCAAGCATCACCAGCGAAGTAGATCACCATATATGGTGGCCTTGCGCTAGCACAAGCCGTCATCTTTTGTGGCCAGCATTAGCGGCGGTACGAATTGGGTCTTCCGCGTGTTATACTTTAATATAACCAAGAGGCTGCCCAAATGCATACAACCAATCTGCGCAAGGTTGGCGGTTCGGTCATGTTGGCCGTTCCTCCAGCGATTCTAGAACTTCTTCATCTGCAAGCCGGTGCCACAGTCTCCATCAGTGTCGACGGCGGACGTCTGGTGATCGATCCGCAGCCACGCACACGCTACACCCTGGCTGAACTGCTGGCTGCCTCTGACTACTCGCAGCCGCAACCACCCGATGAACGTGAATGGGTCGATGCGCCCGCCGTTGGTGGCGAACTGATATGAAACGAGGCGATATCTATCTGGTAACGCTCGATCCTACAGAAGGGCACGAACAACGCGGGCAGCGCCCTGTGCTGGTGGTATCACCGACGCAGTTCAATGAGGCGACGAAGTTGCCTGTGATTTTGCCGATTACCAACAACGGCGACTTCGCCCGGCGCATTGGCTTTGCCGTGCCGATTTCGGGAATCAAGACGAAAGGGGTTGTGCGCTGTGACCAGCCCCGCGTTCTCGATCTGCAAGCGCGTAAGGCAAAGAAGTTGGATACGCTACCGAAGGAGATCTTGGCAGAGGTTCTGGCTAGAGTAGTGACGATTTTCGAGTAATGCGACAGGACTTCTTGCATTCACGACTGAAAATATGCGCAATAGGAATTGCAGTATACCAATCGCATATGGTCGTATGCCGGTCGCAGTGCTGTTCTCAGAAAAAAGAGGTCCTTTTCAGGGGACCTCTTTCTCGTTATCTTGCCGCTGCCGCCAGAGTCTTTGATTTGCGTTCTGGCAATGGAACGCTCATGATCTCCAGCAACAGCTGGGTGCGGTCGCCTCCTGCAATCATCGGCAGCAAGCTTGGCAAGCTGTAATAGTCACCTGAGAAGGTGAAGGTATCGCAACTCATGCCTGCTTGATCGAGGGCTCTTTCGAGGGTATTGTCCTTCCCTGCGCCCACATTGACGATGATTATGTGAGGCGTAAAGTGCATGTCGTTGCTGTAGGCTTGCAAGCTTGGCACCAGCCGTGGGTTTTGGTTTTCACCCTGGTCTGTGACCATGATGATCTGCTCCACGAACTGCTGCTTGCGCCGCATCATTTCCACACCGGCACCGCATGCAGTGCCACCGCCAGCGTTGATACCCTTGAAGGCAGCTTCCCAGTGCGATAGTTCGGCACCCTTGGCAGTGATTTCGTACGCCATCGTATCGAAAGCATGAACGTAGAGTTCCTTTTCGCAGATAGGGGCAACGATGGCGGCAATTTGCTTGCCGACGTCGATAGCCACAGTCATCGAACCGCTCTTGTCGATATGCAAGGCGGTAGGTCGCTGGATGCGAGCCTTCGACTTAATCTGTTGGTCGCCAACAGATGTAACCTTGGCCGCCATGTCGGCATCCAACCCGGCAGCCTTGACGGCTTCACGCGTCTTCAATGCGGAGACACGCTTGTCGGTCTTGCCGCTTTCCAGCTTCGCTTCGACCAGCTTTCGCAAGTCGGCGTTATCCATGACACCGCGCTTTTTCAAGCTGGCCAGGTTGTTGATCACTTCTTGTGGTGTCATCGCTGATACCAGTGCGGCGATCATGCTTGGCGTCAATTGCTTGATGGCGGAAATTGCCACCCTGTAAGGGATGCGATTTTCCACGATCAGCCTTGCTTGGGCGGTCGGATCCTTCGCTGCGGCAAGCTCCTTCAAGACACGAAGTCTGCTGCCTTCAGGCGGATCGTTGTCGAACAAAACCTTTTGCGCATAGTCTCCAGGCTTAATTCGCAAAGACGCATAAAGGGACTTCAATTGCTTACGCGCATGCAAAACGGCGTTGTCGAATGCCTCTGTATCGCGCTCGCGCTTACGCAGATATTCTTCCACACCGGTGCGCACGCAACGTGGCACAGATTGAGCGATGCCGGGCACGAATGCCTTGCCTTCAGTGTGTCCTTTGACGATTCCTAATACCCGCTCCACTTGATACGGAGGAAGCTCCTGCATCAAGGCGATTCCTGCTTCTCTGTATTCGTCGGAGAACTTCGACGTAGCCAGATAGGCGATAAAAAGCTGCTTCAAGTCATGCACGCCGCCGTTGCGGTAATACCACACAGCCAGCTGTCCGAAAAAGCGTGGGTCACGCTCATTGACTAGATTGAACAGCGGGATAAATGGGGCGATCTGCCTGTGCGGTGTGCAGATGACCGCGTTCAGGATAGCCAGACGAAAGTCTTGCTCTGAAGCCGTTCTGCTCAATTGGATCAAGTTGTCGAACATATAACTCACCTGTTCCTTGTTGTCACACCCTATTGCCACACTCGTGCCATCTTCCGTTTCACTATGTTCCACGGATGGTAAATCGTTCCCTGGGTTATCCGTCGCAGCATGTGCGCGCAGCCAACCCATATCGGCGCCGAGGCGGGCATAAGCGCCGCCGGCTCAGCTTTCTAATCTTTTGTAGGCAATAATGCGCCTGTACAAGTCACGAGAGCGTTGTGTTTTTCAAATCAAATTGAATGTAAGCTCTTGCTGTTAGAGTACAGGCAATTCCTTTATACCACACCTCAAACCTTGTCTTGTGAATTTGGTTAGTTAGCTTACAGAGGAGCGGCGCCGACCTATTCGCCGGCCCCGCAATTGATTAGCCTCAATTCGGTATCGCATATAGTGCCATAAGCATCGCGCGCCCTCCTCGTGCTCTGTTGCTAGTCCTCAACAACAGAAAAATGAAACCCGTGCAAGTCGCTGGAGCTATGAGCCTTGCGGCTCGTCGAACCGAGAGAACTCGGTGCAGGATTTGAACCTACTTTGCGCTCGTTGGAGCACAAGTACCAGATTGTAAGCTCCTTCTGTTGGAGCACAGGTCTATAAAAATAGTAGCGAATGAGCGAGCGTTTGTCAACAGTTTTCTGGTATCGTATTTGGTATCAGTACGAGCCGGCAGAAAAGCGGGTGAAGGAGCATGCCTTCGCCCGTCAAATGAATATTACTGGCTTGGTATCGTCACCAATCTCTGATTCTGTATTCACTAACAATTCTCCGTTGCCGACAAAAAATGCACCTGTGCGAGTTAGAGGAGCAAGTAGGCTCAGTGTTTTTATGCACCTGACCTGTCGAAGCTGTTATCAGCAGCTTCATTCCAATTAACAGTTGGGATTGTATGCTCCATTGGTTAGAGCACAGGCATAAAGTCATAGTACCGTTTGCAACGGTTTCTGTCAAGCGTTTTGGTATCGTATATGGTATCAGTTCAAGCGCATGCGGCGGCGCAGGCATCAGCAATGGCTGCGCCTGTCAATCTCGGGTTGATGCTATGGTCACTCTCGTTAAGCAATTGCGCCGAATCCTTGTGGTTGTTCATTCTTGCCATGCGAAAATTATTCCGCATGGCATTTCGCGCCCCAGATCGTCAGGGGTGCAGATCAGCCATCATAGCTAACGGTGTTCCAGCTTGTCAACACAATTAATGGGCTCTGCCAGACCGCAGCCGACTCCTGGTGTAATGGTCGGCAATGCCCTCGCTAGACGTTGATCTGGCGGACATCGTTTAGATTAAGCGGTCATGGGGTCGCTCCGGGGGGCGGGTTGATGTTGCAAGACATTTTTCCAAAAATCGCTCAACTACAACTATCGGCAACCCTGTATTTATGGTAGTTCCAGTCAGGCGAAAAAGTTCATCTCCGCCAGCCAATCTTTGAACTCCCCAGGATTCAGCGTTTGTAAGGGTTGATGTTGCAAGACATTTGTCCATAAATCGCTCAAGGACAACCCCTAAGAGATCGAGCCCCTTCTGCAGTCTGCTATGCGCTGCCAAAAACTGTCATCAAGCTCGTCGCAGAAGTGCAAAACAAGCCCCTTCATGCGCTCAACCTTGCGATTGAGAACCGCATCGTGAGCACTTCTCTTCATCACCTCAACGTATGATGCCATCATGTGAGAAAAGACCTCAGCCTTATCCTCAACCGCCGAATATTTTGCGTACTCCGTTAGAAAACCTGGCGTCGAAGACGGTTTAGCCGTAAGCCAGTCATAGGGATCATCAAATTTCGGTCTCTCAATCTCCTCGGGATCCCGTCTTTTAAAGATGTAAAATTGCACAGCGTCATCCAGCTCGTAGCTGTAGTCTTCGCCCTGAAGCTTGTGCCAATCAGCGTCGACTAACCCCTCCCAGGTATCGCGAAAATCAATCGCGTGAAACAACTCATGATGTACGGTGTGCCGTCCGAATTGATCTTCTTGGAATGCTTGAACATCGACGAAGA
>Ga0182024_10003697_pt1 | contig 36121 bp, 38 predicted proteins | sample P32metaG_FD_120480 | JGI IMG/M metagenome (GOLD analysis project Ga0182024, IMG submission 120480) | Permafrost microbial communities from Stordalen Mire, Sweden - P3-2 metaG (Illumina Assembly) | ecosystem: Environmental > Terrestrial > Soil > Wetlands > Permafrost | place: Sweden: Stordalen...
TCATCCTTTGTGCCGTTGTATTCGTCGCGATAGGCGGTGGTTGCGGCCACCGATTCTCCCGCATAGTACTGCGGCGTGAACCAGTCGCTGACGCTCTGGGTATATGTGGTAGTGGAATTATCGGAGTAGGTGACGATAAAGTTTTGCGAGGCCAGATTGCCATTGACGGCGTTACCCAGAAAACTCAAGGTGCTGTAGCTGCCCGAGGGGAGCGTGACAACGGTATTCTGCCAGGCACTGGGATTGTTGGTTGGGCCAAGGGTGAAAGTGGTGCCGTTCCATGTGACCGACGCTCCGAGCAGATTATACGAGTACGCGTTGCCGTCGTCATCTAATCCTCCGGTTTGGGAGAACGTCTGACCGTCGGTGTAGATGCCATTGACGTTGTAGGCTGTTGTAGCGGTCACATTTGTTGAGGCCGTGCCGAACTCTTCCGTTGAAAAATAAATACTTTCCGCTTCGCTGTCTCCACTGTTGTTGTCCGAGGCGATGCCGCTGGTGCCTCCGAGGTAGCCGGTGGCTTCCGCAGTGTAGGTCGGCATGGTGCCGCCCGTGCCGCTGGTATTGGTCAGCCGGGTGTTCACATTCCACATGGTAACGACGTTGGATCCGCCGGCGCTGGCGGGCTGTCCCATGCCGACGAAGATGCGATCGTTGGTGCCATCGTAAAACTCGGTGATGGGAGAGCAGAGTCCGGCCGCTGCACCCGGATTGACGTGGGTGTTGTAGGACATGGCAGGCGTGGTGTTAACGACGCCGGTGGAGGCGTTGAAACTGATGGAGAACAGGTCCTGCCAATTCGTATTTGTCTGGTCGGTGCCGCAACTGTAGAGAGTGGACAGAGAGCTCTTTGGGCCGTTGTTGTAATAGTTGTTGTCGAACGCTCCGTAGAACAGGAGCGGGTCGGCGTTGGTGCTTTCTGGTCCCAACTCAACGGCAGTGCCCGAAGCGAGGCTGGTTGGGACTTGGGTCACCGAAGTCTTACCGGCCGCGTCGTAGGTGGAAAAAACGTAGAGATAGCCGTTGAACATGTCGAGCAGCGGTCCCGGGCCGGTCGGGTAGTTGTAGTTGCTACCGCTGTTTCCAAAAGTGTAAGACGGCGTCGAGGCAGGGGCGAAGTTGGGTGTCGTCGCAGTGGTATTAACCGTAAAGGCGTAGATTTTTTCGGAATCGGTGATGAAGACCTCGTTCAGAATCGGATCGTAAACTGGGCCGCTCATGGCTCCCGAGGGCGTAGTTTCAAACGTCGTATTTACGGGAATACAAAAATCCACGGTGGGGGCAACCGTGCTGCTGAAAATATTCGAAATGTGATAAAGAAGTCCGTTGTTCGCGCTGATAAATCCAGTATCGGTGCCATAGTCCACGTAGAGATCGGAATGGCTGTTGCCCGCAGTGTAAGCGGTGCTGCATCCGGGATAGGTAGAAGCCGTGTATTCAACGGAGAAATCGCAAGACGCAGTCGTCGGAGTGCAGGCTCCACTCGAGAAGGTGCCAGTCACGGCGACCGGAGCGGTAGCAGTTCCACCCTGGTTAGCGACCCATTTTGTTACATGTAAGTAGGAGGTCGTGGCGCTAGGGTTTTCGATCCAGGCAACTTTTGTCCCGTCATACGAGAGCACGGGCGATAGGGCCGATCCGCCGGTCCCGATCGCATAAGAGAAAAGAAAAGTAGGAGCGGTGCCGGAACAGAACCCCGCGCCCGCACTGTCGCTGTAAAGATTAGTTAATCCAATCAGATTGGCTTGTTTGCCCACGGTGGGAGCGGCATCAATGGTGTAGACGGCGAAGTCGGCACTGCAGCTGGGCGAGGAATAACTAGCCGTATAGATTGCCGGAGATTCACCGTACGAAGTACCTCCGGTCGGACCAAGCGACATCGACCAGTCAACTTTGGAGCGCTTGTTCTTGGGCCGCATAACCGGGCGCATCGGATCCCAGATAACCAAAGGCTGGAACCCTCGATCGACTTGTTCGTCGTTAATGCCGACGTTAACGCCGATGTCCCAATCGGCTTCTTCCGGCTGATCCTGATCCTCTTCAGCGAGATGTAAGCCGACCGCTGCCGCGAGATCCTTACGGTGCTCCTCCGCGTAGTGCTTGTAGAGGCTTTGGACAAAGCGGGGATCCTCGCGAAGCAGCATCATCTGTTCGATGGAGCCGTTGCGTGTGTAGATGACGTGGCGGTGGCTCCAATCCTGTGGGCCCCCAAGATCCGACGGCGAGGCGGCAGAAGAGCTCTCTTGTGCGGACAGGGAAAACGAAATTGCAAGTACCATTGCGAAACCGAACACGCCGGCTTTCGCGGAACGAAGCATCCAGCCCATAACCTCTCCCTTGGAGTCAGTTTGATGGAATTATACGAAGGGGTACGACCTCTTAATAGCGCCCATTAGTAATCGGAATTGAGGTTGAAAAATCAGCAGTTAGGAAGCTCAATTGCTAAGCGAACGGCCAAAAGAGACGGACTGGTTGCAAGAAGATTATTTCCGCTCGATTCGAGAGTTAGCTGAAATAGGCGCTAAGAAAATTTTGCGCGCCGATGATTTGGAAGCCATCCGTGCCATTCTCAGCGTCATTGCGATTGCCAAAGGTCTTCGGACGCACGGGAAGTTCTTCGTAGAGTATTCCGAGGACGAACTGTTGGAAATGGAATCCCGATGAGTGTACCCACCCCAAGATGAAACTCCGCGCACAGAACTACGTGCTTGGCTTTGCAGCGTTGCTGTGTTTGATCGACGGTTTTCTCGCTCCGAAAGGGAGTGATCCGGGGCCAGCACTAACCGCTGTCACGGGGATTTTGTTGGTTCGTAGATTCCAAGGAATCGTGGCAGTGGGCGTCTCCGACCCAGCATCAATTATTTTGTATCGAACCTAGCTTCTTTCGCCTAAGAAGGGATGAATATCAAAAGAAAACAGCCTCACTGGGGCATACTCACCCTGCAGGATACGAAGCCGAAGTGAGAACATCTTCGACTGTGAAGCGCCAGGAAGGAAATTTGAGAAGCGACCCATTGAATTCACTCTGACAAGCGCCTTTGTTTCCTCTTTTCCGCGGGCTTGTTTGAGCCGGTTTCCTGTTTCCCCCAAACTTCCATTAACGTAGTCTCAAGATAATTCGTAAGTGATCGTCGCTGTTTGTTCGCCTCCTCGATGAGTCTTCGCTTGAATTCTGCCGAGACTCGAAAGTTGAGAGTTTCCTTTTTTTTCATAGAGATCCGACAAATCTTAAGCACAATGCTACTTAACGTCGTTGGTAAGGGTCAAGCACTGCTGTGGTTCGCTAATTCCCTTGACTAAATGTAATGCAAGGCGCATTATTGTAATGCACAATGCATTACGTTTAACGGGGGCCCTAAATTGCGAAATCTGAACAACGTCTTGTCGCGTCGTAACTGCAGACTTGCGCGCAAAAAGTGGAATTTAGAACCCAGACACCCACTACTGGCGACGCTAAAATGGCTTTCCGAAGACTTTAAGCTTTCAGTTTCGGCCGGCGATCTGATTCTCCTGCAATCGAACTGGTACGTAACAAATGCTGGTCTTCTCCGCATAGCACGACGCAATCGCTGCTCCGGTATGCGCGTTCAGTTCATCCAAGAGCTTTCCGACACAGCCGCCCGCAGGTTCGCTTTTCAGGCGACCGTATTCAGGTCGAAAACTTGCCAAGGCTTCGTGGGCTACGGTGACGCCGATCCTTCTAATGTCTCCTCCCTTGTCCGCGGTGCCGAAATGCGAGTCGCGGAGACCCGTGCCATCAATCGAGCCCTTCGGAAGGCCTACGGCATCGGCCTCTGCTCGGTCGAGGAGATCGGAACGTTTCCGAATCCCGTTGAAAAGCTTCCTCCACAAAAGGCAAATGGCAACGGGAACGGCAGCGGCCCAAAGATCCGCGACCGTCTCTGCCAACTTATCCGTCAGCACAAGCTCGATCCCGAACTCGTGAAGGCCTACGCCGTCGACTTCTGCGGAACGAAGACGCTCAAAGAAGCCACGCGCGAACAGGTCGAGAACTTTGTCCAGCAGCTGGCCGACTGGGCCGAGAAGGACCGCAATGCCCTGCTCTGCCAGCTCAATAGCTACGAGCGCCCTAAGCAGGAGGTGGTCGCATGAAACGCCAAGTCCCTGGTCTCGCCGAAACTGCCTGCGATTCGCACCCGGAGATTCCGGACGGTCTTTACCTCGTTCGGGTTAATGCCGCCCAGTTCCGCTGGCACGCCACAAAACCTTTTTATATTCTCCGACTCGGTGTTGTTGAGCCCCATAACTTGGCCGGGCACCCCATCGTCGGCCGTCTCTACTGCACGCAAAAAGCGATATGGAAACTGGGCTGGTTCCTCCGCGATTTTCTCTATGATCCGGAACTTTTGGCCCACGAACAAGTCGATGAAAAGGCTTTGCCCGGATTGCGCGGCGTCGTCAAGATCAGCCACACCGTGCTCAACGGCATTTCACTGATCAACCTCGACGGCTTCGCCCCGGCCAGCCAGTGGGAGGGATTGTCGGCACCACAGGTAGCGAGTGTCACTCGCGCCGCTTCAGAGGAGGCATCCCGATGACCTATTCTTACACACAGATCAGTCAATACCTGAGCTGCCCGCGCCGCTACCGGCACCGCTACCTCGACGGTTGGCAGGAAAAAGACACGCGCGCACCGATGCTCTTTGGGCGAGCCTTCGAACAGGCCATCGCCGCCCTATTTCGTCGCGAAGACCCGTCCGCGGTTCTGTTCGAGCAGTGGGGTCTGTGCAAAGACATGGAACTGACCTACTCCGGGAACGACACCTGGGACCGCATGCTGCAACAGGGCGTCCAGTTGCTGGAGCGCTTCGCTCAGGACAATCGCGTTCGCATTCGACGGCCGCGCTCAAGACAGCAGGTTCAGTTCAATCGGCCTCTCGGTGCTGGCAGGGATTTCATAGCTTACATCGACGCCATTGGTGATATGGACGGAACGCCATGCGTTCTGGAATGGAAGACCACCTCCGCCCGGTATCCGGAAGAGCCAGCCGGCATCTCAGCACTCGATCCGCAACTTGTCTGCTATTCGTGGATGACCGGGATCGACGAAGTCTCCCAGATTGTTTTTGTACGCAAGCGTCTGGTCGAAGTGCAGTATCTGCGCGCCACGATTACCCAGCAACAGCGCGATGAATTCGCCAACCTAGTCGATGACACGGTGCGACGGATCGAGTCCGGGCTGTTCCTGCCGCACAGCGGAATTCGCTTTCCCCAAAATCCGTGTACAACTTGCCCCTTTATCGGACTTTGCCTCAATAAGCAAAACTTGGTCGAAGCTGCTCTCGTGCGCAAGCCAGGAGTGGATCTTGGTCTGTTTGATGAACTTGTTTACTAGGTATCTGCCGATGCCGCCGAAGCTCAATCGCAAGCGAGCTCTTTTTGTTCTCACCAAGATCGACGAGATCCTGGCGTGGGAACGCCAGAAAGAGGCAGAGCGCGACGCCCGCTTTGTCGACCTCGGAAGATATCTGTGCGAAGTACGGGCGGGACAGTACTGGAGGCTGGAGAATTTGAAATCGTTTGACGAGTTCCTGGCGAGGCGGTTTCCGGAATCGAGGAGGAAGGCGTACTACCTGATGTCGATCCACGAGCACCTGCCGCCGCAGGCGCGACGCGAACTCAAAGAGGTGGGATGGACAAAGGGGCTGGAGCTAGCGAAACTCGCGCGCCGGGACGGTCAGCACTTCGATTGTGCAACCTGGTTGCACAAAGCTCGAGAGTTGCCGAAGGAGGACTTCCGGCGGGAGGTGGAGAAAGAACTGACGGGAAGGGAAACGGAGCTGTCAGAGCTGATCTACTTCAAAGTCTACAAGAGCCAGATTCCGGTGATCGAGCAGGCGATCGAGGCGGCAGCCCTAATGCTGGGCACCGACAAATCGCGCGGTTACTGTCTGGAGATGATCTGCGCCGACTTCCTGGCTGGCGCTCACCTGGACAATGGCAACCCGGAGATCCTGCTCAACTCGATCTCACGCTACTACAAGTTCTTGCCCGGCGAACAGCAGCAGGCTTTTCTTGATAACTTGCGTGAGAAGGCGTCCTGAGAATGATTCGCCCCAAACCCGCTCCCTTGCGGCTGGACCCTTTGTCGTACGAAAGTCTGCGCCAGCAGATCCTGCGTCGCGACGCCTGGAGGTGTCAATCGTGTGGAACGATGTCGAACCTGGAGGTGCACCACAGGGAATTCCGCAGCCACTCGGGGGAAGACTCCGAGGAGAACTTGATCACGCTCTGCGCAGCATGCCACGCCAAATTGCACCACCGCTAAGACCATAAACGGGTTGCATGATCGTGTTATCCCCAGCCGGGCCACGATGGAACTCGATTAGGTCGCGGATGTTTCATCGCTGGGCTCCTTGCTGACCGCGTGGCCGCGCGGATGTCCATCGACAATGTGTATTGTGTATCGCGTGTCGCACTACACGCCACCGCGCCAGTAGGAACAATAGTTTCTAGCCGATGAGGTGTGGAGCTATGACACTCAGAAACTCCTTTGAGCTGATGATCTTGGTGCTTTTCCAGAACTTGGGGAAATGGCGTTGGTTGCCAGTCAACAGGTAGTCTGCACGAGCGGCGTCAGCACATTCAAGGAAGATGTTGTCAGCGGGGTCAGAGGTGATTTGGGCTATGCGCGATGGCACGACGACGTGAGCATGATTCTTGATCAATTGCAGCAATTGCTGGCGTAAACTCCTGCGAATCTTGAGTTCAGGACGGGTTAGCACGAGGGCGTATTCCGCCACAATAGCCTCGGAAACATACCAACGAGCAGGCTTGGTCATTGCGAGCAACACTACCGTCCGCTGTTGCTCTTCCGGTTTGAGCGCCGCGGACACGACTACATTTGTGTCGATGACAAGCCGAAGCGGAATCATCGGTTCTTAGATTTGCGCGCGGCTCTGACGATCTGGTCGATTTGCTTGGCACCTAACCGATTCGTCCCCTTTTGCTTGGATTCCCGTCCGATGATTCGAAGGACCTCGGGCTCAGGGACCGCAAGGCGCACATAATCCCTGATGCTGAGAAGCACCGCTCGCGGGCTACCCCGCTTCTCTATGACAAGCGATCTGCCCTCGTCCTCGACACGACGAAGAAGCTTGCCGAAATTGGCCCGCGCGTCTAGGGCAGTGACGACAATCCCATCATTCATAAACTCTCCATTTCGACTGATTAAACTGTACGGTTCGAGTCGAATCGATGTCAACAATACTTTCCGCCAAAGGTCACTAATGGGGCGAATACGAAAGATCGTGTCCCGTCATGTCTGTGAGGAGATTCCAGTGCGCTGCCGTGGGCGAGCGGTGCTGACGCAGCCGCACTCGTTCAGTTTGAGTCATCGAGTCGTGGCAAAAGGTATCTTCGCGCACAAGCTACGCACTCTCCAAGACTTCCAAAGACTGCGGAAGCTCTCTCGCCCGCTCGCTGTCGTTCCTGCCTTCTGCCACTTCACTTGCCGGAGAGATACTGCAAATCCCAATCGGTTCTGACGGTCGTGCAATTTCGCGTTCCGAACCAACCAGTCCCAACCATGTCAACGTAGGTGAGTGCCAACCACGGCAATCCTTTGGCAACCCGCGCGTCGAGGTTTGGCTCGTTCAGCGCCTCAAGCAAGACAGGGTTCCGTCGCTTTCTTAATCGAAGATAGGACCGAGAAGGAAGGTTTCAAAGCTGCTGTCCGGACGGGGGTTAAGTTAGCCGAAGTCGCGCCAGCAGGTACACTTGTCGGCGGACGAAGCTACCGCACAACGTATCGGACGGCACCACGGCAAGCCAGCCATCTTTAAGTTGGACGCGCTTCGGATGCATCGGAAGGGGTTCAAGTTCTTCTTGCCTGACAACGGCGTCTGGCTGATCGATCAACGTGGTGCAGGGCGTTGTCCCACATGTCCACCTGATTACAGTCACGGAGGTGTCGTGACCCGCCATACCTGCCCATGTCGGGAGGTATCGGCCCGGAGACAGATCCAAGTTAATCCGCCGCAGTGGAAACCACTGCGGACACAGGAGCCTTAGAAAGAACCTGAGCTGCGATCCACTCAAAGGTCACGGCCAGCCCCTGCTCCAACCGGATGGAGGGTTCCCAACCCAGTACTTCACGCAAACGAGTATTGTCGCTGTTCCACGACCTGAGGTCCGCTAAGGTTGTGGCGCTTCGTGATCTGTTTGCAGCAATCCTCGCCACCATGTCGACCAAGTGGATCTCACGGAGCTGATTTCCGCACCCGCAACTCAAAACTAATCGAGCAGTGGCGCGTCGAATACAACATGCAGCGACCACATTCGGCGCCGGGCTTCAGGCCGCCGGCGCACGGCGGCGTGCTCCCTAGCGCGTGCTCTGAACCCTGTTTCGCAGCCAAGAGCTGTGATGTAGACTCTCACTCTGCTTAGTACAAAAGATCGGTCAGGTCACCCGCTTCGCCCGCTGAAAGATTCTCCGCCGCTACGGCTTGAAAACCTTGTAGTTGATGTTGTAGTAACCGACAACCGCGCCGTAAGTGGTGGAGACTTGCGTTTGAACGGTGTGCTTTCCGGGCGGGACGCTGGTATTCAGAGACGTCGATGCCTGAAAGTAGCTGTAATCCGCGGGTACCTCGCCGCTCCACCAGCAGGTTCCATTTACAAGCGTACCATCCACATACAAGCAAATCGCTACCTTATTTAAGGTGTAGGGAAAGTCACCGACTTCGACCCAGGCATCGGATTGAATGATGCAATTGCCTGACGTACCCGGACAAGAGACGCTATTGACACCATCGATGGGCTGATAGCCAGCGGGTATATAATCCGCGAGATCTCCGGTGCTGACGTAAGTGGCCTTCAGCGTGTGACTACCAAATGTTAGGAAGTTTTGTCCAGCCTCATTGCTCCCCATCACATTACTACTGGACTGCGCAAACGCCAAGCCGGCCAGAGCTACAAAAGTCAGAACGAGCAACAGCTTTTTCATAGACGTTTTCTCCTGTAAAAAATGTTACAAGCGCCCAATTCGGGATTCTGTTCAAAATTGCACACCCTTTGAAATGACGGATCAAGACTACGGACCAATGCTCCTGGTCACTTTTGGTCAGTTTTTGCTTTGGCGGTCACCTATCATGACCATGTTGGAGGTTTTTATGTCCTGCTCCAGTCATCAGTCTCTATTCGATTCTGACAAAAGAATATGGGAAGCATGGAAGCGTTTGAACGACAAGACAAATAGAAGTGCTTCGCAAACTGACGAAATGCATAGGCTCGCCGGGGCTGGTGGCGATAGTAGTCAAGCGGTCACGGACCATATTGCCGACTGTCCTGAATGTGAAAAAGAAACCGATGTGACAGCCAGCTAGCGGCTACTCTCGATTATTACCACGGATCAGTTTCTGTTTCTGTTCCGCAATCCAACTTTCGATTAGTTCTTTGATCGGGCCTTCAGTGCATTCGTCACGCGAGGTCTCCAACCTCTTGATCTCAGCCCGGATTTTGGCTGCCACTTGACCTCGCATGGCAGTTACTTCTAGCGGTCTGGAGGCGGGTGAGGGCGGCTGCGCCAGGTGCTAGAGAACCACAATGAGCTATCATTAATCATTATTCAAATACCTGCGCGGCACTGGACCGCCAGGAAACGAAAAATGTAAACTTTGCTGCTTACTCAGGTGTTCGAGCCCTTCGGGGAGGTGAGGTGCCCTTTGCAACATGCTCTGATCACAGGAATCACCGGACAGGACGGTTCCTATCTTGCTGAACTGCTTTTATCAAAAGGCTATGAAGTGCACGGAGTCATTCGTCGCGCCAGCACGTTCAACACCGGCCGCATAGACCATATTTATGTGGATCCGCACACTCCCAACGCCCGTCTTTTCTTGCATTACGGCGATCTCTCGACCAGCAGCCGCTTGATCGATCTCATCTACAGCATCCGTCCGGAAGAGGTATACCACTTAGGCGCCCAAAGCCATGTCATGGTTAGCTTTGAAAATCCGGAATACACAGGCGACATCACGGCTTTGGGGACAACCCGACTTCTTGACGCCATCCGCCGGAGTGGCGTGACCACCCGTTTTTACCAAGCCAGTTCCTCGGAGATGTTCGGCGCGGCGCCGCCGCCCCAGAACGAACAAACGCCTTTCCATCCCCGCAGCCCATATGGTGCAGCGAAGGTTTACGCGTATTGGGTGGCCATCAATTACCGCGAGGCGTACGGGATGTTCTGCAGCAATGGAGTGTTATTCAATCACGAAAGCCCACGACGGGGACCGACATTCGTCACCAGAAAAATTACGCGCGCGGTTGCACATATTCTGGCAGGCAAGCAGGACAAACTGTATTTAGGAAATCTGGAGGCGAAACGCGACTGGGGTTACGCTCCAGAATACGTGGAGAGTATGTGGCAAATGCTGCAGAGGGAGCGTCCCGACGACTATGCTGTCGGCACGGGTGAGTCGCACACCATCCGCGAGTTTGTCACTGAAGCCTTTGAATATGCCGGCCTGGACTGGCGAAAACATGTTGCCATTGATGATCGCTACAAGCGGCCTGCCGAAGTCGACTTTTTGCTCGCCGACTCGAAGAAGGCCGAGCGTGAACTAGGGTGGAAACCTAAAATTAGTTTTCGCGAGTTGGTGCGCATCATGGTGGATGGAGACATGGAGTCTCTGGGACTTACGTCCCCTGGTGAAGGCGCACGGCTTTTGCGCGAGAAGTTCGGCGCATGGCATCAGTGGAATAACAGCGTCTCCGATAACCTGAAGGCCGCCACCGGAGCTGCGCTTGGGTAACGAAATTGGTTTTTGGGCAGATAAGACGGTTCTTGTGACCGGAGGCGGTGGGTTTCTGGGGCAGCATGTTCTCGCGAAGCTGAGGGCCGCTGGCTGCGAAAAAGTTATCGCGCCGAGAAAGCGCGAGTACGACTTACGGGAACGGGAACAAATTGTCCGCCTCCTCAAGAGTGCGGAGCCAGATTTAATTATTCACTTGGCGGCAGTCGTGGGCGGTATCGGGGCTAACCGGTTGCATCCCGGTGAGTTCTTTTACGACAACGCCATTATGGGGCTTGAACTCATCGAATATGCGAGACGCCTGAATGTTCGCAAGTTTGTGTGTTTGGGAACAGTTTGTGCTTACCCAAAGTTCGCTCCAGTGCCGTTTCGCGAAGAAGATCTGTGGAATGGTTACCCGGAAGAGACCAACGCACCCTACGGACTGGCAAAGAAGATGTTACTGGTCCAGGGACAGGCGTACCGACAGGAATACGGGTTCAATTGTATTTATCTCTTGCCCGTAAACCTCTATGGCCCCAATGACAACTTCGATCCGCAAACCTCGCATGTAATTCCGGGGCTGATAAGGAAGTTGCTGGAGGCGAGAGCACGTGGCGAACATACGGTCACGTGCTGGGGAACAGGGTCGGCTTCGCGTGAATTCTTGTATGTAGAAGATGCTGCAGAGGCGATTTTGCTTGCCGCGGAACGTTACAATAAGCCGGACCCGGTGAACATCGGATCTGGACACGAGATCACCATCCGGGAATTGGCGGCATTGCTATGTAAATTGACAGGGTTTGAAGGCGAACTCATCTGGGATGCAACGCAGCCTGATGGCCAACCCCGACGTCGTCTCGATGTCACCCGCGCCGAGCGCGAGCTCGGTTTTTTAGCCCAGACTTCGCTAGTAGACGGGCTGCGGCATACTATCGAATGGTACCGGAACTGTGGAACGCCTTTTAAAAGCAGAACCTGATTTCTCCCTGGTGCCACCTGCCGCAGGCGCATGTGTGTAGCGGAATTACGTGAGGACTAGCTCATGCTGCGTTCTCTTTGGCGGCTGCTTTGCCGTCGTCGCGACCACCGTATGCGTATCGCTCGCGAACGAGACCACAAACAACAGAATGCTGAGTTCCATCAGGTCGTCAGGTCGTGAGGGGATCGTCCTGATCATCGCAGTTAAAATGGGATTTGATTTGAAAGGATCGACTATGAAAACAAAACCAATTGCATTTCTAGTTTTGTTATGTGTCCTTTGCAAGATTGCGGATGCCCAGTCAGCAATTACGGGGCAGGAGAAACGAAACGAGAGAAAACCACCACACGCCTGTCTCAGAATAAACCCCACAAATGGTGTAGTCCCAGTACGGTCGAGTGCGACCGCATTCTCTGACTCTCCTCTATATGTAGATGTAAATGGCAACCTTGAAATAGGAGCAAATCCGGTCCCCGATTCCGCAAATGGGGGTCTAACCATGGTTGGAAATCTTGCTGTTAGCAACATCCTTGAAGTACACAACAACTATGCTGTTGGCATTGATTTGTACACACATTCTGATGAGGAATTCAGAGCGCCCTATATAAATCTATTAAAATCAAGAGGAACGCAGACAGCTCCAACGCCAATAATGTTTACTGGGTATGAGCTGGACAGTATAGGTGGGATAAACTTTGGTGGATGGGATGGTTCCAACTACTATGCTGCGGCTGCGATCTATACTCAGACAGATGAAGATTGGAATGATACTCATCACGGCGGTCATATATCGATTTATGGAACTAATCCCGGAGGTCATACACAGCAACTTGCACAGTTTGGTGGTGTAGACCCAAATGGCAATCCTTATGTCGGAAACATTATTTTCCAACGGCCTCTGACGTGGGGGTCTAATTCAGCTGCCAATGTTGGTTTATTTCCGGTAGGAAGTGAAAGAACATTAAAAGTCAGAACGGCAGATGACAGCGCAGACGCAAATCTAACCGCTGGTTCGTTCATTGAAAGCACAAGTCATACTCCGAGTTCTGCTAATGATACATGCACAACCGGGCAGATCGCTTGGGACGCGACCTTCATTTATGTGTGCGTTGCTCCGAACACTTGGAAACGAGCGGCAATCTCAAGCTGGTAATTTCTAATCTCATGACCATGCAGTAAAGCTCATCTCAAGTGCTCCAACTTTCCGTGGAGGACGTGGAAAAATACAAGCACTTTCCGGTCTAATGGATATTCACATGTTTGCTCTCCCACCCTGTTCGATGGCACTGATCATTTGCGGAACAAGCCGATTTTTCGAAAACAACGTCTCCACTTCGACACCGCGCGGCGAATCAAGTACGGCGTTCCTCATTGCGCGTAGGATATTTGCTACGACTCCCTCTACGTCACCGTGGGATGAAACATAGGCACTAGATTGTCCAATGATGTCTGTCACGTGACTCTCGTTGGGCCCGATGTAGAGGAATGGTTTTTTCACGGCGAGCACGTTGTAGATTTTGCATGGGTGGACAATGCCTACATACTGATCCCCCATCACGACGACGTGGAGATCGGCTGCCGACAACGATCCCGATAGCTTCTCTATCGGCTGGTAAGGAAGGCATAGCACATTGCGCAAACCGCGGTTTTGAGCACGCTCCTTCACCTTGCCAAATTCGCTTCCGCCCCCCACAAAACAGAAAGCAACATCCTCGCTCTCAGCCAGCCGCTCAGCTGCTTGGAGTAGGGTCTCTAACGGGTGGCACGGGCTATGGTTCCCTGAGTGCATGACGACGAACTTACTCGAGAGATTGTGAATAGTCCGAAATTCTTCCCTGCCGGCTGGATCGAACCTTACGCGGTCATCGAGCGACCAGGGAGGTACGACCAGAATCTTGTTTGCGTCAACACCTTTAGCCTCGATGCGCTGCTTCATGAACCGATCCAGCGCTATGATGCGATCGGCTCGATGCAAGCTGTACAGCAACATGCGTGACAGCAAACGCGCAAGCAGAGAGTTCGGTTGCAGCCATCCGGCAGCAATGGCTTCATCCGGATTAAGGTCCATTGACCAAAATACCAAGCTGCGAGCTCTTCTCGGCAACGCCAAACTTGCAACAAAAGAGATAAGAGGCGGCGAGGTCATCGCTATCACAACATCGAACTTTGGCAATGACCACACACGCAAGGCGCAGCTTGCGATGAATGTTCCGAAATCGGCGGCGCGCCGCCATCTGGAACTTTTACCGAGCCCAGTTGCGCCTACGCGGACAATTTTGACGCCTTTCCAGGTTTCTTCGTTCGGGAATCGAAGCTTCGGGTCGTCGTAACCTCGGGAATTGCAGACTATCGTGACCTCATGTCCGGCCTGCACCAGGGCTGCCGTCAAGTCACTCGCAAGCTGAGCAGTCGCGACTACGTCCGGATAGAAGGCCTGGTTCAAAAGCAAAATGTTCATTCTTCGTGGGATACTTGCTTCGTGGGATACTTGGTCGCCAATAATTGGATCAGTGCCGCAGTGGTTCCCCAAGAGCAGCACATCCTTACGTCTTTTGAGCAAGGTCCGCAGCCGTAGGCTCGGGTATCATCGACCCGCCCGCATGCGAATAATCGACTCAGCCTCTCTGCAACTCCGCAAATGCTGCCCGATTCTCGCTCAGATGCACATTTTCTTCCTTGTGCAATACGAACCCACCGATCGACAGCACGTCCATCCGCGTTCGCAGGAAGCAGTCGATCGCTTGGGCCGGCGTTTGGACGATGGGCTCATTCTCATTAAAGGACGTGTTGAGCAGCACCGGCACGCCTGTTACTTCCTCAAACTTGTGAATCAGCTTCCAATACAGCGGATTCACGTCGCGCTCCACTGTCTGGAGTCTTCCGGTCCCGTCCCCGTGAGTCACAGCCGGAATCTGCTCGCGTTGCTTTGGCTTGATTTTGTATGCCATCACCATGAATGGCGACGGGTAGTCCGTCTCGAAATACTCGCCCACCCTCTCCAAAAGAATCGACGGACAGAACGGCCGGAACGGCTCGCGATATTTGATGCGGCTGTTAAGAATCTCTTTCATATCCTTGCGGCGCGGGTCCGCAAGAATGCTTCTGTTACCCAGCGCGCGCGGCCCAAACTCCATGCGGCCTTGAAACCAACCCACGATCTTCCCCTGGGCAATCGCCTCAACCGTGCTGCCAATCAGATCCTCCTCCGCGAGCTTGTGGTACTTGCATCCGGCGGCCTCCAGGTCGCGGAGGATCTCACTATCCGAATACTCGGGCCCGTAATACACGTGTCGCATCTCAAAGCGCCGCGGTAGCTTCAACTCTTGATGCTGCACATAGAGCGCCGCACCTATCGCGGTCCCCGCATCGTGCGCCGCGGGCTGTACATACACGTCCCTGAAGTTTGTGCGCTGGAAGATCATGCCGTTGGCCACGCAATTCAACGCCACGCCGCCGGCGAGGCAAACGGCGGCCGCACCCGTTTGCTTCTGGACAAAATTCAACAGGGCGAAGTAATTCTCCTCCAGCACTAGTTGCACGGAGGCTGCCAGGTCCATGTCCCTCTGTCGGATCTCAGAGCGCGGGGCGCGCGGATGGCCGAATTCCTCTACCATTTTGTGCGAAAACACTTCGCCCAGCACCGGCTCTCCGCCGTACCAAGTCATGTCCACGCCTTTACTGTGATGGGTGAAGTAGTCCAGATCCAGCCGGCACTGATCTCTCTTGGTGCGGACCACGCGCCGCACCTGTTCGGCAAATCGGGGCTCTCCATAGGCGGAGAGACCCATCATCTTGTACTCGTCACCGTATTTGGGGAAGCCGAGGAATTGCGTGAACGCGGTATAGAAAATGCCCAGCGAATGCGGGAACGAGACGGAGCCTCGTACCTCAATGTGATTGCCCTTCCCGATTCCCCACATCACGCTGCTGAAATCACCGAAGCCGTCGATGGAGATGACGGCGGCCTCCTCGAAAGGCGACGGGAAAAACGCGCTGGCCAGGTGCGACCGGTGATGCTCGACGAAGTGCATCCGCCGGGACTCCTGTGGCACAATCCCCTCTGCCGCGAGCACCTCGCCGACCTGTGCGATGCGCACACTGTTGACGGCACGGGAAGTGAGGTTCAACCAGCGGTGTGGCCGCAGCGCCGCCCGCACCAGTTTGTCCGTCAGATGAGCCTTGGGATTGCGCGAAATCGCGATATGGTCCGGTTGCGCCCCTTCGAGACATGCCTTTGCCGCAAGCAAGGGCAATCCCGCCCAGTGCTTGATGCGATTCAGCCGCTCCTCCTCGAGCGCCGCCACCAGCTGCCCGTCCCGCAGCACCGCCGCCGACGCATCGCCGTGGAACGCGTTAAGTCCGAGAATCTTCATTTCCGTTTCAATCCCCTGCCGTTTCCAGGACAACCAAGATCGTGCTGCCCGAAATATGGCACCACGTCCCGCGCGAACGAATAGTAGATCCGCGAACCGCTTCGCGAGCAACCCTGACCAGCATCCTCAAGTGACAAGCTCGATCGTTGTCCAAATGGGTAGTTGTTCCCTTCCCTCGAACCGTCAAATCAGTCTATCTAATATTCAAGACCTAAGGCCGATTGAAGACGCTGGATTGTGCGTAATCGTATCGGCGAGTACTGCCTCATATGTCGACAGCATGCGATCCGCGACGCGTTTCCAGCCAAATTCTGCACTGACTAATGATCGGCCTTTGGCGCCCATCGACCGGAGTGTTTCGAGATCTAGAGCTGTTGCCTGGCGCAAACCTTCGGCAATACCATCGACTGTTGGATCGACCCACCAACCGCAGCCGCTCTCCGGCAGAATTGACCAAGGTGCCCCGGTGGTGGTCAGGACTGGCAAGCCGTGGGCAAGTGCTTCGGCGACAACGATCCCAAAGCTTTCCGAATGGGTCGGGAGCACAAACAGCTCCGCGTCGAAAAAGGCAGACCTCTTCATTCCATGTGCGAGAGGGCCCATGAAGGAAACCACTTGCCCCAAGCCAGCGGCGGACACTGCCCTTTCAACTTGTTTCTGGTGGCCAGCTTCATCGGGCCCTGCGATCCGCAAAATCCAACCCTCGGGCCGTGTACGTGCCCAAGCCTCAATTAACATCGGCAGGCCCTTGATCGGGTAGATCCGACCCAAGAAAAGTGCTGTTCTTGGTCCAACTCGAACCGCCCTTTCAGCTCCCGAACCTACACCCGGTGGTCGCTCCTCGGGCACATCTACACCGTTCGGAACGGTCGCTATGGGAACTCCGAGCCCGAGATGTTGCAGGTTTTGGGCCTCCGCCTCACCAGTTGCGATATGGCAACGCGCTTGTTTCAAATCGCGACATTGATACAAACACCAGGCGAGATTCTTCTTAAGGCGCTTATGATTAATCGCCCAAGGTTCCAGCATACCCCGCGTGCTCACTATCCGCGGAATACCGCGTCTTTCTGCCAGCACCGCGAGGCAGTGGTTATGCGGCAGCCAGATACCGTTATCGTGCAGGACATCGGCATTGCCGAAGCTATCCAAGGCCTCGGCTTCAGTACCGGTCAAGCGTCGCACGGACGACTGGGCGGGTAATAGCGGCGTGAATCCTGCTGACTGGTCGGGAGCCCACAGGCCAACCTCTGCCCCGGCTTCTGTCAAAGCCATGGCCAAGCGAGAAACCGAAAATGCCGGGCCGCCGTAACTTGGCATCAAACTGGTTCCAGCAACAAAGACTTTCATAGCGATCGGTCAGCGCTCGAGACGTGCCCAAGCTTGACTGAAGCACCTTCGGGAATGCCGATAAACAGATCGTGACGATGTCATCGCTCTGGCCGCCCCCTTGCTATCGATAATTTCCGTGGTCTGGGTCGTACACTCACCCGCTCTTTCTCGCTTCGACATAGAGGGCCTGGTGCGCTCGGAGATACCGTCTAATAAGTTCCAGCTCAGCTAGCCGACACGATCCTCGTCGGCGTGAAGTGCTTGGCCCTACGCACGTCACGATGCCTGTGGGCGGGACCGCGCGGAGACGGCCGTACTTCCTTCAATCGATCTTCAATTGTGAAGCTTTTGGGGCCGCTTCGTGCGGATGAGAATATCTCTTTCTCGAGCTGGCGCGATGGGCAACCCACTGCTTCCATGCCCACTTCCAACCATATGCCCCCACCAGCGCTGCGGCTGAGCCACTGGTGAGTTCCACAATTGACCCGTTCGGCTGAATCAGAGCCACGCAGGGGAGAAAGAAGAGAAATACGCCGCCCAGATCGCCGCGAGCTTCCGCAACAGCTGCTTTGAGATCGAGCGTGCCAATGACCCACCCAAGCACGAAAAAGCCAATGACGACTCCCGGAATCCCAAAATTAATCTGAAACTCCATCACATTGCCCACACCAAACGACGTTCTAGGAGAAAGGTGAAGGCCGGTCATCTTCGAAACGATCTCCGGACTACCGCCAAATACCGGCTTGTCCGGCCACAAGACGCGCGGAACCAGAGAGAGTAATCCCTGCCGGACCGAATCGCCCACGAGATAGTCCGCCAGGCCGAACTGAATTCTTCGAGCTGCCAGTCCGACGAAATAGTTTTGATTGAGCCTTTGATCGAGTGCGATCAGGTGCATCCGGTCGTTTGGGTCAAACCATTTGAACCCTCGAACCGTATCAGTGACGCTATCGATTCGGGCCTCAAGCGGTGCTCCGCCCCACACCTGTTCACGAATGTCATTGCGGTGCTGAAAGTAATTTACGAAGATACTCAAAGTCAAGAATACAAAGACGGTGATGCCGACGACCACCAGCCGGTAGCTTCGCGCTGAAATGGTGAGCGCGGCACAGACAATAATGATCGCCGCAGATCCATAGCTCAGGAAGCCTCCGAGCAGGAGCATCAGAACAGGGTAGACCATGAGCGCCCCGAGCCAGATCGCTATTCGTTTGAGATCGCGACGCTGGCAAGCCGCTCGCAGGCCCAGCATCACGCCCAGCATCCAAATCGCTCCCCCTTTTTCAACTGCAGCGCTGATACTGGGGATTTGGTAGAGCGGACTGAGGCCGTAGATGAGAGACCACCCTCCGAACAAGCAAAACCACCAAAAGTGATCGCGATCCGCCTCTCGGCGGATTGGCATTATCGCGAACGACGAACGGAAACGGGCCCACCAGACCCCCGCAACAAAACACATCGACCCGATCGCCGTGAAACGCATGCCAAGCTCAATCAGGTCCGAGTAACGAAGGAAGTCGCGACCGACGATATTGGCAAACGCGCCGGGAACATGGATCAACAACAATGAATACAAGTAGGCGATCGGAAGTCCTAGCGAAACCCTGTCCCTTCGGAGAAGCCACAACAGCCAAAAGAATGCCGCGAGGCAAATGAAAATCAAGAATGTCATGGCTGTTGAAAAACCTTGCTAAGAGCGCCCTCGATGGGCAACCACATCACTCAGAGATTGCAACCAGTCACCCGCCTTTCCCCAATTCAGGAGCTTGCCTGGTCTTGAGAACCGATAGCCTGCCTGATCGAGAAGACGAATGGACTCAGCCGCCGGACATGTGGCTCCAACACTTTTATCCCAGTTGAGTTCCAGGAAGATGATTCCGATATGACCGGACCTGATCAGCCGTTCCGCCCCCTCTAAGGCCGAATGCTCGTGCCCTTGAATATCGAGCTTCATGAGATCGATATGGCTAATCGAATGATCTTGGCAAAACTGATCGACACATACTGTTTGTACACGTTCGGTTCCAGAATTACCGAGGTCTCGTGAAATGAAGTTCATCCCTTCGTTCGTCCCCAGTTCTCCGCGGAAACGCTTTAGGGTAGCCTGCCCATTATTGTTGAGGACCGCAGCCTCGTGAACGTGCAGGTGATCGAGCCCATTTAGCTTTGCGGTTGCCCGCAGCCGAGCTGCAATTTCCGGGGTGGGTTCGAAGGCGTGGACGATAGCGTCGGGCTGAATAGCGAGTGCGGCCAAACTGTAGATTCCGGCATTCGCTCCCACATCGAGGATAACCTTGGCACCCTTCGCCGCGGCCTCCCAACATCTGAGGATATCTTCTTCCAAGAAGTATGTACCGAAAAAATAGAACTGCCGCTGCAGCATTTCGCTGAGGTCGCATGACATCTTCAATCCGCCGTGGTTCAAGGCCGCCACACGATGCGTGCTCTGGTCACCGACGGCTGCTCGCCAGAACAAGTTGATCACTCTCAGCTTCCCGCGGCGAATCGGAAAGCGCCGCGCATACAGCATCAAAAGATTCTCGAAAGTTGAGGGCAGCATTGGTCGAAGCTCAGACCCGCGCCAGAGCGCCAAGCGCAGTGCTAAGGCGATGCATATAGGAGTACTTTCCTTCTTTGCAGCGTTTGTAGCCTCCCTCTGCGATCCTTTTCCTGGCAGACTCATTACTGCAATAGAATTTGGTTTTCTCCAGCAATTCCTCGCTAGAAGCAAAGAACTCGGCCTCTTTGCCTTCTTCAAAGAATTCTTGGTGCTCCTGGGTCCGGTCAGCTAGAAGCATGCTGCCGCAGGCGGGGATCTCGAAGCTGCGCGTGGTGTGCTGGTCTGGCCAGGCCTTGCGTAGGAAACCGAGGCCAATCTTGGAGCCCGTAAGCGCCCGCGCGTAATCGTCTTCGTAAACTTCCCCGCCCTGGTAGGCACGGGACAAGAGCTCATCACTATGGAAACGGAAACTATCTCCTCCGGCAAGCTGGCGCAGAATAATATGTTGGCGGAGCGTCCATTTACCATCTCGCAAGAAATCCCAGTATCCGCCCCAGATCTTGACGTCTACACCGGCGGCGGCGACAGCGTGAAGCAGGCGCTCACGTCGCGGTTCCCACCCGCCCAGAAATCCAACGGCGCAGTTCCACCGCGCATCCTTGGACGGCAGCGGACGGTGGACTTCATCGCAATATCCGAGTGGCATATAAACAACTGGTTTGCCGAGCATCTCGTATTGCTTCCTCTCATATGACTTGCAGTAAACAAGCGCATCGAACGCCCCCATGGCTCGATCCATGAGCCGGGTGCGCTTCCACTCGAGCGAGAAATATGGGTCGGGTGTAAAATGAACCAATTTTGCGCCAAGTTTCCGTAGTTCCTCGATCGTTTCAACACGCAGGAACTCCTGCTTGTCTGCCCACACTAGAGCGGGCTTGAATTGACGCGCCGCTGACAGAACTGTGGAGTTGATTTCCTCCACGATGGATCCTCGATGAGTTCGCCGTTGCACCTGACGCTTGATCCATGACGCATGCTTCCACGGCTCCATCGTGCGCACGCCGCGCACAGTGTGACCAAGTCGCTCAAGTGCACGCATCCTCATGAGCGCCGTCTGGCCGGGGCTGATCTGTCCGAGGTAGAGGATCTTCACTGGCGCGTCAGCTCGTCAAGTATTTGGCCTGGCCTTTGCGCACAGTCCCGCTCGCCGAGAAAGACGAAGAAGGTATCGAGATATCCCGCCTGTACGATGTCCAGCTTCGCGTAATTCGGTAAACCAAGAAGGTCTCCAAGCCGCGAAGTGCCTGCCTGCTGTTCTGCCGCGGTTCTCATAAACGTGAGCGATAGATTCAGGAGGGCTGTCCCCCTAGACAGCGATTTTCGCTAGATGCCCGACATTCCGTGGAAAGTAGCGCCCGGACTCACAGCGCAGCCGCAAGCGATTCAGCCTTTTGCTTCTGGTAAAGAAGTCCGCCAGTCGGCCACGAAAAGGATGGCATTGCCCTCTCCCGGCAGGACGACCGCAACTCCGTCCTAGCCTTAAAGATCACCGAGTTGCCACAGTAGTCAAGCCGAATCATGGTCGAGTTACGGCCGATTTCGCCAAGAAAGAGGTTTCAAAGTCGCTGACAACCACGTCGGGTATGCAGGCGTTCGTGAAAATCGTCGATAGTCAGGGGGAGTGACGCAAGTCGTCTGTATGCCATACACCGAGGTACTTCCCCTGGTCGTTTACTTGCGCGTCCGAGAAATCTTGTATTAGGTGAATCGGCCGTGGAAAGTTGAAGGGGCTGAGTTGCATATTCAGGGCTCGCCAATAAGGCGTCACTGTATCAGCATTTTCCTTGTGGTACGGAAAGGTGGTCGTTATGAAGTGTTTCGGAGAGGCTATTTTGATGTTCTGGAGCGCAAATCGAATTTCTCTAAAGCTTAAATGAACCAAGCAGTCACGGCAGAAAATAACGTCAGCAGACGGTAGTCGGTCGCGCAATAGATCAAGATGGAAGAATTCGCCTCGTTCGCCAAAAACTTCCCGGTTATTCTGAATCAGCGAAAGAACAATGTCCGCCCCAATATATTGTTCAACACCAAGGGGCACATCCTTCATCCATTGAAAATCGCCGCAGGGTATGTCCAGAATCGACCGGGCACCCAGTTTCGCCAACAAATTGGGCAGGGCTTTCCGAATGGCCTGAGTAGATTCCAACGATGAGCCTGGTCCGGAGATTGAAATATCTCCGTCCCAATAATTATTTTCGTATATCTTCAAGAATACATGTTCGCGATCGATCGAGCATATCCGCGCATAAATGTCGTAGCGCAGAAACTCGTAGAGAGCCGGATGCTTCTTGAGGGAGCGGAGAAGTCGCTTCATCATCCTAGACCACCCAATGTATGGCACTTCGAGGCAGCATTCCTCAAGATTGTGGAAATGGTCTCGCCATAAGACTCTGAGTTGCAGTTGGTGGACATCCACAGCCGGCCGTTGTGAACGAGTTTATTTCTCCCCTCGCCGTCAAGCTCCAGTGCTTTTCGTAATGCCATCGCCAGCGACTGCGGCGTCTGTTCATCGTAGAGAATGCCGCCATCCGCTGCTGCAACGATCTCGGCAGCACCGCCACTTCCCGCAAAAACGATCGGGAGTGCACCGGCATCCCAGCCCTCAAAGATCACCCGCCCGAGGGGTTCGCTATGGGAGGGGCAAACCAGCACGGAGCAAGTCTGTAACAGGGAAAGGACGTCACCCACAAAGCCGAGCCACCGAATTGAAGAAGCGGCGTTTCCATGCAAAGCTGTTCGTCTTAGCTCTTGAACAAAACTTCGTTCGCCGTCCCCAACGAACAGACACTCCAATCCGCCCTCGAAGTCCTCCAATATGCACAATGCGCCGACGAGAACATCCTGGCCTTTGACTGGCACCAGTCGCCCGACGCAGGCAACCCGGTTGACGATCCTTCCTTGCGGGGGCAAGTTCTGAAGCGCGGGCACCGCAGGAGCGTACGCGTCATAAATTCGATGAAGCTGGATGGAGTCGAGTTGTTGGAACCGTCGGATTTCCGTTTCAACTGCCGAACTAATGGCGATAATACCTCGAAGCCGACGTGGGCCGGGGCTTTGTCTTGCAAGATAGGCCGCATCCTCGAATATGCGGACGTGCGCCACGATCGGCAAATCCAACAGTGTTGCCGCGGGCAAGGCCACTTTATAGCAACCACACTGATTGAGGTAAATGATGTCAGGTCGAAATTCCAGGCAAGCTCTAACCACGCCGGCGGCGGCTTGTAGGCGGTGCCGTTTCGATTTCTCGTGAAGACCGTAAACATAATATGGCAGGGTGCGGATGTGCAGCTTCTCGAGTTCGCTGTTTAGCGGCACTTTCGGCGGACAGCAGACCGCCACGTCCAACATTGGAACGGCACCAAGCAGATCAAGGAGAGCGCGCTCAGACCCCCACAAGTTGCCTGAAGCTTCGATAACTAAAGCGCGCGTCATTGCTGGGTTGAACTGTATATCTCTTCGAGCCGCCGTGCGGAATTCGCGATCGAAAACGGTGAGGATTCCAACGCGCGACGGCAGAGTTCCAGCGGAGGGCGCGGCTTAGTCATTATTTGGAATAGTGCGGCCGCCCAAACCTCGATCGGCTCGTCTAGCGCCAGCGCGGTATACAGCTCGGGGATGACGACACATTCGCGGGGCACGGCAGTGCTGGCCAGAACCGGCAGGCCGGCCGCCTGCGCCTCTACCGCCACCATCCCCAGCCCCTCCTGCCGGGAAGGAAAGAAGAGCACGTCTGCAGCACGCATAAGGCGATCGATATCCTTGCGAACGCCGATAAGACGCAAGTTATCTTTCAATCCCCAACTCTCGATACAGTTTTCAAGGTCCTGCCTCGAATTTTCCTCTGCACCCGCCATCAAGAACCGGACGGAAGGCTGTTTTTCTACTGCGGTCCGCACGACGTTCAGCGCGAACCACGAATTCTTGTGGTTTTGACGGTGTTCGAATTCCATCGCCCGATCCAGTCGCCCAGCGAACAAGACGACTCTGGCTTCCTCCGGCCAGCGAAACTCGCGCAGAACTGACTGGCGATCGGACTCGCGCGGTCTGTTGAACCTTCCGATGTCAAATCCGCAATGGACGACGGACACTTTCGGGCGCCGGACTTGCGCCGGCTGGAATCCGTATCGGCGGAGGATCTCTTCGGAAGTACCGCAAACATGAGTGGCGAGTTGGCGGACAAGGCGCTTTCCAACGATCGTCGTGAGCCTCCGCGAGAAACTCACCGCGTAGTTGGCCTCGATATGAAGCCACGGATTATGTACATGCGTCACCCGCACGGGCGGCAGCGCGCTTGCGCCCATCAGGAAATGCCATCCGCTGGCGTAGTCCTGGTGGTCGTGGATGGCGTGGTACCGCCCCTCCCGCAGCACCTGGCGGAACTGCTTCGCAAATCGCGGAAAGTGGGCGCGTCCGTAGCGCACGTAATGGACTTGAGCGCCCAACCACAGCGCCTCCTCATCGAAGATCCCGGGATTGCCGCTGGTTGCTAAGAAATCAATTCGGCCAGCTTTGCTTTTGGACCAGAGCCGCAGCACCTCCATCAGCCAAGTTTCGGCGCCGCCCATTCCTAGGCTGTCGATGACTTGGAGGACCCTGATAGGACGTTCGTCCTTCATGTATGAAGTGCGAGAAGGCCATCAAGTGCCTGGTCCATGTTCATTGGTGATTCGCGGAGAGCAGCGAGCGCAGCAGCCCTTGATGGCGCGGGATCGCGCAGAAGGTCCATCGCGGCGATCGCCCACGCCTTGGACCCGCCGGAGAGTGGTAGGCGGCGAAAACACGCCGTTGGAAGCAGCGGATCGTCCGGAATTCCATGCGACAGAAGCATTCGCAGACCCGCGAGCTGAGCCTCGACAACAGCCAGCCCGAATCCTTCCACCGGGTGCTCCGGGTGGGGAAGGATGAACCAGTCGCTGCAACTCATAATCTCGGGCATATCGTTTCGCCAGCCGAAGAACCGCACCGAGTTCTCCACGCCGAGTTCCCGCGCGCGGTCTAGTATGTCAGGCCCCTGAGATCCGGCGCCGGCGAAGACCGCGACAGCCCGCGGCTCGATGCAACGCAGATCGGCCAGGACATCCACCGCAAACACTGGATTTTTTTCTGGAACCAGACGCCCTCCGAAAAGAAGGACCAACGCATCCTCGGGGAGTTCCCACTGACGGCGAAAATCGGCGCGATCAGCGGCAACGTTCTCGAACGGCATGGGGTCCAATCCGTAATAGTGCACGAAGTCGCGTTCAGGACGGCGTGCGTGTCCCGCGAGAAACGTGTCGAGCGTATGGTTCGAGATGCCAACGATGCGATCGGCCATGAAGAGACAGACTTGCCGCATCGGTTCGCGATAGAGGCGCTTCTTGAGGCGGCTGGTGGTGAGCACTTCTTCATCCGCATTATGTACATGAACGATCCGCCGACGGATCGGCATGCCTGACGCAGCCAGCAGATAGACTGCGCTGACAATGTCATGGTGGCAGTGCAAGACGTCGTATCCCCCACGCCGCAACTCCATGCGCAGGGCGCGGACAAACTCCGCTTTTCTCACGATCGGAACTGGCGAATGGATCACGCGTGCGCCGAGTGCTCGCGCCTTCTCGTCCATTGCTCCCGGCTGCTTGAGTATGCAATAAAAGGTCCAATCGACTTCTATTTCTCGTTTACGCGCATGCCCTAGCATCCGCACGAGCCAGTTTTCCACCGCGCCGCAGTTGAGATTTTCGACGACGTGGAGGATTCGTCGGGGCGTGTTGTGAATGTTCGAAACTGCCTTCTCCGACCCGAACCCAAGCTAGGAGCTAGCGTTCCAAGAGTACAGTGCCGTACTCCGCCTTATCGCCGATCTCCGTATCCTGATCGAGATAGCGAATGCGACGACCAGCCGCGGTAGCCAGGTCCTTGAGTTCTGCGAACGTGTTACCAAACTCTGGCCACACATAAGGGTGAAGTTCACAGACTACGTCCGCGTTGCTCGCAAGAACTTGTTTCGCACCTTTTAAAATACGGATTTCCGCTCCCTCCGCATCAATCTTCACGCAACGGGGCTCTGGCAGGTTGCACTCCGACAAATAGGAATCGAGAGTGACGAGAGGCACTCGAATTTCTTCGGATATGTGGGCGGCGGAAAACTGCACTGCAGACCGTGCAAGCGAGGATTGCGCATTTCCACCACGACTGAAGAGCGTTGCTTCCCCGATTTTGTCTGAGCATGCACACATTTCAACCTTGGGTCGTCTGATGCTTGGATTGAGACCGAGATTCCTCGCGAGCACTTCACGCGCATACGGATCCGGCTCAAAGGCGATAACATGACCACTTTGACCACACTTCGCTGCCATAAGAATGCTATAGGAGCCGTAGTGCGCACCGATATCTACCGCGGTGTCACCCTCAGTCAGGTGGCTACTGAGCCACGCGACCTGCAAGGCATCGTAGCGAGCGACCCCGTTCTGGGACCGAATATATCGCAGTCTAACGGGACGCGTGCCAGGTAGGTAACGCAACGTCTGCCCGTCGATTCGATAGGGTTCCCCTCGCCGGCCGTAGAGCACTCGTTTCAGCGCAAGAACAAAATCGTGACGCAACTTTGTCATCAGTTCTTCTCCTGAGTTCGACAAATATCAGATCGGCTCAGCTGTTGCAGTGCGCGATCTCGCCCGCGGAAAGCCGCTCTCAATATCCGACCGTGAGGCTTTTTCATCCGCATGATACGTAGGAAATCCGCCGTCCGGCCCAATGCCGTTCGCTGGACAGTTCGAATTCCATGCTCCGAATCCAGCAAGGTTGAAGAATAGTGAATCCCCTCCGCCAGACGAGCGAGGTAGTCTATGGTTAAACGTTCTGGCGAAATTAAGTGCGTGAGTTTGAGGGAGGCGATGAGCCCGACACCAAGGCCGATATCGCACGCACAAGCCGCTAGATCATTGTCGCCGCCGGAGAGCAGCGAGCTGCCGGTACGATCAAATTGAAACGAACGTTTTCCGGATTCGTGCAAATGAAGGTAATGCAGTGCCACCGCCCGCCTGACGCAAAGCCCAGCGCCACACGGCATAGACTCAGGTAGGCGCGGCAGGTTGGACCAGACGTCATTGTCGAATTCTCGGATTACAAGGTTCCCCCAATAACGACGAGTCCATTCTGGAGGAGGTTCCTCAAATTCAGGCCGGCATTGCCCGCTCCAAGAACCGAGGAACGATTTGTCGTCCGCGGTGCGAACTGCGGTTTCGAGGAAATCGGCATCAAGCACGTTGTCGTCATCCACGAAAACCAGCAGCTCTCCGTTAGTCTCGCGGATGCCGCGCAGACGGGCTGGCGTGAGACCGGGCGCTTCCTCTCGAACACTTCGAGCTCGCGGGTGCCAGGAAAGATCGAGGCTGTTCGCGACCGGTTCATCGCTTCGATTATCCACCACCACCAATTCCCACCGGTTGAGCGGGAGTGTCTGACTCCGCAGCCCGTCGAGGCATCGCCGGAAGTAATCCGAACGCGGATTATAGGTACAGATAACGACGGAAAGCATCTTCTGGAGAAATTTAAATGCTAGTGGAAACTCTCTCGTGGCAGGGCAAGCGAGTCGACCATCACCGGCACCTTCCGTCGAGCGCTTCTTTCCGTTTGAACTTGGCCAGATCAGTTGCTCCTTCAATGAATCATTGCGGGAATGCAAGCACTGAAATGTCTGTGCAAGATGACAAGGTTTCGTCCACAGCACACTCGGGCTAACTGCCGATTACTCCGTAACAGGCGGGGGGAAAACAAAAAGAGCATTTGCGCAGACATGCAGTTCCCTCCTCAATTCCATGTAGTCGGGGTAAGTCGCGACGAAACGAAATCCAAACGGTGCGAGAAAATCGCTGATGGGAATGAGGGCGCCACCTGTTGCGCCGGGTCTAGGCGACATGTCGTTGAATTCCGCATAAACGAACCGGATCTTTTCAGTGGACAGCAATTGCCGGGCACCTTGTAGGACAACAAGCTCGCAACCTTCGGTATCTATTTTTAGAACGTCGATCGTCTGAATACGGTGCTGCCTACAGAACTCGTCTAGAGTCTTGCACTGCACGGTGATTTCTCGTGCGGCTACGCCCTTTCGGACAGGATACTGCGCATCCGGGATCAGGCTATTCAATGTAGATGATGAATACTCGAAAAAGGGGGCGCACCCGTTGGCGTTGCTCAAGGCGAGATTGTGAGCGGCAACGCGCGGGTCCCCGCCGAGACGTTGCACCAGCCTGGAAAACGTGACGGGATGAGGCTCAAAGGCAAACACCCGAGCTTTCGGGAATGACGAGAGAGCTGATGTGGACGTTTGTCCCTCATTGGCACCAACATCGAAAAAAGTGCGGATCGGAACGTCCCAGGCCCGGCTCAGCCGGTCGATATCGAGCATGAAATCGATACCGTAGGGCAGAACGGTGCGGTGGTACACCCGGTACCCAGCGGCTTCAAGCACGCCGCGAATGGCGTGTTCCATTACTTGTCTGATCATTTGACCATAATTCCATAGGTGCCAAAATCGAGGGCCAGCCTGCGCACCGTTGATTGGGACGCATGGTGTGGCGCACTGCACTTGCGGTGATTTTTCGTTTCCCGTAGATAGGCTTCCTATGACAGTAGGCCTCACGTTAACCCGGAGCGATTCTTACGATGAAAGTGAGGAAGGGCCATACAGCAGCATTTCACCACCCTGCGACAGGTGCTCTGCGTATGGCAGCCAATTTGCGAGATGCCAACTTGACCCTCACTTTTGCGCCGAGCAGCGAGTGCGAAAAGCTATCTCGGCAACCTGCAAAATACCTTCTGGCATTTCCGGCCGGAAGCCGCTGATAATACAACTTTTCGAAATATGCGAGCAGGTTCGCGCCGATCATGTCCCGCTGACGTACTCTTTTCATGCCAGCCCAATGGACGACAAGGGGCGCCGCTGCGCGCTTTGAGACGCTTTCCACATCCAGCCCCTCCATCGAATGACCGGGCCAGCGCATGATTTGTCGACGTTCGACGCGCAGACCGTCAGTCGCCGCCTTCTGATTGAGCACATAGTTCAGGATGCCTTGATCGCCCGGCATGAAGTGTTCCGGATGGCGTAGCGTGCGCGGCATTGTCCACTCCACCCAGGGGGCGAAGTCATCCCGTGTGAGCACACCTGCGGTTCCGAACCATTGCCCGGAGTTGAACACGAATCGAGGTGGCCGAGCGTTCGGATCGATCTTACGCACCTTCTCCCAGTCGTAATACAGGCGCTTCGTGTCGGCCTCGGACTGCTCTTCATCATCTATAAGGAACGGCGCAGGAAATTCATTCCTTCTGTCCAGAACCTGTCCGGTGAGCACTGTGTCTGAGTCGAGCACGAGAAAGTTTTCGCCGGGCTGACCAAAGAGCGGCTCCAATTTCACGAAGCCCCAGCCGTAATCACCCCTTGGAAGATCTGCCGTCCCTACGTCCCAATGCCGCTGCACCTCGTCCGCGAATCCACGCTGCAGGCGTCCGCCCACAAGGAGCCGAATGGGAATGTCAGGGTAGAAATAGCGGATGCTGGCGACGCAAATACGCGTATAGCGAGAATCAAGTGTCGATGCGCAGATGTAAACGCAGTCAACCAAGTTTTCGAGATTGCTCAACGTACGACCAACTCGGGATTGGTCCTCAAGCGCATCCAGCCTTTCCATTTATGGGCAATTCGACCACCGACACGGCGCCCCGGACTGCCGAGCGCCCGTACCACTAGTAGAGCGGCACCGGAGAGGTGCAATGCGCGGGAGCCAAGCGGCCGTCGGCGGATCTGCTTCCAAGACCGCAATGCCGCTGACAGACTCCCTGCGGCCAACCAGCTCTCTGCGACAAAGAAGTAGAGACTGCACAACGCACGCTGTCTGACCCAGTTCATCCCGGGCCCTTCCCGAACCAGGCGCTCGAATTTTTCTAGAATTTCGATTGCCGCTTCGAGATGGCGAGGCGAACGGCGCTGCTCAATGCTGACTTTAGCGGGCTCAAACTGCCACCGGACATGGTGGTCCACGTCGGGAAATCGCAGGTAACGGAAGCCTGCCGTAACCGCCCGGATGTGGAGGTCGATGTCCTGCCAACTTAGCAGCGACTCATCAAACAAGCCGAGACGTAGCAGCGACGTCCTTCGCCACACCGGACCGGTTATGATCCACGGGCATTCGAAGAACAGGAACCGCAGGAGGTCGTCACCGAGCAGTTCAGGATCGAGCTGCCTGCCAAGGTCCCCCGGCTTGTATTCAAAAACTGCGGTTTGGAACGTGGCGAAATCGAGGTCCGAATTCCGTTGCATGAGTTCGACGCGGCGGACAAGGCAGCTCGGGGCAAGAAGGTCGTCCGAGTCAAGGAATACGATAAACTCGGCGTGGCTTTCTTTGACACCAATGTTGCGGCAGACATTCGCGCCGGATTTTTCGGCGGTTCGCCGGATGTAACGGATGCGTGGATCGGTCGCAGCTCGCCTAGCGACTTCCTCGGCCGTGCCGTCGTCCGACCCATCGTCCACAACGAGGTGCTGCCAGGCATCGAAGCTTTGCCGCTGGACTGATTCCATCGCCTCGCAAAGCAGCTTGAGCCGATTCTTGGTTGGCGTGATTACAGAGATAAGCGGCGTTTGGCTCATGCTTGGTCGACCGCCAGTGCCCAAACGCGTCCTAGTGTCGTCGGGCAAACGTCGGCACCTGTCGGCCAGACTCGATCGCTTTGGACGGATTTTGGATCTATGCGCTTTCGCAAATTAATTCCGTCGATTGCGACGTGGCAAGCGCCCGCTTTATGAGCCGCAGACCGTTACGAACGCCGCTTTTTAGCGACGTTGCCTCGCCGATACCCAAACAAGCGTCGTAGGCCGGCTTCGCCCGCCCAAAGTCATTGACCACTTCGAACCCCTCTTCCGCCAGTAATCGACGCAGACTCCGAGCCGAAAAGTAATTCAGATGTTCCCAGGGATTGATGACTCGCGGCAGGAGGCGGTCCCTAAGAAAGACGGCAATGGAGTGGGCAATAAAGGTCGGGTCGCATTGCGGAACCGTGATCGCCAGGAGCCCGCCGGATGGTGCGTGCTTTTTGATGAACCTCAACACCCCTCGCGGATCTGCTACATGTTCAAGAACCTCCGTACAAACGACCAGGTCGAACGGACCGACATCTGCAACCTTATCCAGACTATCCAAAACTGCGAATCCGCCCTGAGATGCTCGCGCACTTCGCTCTGTGCTCGGCTCATAGCCAAATAGCTTGATATCCCGCCCCCCTAGCATCCGTGTTAACGCTCCATATCCACACCCGAAATCAAGCAAGCGCAAGGGCCGGGCGGAAGAGACAGAATATTTCTCAACGGTCTGCAGAAAAGCTCCCCCAAACTCCAATAACGCACGACGGTATTCGATGGTCTCTGTTATTGTCCTCGAATGATCAATTACATCCTCGTATAATCGGCGAAGAAAGTCGTCGGGCGGGAGCCATCCGGAAAAGACAAATCCGGAAGGGCCCTCGACAATTGGGAATTCATCCTCAGCTGAAATGCCCAGAATCTTGGCAAAGTCAGGACGATACGTGGGATTCGCCGCGGCTACGACGGCGGCTGGAAGGTAAGTCAAAAGGCGCAAGTGCCGCTCACGGCTGATGGGGCAACAGCGGTTGATCGGGAATTTTCTCATGGAAATACCGACTGTCCCTTCACGATAGTCGGTGGCAACGACCACTCACACCTGCGTGAGGAAGCGACTCTTACGCAGTGGAGCTTACGGTTTCTGCGGCATCCACTGGCACAGTTGAGCTCTTCGATGCTCTGTAATACGCAGCAATTTTCTTGACTGCCACCACCAAGTCCCGTGCTTCGGTTGCTCCCAGCGCTTCATGAACGTCGACACGGACGATCGCTTGGTTGATCGCATGTGCATTCGGCAGCTCGAAGTGTTGTGGCCTCGACTGTTGGCGCAAGGACCAAGGCATGCCGCTCGTACCGAAAACTACGGCGTCGCGGTGCCAGGGCTGGTCGGTCGGAATGAACGGGTAGCCCACCTGCACCCCGCCGATCCCCTCGAGTTCGAGCGCGGCGGCGAATTGTTGAGAATTGCAGTTCAGATCCGCCCAATCGACAAAAAGACACAAGAACCAGTAAGCACCCGCGCAGCCCGGGGCATCACCCATGAGCGATACGCCTTTCACATCGTTAAGGCCGCTCGCAACAAGAGCGACGAAGTTCCGCCGTGCCTGGAGAGCGCCGGGAAGCTTCTCAAGCTGCACCCGGCCAATGGCCATGCTGATCTCATCCTGGTTGAAGTTCAGCGAAGCAATAACGTTCGTTGGGTTGCCAAGGGTGCCAAACGGCTTGCCGCGATCGATGACTTGCCGCGCCCGCGCGAAGAGAAGGGTATCCTTAGTGAACACGACGCCGCCCTGAGCCCCGGTGGCGTGGTGTTTCCCGAACATGGTGGAGAAAGCCGATATGGCGCCGAATGTCCCCACCATCCGGCCTTTGTAGAGTGCCCCGTGAGCCTGCGCGCAATCCTCAATCACCGGGATGTTTCGTTCTCCGGCCAGATCCAGAATCGGATCGAGATCTACCGGATGCCCCGTGAGATGTGCGACTAGAATCGCCGCCGTGCGGTCTGTCAGTACATCCCTAATTTGGTCCACCGACGTGTTCAGCGATCCCGGGCGACAGTCTGCGGGAACAGGAATGCAATTTAGCAACGCGACTGGCATCGCTCCGCCAGCATCCGTTATCGCAGAGACGATCACCTCGCTCCCGGGTTCGAGGTCAAGTACCCTCAACGCCACATAGACAGCATTTGTACCTGAGTTCACTGCTGCGGCGTAGCCGCCTCCCAGATAATTGGCAAAGGCTCGGCAATAGGCCTTGGTCTCCGGTCCGCCATAAATCACAGCACCGCCCTTGCGGATCTCCCGATCCAGCAATTGCATGACCGCCCCCTTCTCCCGTTTGTCGAAATGGCGTCGGCGCGGCCAGGGCCATCTCCGGGCACGAGGACCACCATGAACCGCTGGCGGCTTGCGTATCATCGCCCTGATCAGGGCAGGCTCGATGTCTACCAAGTCGAGTAACCGCCGAATGACACGAATCACTTGCTGCTTCATCGTTACAATGTTCATCTTCACTCGATTTGTGGGTCCCTATAAAGAAAGCGTCGGTGCGATTCGCTGGATACTAGCTCTCTTCTTAGAAGCGTAGCTACGCTGTGCAGCATCCAGCAGACCGATGACCTCCAGGGTCTCTTGGTCGTCGGGATCGAAAGCACGTCCTGGTCGGTTCCCGGACACGGACCCGGCTGCCGTTGCACCCCACAGCCGCGGGAACTGGCCCTCAGTCAACACATCGAGAGCGGCCGCGAGCACGCGCGCCGCGAGCGACGGAACCGAAGGACCGAGGTCCACCTCCAACGTCCGCTTGTCGGTCTCAATGCTGACGTGAAAAGCTCCGTCATTTTGGGACCCTATTAGAGAGGATTGCCGTCCGTCTTCATGCCAGACGACAATCGTATCGCGATCACCTTGCTGGGAGACCTCGACCTCGCGCACTCCCTTGCCCATAACCGCGAGCAGCATCTCGGATGCATGAATGCCGTACCAGAAATAACGACCTTGAGTCTCTTGAATTTGCAACCAGTAGCGCACACAGCACGTTTTCACCCGCTCTCCCGCTGCCCGGATCGAATTCAGCGCGTTTACCAGGTCATCTGCGTAACGGAATGCCGAGCTAGCGAAAACGCGCGTGCCCGTTTCTGCGGCAAGCATAAACATGTGCTGCGCGTCGGCGGGCGATACGGCGAATGGTTTGTCCACAAACACCGATCTGCTGCAACCGGTGACGGCACGGAACAATGCCGGGTGAACGCGGCCGTCAGATGCGAGGATGCAGACGAGATCACACGCCTCGGCTACCTCCTCGGGTGCATCCATAATTCGGACGCCATAAATGTCCCTCAGCTCCCTTGTAAAACCGGTCACGCGGGAGATACTGATCGGCATGTCGGGCGAGCCGCCGGGATAAGCTGCGACGACCCTCGCGCCGGGAATGTGAAATGGATCATCGGGGTTGTGCAGAATGCTCGTGAACGCCGAAGCGTGGGAGGTGTCCAGCCCGATAAGGCCGACACGGATCGCGTTGCCGTTTGCGTTCTTCCTTACGGTTTGGATCGACGTCCGCTCCGGTTTCTTCAGCGAGCATTTGCGCGCATCGTAATCTTCCTTAGATATCCCACGATAAACTATGCTTGTCGAATCCAGAGGAAGTCCGATCACCTTACCCGTCAGAGCGGACTCGTAAGCAGCGGCGCACAACTCCAGTGAACCGAGCGCGGCAGCAGGCGGAATCGGGAGTGGATCCCCGCTCTTAATCTTGTCCGCAATTTCTTGATAAAGGCGAGCATGCGGCGTCAAGGCGACCTTGGCTTTGAGACCCAAACGCCTCGCTAGAAAACGGGAACCACGGCTAACAAGTGCTGCGGATCGAGGGCGCGTGTCCGGGAGCGCTCTGTCTAGCTCCTTCATCGCTTTCGGCAGACGACTCGAGTCGTGGGTCGTGAAATTCCACGGCAAGCCGACCGTTCCAGAGCTGCCATATATCGTAAAACCACCGCGAACATGCCCGGAGTTCACAGACGCGACGCACCGAGCCGTGGCTTCGCCGACAAACCGGATTGTTGCCTCCGCATAATCTTCGGATTCGATTCCAGCATAGCGGGTATCCATGGCCGCGCTGACCGACAACGGGCGACCCATCGCCAGCAAAAGGAGATCCAGTTCGTGAATGAGTTGCGTCATGAAAACTCCGCCGCCAGCCACTTTCCATGAGCCCCACCATCCTTGCTTCCCGTGATTGGAGTGCGGAATATAACTGTGCCTCTCAATCAGCGCCGACTGAATCTTCCCAACCCAACCATTGCTACACAGCCATATCAGCCGGCGGAACGACGGGTCGTACCGCAGTTGGTGACTAACTGCTAATCGTCCGGGATTGCGGCCTTCGGCCTCCACAATTCGACCGGCGCTGGCGAGCGAGTGAGCGAGCGGCTTCTCGCAGAAGACATATTTGCCGGCGTCAAGCGCCGCCACCGCTATTGCCTCATGGGCCGACGGCGGCGTTGTGATCGTCACGAGATCCACCTCAGGGTCCGCGATCAATTCCGCGGCGTCTTGGTAACGGCGTGGCACGAGGAATGAAGCACTGAAATCCTGAAGTCTTTCGGGAGCGACGTCGGCTACGGCGATGAGGCTGACGCTACCAGGGAGCATTGAGATCGCCAAGGCATGATCTCTGGCGATCAAGCCTGTTCCAATGATGCCAACGTTGAGCATTAGCTTTTGACCTGCCGGATCACTTCAAAGCTGCTCGCGTGATTCGCGCAAAAAGCTTGGGAATTTTCCGATACTCTCCACAAAGGAGTATGAACGTGGGAGCAATTCGTCACCAAAAAAGAAAGTCGCTCGTTGGCCCCAGCTTGACTCAGCGCGACTCCGGTAGATTGGGCCGGTTCGTCACCACAATCTCGGTCGGAACTGGCCATTCTGCAGTGAGTGATTTTGGTTCGCTTGCTGCTCTCAAAATCGATTCGCGACCGTTCTACGCGCCCGATTCCAACGGAATCTAATGGAGGCCCGTAAGAATCCGCTCAAAGATGTTGGTGTTGGCGGGACTTTCGTGATCGAAGAATAGGGTAGCTGCCTTGCCCCAAATCCGCGAAAACCGTGCTCGACCTGTTGCAGCATGGAACCCTCGAAGTCGAACCGTTTCACGACTGAGCTGGCGAAAATTACTGCTTCCCAAAGAGCCAGCAACTGCGCGCCACTCTTGCGAAGATTCGGCTCGCTCCCTCCCATCAAATAGTAGGCCGTGTCGTTTGACCACGCGATATAAACCGCCGCGTGGATTCTTCCCTGAGAGTCGACACCTGCAAAAATCTTACGTCCTGCATTGGCGCAACAAGCCCTATCTAAACGAAGAATTAGTTCATCGCTCGCCAACGGCTCCCGGCCTTGACGGGTAAACGTCTTGCGATTCAATTCTAAAAACTTCGCCATGTCGAGGCTGTCTATTATTCGGATGCCCAGCCGTGTCGCTCTTTGAATATCGCGTCGATGGTTTGGCCGCATACCA
>Ga0182024_10003699_pt1 | contig 36116 bp, 36 predicted proteins | sample P32metaG_FD_120480 | JGI IMG/M metagenome (GOLD analysis project Ga0182024, IMG submission 120480) | Permafrost microbial communities from Stordalen Mire, Sweden - P3-2 metaG (Illumina Assembly) | ecosystem: Environmental > Terrestrial > Soil > Wetlands > Permafrost | place: Sweden: Stordalen...
AACTGACCGACCTCACGATCCACCATCTATGGCAGAAGTACAGGGAGAACGTCGGTTGTAACCCAAGCTTTCGCGTCATCGCGACCGCGAAAAGAACGGCGCATAGTCTCGAAGATCCGGGTGCGCGCGTGCATCTTGCGCTCAATATTTCGCTGGAGACGCTTGAAGAATATCGGGACTACGCCCTGATCCGCGACACTGGCGACACCGAGAGCGCGTACGGTACGAACATCGATCTTCGTCGGTTCGAAGCGAAGCTCAAGGAACTGGGAAGGAAAAACGACTTTGAGGTATACAGGATGCTCAAGGCTGGTTATTATTGGTATGAAATCGGTCAGCGTCTCGGGAGGCACCCGAATACCCTTCACCGCCGGTTCCGTAGACTCCTCCGGAGGATCGCTGGCCATTTGTAAGGCTTTGCGTTGCGACAGAGTTCTTGATCGATGAACGAATCTCCCGAAGAAAAGTACGGTCGTCTGCAAGGCGAGATTCAACGCGCGATACTTCGGAGCTATCCGAATCCGGAAAGGCAGGGTTGCCCCGTTGAAGCGACAATTCGCAATTTCGCCACGAATCCGGACACCATAGAGGCTGAGGATGAGACGGACGAGGATGGAGAGTGGTATCACATCACGCACTGCTCCCCCTGCTACGCGAGATTCCTGGAATTGCGTAACGCCGGACGCGATCATCGGCGCGCGACAGAGATCGCAAGGTGACACCCTCTTAGATTCGATGCTGGAACTTTCGGTTCGCCACGTCGCCCTTACTCGCGAGCGTGCGACGGCCAGATTACACCGCTCGTTGTGTCGCTGTCATGCCCGTTTCTTGAGACACTGGAAAGACCGATGGCTTGCTCGACCTATGCTGCTCTTCACGACGAGACCGTCGGTCGGGGCAGGGCGCCGTTGCTCGTCAAACAGCTTCGGGACACGGCACGGGTATAACGCGCATTGTGTCTACGGAGAATATCTGCAATTGAAGGCCGACGTTCGACGCGCTCTAAAGCGCGCTGAAAGTGCGGAAGAGCGGCACATCACCTATTGCGCCGTGTGCCAAAGCGAGGCGAGAACAGCGTTCATCACCTCTCATGGTCCCGATTAGCTCGAGCCGCAGACATTACAGCGGGGTAGGTCGCGTCTCGGGGGTACCGGTACCGCAAGGTTTAGCAAGAGTTTCAAAAATCGCGCAGAATCCTTGAAACATTGCCGCAAGTCATTCGTCTAAGCAAACAGAGGCCAAACGAATGCTTGTGCCGTCCATCGCCGGATTAGCTGCTCCCTCCGCTCCGCTCGAAGTTGGGAGCGGTCAAACCTCAAACATCTCCCGACTCACGCTTGCACCCTAGAAAAAACAGCAGTTCTCATTCTTTTCGGGAGCGCGCGCTCTCGCAATTCGTCACCTGTGCCTGTCTGCTCGTTGATTGGTTTCATGGGGTAAGGATCCCCGGAAATGACTATGAAACGTCTCTTCCTTGCTGTCATCATCCCTGTCTCTGCCGCTATGGCGTTGATAGGCCAAACGATCCCTAACAAGCTGAAGAATGGTTCGCCGGCCACTCCACAGGAGACCATGGACCGGAATATGGCGAATGCCAAGACCGTGACGGAACGTCAAGAGAAAGAAAAGGCCGAGAAGGCGCAAAAGCGGGACACCCCTGACGTCCACGCTGGGCGCCTTCAGGTAAACAAGAACGTGTCCCTCGGCGGAGCGGTCGGAAAAGGCGAAGTATCCGGGAACGTCAAAGTGAGTGCCCCGCCACCCAAGTCTGCGCCGCCCGAGGCGCCTGCCGCAAAAGCCTCACCGGCGCCCGCCGCGCCGGCCGCACCGGCACCGGCCAAGGCTCCGGCTACGCGTGAACGCGACATGATTGACCACTCGCGGCCCGCCATCGAGCACTCGGGCGGCGGTCCGACCGAGAAGGGCGCGGTCGAAAGAGCTGGAGCCAAAACGTAACCGTGCTCGCTGCGCTTGTTAACGGGGCGGGAAGGAAACTCTCGCCCGCCCCAAAGCCTTAGGCCCCTTGGGTCCGTTTTGCATGTTCGCCTTTTCTTCGCTATACTGACCCGGTGGCGAAGTGGTGTACAGTCACCGTCACAGACGGAGAAGGCAAACGCTACAGTTTGGATATCCAGGCTGACAGCAGTTTCGATGCGGCTCATCTTTACCTAACGCACGTCAACGCGAACCCGGCCTGCGGCTTCCCGATACCAACTACGGAGACGCTGTTCGAAGTCGTTATCGACGGAAGGGTTCATCGCGTCCAGGGACTCCGATTGAAAGGCTGGATCGAGAAGAAACGGCACGAATTCGGAGGCCCACGGGGTTACCTTTTCAGTCAACGTCCGATGATCGGGTCCTGATTTCGCTTCAGGTGCTGGCTGCTGTGCGGCGTTTACCGGAAGGGGATCTTCCTCTTCGTTTCGGCGGGGCGGCAGCCTTTGCCAGCCAAGACGGCGGCCTGCCGCCGCGACGTTTGCAGCTCCCTGCCGCAAGTCGCTCGAGACTAAAGATTGCTTCCCCAAGCTGCTCGTGTTCGCGCCGAAGTTCCTCAAGGATCTTGCTAACGTCCATTTCTGACAGGGTAATCGATGCCCGTTGCCGGTGCACCCCTACAGAAGAATCTGCTGCAAACCGGCATACTATCGTGATGAGCACCGACCACACGTGAACAACTATGCGCACACCAGGCCACCCGTTCCGCAAATTCGCCTTGAGTGCTTCGCTAGCGCATCGATCATGTTTCACCTTGCCTATATCCCATCTCACCAGTGATTCAAAATCTGTCCAATCCGTCAAGCTTTGCGGGTTGGTGGGCGGTAAATGTGGCTCCCGAGGTCTCGTAAACTGAAATCACATGGACCCTCTTGAACCGGCGAAGGCGCAGTTCCTCACCGAAATCAAGAAGCAGTTGAAAGAACTGGGGGAAGCCGTCGTTCCACCCGATGACGTGTGGTTCCGAAATCTCCTGTTCGCCCTACTGAAGTCAGCGTGGATCGACTATCAGTCTGTGGAACGTGGGGCCAAAGAGTACGTGCCGCTGGCAGCATGGGGGCGACGCAATCTTCTCGAGGATAAGGTTATCACCGAATTTGTGCTCGAATCTGAGGACAACGCTCGGTCTTTTCAAACCGATCTGTCCGTCGATGCAAAGGAAATGAATGAAGCCTTCAGCAGTCATCACAGGGCTACGTACAAAAAGATGATTGCTGAACTCACGGCGCACGCCCAAACTCTTTCGGGTTTGGATCGGGAAGCGGTCGACCAGTACATCCGGACGCAGACAGCGAAAGGGCCAGACACGAGCGGGACGGACTGCGAAGCGGATGCGTTCAGGCAGCTTCTCACAGAGATGGGCGTCGATGAAAAGCGCAGACCGATGATGACGAGCGGGAAAAAAGGGTTTGCGGATCGCATCGGCCAGTTGGAGGAATTCAACCCGATGTTCAAAATCTGCTCGAAGCTCATGCACCGAACCACGCTCTCAATAGCCGCCGAAAACACACGAGGAGGGCTGGATGCCGTCATTCCGATTTTGAAGGACTCTGCGTTTGTCGATCTGGCGTCAATTTCCAACCTGATAAAGGGGCACGTCGAGACCGTTGGTATTATGCCGGTCGCCGCTTCATGACCAATGAGTTCTACGAGACTGCGCAAGCGGCCTACCGTCAAAAACGCTATCTGGAACACGCCTCTCAGGACGAAATGGCCGAGCGGCTGAATGACATCTGCGTAAACGTCTATGTCTTCGGTGACGACGGCTCGGCAAGAGTTCGCAACACTCCCTATTCAATGCACTTTCTTGCGCTGCTCGCTCATTTCTTTGAAGAAATGAAACTGCGAAAGCAGCCTTCGTACTCCTTCCACGCTCCCAACTTTCACCTCGACGACACCCGATATCCGAAGGCCAGACGTGCAGAGCAATTGTGGAAGAACGCCGGTCCCTTCGAGCCGGGGAGATACATGCTCAAGTTCGGCCAGATTCAATATCTCGAACCGCTTCTGTCGGAGGGTAGGCTGCGGATTTTGGCCGCATCGTCCTACAAAGACGATTCGCTGGCAGCGGCTATCCGGGATGATGAGCTTCGCTTTAATCAAGTCGTCACCGGAGGAATAACCCAAATCCGTGATAAAGACGGCACAGTCCGCACGTTTCCGACTCACGGTCCTGCCAAGCTCTCTCACGAGGCGGCATCGAACTTCTACCTTTCCTGCTACTCAGCACTGTTCGAAAACCGCCTGTTTGACGACTTCGACGCTGATGGTTGTCTGGTGATTAAGGACGTAGCTGGATATTGCGCATTGCTCAACGAAAGCGTGCGCGGACAATTGCCTAACTGGAAGTTCATCATCGGCGGTGTCGAGTATCGAGATCCGTACGTGCCGACGAGAAATCCGAGTCTGTTTGTCACGAAGCATATGCGCTACAGCTATCAGCGGGAGTTCCGAGCGTTGTGGATTCCGAGTGAACGGCACGACGCACTTGCGCCACTGCATGTCGAACTCGGGGATCTGTCCGCGTTCTGCGAATTGCTGCGATTGTGAAAATGCCCGACAAGCGGGCGGTTATTTCACCCGGAACGGCTTTGCGTTCTTCCGGGCCCTGCGTGCCGCTGCGATCACTGAATCGATGTCCTGAATATTCGGGATGCTGTTCCAGCGCTCACGGAGTCTGTCCTGTTCGCCGGGCGTTGCCGTTTCGAACACGTCCAGGATCTCCAGTTTCACGAGTAACAGTTTGTCTTTGGGCTTCTTGGGCGTTTGGGACGGCACGTTCTTAGAGTCGCACGTCAGCAACTCTGCCGGTGAACCGTCAGTCGACCAGCGAACCGCGGGTATCTGATGCGTCACAAGCCCTCCAGATGTGCGAAAAGGAACACCGGCTAGTGTGGATGCAACAGGCAACGTGATTTCAGGGGAGTATCGCTAAACTACTGATTCTTTGACCGCAGACATGAATTCAATCCCGCACTCGGTGAGGATGCTCACTCGCCCGCACTTGTGTTACTACACATATCGCATTTGGTCGTAATCGCCAATGGCTGCCGCGCATCAAAAAATTCGAGACTTTTCTTCGGTCACAAACCTTATTCCTAAGTAGATAGGGGTTGGTGATTGTGATTGTTCACCAACCGCCGACCGGTGTCCTCCATCCGGCGAAGGTAAGACGTTGGGCAGGAAACAGGGAACTGGATGCTCCGCTCTGACACAAGCCGGATTCCACCATTCTGGATTCGACCCAGTGATGATCACGATCTGGCCATTGATCCGCGCGTCCATGAGCTCGCCCAACGAATGTGGCCATGGGCATTCCGGCACGTCGAAAGGGAGTTGCACGACGGCCCCAGCGCCGCGGAGACTCTTGAGGAAGCTGTAATCGCAGTTTCATCCCGGCTTCGTATTGCGCCAGAAGTAGAGCGCAATCTGAATGGCTACTTGATTACCGCGTTCCATCGTCGGGTCCGGTGCCGCCGTATTCGAGCCCAACGCATAACTCTTGAGGGTCTCGGGCGGGAACTTGAAAAGAATCACTCGTTGAGAGGCGCTGATTCAATCGATGCCCTGGAGTGGCGTCTGACTCTCGACCTGCTGTTAATCTTCCTACCCCACGAAATCAGACACACGCTCCATCTCCGTATGCTGGGCTTCTCATGGAAGGAAATCAGTGACGTGCTTGGGATTAGGGTAAAGCAAGCCAAAATGCGGTACTACTACGGTCTTCAGAAGGCATATGAGGACCTGCTCGCAAATCATCTTCGGCGGCTCGTTTCGGAGGACGCCGACTGATGGCAAAAAAGCCGACACCACCGAAATTTTCGCGCAGGACTGAAACAGACTTGCTGAGGGTGGCGACCGAAGCGCTTCCGTCCGATTTTCCGAATCCCGAAAGGCTAAGTTGCCCGGAGGCAAGTACGCTCCAGGCAATTGCCGGTCGTCCACTATCCGTTCCTGATGTCGATGACGTTGTCGACCACATTGCAACGTGCTCTCCGTGTTTCACCGCCTACAGTGCGTATCGGAGGGAGCATCGCTCCCGATCTTACCGGAGGCGCTCCGCGGCGGCGGTCATAGTTCTGACGGTCGTGATTTCGTCCTGGTATCTTGGCCGCAAGGTTCTCTCACCGACACAGCGGTCACCCCAGCAGATATCCGAAGTTACGCCGTTGACTGCGGTCCTCGACTTTCGCAACAGCACGGCGGAGAGATCCGATCAAACACCTTTGCCGAGACCACAAGAAGCTCCGCATTTGCGGCGGTCACTACTAAATCTTGAGATAAAGCTTCCACTGGGCACCGAGGACGGTTCTTATGCGATTCAATTCCGTAACAACGCTGGAGGAATCACTGCCCAGTCAACCGGAGTCGCGAAATGGGACGGCGCTACGGAGACGATGTCCGCGCAGATCGATCTGCGAACGATAGAGCCCGGTCAATACACGCTGGCGGTACGCAAGGGCGCCGCGTCGTGGCGGCAGTATTCAGTGTTCGTGGACTAAACAGGAGGATCAGTGCGCACGTCATTTCCCATAACTCTTTTTCTGATTTCGATTCTCCTTGCACCGCGATTGGCGGCGCAGCCCCAGACGGCGGCCGCCGAGAAACTACAGCACGCATTGCGATTGGCGGACCTCTACAATTGGGCAGATGCCGGCCCCGACTTTGCCGAGGCGGAAAGGCTGTTCCTTGCGGCCGGAGACCAGCAAAACGCGCTCTATGCAAGGCTAGGTGTCATCAGAGCAGATAGTGAGCAGCACCCTCTTCCTGAAACATCGGCGCAATTAGCTAAAGATCTCGAATCCAATCCGATACTCCAAACGGACAAGGCGTTGCGCATGTTCTGCCTCATTGTGAAAGGCGATATCGACGGGGAAGTCGATTCCCGCGCCATGCGCGAGGACTGGCAGGAGGTTGCGGTTCTGGCCCGCGATCTCGGGGAACCCAAATGGCAGTATCGAGCTCTCGCCCAGTTGGGAATTGCAGCTTTTTATGATGGCGATCTTGAAACAGCCCGTAAAAACGTTGGCAGCGCTCTGGCGGACGCCACGAAGAATGGCGATGCGGGCGCTCAAATCAGGTATCTGACGGCTCTTGGAATTGGTTTGGTTGAGTCCAGACTGTACGACCAGGCACTCCCGTACTTCGACAACGCCTCAAGAATCGCCGCAGCTACGCCAGACGCTGGATTCCCATTCAACACGAACGAGCAACGAGTGACAGCCCTGATCGGGCTGCGCCAATTGGACGCCGCCCAGCGCCTCGACGACGACATTATGGCCAAGGCGGAGCAAGAGAAGAGGCTTCTGCATCAGTCGGTCGCGCTCTATCTGGCTGCAGGAATTGCGAGAGCACGCGGCGACCGGCAAGGTACCGTAACGATTCTCGAAAAGCTTGTGGCGCTGTCGCAGCGCCAGGGTTTCAACAGAGAACTGGCGGATGCGCAGTCACAACTGTCCGAGATATTTCGAGAGAGTGGAGACTTGGCAAGAGCGGAGCAATTCGCCAAGCTTGCGGCCGATTCGACGCAGGCAGGTGGGGATAGGTGGTCCGTGCCCCAGCGACTTAAGACCCTCGCAGAGGTTGAAGTACTTCAGGGCAGGTACGCGGACGCCGATGATGCCTATGATCGGGCATCGGCTTTTGTGGACTCCCTCGTTGGCAACTATTCCAGCGTCCTTGCGAAAACCGCCGTCATCAACGCATCGAGCGAGATCTACACAGAACACTTCTCATTGGTTGCGAGACGGTTGCACCAGATACCCAAAGCCTATTCGATTGTGGAGCAGGTCCGCGGGCGTGTTCTGGCCGACCTGCTGATGTCGGGGTCAGCCCGGCCTGGTGAAGCCGCGAACACAGAGAAAGCTATAGCCCGGCTCAGGATTAAGTTGATGGCGCCGACTCCGCCTCGCGAAGTACAACGAATCCGCGATCAGATTTTTATGGCCGAACAAGCCCGATGGATAACGCCCGACATCAGCATCCTTAAGGCACGCTCCCGCGAGACCATCAGCATCGCACGGGTGCAGCAGAGTCTCAGTCCGTCCATGGTCATCCTCGAGTACGTAATCGCAGATCCGCAATCGTATTGCCTCGTCATTACGCGCTCCAACGCGAGGATCGTCGAGTTGCCAGCCAGGCAGCGGATCGACGTGCTGGCTGCGGCGTATCTGAAAGCGGTGAAGGCAAAACAGCCCGCCGATGTTGAGGGAAGACGACTTTACGACGCTCTTCTCCAGCCCATATCGGAGGCGAAGCAAAAAGAGAATCTCGTTGTTGTGCCGGACGGTAGTCTGCATCTCGTGCCATTTGACGCTCTGGTTGACAGCGGCGGCAAGTATGTCGTCGAGTCTCACAGCATCACGTATGCGCCGTCGGCTACGGGATTCTTTCTTCTAACGACGCAGGAACGACGATCTCGAACGTTTTCGCATACGCTGCTCGCCGTGGGCGGAGTTCCTTATGGCGGCGGTGAACTGAAACAGGTTGCGCTTACGAGAGGGTACGACCCCGGCAACCTTAGCGACCTGCCCGCCTCCCGCGATGAGGTGCAGGCTGCGGAATCAGCCATTCATGGTCCGTCGAATACGATTCTCCTGGGTGCAGATGCAACCGAGTTTGCCTTCAAGCGGGCAGATCTTGCGCGATACCGCTACATTCATCTGGCAGTACACGGATTCGCAAGCAACGTGGACCCGGACCGCTCGGCCTTACTACTGCGCAGCGACCCCGCCCACGGCGAAGACGGGTTTCTGCAGGCCTCTGAGATCGTTCAGATGCGGCTCAACGCCGACATGGTGGTCCTGTCTGCATGCGATTCAGCACTCGGTCCGGTCCAGGGAGAGGAAGGCATCGCAGCCCTATCCCGCGCGTTTCTCCTGGCTGGGGCCAGATCGGTCGTCTCGACATTATGGACAATCGATGACACGTTCTCATCGTTTCTAATGAAGGCGTTCTATGGGCACCTTGCGGCAGGTGTATCGCCCACCCTCGCGCTGGCAGAAGCAAAGCGCGACATGGTGACTAAATACGGGCGCTCAGCGCCGCCCTACTACTGGGCCGCATTCATTATCGAGGGAGCCGCTGGCCGGGCGACGCAACCGCCGACTACGAACTGAAAGGAACCGCCATGTCACTAAGCGAGCGTGAACGAACAGAGATTCTCGGTGCAATCAGAAAGCACGTACTTAAGAATCACATTAACGTTGGAGGAGTCAGCTACGACGCGTGGTTTAAGCTCACGGAGGAACGCACGCCGACTCTCCTCGCCGGAGACACCGAAGCCTTCGAAACGGGTGTACAGCAGCTTCTGCTGGAACTGGGCGGCAGCCACACCGTTTTCTATCACGAGAGCGCAAACCGATTTCTGCCGCAGCACACGATCAACGCCAGTGTTCGTCTATTCGAGTGCTCTGGCAGCGCTCGATGGACTTTCCTTGATGTATATGACGATGGGCCAGCCCACGCTGTTGGCATTCGCCCTGGAGATGTTTTAATCTCAGTGGACGGCATTGCCTGTCAACCATCTGTGATGCCCCGATTCCTATTGGGGCAAACATATAGGCTGACTCTGTCTACACCGGTAGGTGACAATTGCCGCGACGTCCAGGTTGCCGTGCCGGCGAGAAAAGGCACGAAGGAGCGACCTCCTATTGTTGAGCCGAAGGGTCTGACGCACTCAATGATCGCGCCCAATATTGGAATCCTTAAAATTACATATTTTTCGGGTTCGCTCGGGATGAGGTTCACCCGCGCTTTGGACGCTGCAATCAACGACCTGAAGGATCACGGCGCCGATCGCCTCATCGTCGATCTTCGCGGGAATATCGGCGGTAGCCTCGGTTTCGCAAGGCTCGCGAGCTACATGTGCCCCGGAAAGATCCCGATTGGAAACAGTTTGACGCCAAAGCGGCTGCGCAGCGGATATAACCGGGAGAGTCTTCCGCAGGTTCCCATGCCGGGAAACAAAATCGAGGCCGTAATAACGCTGGGACGCTTCGCTTTCCGGGACAAGTCTGTTGTCCTGATGACTCAGGGCCTGGGGCCGCAACCATTCCATGGGAAAATCGTCCTACTTGTAAATGAATGGACCAACAGCGCGGCGGAGATGGTTACGAGCTTTGCCGCCGAGCATGATCTCGCGGAGGTCGTAGGCACGAAGACCGCTGGTAATGTTCTCGGTGCCGCCAACTTTAAGGTCGGCAGCGGCTATTGGGTGCGGCTTCCGATATTTGGCTGGTATACGTCGCGTGGCGAATCGCTCGACGGCAAGGGTGTCACCCCCCACACCAACATTGATGTGGACCCCTGCCAGTTGGGCTCAGGCGTCGATCAGCAGATGGACAAAGCGTTGGAGGTTATCGCTACCCTCGCAAATTGCTAACGAAACGAGGCTCTGGGCTGACCCAGATCTATTACGCGTCGCGCGGTAGCGATATATTGCGACCAGCGGAACCCGCACGGCCGGTCGAATATTCTCAGCCCTCCGGGGATATTCGGTGAAGGCAGGAAAATATTGCGACCAAATCATTCGCGATGCGTCCAAGAGAGCGGATGAAGCTGGGACTCAGGGCGCTGTTGATTGTTGCCTTCGCCGCAATTCTGGCGACGAGCGCGTTGGCGTGCCCGCTGTGGATGTGCCCCATGAGTCAGGACGGGATGCCCTGTCCGGACCAAAGTGGCCAATCAGCTCCGTGCCCGGCGACAGTGTGTCAGGCCAGTTCGCCATACCTCGCGTCTCATGCCGGCGCCCACGTGCCAATCCCACAGGTGCTTCCAGCCGAAGTTGTGGACACGGCAACCGTTTGTGTTGTTTGCAATAGCTCCGATCTAATTCGGCGATACGAAGGTAAACCGCCGGGACTCCGCGAGCCGCTGTATCTTCAAACCCACGCCCTTCTGATTTAGATTCTCCTTTTTCCCCTTCGTGAAATTGCGTCCCCGGAATGGCCAAGCTGTGGCCGTTGCCGGTTACCCGTTGCGATTTTTGAATTCGAAAAAGGATAAAGTCATGAAAACGTTCTTACGAAATACCCTTGTTGTCGCATCGCTCGTAGTCGGAGCTAACGGACTGATGGCTGCGCAGGCCAGCTCAGACCAGTCAAGCCTGAAACAGTTGGTGAGGGAGACGAAGGCGCTGGACGTTACGGCGGAGACGCCGGACCAGCACAAGGCGCTCGCCGCCGAATATCGTGAGTTGGCGCAGCGTCAGCTCGCGGAGTCGAACTCGCACGCTGAACAGGCTGCCTGGTATGCGCGGTTTCCAATCTACTCGTCAGCGAAGTTCCGCTCCTCCACTATCGATCATTGCCTGTACTTCGCCGGCAAGTATCGGAGTGACGCCCAGCGGTCCGAGAAGATGGCCGCGCGCCATGAGGCCCTCGCCATCTAACTGATCAGCAGGGTCAGGGGATTGCAGATCGCTGCGATCTCCTGGCCTGTCCGATCTGTTATGGTGAAAGCTGATGCGCCGCAGTCTGCAAATCGTCGTCGCCCTCATGGCAGTATTCCTGCTCGTGCGGCCCTTCGACTGTTTGGCCAGCCCACAATCTGATCAGAAGGCTAAGGATTGCTGCAAGAAGGGCAACTGCAAGCCGACAAATCCCGACGACTGCTGCAAAGCTACAGTGCAGGACGGCGGTCAGCTTTTGACTTCCAAGGCACCTGAACATCCGTCGCCCGTTCTCCATGCTGTGATGGCAGAGATGCCGAGTTCGCCGTCACAGCCGTTGGTGATCGCCTCACTTCTCTTCGAACTCCACGCGCCTCCTGGATCACCTCCGAACGTTCGCCTCAATCTTCCGCTCCTGATTTAGTCAACAGCAGCCGCGTCTATCATGACGCGTCACGTTACAACTACCCCGCACTTGATACGAGTCGAGTTGCGCTTTAACGCGCGATCTCGTTCAATTCTTGACCGCCAGCGCGAAGCGCGTGGCAATGGGAAGACATGGGAGTTTTATGGTTTATAGAAAAGCTGTATTACCTGCACTGCTAATCGCGGCATTCGCAGCGTTATCGAACGAATCTGCATTCGCTCAGAGCGACGCGGCCATTGAGTGGCAATCGCCAGCACAATTCCGGCAGATCCTCAAGAAAGCGATCAAGGGAACGTTGCTGTTTGACAACGAGGGAGTCGAGTTCCGAGCACCGAAGTTTTCGCACCGCTGGCTGTACGGGGAAATCAAGACCTTCGATCTGTCCGGCGCGAGAGAGCTCGTGATTACCGGCTACGAGAATCGCCACTGGCATGAACCGGGGGAACGGACTTTCCGGTTCACGCTGAGCCAACTGATGCCACCCGGCACCGCGAAAGAGTTCACAGCACGCGTCAGGAGGCCTGTCATCAATGGCGATCCAAACCCAGGCGATCCATACCCAAGCGCGGTCGTCATCGCAGAGCTTCCGGCGCATCACCGCGAACGTTTCGGAGGCAGCAACGGAACGCTTCGGTTCCGCGAGGACGGTATCGATTACGTTGCCTCCGACGGCCGCGACGGTCGAAGCTGGCGCTGGTCTGATATCCAGACGCTCGCGAATCCCAATCCTTGGGAGTTTCGGGTGATGGCTTACCGCGAGATTGTCGAGTTCGACATGAAGCAGCCACTCTCTGGCGAGTTGTTCGACAGACTGTGGAATAGTCTCTATGCGCGAGATTTGAATGTTGCGCCGCCTAATGGGGGGCACCATCAATGATCCGCGCCCGAAGGTTTGTTCTCGTAGTTCTTGCGGCGATGGCTGCACGCCGGCCTGCCGGTGCAGCTTCTCTCTCGGAGCTGCTCGATGAGGCCGCTCGCAACAATCCCGACATCGCGGCGTCGATGAGAGCCTGGCGGGCAGCCGTTCAGGTTCCGACGCAGGTTTCCACGTTGCCCGATCCGCAAGTCACGGTTCAGCACGTCGCGGTCGGAAGCCCGCGTCCGTTCGCCGGATACAGCAACAGCGAATTCGCGTACATCGGCTTTGGGATATCCCAGGACATCCCATATCCCGGCAAGTTGAGCCTCAAAGCAGAAGCCGCGCAACGGGATGCGGCAGTGACTAGGGAAAAATTCGAGGCCGCGAAGCGCAATGTGTTTGAACAGGTGAAAGGCAGCTACTTCCAGATCGCTTACCTCAAAAAGACACTCGGCGTCCTTGAACGCGATCAGACCCTGCTCGATCAGATTGAAAAAATCGCTGAAGCGCGTTATCGCGTCGGGCAAGGCAATCAGCAGGACGTGCTGAAAGCGCAGTTGCAGAAGACGAAGATACTGAACGAGCTGGCCCATCATCACGAACTGATGGGCAGTCAGCAGGCCCAGATGAGCAAGATCCTGAACCGAGCGCCGGGTGCCGGGGATGTCGAGGCCGAAGACCTGACCGAAACACCATTGCGCTATACGTCGGACGAATTGCTCGCCAAAGTGCGCACGGAAAACCCAGACGTGACAGGCGGGCAGGAGATGGTGCGTAAGCAAAGTCTCCAGGTGGAACTGGCGCGCAAAGACCGCTATCCCGATTTCAACGTGCAGTATCAGTGGCAGCACACAGCGGAGCAGTTTCGCGATTACTACATGCTGACGTTTAGCGCGCGCCTGCCGATTTACCGCAAGCGCAAGCTCGACCCGGAGATGACGCAGGCAGTTGAGGAACTCAACCAGTCGCGCCGCGAGTATGAGAGCCATGTTCAACAGGCTTATTTCGACGTACGCGATCAATACATCTCAGCCGAAACCGCGTCCCAGATGCTGAAGATCTATCGCGAGGGTCTGGTTCCCCAGGCGATGGCTACGTTCCGCGCCGGCCTTGCGGCTTATCAGGCGGGCAGCCAGGACTTCGAGTCCTTGCTGTCTTCGTTTCTCGATGTCCTGCATTTCGATGAAGAGTATTGGAAGACGCTGGCCGATCATGAGACCGCGCTGGCCCGGATCGAACAATTGACCGGCGTGACGATCTACTGAGGAAAAATTATGCGCCGCTATAAAATTGCATTCTTCATCGCCTTAACCGCCGCGATACTCCTCGGCGGCGCGGCTGGTTATCTCTGGTATCACTCGCGGCCCATGCCTACCATGGCTGAAGCCGGGAGTAAATCAACTGCGAACATACCTCCATCGTCCGCAGCTACGACGGCCCCCGTATCCGATTCGGGTGAACCGAAACTCCTTCCCGTTCAGTTGACGCCCCAGCGTATGCAGAGCATCGGGGTGAAGACTGGTCTTGTCGAATTCAAAGCGCTGCATGACGAGATGCGGACCACGGGCAATGTCGAGGTGGATGAAACGCGACTTGCCTGGGTCCAGGTGAGGTTTTCGGGGTGGATTCAGCGGGTGTTTGTTGATTCCATTTACAAGCCCGTGGAGAAAGGACAGCCGTTGTTCACGATTTACAGCCAGGAGATTGCCGCGACCGAGCAGGAATATTTGCTGGCACGAGAGAACCGCGACCTCCTTGGCCGGAGTACGGTACCTGGTGTCGCGTCCGGATCGGATTCGTTGTTGAAGGCTGCTTCCGAACGTCTGAAGCAATGGCAGATTCCAGATCGCGACATAGCTCAACTTGAAGCCGGGGCTGGTGTCCCAAAGGAAATTGAAATCGATTCGCCAGTCAGCGGCGTGATCACCGAAAGGAATGCCTTTGCGACAGCATATGTGCAGCCGGGGACGAAGCTCTACACGATAGCCGATCTTTCAACGGTCTGGGTCTATGCACAGGTCTTCCAGAGCGACATCGGGCGAATCAAAGTCGGCGATCCAGCTACGGTCACAACGGACGCCTGGCCCGGACGCTCGTTTCCCGGCCGCGTCAGTTTCATTCAGCCTCAGGTAGACGAAACGACACGCACGCTCAAGGTACGCCTCGAAATTCCAAATCCAAAGAGTCAGCTCTCGCCCGGACTGTTCGTCAACGTGAACCTCGACGCCCCATTGGGACGGCAGTTGACCATCCCGGCCTCGGGCGTATTTCAATCGGGAACCCGCCAGGTCGCTTTTGTGGATCGGGGCGGCGGTTATTTCGAGCCGAGGGAAGTCGAAACCGGAGATCGGGCTGGCGACGATCTGGTCGTACTGAAAGGACTGAAAGCGGGAGAGCACATTGTTACCTCCGCCAACTTCCTGATCGATTCGGAAAGCCAGCTTCAGGCGGCGATGGGTTCTTTCGCGCCACCACCACCGGGCGCGGGAGCAGCGGCATCAATGAATGCGCCGGCAGCCCAGATTTCGCTGGACTACTCCACTACCCCCTCGCCACCCCGACCGGGAAACAACGTCTTCCGCGTAAAGCTGACCGGAGCCGGAGGCACGCCCGTTACCGGCGCACAAGTGACCGTCACTTATTTCATGGCCGCGATGCCCGCGATGGGTATGGCTGCAATGCGGACCGTAGCGACCCTGAGTGACAAAGGCGGGGGCATGTATGAGGGTCCGGGCCAAGTACAGATGGGGGGCACGTGGCAAGTTACAGTGCTCGCCACGAAGGACGGCCAGACAGTGGCGCAAAAGCAGCTCGACGTATCAGCGGAGGGTAAGTGATCGCTCTCTGGATCGACTGGTGTGCCCGCAACCGTTTCCTCGTATTCACGGGGACACTCGGCCTGGTGCTCGCAGGAATCTGGGCCATCAGCCGCATACCGCTTGACGCGTTGCCGGACATCTCGGATGTCCAGGTGATCGTCCACACGCCGTGGAACGGCCAGCCTCCCAACATCATCGAGGACCAGGTCACGTACCCGATTGTCACTTCGCTATTGGCCGCGCCGCAGGTGAAAGGCGTACGAGCGCAGACAATGTTCGGTGATTCATACGTCTTCGTCGTGTTCGAAGACGGGACGGATCTTTACTGGGCGCGTTCGCGCGTGCTTGAGTACATGCAACAGATCGAAGGGCGCCTGCCCGCGGGCGTTCATCCTACCCTCGGTCCCGATGCCACCGGCGCGGGATGGGTTTACGAATACGCCATCGTGGACCACAACCATCGCTACAGCCTGGCGGATCTTCGGAGTCTCCAGGACTGGTTCCTTCGCTACCAATTGGAATCGGTTCCAGGAGTAGCGGAGGTAGCTACGCTGGGCGGCTTCGTGCGCCAGTATCAGGTGCGGCTCGATCCCAACAAGCTCCGCGCTTACAACATTCCGCTCTCGATGGTGATCGACCGGGTTCGGGACAGCACGAATGAGGTCGGGGGCCGGCTGATCGAGTTGGGCGGCGCCGAATACATGATTCGGGGGATGGGTTATCTCAAGTCGCTGAGCGATCTGGAGACGGTACCCGTAGGGAACAAAAACGGAACACCCGTACTGGTGGGGGATCTGGGGAGCGTGGCGTTCGGACCGGATATCCGGCAAGGAGTGGCCGAGTGGAATGGCACAGGCGAGACGGTCGCAGGTGTGGTGGTCATGCGATATGGCTTGAACGCATTGAATGTCATCTCCGGCGTAAAGAAGAAACTGCGGGATATTTCGGGATCGCTGCCGCCAGGCGTCGAAATTGTCACAGGCTATGATCGTTCGGGGCTGATCCGCGATTCAATCGCAACGCTCCAGCGCGACCTCGTTGAGGAGGCGATTATTGTCAGCCTCGTGATCATCGTATTTCTATTTCACTTCCGGTCGGCCTTCATCCCCATCCTGACTTTGCCCATCGCGGTAATTGGTGCTTTTCTTCCGATGTACTACCTTCACGTGAGCTCAAACATTATGTCGCTGGGCGGCATTGCGCTGGCGATCGGTGTCCTGGTCGATGCAGCCATTGTCATGGTGGAGAACGGCTACAGGCATCTTTCCGAGGCACAACAGGCGGAGGGCGTGGAGACCATGACATCGCGCGAACGTACGCGCATTCTTCTGAACGCGGCCAAGCAGGTCGCACCGGCCATATTTTTCTCACTGATCATCATCGTTGTATCTTTCCTGCCAGTATTTTTACTGGAAGCTCAGGAAGGCAGGATGTTCCGGCCGCTGGCGTGGACCAAGACTCTGGCAGTCGGCTTCTCCTCCATCCTCGCGATCACGCTGGTGCCCGTGTTGATGACGCTGTTCATCCGTGGAAAGCTGCGGCCGGAATCGAGCAACCCGATCTCGCGCGTCACGCAGGCGATTTACCTGCCAGTGCTGAAACTCTGTCTCCGGTTTCCGAAGACTACACTGCTGTTGAACATCGCTTTTCTCCTGGTTACCCTCCCGCTGGCGACGAAACTGGGCAGCCAGTTCATGCCACCCCTTTTCGAAGGATCGTCGCTCTACATGCCCACGGCTTTGCCGGGTATCTCGGTCGGGCAGGCCTCGCAGCTCATGCAGGAGCAAGACAAGATCATCCGGACATTTCCGGAAGTCGAGAGCGTGTTCGGATCGATAGGGCGATCGGACAGCGCGACCGATAACGCGCCGCTCGATATGTATGACACGACCGTCATGCTCAAACCGAGGGAACAATGGCCTCGGGGAATGACGCAGGAGAAACTCATTTCCGAGATGGACGAGAAGCTGCATTTTCCAGGGCTCTCGAACACGTGGACCATGCCTATCGAGAACCGCCTCGACATGGAGTTGACGGGCATCAAAACGCCGGTGGGTATCAAGATTCAGGGTCCGAACCTTGAGGGAATCCAGCAACTCGGCGGCCATATGCAGCAGATCCTGGGCGCGCTGCCGGAAATGCGGTCGATCTTCGCGGAACGCGTGGCTGAGGGTTTCTACATCAATATCGAAGTGAATCGAGGGGAAGCGGCGCGATACGGGCTGACCGTAGGTGATGTTCAGCGCGTCATCACCTCCGGGATCGGCGGCGACAACATCGCCGAGAATGTGGAAGGACGCGAACGCTACCCAATCTCAGTTCGCTACGCCGCCGACTTCCGGGACAATCTCGATAAGCTTCGCCAGATTCTTGTTGCCACTCCATCGAACGGACAAGTGCCGCTGGGCGATCTGGCGAAGGTTTCGTTTTCGAGAGGCCCATCAATGATCCGCGACGAGGATGCGGCCTTGACCGGATACGTGTATATCGACCTCGACACGAAAGACTACGGAGGCTTTGTGGAACGGGCCGACAAGCTTCTTCACGACAAGCTGGCGCTCCCAGCGGGCTACAGCTTCAAATGGTCGGGCGAGTATGAGTTCGAGTTGCGCGCCAAAGAACGGCTCAAGATCATTCTGCCGGTGGTGTTTTTTGTTATCTTCCTGCTTCTCTATATAGTGTTCCATTCGGTAGCGGAAGCGATCGTGCTTATCTTTCCAACCATTTATGCCATGTCCGGAGGACTGCTGTTGCAGTGGTGGCTGGGATACAACTTCAGCGTTGCGGTTTGGGTCGGTTACATCGCGCTGTTCGGTATTGCAGTGGAGACGGGCGTCGTGATGGTCGTATATCTGCACGAAGCTCTCGATCATAGGCTCCTCGCGGGATCAGTGACTAATGCGGATATTCATGATGCGGCGATTGAAGGCGCCGTCCACCGGCTGCGGCCGAAACTGATGACCGTATTCGCAGTTCTCGCCAGTCTAGTGCCGATCCTGTGGGAATCCGGAGTCGGCTCGGATGTGATGAAACCGATCGCGGCGCCGATTGTCGGGGGCATGATCACCTCCACGATTCACGTACTGATTTTGGTGCCGGTATTTTTTGTGCTAATGAAGAGCCGCTCTCTGCGGCACGGCACGCTAAAGAGCTCTCAACAGATGAATGAAGAGGGGATGAACGAATGAAAAGGAGACTCAACATGAAGAAGTTGTTCGTATACGGCGCAATGATGGCGCTGTGCTCGCCAGTCGTGTTCGCGGCACAGCAAACGTGGACAGGCCAGATAAGCGATGCGATGTGCAAGTCGGATCACGCCATGATGCAGAAGGGCGCGACGAAGATGAGCGACAAAGAATGCGCGATGGCCTGCGCGAAATCCGGGCAGAAGTACATTCTGGTGAGCGAGGGCAAGGTTTTCCAGATCGAGAACCAAACCGTCGGGGGACTTGCCGCAAACGCTGGCGGAACCGTGAAAGTGACGGGTGAGGCCAGCGCCGATGGCAAGTCGATCAAGATTGCCAAACTGGAGGCTGTGGAGAAGAAGTAACGTTGCTGTCGTCTTCGACCTGGCGGGGGGAACCGGTGACTTTCACGCTCTCGACGGAAGTTGCCCGCGCCCCCTTAGCCCGGTCGGGAGATGGTCTGAGGAGATATACAGGCGAAGCTGCGCGGTAGTGTACCTGGACAGAACATCGGATAAAAAAATGGAATATACCTGCCCGATGCATCCGCAGATTGTGCGAGATGCGCAGGGAAACTGCCCAATCTGCGGCATGACTCTTGAACCTCGGGCGATTTCGGGAGAGAAGCAGGACGATCCTGAGCTTCGCGATATGACGCGACGATTCTGGGCCAGTCTTGGCTTGACGCTGCCCGTGCTCGTCTCTGGTATGTCTGGCGGTCTGCTACTTCAGTTCGCGCCAACCCGATTCTGGACCTGGTTCGAGCTTATTCTGGCCACCCCAGTGGTCTTATGGGGCGGCTGGTCTTTCTTCGTCCGCGCGTGGGGGTCGGTGGTGAACCGGAGCCTGAACATGTTCACACTGATCGGACTGGGCGTAGGCGTCGCATACGGTTACAGCCTGATTGCGGCTCTATTGCCCGGTGCCTTCCCCGCATCGTTCCGCGATGAAGCCGGTGGGGTGGCGGTGTACTTCGAGGCAGCGGCGGCGATCACGACTCTGGTGCTTCTCGGGCACATTCTGGAATTGAGAGCACGAAGCCAGACGGGCGCCGCCATCCGGGCTCTTCTCGGGCTCGCACCAAAAACGGCGCGGGTCATAGCCGCGGATGGGTCGGAGACCGATTTGCCACTTGAACAGGTCCAGGTTGGTTTCCATCTCCGAGTGCGGCCCGGCGAGAAGGTCCCAGTAGACGGGGTTGTGCTCGAAGGCGCGAGCAGCATTGACGAATCGATGATCTCGGGCGAGCCTATTCCCGTCGAAAAGAAAACCGGGGACCGGGTGACGGGAGCCACGGAGAACGCGAATGGCTCGCTGATCATTCGAGCGGATCGCGTAGGCGCCGATACACTGCTCGCTCAGATTGTACGGATGGTTTCCGAAGCGCAGCGCAGCCGCGCGCCCGTTCAAAAACTCGCGGACACTGTCGCGGGCTATTTCGTCCCCGGCGTGGTCGGCATTGCACTCCTCACATTCCTCGTCTGGGCGATTGCTGGACCGTCCCCTCGGCTAGCGCACGCTTTGGTCAACGCCGTTGCCGTACTGATAATCGCTTGCCCTTGTGCGCTGGGTCTTGCCACACCGATGTCGATTATGGTGGCGATGGGCAAAGGCGCCACAAGTGGGGTGCTGTTCAAGAACGCGGAGGCCATCGAGTTCATGCGCAAAGTGGACACCCTTGTGGTGGATAAGACCGGAACCCTGACCGAGGGCAAACCGAAGCTCGTTAGCGTCCAGCCAGTGCCCGGTTTCGATGAGACCAGGCTGCTTCGTCTGGCGGCGAGCCTGGAGCGGGCGAGCGAGCACCCGCTGGCGGCAGCGATTGTCACGGGTGCTGAGGAACGTAAGCTCGCCCGTTCTCCGGCTGAGGACTTTGAATCGATTACCGGCAAGGGTGTCAAGGCGCGAGTGGAAGGGGCATTGGTACTGCTGGGCAATCGGAAACTCATGGACGACGCGGGGATCAAAGTAGATGCTCTGGCAGTGCTGGCAGAATCCGGACGCGCCGATGGGCAGACCGTTATGTTCGTGGCGGTGGATGGCGTCGCGGCCGGACTGATCGGAGTGGCTGATCCCGTCAAGGAGACTACCCCCGAGGCGATTCGCCAGTTGCACGACGAGAAGATCCGCGTGGTGATGCTGACTGGTGACAGCCGAACTACGGCGGCAGCGGTGGCACGCAAGTTGGGAATCGACGAGGTGATTGCCGAGGTTTTGCCGGAAGAGAAGGGTAAGCACATTAAAGAGCTTCAGGATCAAGGGCGGTTCGTCGCTATGGCCGGTGACGGAATCAATGACGCGCCGGCCCTGGCGCAGGCTCAGGTCGGGATCGCGATGGGTACCGGAACCGACGTAGCAATGCAGACCGCTGGTGTGACGCTTATCAAGGGCGATCTCCGTGGCATCATTCGCGCGCGTCTGTTGAGCCAGGCAACAATGAAGAATATAAAGCAGAATCTCTTCTTTGCGTTTGTCTACAACGCACTTGGTATACCGATTGCAGCGGGGGTGTTGTACCCTTTCTTCGGCTTGCTCTTGAACCCGATGATCGCTGCCGCAGCAATGAGCTTCAGTTCGGTTTCCGTAGTGGCGAATGCTTTGCGGCTACGAAGAGTGCAAATTTAGTGAGTGCTTGCAATTCAAATGCTGCGGAACGCCGCCCTCGGCCATGACCGGAGCGGTCACCAGCCCGATCTTGGCTCATTGACGCCGGCCCCTTAAGAGACGGCCTGACACTCTTGTGGAACGGGCAACGCAAGAGCGCCCGTTCCACCGAGGGTCTTGGATAGATGCGGACATCCAATCCGCCGATGGTTCAGCGGCCCTGACAAAATGAAAGGAAGCCGGCGGAATTCAGGCGAAGGAGACAAGTGCCGAAAAGACTGATCATCTCGATGACAATTTGCTGGACGCTCTTCGCACAGAATACGCCAACAACACGCTCTCCTGATCCGTGGCAATCGCTGCGATTCCTGATAGGAACGTGGCAGGCGAGAACGCAAGGCGGAACTGCCGACGCGACGGCGACCGGGACATACACCTTCAGGTTGGAACTCCGAGATCATGTCCTCGCTCGGCACGCTGCCAGCACGGGATGCCAGGGTCCCACAGACTTCGATTGTGATCACGGCGATATTTTCTACGCCTACCCGGATCTATCCGGGCAAGGCCTGAAGGCGATCTACTTCGATAACGAAGGGCACGCGATCCATTATGCCGTCACAAGTTCGCTTCCAGATTCGGTTGTTTTCCTTTCTGATCCCTCACTGCCCGGTCCGCAGTTCCGGCTCAAGTACGAGCTCAGGGAGGGAGTCTTGTACGGCAAGTTCCAGCTGCGCGTACCCGGTCAGAATGACTTCAAATCGTACCTGGAATGGAGCGGACCGAAGAAATAACCCGGAGCACCGCGGAGATTACTTAGTGGTCAGACTTGCACCACAGTCGGCACTCGGGGTCGTGAGCCTCGGCGTTGACAAAACATAGGAGGCCTCATGGCCGAAAAACGCCCGCAAACTTATGCCAATCACATGCGACTGCATCCGCCGTTTCACTATTTTCTTGCGCCCGGTGCGTTGGTGCTCCTGGTTCTAACCGTCATCAATGTCGTTCGGCACTATACGCGGTTGGACGCCTGGATACTACTGCTCATGGCGATTCTATTCTTCGCAGCGCTATTCCTAGTGCGGTTATATCCCCTTAAGGCGCAGGACCGCATCATCCGACTGGAGGAACGGCTGCGGCTGGAGAAGGCACTTTCTGCCGGATTCGTGCGACGCATTCCAGAGTTGACGGAAGCGCAGCTGATAGCACTCCGCTTTGCGTCGGACAGCGAACTGCCCGCGCTTGTCGAAAAGGTGATGGGTACGAAGATGTCAGCACGAGATATCAAGAAGAACGTCGTGACTTGGCGTGCCGATACATTTCGCGTGTGAAACCACCTCACACTGCGCAAGCTCACCTGACGGCGTTGGACGACTGATGGCAAGAATAGGGGAAAGCCTATTGCATAATGGGCAAACCGTGCATGAAGGGTCGCCCGGTTAAATCCAATGAATCGCGGCGAGTCTGTGGGGTCGTCAGTTCTCATCGGGATGTTCGATATGGTCGATGACGAGGACTTCGGCAGGGGCGGTCGTCGCGACGAGTTTAAACCCCAGTTGTTTTTGCAAGGCTTCAAGAAAGCCAGGTCCGGAAGCCACAGCCTGATCGGGCGGTCCCGTGGTGTCTCGTTCGGGGGACCATTCGATGCTGAAGTCAAAGGTTCCAGTCAGGCCGGTTCGATCCAACACCGGCCGGTCCACTCCAGTGAATGGATTCTTCAGAAATCCTGCAATTCGCTCGACTGTTACCCTTCTCCCGGCGATGCGTCCTTGATCGGGCGCGCTCGCTGAGACTTGGCCTATGGTGCCACAGAGTATAGGCGGAAGCTGTAATCCCGATTTCAAGGACGGTTCAGTTGGTCTTATCGTTGGAACCGCACCTGGAGGCTGATCCACCGAGGACGATCCTGCGCATGCCTTGTCGTCGGTGTTGGCTCTCATCTGCGGTCCGATCTGTCCCGGCCGTACCAGCACCATGTTAAAAGCGGGTTGGGTGCGTCTTTCTGTATGTACCTTCAACTTAAAGCGGTCGGCCAGCAGTGTCCGCATCATCAGCCGCATCTGATCTTTCGTCGGGTTCCCGGGAGCGCGTCCGACAATATCGAAATTCTCGTCGTACACCCAGGTCGGCAGGCCGGGAAACTCCCCCTGAGAGAGCCTAAACGCAAATCTGAGGTATGCAATCAGGGGCTGGTTCGTCCCTGAGAAGAGACTTCCGGGAACGTACGCGTCCCCAGGGCCTAAAGGAAATCGGGACGATGGCTGGGCGGTGGACTTATTCGATCGGACCGAAGCGACTTCGAATGCCGGCTTATCTTGTGCCTGCGCCAGCACTGCTACGCAGTCAATACAAGCCAGCCACGAGGCTACGATCACGAGGCCAACCCGCAAACGCCACCTCCAGTCGCTCAGTTTATCGAACAAAGGCATCCCTTCAAAAGCTGCGTCTGGCGTACCTGCCACTTTGTGGTCCAGCGCCCCTGGCTTATGGAAATCCGGCTCGAGCCTATCGCGGTTCCGGGATCGGCCTGAAATTGTTCAGCTTCATCGCGGAATCGGTGTTCACGTTCCTCCGGAGTCGGCACTCCAAGTGGCAAGAATCGAGCGTCCGGCGCGTGCCAGCGCGTTGAGGATCTCTATTCCCTGCTCGTTAGAGCCAGTATCGAATTGGCTGCCTTCATGGTCGATCGCATTGCTCACCCTCGCCACAACAGCGACGTTGACTTTCCGGACTGTAGCGAATGCGAATAGCGAGGCCGCCTGCATCTCGACGGCCAGCACCCCTTCAGTTGCCCATCTTGCAAGCTGGCTACCAGTTTCGCGATACGGCGCATCGGTAGTCCAAACCTTCCCCGCCTGAACCGTGAAGCCGGCTCGCAACAATTCCCCCAAAATCGGCATCGTCACGTGCGCCGAACAGGCCACTTCTTTCCCTGGTGACAGGTAATGATATGAAGTGCCCTCGTCCCGAATCGCGCTCGTGGCGACAACAAGACTCGGAAGGGAAAGATCCGGATCAACCCGTCCCGCAGATGTCAGTCCGATGATCAGGCTGACTCCTGCAGAGTGCAATTGCTCCGCAATCAGGACGGCGTAGGGACCGCCGATCGTGCGCCCGATGATTCCGCATTTAACGCCGTCAAGCGTCAGCGAAAACATGGTCGTATGAAAGCAGGCCCAGGAGCGAGCTGGGACTGCGATGCCCTGGTCTACGAGCCAGTCCGTCAGATCTCCGTCGAATTCGAGGAAGCAGATTCGCGGGAGCCCTTCGGCTCCAATCTTCCGCAGGCGTCGCACATCCTCGAGTAACGCCTCGGCGGTGAAAACCGAAGCCTCGCCAAGAGGGTGATCAAGGATCGGAGCCGCCGAAGGATCGTCCATGACGTCGAATTATTCGACCACGCAAAAATAATAGAGGAATTGCTGAGTAGTCCCAAACGGTGTTTGGTGGAGTTCCTTCGTGCTGTCGATCAGACGGAAACGCCTTCCGAATTCCCCGTGTAGCGAATCCGCATCGTATCGCTTGACATCGAGGCCGCTGCATTTCGTAGGTCCTTCCGGCCCAAACGTACCGATGATGACGTGGCCACCAGGTCGGACAGATGTTCTGACTCGTTCAACATAAGCAGCTCGATCCGCCGCGGAAGTGAGGAAATGAAACACGGCGCGGTCGTGCCAGACATCATAGGTGTTTGCTGGGAGATCTATCGTCGTCACATCCCCGACAATCCATTCGACACAATCCGCGCGTGAGGTCAGCCGGGCCTTCGTCACCCCAATAGCGGTACTTGAAATATCGAGGACCGCCACATTCGTATAACCGTGTTTGAGAAGATCGTCAACCAAGGTGGATTCCCCGCCGCCAACGTCGATAATGCGGGCAGAGTGAGCGGGAGCTGAGCGTTCAATGAACGACATCGACGTTTCGAGGTGAAGGCGGAACCAACTGACCTGGTTCGGCGCTTTCGTGCCATAGACGTTCTCCCAGTGCAACTGAGCGTTCATTAATTCCATTATCCCGTCAGCTTTGAGGCCAGCCGCTATGGTTTACCTCGCTCCTCTGCGGACGGCCTTTCGCTCGCCTTCTTCCGGTGATCGGTAAATGAAGTGCGTCACCGCTCCGCTTGCGTCACGTACGAACTCGACGGAGTCCCCGACGATCACACGCACGAAAGTAGTGTCCGACTCGGCGGGGAAATGAATCCGGCCACCACCGCCGGGCGGCAGGATCATCAGTTGATTGCCTGAAATACTGACCTCGTACGTGAGCGTGCGGCCGGGAACTGGGGAGTCGTAGGTGCCAACGTACTGCGTGAGCACTTCGGGCGAGACTTTCACGTCTCTCAGGAATCCCTTCCGATCGTCGTCGGTAGTAACGACATGCTGGAAGTCCCGTTCGTTCTCGTTGCAAACATATTCGAGCAACTCCGTGTCCGGCACGAGTTCGATTTCAATCGAGACCGTCCATGCCCTCGTATAGGCCTTCGGATCGTCGAACGTCGTTTTTAGTTGCATGTGTCCAAAGTCGATGCGGTTAAAACGTTCTGTGACTCGCAGATCCTCCGTGTGCGGATGGCCACCGATATCGAGCCAAGTTTTGTCGTTGAATCCGGAGCTCTCGACCACCAATGTGTCGCCGTCCCAGTGCCCGACGGAGTATCCCTGCCACGTCGGATTCGGATCTTTGGGAAGGCCGCGCCCGTCAGTGAGCACCTGGCGGAACGCTGGTGGGAGTGGATATGCCTCGGGGAGAAACGCGGTGACCGTTGGCGTTTGAATAATCTTATAGAGCCACGAACTGATTCCGGGGCCGATAGTGGGGAAGCAGCGCAACGCGGGATTATCCATTCCGAAGCGCGCCTGGCGCTGCCGGTAGAGTGCATCCGCCCACGGCTGTATCTCGCCCCGTTTCAGGTCAGAGGTGACATCAAGCGAGTATCCACCGGCGTGAGCCCGCCAGATTCCCGAAAGATCGGGCTTCCCGTTCGCGGTTTTCGGAGCCGGTGCGCTGAGGTTCGGCTTGCCATTCGACGTTCGGGGGATGCCTGGAGTGGGGTATTTTAACCACTCCGCGTCCGAGGGTGCAGCCATCAGCGCCGATGATGAGATCGCCAAGACTACGATGCACGCCAGTGTTGCGGCGGGAAATATCCGTTGGACAAGCATGAAATAGTTCTCCTGAACCGCAGTACGGCCATTGCAGTTAATCTGATGGAATCCAAGGCTGGGTATGTCGCGGTCGATCCGATAGAGTCAAGTCGAGGCCGGCGAAAAGTCAAGCGACTGCACTGACGAAAGGTCCAGCTTTTCGCCAATCCCGAATAACGTGTCCAGGTAAAGAATTCGGAAATTCGGCACAAAAGATAAGCGTTGACGGCTTCCATCGTGGAGCACGAATAGCGCATCGGTAGAGGTCGTTTCCCGAATTGCCGAAATCGAATCCAGCCAGGCAGTCACCGCGCGTTCCCGATCGGTCTTCCCCTTGATGAGGGTTCTGGAGCAGATACTCGCAGTGCACCCCACACCCTGGATTCTGGCTATACGAATCGTGCCGTCGCGCATCGTGATTCTGGCGGTCAGCCCCGATAAATGTCCTTGCCCGTCCTTCCGCGACTCTTTTGAACCGCGCACCTCAAAGGTGAACGGAGAAAGCAGCACAACCGCCAGGAAGATTACGCGAACCCATGTTGTTTTCATCTGCTGGTCCTTTCGTCTCCAATCTCACAAGATTGCCGACCCTACTGGTGTCCCGGAGGTACCAGGTTATTCATCCGCAGATACTCCACGATCTGCCCATAGTGATCGTACGTGTGCGAGACGAAAATCCCCGCCGCATCGAGACGCGTTGTTCGGCGATCCTCGGTGTACGGATCTGCGATCTGCTCCAGCAGGTTGTCATTCGTCAAGGTGTCAACTGCCTTGTGTGCATGCGCAAAAGCATCCTTGAGATACCGGATGACATCATCCTTGCTGGTCAGATTTCTCGGCCCCTCCTGGTCGGTGTGCGGAAGCATAGGTTCCCCTAACAACGCGACGGCAACCTCGTTCAGACAGAATGCAATGTGACGGGCTTGCACGCCGAATGTCCTGACGTTCTTAAACGGGCCCGCCGACGGAGCAAAGTTGAATTTACTTGCCGGCATCGTCTCCACTACATCCATTACGTCGTGTTCTGCGGCGCTCAATTGCCTGTCAAGAATCTGCCGGGCGCCAGGGGAACCCTCGGACCCTGCAATCGGGAGCCCGCCGAGGATCAACAGTCCGCAAGCAACTGGGAGGTTTCTGATTATTCGATGTATCTGCTGTTTTGCGACGCTCATGTGATTGTTCCTTTCACTTCTCGTTGAGAGCTGCTTCGATATCGCTCGCGTATTCGTCTTTCCTGCACAAGCCCGCATGGATGGCCGCGATCCTGCCATAACGGTCGATAACCAACGTGAGGGGTATCCTCTGGAGGCCACCAAACAAGCTGGCAACTCCCTCATTCCCGATCATCACGGGATAGTTGACTCCCTTTCGGCTGATGTACGGCTTGACCGATGCCCAGCCGCCCTGATCCATCGAGACACCCAGAACCGTGAAACCACGGCCTTCGTTTGCGCGCTGAAATTCTACGAACCATGGGATCTCCCGTTCGCAGCACCAGGTGGCCCAGAAGTTGAGCAGGACCACTTTGCCGCGAGATTCAGAAAGCTTGACTGACTGTCCCGCTGCATTGGCCAATGTGAAATCGGGCGCAATTTTTCGGTTACTCGGACTCACATACGTACTGCTGGGCGCAGAAGTCCTCGTGTTCCCGAGAAGTAATTGGCGCACTACGGCCGTTTCCTGCACGCACGCCGTCACATAACGTTGAGCAATTGCCCGAGTGACAGGGAACGCCATGATGGGAACGCTGGCCACGACCAAACCGGCCGCTACGAAGGCCCACCCTCGCTTGCGTCCGTTCGCCGTTGCACGGCGATTTCTGAGAAGCGCAAGCCCGCGTTGCACGTCAGGATGCCAATCGCTGTCAGCACGGAGAGGCGAAAGCCGCTCGACGATCATGCGATCAACCTCGCTGTCATCATTTGTCTCCATATCGCTCCTTTCCGTATCGGTTAACGAATTCCTTCCGAAATGCGTCCAGCGCGCGGCGGAGGAGCGTGCCGACGGATGCCGGGTTCAGCTTCAGCGCCGCCGCCAGTTCCTGATAACTAAGATCGTGGCTACGGAGCAGCAGAAGTTCAGCTTGGCGTGGCTCGATAACGCTCAGGACCAGACGGACCCGGTGTTCCTCTTCCTGGACTGCGTAGATTTCGTGGGGCGTAGATCTGGCCGACTCTCCGCGGGCCAGGAATCCAAGCATGCGCTCGAACCGGCTGCGGAGCGTCCCGCGCCGCAACTCGTTCAAACCGACGCGGACCGCCGCGCGGTACAACCATGCTTCAACGCGCTCTCCGTGTGCGTTAGGCGTACGCTCCCACTTCAAAAACACCTCTACGGCGAGTTCCTCGGCGCGAGCCGGATCTTTCGTGATGCCCGCAATGACGCGTGCAATCCGCTCGTATTGAGCGCGAAAGATTGTCTCCAGATCGACCCCGGCATCGTTGAGACTCATTTCAACGACGCTGTCATTTGCCGCATCCACATTGCTAAAACACGCGACGGAGCGTTTTTGTGACAGTCTGTGAGCACATTTCGAGTATTTTCCTGGCACCGACGCACTTACCGAGCGTCTCGGACCGACCTTGCTGTTAAGGTATTGATTCGGTTAACGCGACCGCGAGCAGGTGGACATTGAGCGGACTGCGATCGCACTCCGGGCACACCCGATCTCCGCTCCCTTTATCCGAATTCCGGCTCATCCATGCCGCCAATCGCTCACGGCATGCCGCCACCCTCAGCCTCTTTCGTTGCAGACGATAACGCTTGAAGGATACGGCAATCGGCGATTCGCCCCTTCCCGGGACAGCTCGTTTTGATCCGGCGCAGTTCGACGGCGAGCCGCTGCAAGTCGACAACCTTCCGCTCGATCTCTTCGAGATGGTTTTCCGTAATGTGATCGACCGAGGCACAGCGCAGTCCGGGTTGAGTCGAAAGCCGCAGGAGATCACGGAGCTGATCCAGTGTGAATCCGAGGTCGCGGCAGCGTCGAATGAATTGCAAACGGTACAGGTGTTCCCGTTTGTAAGCGCGATAATTATTCACCATTCGGGGTGGAGATGGCATGAGGTTGATCCGTTCGTAGTACCGGATGGTCACCACCTTGACCCCGGACCTCCTCGATAATTCTCCGATGCTCAATAATCCTTCGAAAGGCATGCGCTTGACCCTATCGTTACTATAGGCATAATTCTTAATAGAATGAGGCTCGCGTGGATTGGAGTTTTGCTTTTCAATGTAGGTGCTATGGCGCAGCTGGCTGATAAGCAGCCCGAGCCTGCCGCAATCCTGGAGCTTGGGGGAGCGGCCAGCCGCAGCCTTACGGACCATACATCGAGCTTCGGGCCAACTGCCGCGGTTGAGTTTACGCCGATCGAAAACTGGCTGGAATTAGAAGCGGGCGTGACGCCTTTGTTGAGCCGCCATTCGACGGAGTGGGGGCTCGACCTCCTGTTCAAGAAACCGTGGACCCTGTCGAGCAAAGTCGAATTCATGGCAGGCGTCGGTCCGGAGTGGGTTCATTCCCGGCAATCCGGCGTAACAGCAAATTCGATTGCAGGCGAAGCCGTGCTGGACTTCATGTTCTGGCCGTCCAGGAAGCGTCGGTTCGGCTGGTATCTCGAGCCGGGTTACGAATACAGTTTCGGCCGAGGTCATGAGCGATCGGTGGGTATCAGCGCTGGCTTGTTGATCGCCATCCGTTAACGTCGGAGGCGGTATTACGAACAGATCCCAACACGGCTCACGAACCGGCTGCCACGCAAATACAATTTGCCAAATCGCGTTCCAAACGGACTCCTTCCTCGCGGTCCTCCAGGCGGACCGTGATGGAAGCGCTCGAATTCTTGCTCTCGACTGTCAACCGAGTGCCAGGTTTCAGTTGACGGCGTTCCAGGTCACGGAGAAACACCGCATTGCGATCGGACACGCTGGTAATGGTAGCGGGCACGTGAAGCGGCCATTCGAGAAGCAGGGTTTCTTTGCGATAAACTCCGGCCTCGTGTTTAGCAGGAATCACATGGCCGTGGGGATCAAATTCCGGGTCGCCGAGGATCGCCGCCACTCGATCTTCGAAGCGTTCGGAAATGAAGTGCTCCAAACGCTCGGCATCCTCATGAACCTCATCCCACGAATACTTCAGAACGTCGTGGAGGAACAATTCAAGCAGACGATGGTGCCGAACCAGTTCCCAAGCACGCCGCCTGCCCGCTGTCGTCAGTCGGACACCACGGTGCTTCTCGTACAGCACCATGGGAGGGCGTTGCGCAGCCAATTTTTGCAACATGCCGGTGACGGAAGGGTTCCGTACCGCAAGTCTTTCAGCAAGAGCATTGGTCGATACCGCAACATCCTCGGCGCCTCCAAACTCAAGGATGGCCTTCAGGTAATCGTCCACGGATTCCGACGATCCCCGAGGGCTCGACTTTTCAGAAGGTCGTTTAGTTGGCACTAATTCAGACTAAGCCTTGGCATGGGCTTGCGCAACCGGCCCGCAATCGCAAAGGCGACTTGCATTCTCTCCGGTTCGCTCGATATGATTAGCCATGCCTAAATATTTAGGTGAACCTAATATTCTTAAGCTCGCGGGAGGCGTCTTCGTACTTGGGGCTGTCTTCTCTGTGGCTTTTTCGGCTACGCTCCTAGCCCAGGGTGAAACGACCAGCGCCATTGTGGGCATGGTGTCTGACACGAGCGGCGGGGCGATCGCAGGAGCCAACGTCGCAATCACGAACTCTGAAAATGGTGCGAGCCGCAGCGCAGGAACGGACGAGGCTGGACGCTTCAGCTTTCCACAGTTGAAACCTGGCCCCTACACGGTGAAAGTGGAGGCGAGCGGCTTCGAGCCCCAGACCAGCGAGTCTGTTTTCTCGGGGTTGGGTCAAAAGCAAACTGTAAATTTCACGCTAAAAGTAGCCGCGGCTAAATCAGAACTCACCGTGAGCGGGCAGCCACCTTTGGTGAATGTGGACAACCCCAACACTTCGACAACGCTGAGCGCGCCAGAGTTGGAAAACCTTCCGAATCCGGGCGGCGATATGACGTATCCGCTTCAATTCGCTGCCGGGGCGCTGATCAATACGGCGGGGAGTGGAAACGATTTCGTTGGCGGCACCAATGGCTATGGGAATGTGCAGTTTAACGGATTGCCGTCGCTTGCAAACGGATATATCGTTGATGGCCTTGAAACGAACGATCCCCTGACGAATCTGAACAGCGGCCTCTCAACCAACCTCGTGCTGGGTCTCAATTCAATTTCCGAGGTAACCGTCAATACCCTTTCCTATACCGTTGACCAGGGACGCTATGGAGCATCGCAGGTCAACTACGTCACCAAGTCCGGCACGAATCGATTTCACGGAAACCTGTACGAGTTGTGGAACGGATCGAAGTTCGACGCTGCGAACTTCTTTACCAATTCAACCCCTGGGAATCATAAGCCGCGTTCGACGGTGAACCACTTCGGCGGAAGCCTTGGCGGTCCAGTAATTCACAACAAATTGTTCTTCTTTGTCGATAGCGAGTGGGTGCGCATCGCGCTCCCGATCGTTTCAACCATTACGGTTCCGACCACCGCATTTCAGAGCTATGTTCTTCAGCAACTCCCCCGCGGCGGCACTGATACTGTCACAGGCTCGCAGTATCAGTCGGCGCCGCAGCTCGTCCCCTTCTACCAGAAAATGTTCAGCCTCTACGGCAATACGCAGGGGACACCGCTCGCGATTCTGGGCTGCCCGTTCAATAGCAATGGAGGTTTCGCCCCGGGACTTCCGCCGAATGGCAACGGCTGTGCCAATCGTCAGACCGTTTCGCATTCGAGCGACGATCACGAGCAGGTGCAAACGGCGAGAATTGATTACAACATCAATGACCGCACCACGACGTGGTATCGGGTTCAGTATGACGGTGGACTCCAGGCCGCTTATACCGATCCGATTAATCCGCTTTTCAACGCGATCTCTCCGCAGCCGCTTTATTCTTTCGCTGCCGGCTATACACACGTCTTCTCGCCGAAACTGGTGAACTACTTCAACCCGGCATTCTCCTGGTATGAGAGTCTCTTCGGGCCGCGCGATCTGGACAAGACTCTCGCGGCCTTCCCCATCGTTCTTCAGGGCAGCGGTGCGAATGCACCTTTCACGACACTGGGCGGCCTCGACAACACCTGGGTACAGGGGCGCCGCGCGTCGCGCTTTTTCATCAACGACAATCTCGCGTGGACCAATGGCGCACACGAACTGCGGTTCGGGACGAATACGCGCATCTTCCGCCTGAACGATTACGATTTCGGGGAAGGCACAGTGCCGCTGGTGACGTATACCACGCTGCCGCAATTCATCTACGGCGTGGCTTCCACCGCCAGCAAGACGTTTCCGTTGGCGAACTCTCAGCCCTATAATTTTCTGAATTTGGATCTCTACGCCCAGGACACCTGGAAGGTGACGCCCCGCCTCACGTGGACGTTCGGAATCCGCACCACGACAAATACAAACCCGTTGAACCCGCACGACGCAGTGGCCCGTCTTTCAGGGTCCTTCGCGTCAATCTCCCATGATGTGGATCAGCCCCTCAACGCTACGATCAAGACCGGGCTCGGCAATGTGTTCGCCTCAACGCCTCTCGCCATCCTTCAACCGAGAACCGCACTCGCCTGGCAGGTCGCGCCGAAAACCGTCATCCGAAGCGGCTTCGGACTGTTCAGCGATCTGTTACCAGGCAGCATTGTCGATCTGACCGGAGCGAATCCGCCGTATTCGGAGACGTTCCAGGGTGGCCTGCTCGGAACCGTTGGCGGGACCACCATCGCTCCCGGTGTTTCCAATAGCGCCATCGACGCGACTGTTGCGGCAAATCAAGTCTTCGGTACCGGTTTCGCGAGTGGCCAACGCTCTTGCGCATCCGCCCTATCGAATCCAAGCACGTGCTTACCGCCCGTCGCGATTGTCGCCGTGCCGGATGGCAAGCTCCATGCGCCCTATTTCATGGAATGGAGCTTTGGCGTCGAACATCAAGTCGGCAACACGATCAATCTGCGCGCGCAGTATGTTGGGACACGGGCAGTAAATCAGCCCTACACAACGCAAGTCAATGGCTATCAGACGATCTGCCAGGGCTGCTTCGCTCCGTTCCCTTACGGCCAACCCACCGATCCACGGTTCGGAACCGTGACGCAATTGAATACGGGCGCGAACAGCCATTACAGCGGTCTTCAGACTACCGCCGAAAAACGGATGGGGCACGGACTGATGGTTCAGGCGAACTATACGTGGAGCCACTGCATCGACACGGTTTCCAATGGCGGATTCTTGTCGTTCTCGGCGGGTGGCATTCTGTCACCAATTCCAGGTGACCTTGCCCGTGATCGAGGCCCATGTGATTACGATGTGCGCCACAATTTAACGGCGAGCTACACATACGAGTTGCCGATCAAGTTTCGTAATCGACTCAGGCACGCGTTCAATGGCTGGCAGGCTTCGGGTACCGCGTTCTGGCACAGCGGCTTGCCTTTTTCCGTATTAAGCGCACCGTATTCAGCAAACGGCAAGGGCGTTGTGAACGGTAGTGGGCCGCAGTTCGCGAGCGTGGTTCCCGGCGTGCCGCTGTATGAGCACAACCCGATCCCTGGCGTCACTCAGCCGGGCACAATCCAGTGGCTGAATCCCAATGCTTTTGTATCCACCGTCGATCCCAGCACGGGCGCATGCACGGGCGGCGATTCCGTGTCTGATTGCCAGTTCGGCAACCTGGGCCGCAATGCTCTTCGCGGACCTGATTTTATCTGGAGCGATCTGTATCTCACGAAGTGGTTCACGCTGACCGAGCATGTGAAGCTGCGAATTGATGGACAGTTCTTTAATCTGTTCAATCATCCGAACTTCGGTTTGCCGGTGCTCGGCTATGCGGGGATTCCCGGTAAGCCGCCCACGCAAACCGGATTTGGAGCGCTCGGCTATACGACCTCGCCCCCAACCGGCCTGCTCGGCGTCGGACTAGGCGGCGACAGTTCGCCCCGCATGATCGGATTTCAAGCGCGTATCGAGTTCTGATTGCGCGGACGAAACTCAAGTGTTGAATTCTGGGGCGGTCCCCGTTGACTTGCCAGATCAGCGATGCGATGTGTAAGTCGGCTCACGACATGACGCAGAAGGACGCGGTGAAGATGAGTGAAAAGGAGTGTACGATGGCCTTTTTCAAGGCCGGACAGAAATTCGTTCTGGTCACTGACGGCAAGGTCTACCAGACTGTGAATCAGAACTCTCGGCTCTCGCGGCCAACCCGAGCGCTAAAGTGACTGTCACTGGTGTAACAAGCCGGATGGCGCCTCCATAAAGTTGCCAAAGTGACGCCAGAACGTTAACACACGTCGGGACACCCTTGCGGAACGGGCAGACCTAACGGCCGCCCGCTCCATCGAGATCCTGGATAAATGCCGACACCGGTCCGCTGATGGTTCAGCGTCCTGACAAAACGCACCTATGGAGTAGATGGCCGTTTCATAAGACCAGTGCCAGAGCCGAACACATCGAAGAGCAGGGTCTTCAGCCCCAACAGCCAGACGGCCGCGAAGTAGATGCGCCGAATCCACAAATTCCCCAGACGGCGTGCGAAACGGGCGCCGAGTAACGCGCCCACAAACATCGTGACTCCCAGAATGGCACCGAGTCGATAATCGACCAGGCCACGCCGCATAAAGATCAGGGTCGCAACCCCCGATGAAAACACATTGATCAGCTTCGTAGTTGCCACGGCTTCGATAAACGTCATGTGGAACGTCGCCACAAAAAGCGCCGTAAGGAGTGTGACGTAACCGCCACTGAACAGGCCGCCATAGATCCCGAGTACGAAAGTCAGCACATAGCCGGTGAATTCAACGCCATGGCTGGGTCCGACATCAGACGGGTCGACGCCTGAACGCCTGTAGACCGTAGAAAATATCGCCAGCCCAATGACGGCGATTGACACAATCAGCGGAACAATCCTTGACGGCGTAACCATCAATAAGAACGCTCCAATTGCCGACCCAATCAGGGTCAAAATGATCAGGAGAGGCAGACGTCGCCGAACGGCTGCACTTGGTGGTAGAAATGGCAGGCTACCGCCAAGGCTCATGAAAGTGAGCGCGAACATATTCGTCGCGACAGCCACCGTAGCGTCCATTCCGACCTGGAACATCACGGGCACCGTGATGATGGACGTGCTTCCTGTAACCACGCTCACTCCGCTGGTTGCAAAGAAAACGGCGATCAAAACGAACAACTGAATTCCCGTCACCGCGTTTCATTCTAACCGTTCAGATAGATTGGTATTGAAATTCTATTGAATCTGCCGCGCCCGAAAGCAGGCCATCCTGCGATTAACCGGCGCTGCCCAAAATGCCTAAAAACGTTTCCGCACTCCATCTTTTGCTCACCGGCGATCCGGCGCTGTTTGGCGTCGTCTGGCTCTCACTGATCGTCAGCCTGAGCGCTACGCTCGTCGCTGCGCTGATTGGGGTGCCGCTCGGCGCGTTGATTGCGCTCACCCGATTTTGCGGACGGGAGGCTCTGATTGTCCTGCTTAACGCCTTCATGGGCCTGCCGCCGGTAGTGGTTGGACTGGCGGTTTTCCTTATGCTTTCGCGCTCCGGACCCCTCGGTTCATGGGGTCTGCTGTTTACGCCGGTGGCCATGGTGATTGCGCAGACTGTGCTGGTGACA